>JAABUM010006903.1_pt1 | contig 10803 bp, 8 predicted proteins | sample 5559161 | NCBI WGS metagenome assembly JAABUM01 (sample SAMN10711868, study PRJNA513369) | rock metagenome | isolation source: Antarctica rocks | place: Antarctica: Victoria Land, Siegfried Peak nord | reverse complement strand
GCGCGCGATCTTCAATGCGCTGCGCTGGCTGGTGCGGACCGGGGTGCAATGGGCGTACCTGCCGCACGCGTTCCCGGCCTGGGCCGCCGTCTACCAGCAGGCGCGGCGCCGGATCGCGGCGGGCGTGTTCGCGGCGATGGCCCACGACCTGCGCGCGCTCCTGCGCGTCGCCGCCGGGCGCGAGCCGGAACCGACGGCGGTCAGCATCGATAGCCGCACGCTGCAATCGACCCCGATGAGCGGCGGCCGGGCCGCCTACGACGGCGCGAAGCGCAAGCGCGGCAGCACGATCCACAGCGCGGTGGATACCCTCGGCCATCTCCTCGCGCTCCGCGTCACCCCGGCGGATGCGCAGGACCGCGATCAGGTCGCCGCCCTGCTGGCCGAGGTGCAGGAGGTGACCGACAATCGCGTCGAGGTCGCCTATGTCGACCAGGGCGACACCGGCGCGCCGCCCGCCGCCGAGGCCGCGCGGCGTGGCGTGGAGCTGGTGGTCGTCAAGCTCCCGCAGGCGAAACGGGGGTTCGTGCTGCTGCCGAAACGCTGGGTGGTGGAGCGCTCCTGCGCCTGGCTCGCCAAGTTCCGGCGCCTCGCGCGCGACTATGAGCGGGTACCCCAGGTGCTCGCGGGCCTCCATCTCCTCGCCCTCGTCTGTCTCCTCGTCGCCCGCCATCTCAACCCTGTTGCCCAAGTGCATAATTGACTCTAAACCGAAGCGCGGGTGAAAACCACATGTCCAGCGGGTATGCTCACCGCCGTGGTCGGATCGACGGGAGGGGGGCGGCAGGTGGCCGACATTGCGGGAGTGTTGACGCGGTGGGAGTTGGATGTACGGCAAGTCCGCGAGCGGAGGTTTCGTGCCCCGACGCCGCGTGAGCGTGCGCGCTGGCACGCGCTCTGGCTGCTGGCGCAGGGCTGGTCCGCCGACAAGGTCGCCGCGCACCTGGAGCGCGACGCCCATACCATCGGGGGCTGGCTGGCGGCCTTCGAGCAGGGCGGCCCGACGACCCTGGCTTTCGCGCAGACTGGTGGTTCCCCCCCGCCCTCGGGGATGAGGCCCGGGCGGGGCTGAAGGTCGCGGTGCAGGCCACGCCGGTCGCGATCGGCGTCGAACTGGCGAACCGGAACTGGCAGGTGGTGCGGCAGTTCGTCGCGGCCCGCTGCGGGATTCGGCGCAGCCGCAGCACCTGCCTGCGCTCCCTGCAGCGGCTGGGCTTCGTCTACAAGCGCCCGAAGAAGCGGCTGCTCAAGGCCGACGAGGCGAGGCGCGCCGCCTGCGTTGAGGGATACGCGGCGCTCCCGGTGCAGTCGCGGGCGACCGGGGCGAAGCTCTTCTGCGCCGACGAGGCCCACTTTCGCGCGGACGGCGACCTGCGGGGGAAGTGGGTGCGCAAAGGGCAGCCGGCGCTGGCCGATTCCACCTGCCCGGGCTGGGGGGAGCAGGCGCGCTACTACTCGGCGGTCTGCCTGGAGACCGGGGAGGTCGAGCACATGGAACTGGCCGGGACCGGCACCGCGGCGACCGGCGTCGCCTTCCTCCGCCAGTTGCGCGCCGCCCATGCTGGGCCGCTGATCGTGATCTGGGACAACGGACCGGCGCACGGCGGCGACGCCATGCGGGAATACCTGGCGACGCCGGACCTCGACCTGCGGGTGCTGCGCCTGCCCGCTTACCGCCCCGACTGCAACCCGGACGAGGCGATCTGGGCCCGGGCGCGCGAGGAAGTGACGGCGAACACCTGCCTGGGCACCACCGCAAAGGTGCAGGAGCGGATGGCGCACTTCTTCGCCGGGCTGGCGGACCGCACCGCCGAGGTCCAATCCCGCTGTCGTCGCACGCGGCAAGCACTGGCCGACGAGGTGGCTGGGCCAGCACCAGCGTCGCGCCAGGGGGCCGACCATGTAGTTCTCACCTGCGCTTCAGTTTAGGCGTCTGCACTATCTTGAACGCTTACCGCGACAATAGTACTGGTTGCGTCTTGCCGCGCGTCGTAGAGGATGGCACCTACTCCGGGACGACCTGGGGGCCGTCGCTTGGGGGGAAGTATGCCAAACCCTGCACCGGTGGTTTTACGCCTGCTTGCCGTTTTCGCCGGGGCATTCACGCGACCGACCTTTGCGCACGCGCTGACCTTGGCCTACGGGGCCATCCTCGCGCCCGGGCGACGGACTGTCACCGCCGCCCTGCGCGCCATTGGCCTCGATGACGAGCGCCACTTCACCACCTATCATCGTGTCCTCAATCGCGCCACTTGGTCGCCGCTCGCGCTCAGCAACGTGCTCCTCGGCCTCATCCTCACCGCGTTCGTCGGCGCCGACGCCCCCCTCGTGCTGGTCGTCGATGACACCCTGGAGCGCCGTTTCGGGCGGCGCGTAGCGTACAGGGCGCGGTACCACGATCCCGTGCGCTCCTCATCCGGCCATGTCGTAACGACGAGCGGCGTGCGCTGGCTGTGTATCTGCGCCCTGGTGCCCGTCCCGTGGAGCAGCCGCCCCTGGGCCTTGCCCTTCCTCACCGTGCCCTGCCCCACCCCCGCCGTCAGCGCGCGCCTCGGCAAGCGCCATCGCACCGTCCCGGCGCGGGCGGCGACGTTGATCCGTCTCATCCGCCGCTGGCAGCCCGACCGGCCGCTCGTGCTCATCGGCGACAGCGGCTATGGAGTGGTGGCGCTGGCACGGACGTGCCGCGAACACGGCGTGACCTTGGTCGCCCGCCTTCGCCTCGAGGCGGCGCTCTACGCGCCCGTCCCGCCGCAGCCGACCGGCAAGCCCGGCGTCAAGCCCAAGAAAGGGCCGCGCCTACCGACACCCGGCGCGCAGCTCGCGGCCCCAGCGACACGCTGGGTACGACAAGAAGTGCGCTGGTATGCCGGCGAGGTGCGGGCCTTCGATCGCACGAGCGGGTTGGCCCGCTGGCATCGCGCTGGTGCGCCGCCCGTCCCCATTCGCTGGGTGCTGCTACGCGACCCGGCCGGCAAACTCCGGCCGACAGCGTTGTTCTGCACGGATCAGGAGCTTGCCCCGATGCAGATCGTCGCACGCTATGTCGGGCGTTGGAACATCGAGGTGACCTTCGAGGAGGCCCGCCGCCATCTCGGTCTTGCAACCCAGCGCCAGTGGAGTCAGCGCGCTATTGAGCGGACGCTGCCTTGCCTCCTCGGCCTCTTCAGTCTCGTCACGCTCCTGGCCGACGCGCTCCATGGTGCCGCCCTCCCGCCGCGCCAGAGCGCCTGGTACGCCAAGCCGGAGGCGACCTTCCTCGACGCCTTGGCCGCCGTGCGCCGCCATCTGTGGACCAATCGCCAGGCGAATACGCCAACCCTCATTCATGCAACGGATGTGGCCGATTCACCAACCGCCGTCTTCGCCGCCCTTGTCGACGCCGCATGTTACGCGGCATGAAAGGGCCAAAGCCGAGAATGTGATACCACTGGCGAATTCGTTATGGTGACCTGGCGGTATGGGCCAGCCGCGTACGTACTTCCCCGTAACTCACCATGCTTGACCCGTAAATGCCCTGCGAGGCGCTGATGCTGAATTCGCCAGTAGTATCGAATGTCGGCAAGACCCATCATCGGTAACGTCGGCGTGCACCTGAGATGGCAGCATAACTGGCAGGTATGCACGGCAGGGTTGGCCCTGGAACGCCGTTTCGCGCTCGCCCGCGGGGTGATGTTCCTGCCACGCTGACGACACGCCGGGGTTACACCTCATACGGCGAAGCGTCACCGAGAGGTGTCTTTCCTCCGAACCTCCCCCATATTGTGCAGGAATCTAACGAGCCACATTCGGGCGCACGTCCGGGCTCCGGTTGTCCCGCGGTGGCGGTGGCCAGTCTGAGAAACGCGGTCGGTGCCGCTGCCAGGACAGCGACCTCACCGCCACCGAGGAACATCCCTCATATACGGGCCAGGACAGGGCGCCGTTAGTCGGTAGTTTGTTGAGCCTGGCATGGGAGATGCGGGCGTGGGGCGAGGAGGTGCTGCCATGACCTGCCGCGTGCCGTGTTCGCCCGCCCCCGGCCTTTTAGAAGATTACGCCGCGCAGTTCGACGCGCTGCTCCCGAATGTCGCCCAGCGTCGCGCCAATCGCGCGTACCTGCAGGGGCTGTTGCTGCCGCGCGGGTTGCGTCAGAACTCAGACTTTAGCTGTCCAAATCGCGGGTGCTGGGGGCTGAAGTGGGGATTTATGCCGATAATTCGGCCGAGTCGTAGCGCCGAGGGGCCACATTGCTCGAAGATAGTGGTCCTGGTGGGGAAAGAGAAAACATGAATCCGGGCTACGTCTGAGTTCTGACACAACCTCTGTGGGACCATCGCTACTTTGCCCCCGGTTGCACGTTCTCTAGCTCAGGGCCTACTCCTTGCGCGCGCCCGCGCCGTCGACCGGGACGTGGAGGCGTCCGAGCACCGTGGCGGCCCCAGGGTAGGCGGCGAGCGCGCCGTCACGCTCGAAGCGAAGCATCGCCGTCGTCGTCTCCGCGTGCCACGTGGCGTGCCAGGAGCCGCGTCCCGACAGCGGTGCGATGTGCGCGAGGAGCGCTCGCTCGGCCGGGGATAGCCCCGACGCCGGTGCGTCGTCTTCGAGGCACCACGATATACCCGGCTCGGCCGCGCGCGCTGTGTTGCTCAGGAATGGGACCTCTATCTCGACCATGAACCATTGCACCGCCAGGTTGCCGTGGTTGTGGAGGACGAGGTCGACGTGCCCGTCATGCTCCAGCGTGAGGGCCCCGACCTCGCTTCCGCTATCCGTGTCGGTCAGGGACAGACGCAGCGACGGTGCCGCCCGGTTCCGCGCGAGCTCGACCACCACGAACACGAGGGTGCCGCGCGCGAGGCCGAATGCGGCGAGGCCGATGAGCACCTGTGCCAGGGCGAGCCCATTGGCCTCGATCTGCGCCGGATCGGTCGCGACCGAGCGCATCGGACGGGCGAGTCCGATGATGGTCACGAGCAACAGCATGGCCGCGCCGAGCCCGACGACGATCGCGAGGACGACCGAACTGTAGACGGTCCCCCATCGCTCGCCGCTCGCCGCCGCGCGACGCAGCGGGATCATCATGTTGCGCGCACGTTGCTTCACGCTTACCCCCTGCAACGCCGACCTGCACGTGATGTCGCACCATGTACGAACCCGAACGGCACCACGTTCTGCCGCCAGTATCGCCCGCTGCGACCGTATGGCGTGGGCCATTGCGATCGCCCACCCTTTTGCCTCGCCGCGGTGGTGCTTCCCGGCTCAGACCAGCGCGAGGGCGCGCTGTAGTGCTCATGGCGTGTCCATGACTCCCTTGTCTTTGTCTTGCGGTTTGACAGGTGATCGCCTCTTGATGCATCATGACCCAATGCTAACGTGAGGTTGGAACGTGACGGAGGCACGCGAATGCGATGGCCATTCAGCAGGCAGGCTCGTTCGGCAACGCCATCGCCGCACGATCCGGCGCTCCCTGTGCACAACGATGTCGACGCGCATTTCGGTGCCATGGTCGATCGCAATCTTGCCGGTATCCACCTCGAGCGGTCCGGAGCGATCGATCGCGCGATCGTCCTCTACGAGGCGAATGTGGCCGAGTCCTTCATCGGCTCGCACCCCTACAAGCGCCTGCGCATCCTCTACACGAAGCAACACGATTATGCCAATGCGCTCCGCGTCTGCCGCGCGTATCTCGCGCTCCCGCTGCGGGACGTCGACGCGGAGAAAGGGGCGCGCCTGCGCCAGCACGCGGCGAAACTCGCGGCCAAGATCGCCGAGGGGCGAAAGTGATGATGGTGCCAACGAGGCGACGCGGGTAGGGTAGGGACGTGCGGGCAGACCAACTGATCGGTGCAGATTCGTTCCTCGAATATGCGTTCCTGCGCTGGGTACTCCAGCCGGCCGTCGTGCCCGCGCTCCTCGCGTATGTCGTGGCGCAGTACGAGGTCGTCAGCGGCGAGCGGCGCTACCGCGTCGACTACGCCATCGTCGGCGCGACGCGCACTTTCGCCGTCGAGTTGGACGGTTTCGCCTTCCACAGCAGCCGCCAGGCGTTCACCTACGATCGACTGCGCCAGAACGATCTGCAGGCCGTCGGCCTGGTCGTGGCGCGCTTCTCCTACGACGCCGTCCGCGCCGAGACCGCCCGCTGCGTACGGCAGCTGCAGGAGCTCCTCCGGGCGGACCCGCTGCTCGGCGACCTGCTCGTCGACCGGCCCCAGATCGAGATCCCGGCGATGGATCCGAGCCCGTTGCACGCGTTCGACCCGCCGCCAACGCCCGGGCCGGGGCGACCAGCGACGCGCGGCTACTTCGCGACCGTGCGCGACAAGCTCAACCTCGGGACCCTCCGCACCTGCCAGGTCGAGGCCTACGCCGCGCTCGCCAACTACTACGCGACCGGCGGCCGGCGGGCGGCCTGTGTGATGGCGGTGGGGGCGGGCAAGACCGCGACCGGGGTCGTCGCCTGCCTGGCCTGCGCCCGCCGCCGCGCCCTGATCGTGACGCCGGGCGGCGTCATCCGCGGCGTCTTCGACCGCGCCCTCGATCACAACGCCACCGGGAACGTGCTCTACGGCCTGCCGGACGGCCCGCTCATCCCCGGTGCCCCGCCGCCCCGCGTCCTGACCCTCGATCGCGAGGAGGGCGCGATCAGCGCGGTCGGCCGCGACGACTTGCTCGCGGCCGACATCATCGTCACCAATTTCCACGCCCTCGGGGATGGGACCCGTCCGGGGGACCTCCTGGCGAAGCTGCGCCCGGATGACATCGACCTGATCGTCGTCGACGAGGCGCATATCGCCGCGGCGGCCTCGTATCAGCGCCTCTTCGCCCACTTCGCCGCCGCACGGACGCTGCTGATGTCCGCCTGCTTCCAGCGCCTGGACGGGCGTCCGATCGCGGCGGATGTGGTCTACCGCTATCTCCTCGTCGACGCGATCGCCGACGGCAACGCCAAGAATCCGCGCGTCCGGCGTTTCGCCCCGGACACCGCCCGCACAACGTATGAGGTGGCGTGGCCGGACGGCCGACGCCGCGAGATCGTCGGGCGCGAGGCGCTCCTCGCCGTGCTCGACGACGAGCGGCAGCTGGCGCGGATCACCGCCCGCTCCGAAGCGTCGATCCGCCTGGTCATGCGCGCCGCCAGGGCCGCGCTCGACCGTCAGGCCGCACAACTGGCCCCGGTCAAGCCACGCGCGCTCTTCGCGGCGCTGGGCGAGCGGCACGCCGAGCAGGTGGCGCGGATCGCCAACGAGGAGGGGATCCCGACCGCCCACCTGCACCATGCGATGGGCGAGGGCGCGATCCGCGCGATCCGCGCCCGCTTCGAACGGGACTCGGGCGACTTACAGGGGCTCGTCCAGCTGCGGATGCTCGGACAGGGCTACGATTCCCCGCCGATCGCCGTCGTCGTGCCCTTGCGCCCGTACCGTAGTTTCGGCGAGTTCTATCAGTTCATCGGGCGGGGAATCCGCGCGATCGCGCATCCCGCGATCGCGGCGCGCTTCGCGCCCGGCGAGCAGATCCTCGACATCGCCTACCACGCCGAACTCGGCCTGGACGAGCATATCGAGGCGATCTACCGCGAGAACGACATGGACCCGATCGCGCTCGGCGTGCTTGACGTGACCCGTGCGGAAGGGGCGGCGGGCGATGCCGCGACGGGTGCTGGTCGGGCGGCGACGGCGCACCCCGAAGCGGTCGTCCTCTTCGAGCGTGGCCGGATCGAGGAGCGGTTCCTGCACGACGCCGCGCGTCTGGCCCGGCGCAGCGAGGAGCGGGACCGCGAGGGGTTGGCTTCGGCCTACGCCGCGTATGCGCAGCTGACCGACACGCCCGTCCCGTTCGAGGAATATGTGCGGATCATGAGGCAGGTGCATGGACACTGACGACGCGGCGTTCGGTCGTGCGGTGCGGGGGGCCGACTCGGCGGCCGCACTGCTCGCGATCGAGGCGGAACACGGGCGGCAGGGACGCTTCGTCGCGCTCGATGCGCTGCTGGGTGGCCTCGTCGTCCGCCTCCTGCGCGGCGAAGCGGTCCTCGCTGTGGCACCGCTCGAGCAGGGCCGTCGTCGCCGGTTCGTCGCGCGGTTGGGCGGGCTCACGGTCGACGAGCGCGCACTCATCGACGAGTTCTTTCTCGTGGAACGTCAGCACGGTCGCGGTGCCTGGTTCTTGCCGGACGAGGCGAGTATCAAGGCGCGCCTCCTCGACTTCCCCGCGCAGCTCGCGCGAAATGGCGCGAGCGCGCACAACCTGCTCGATATCGCCGGTGCGGAGCGGGCGGTCGCGCCATTGGGTGCCGCGCCCGACGTTGTCCTTGTCTGGGCGATCCTCCAGCCGCTCGCCGAGGCGCTGTACGCCCCGTTCACCCTGCGGGCCCGCGTCGGCGGTACGGATCCCCTCGCCAAGCGCCTGGCCGCGTGGCAGGTGATCGTCGCGGACTTCGCCGACCTCGGCTTCGTGCTCGACGGGCCGCTCGCGGTGCTGCGCCCGGGCGCGGGTTGGTCGCGCCTGCGGGCGGAGGAGCAGCAGGCGCATCTGCGCGCGCTCGCGGCGGATATGGCCGCGCAGGCCACCCCGGCGCTGGGTGCGCGATTCCGCGCCGCGCGGCTACGACCGCTGCTCGCACGGTATGCCGCCAAGGCCCGCGCGGACGGCATGGTGTTGCGGGCACAGGTGGTGACCCGCCGGTTCGAGCCGACGCTCGCCGGGTACTTCGGCGGCGACTGGCTGGCCTTCCTCGAGTATCTGGGCGCGCGGCCACACCCCGACGAGCAGATCGCGACGGCGCTACCGGAGGCACGTCTCTATCTCGGTGCCGAACGATCGGCGGCGCCGACACCGGCGGGGATCGACGAGACGCAGCTGCGGCTGATGCTGCGGGCGCTCTACGGCGACGCGGATGGCGCATCGCCGGTGGCACGGCGGATCGCGGTCCTGCGCCGCTATTGGGCGGCGTTCGATGGACTCCACGCCGCGCAGCGGCCGGGGCTGCCGCCGCTCTGGGGCCTCGTGGCGGAGGGGGCGGACGTGCCGCGCCCCGACGACACGTGGTCGCCTTATCAGGACGGGCTGTACGAGCGGGCCTTGCCCGCCGATCTGCTGCGCGACATCGAGGAGTGCTGGGGGACGGCGGTGTTGCCCGCCCGGCCGGGGCGGATCGTCGGCGCGCTCTCCGCGCACGCGACCCTGGCGGAGGCGTTCGGCCCCGGTCTCCGCTTCTGGCACGGCTGCGCCCTCACCGCCTGGTTCCTCTGCGCGGGGCCGTACTCGCGCACCGATATGGCCGGGCTGGCCGAGTATCATCGCGCGGAACTCGCGGCGATGGCGGAACTCGGCACCCCGGCCGATCCGGCGCTCTTCCGGCAGCTCATCGCGGCCGAGCGGCAGCTCGGCGCGCCCGTGCCGTTGCGCGAAGAGACCACGGCTGTTGCGTCTGAGTGGGGCACGCTGCGGATGACAATGCACACCTCCTTCGGGCAGCGCCGTCCGGGGTTCGAGCGCCTCCGCGACATCATCACCGCGGCGCGGCGCGCGTGGGCGGCGCAGCACCTGGAGGCGTACCTCCGTGCGCGCGCGGAGCGGGATGTCGGCGCGGCGGCGCGTCGTTACCAGGTGCGGACTGTCGAGCGCGGGATCAACCCGCCCACGCCCAAGCGGTTCGCGCGCGATGCCGCGCCGATCGCGAACCGCTGGTTCGGCGGCGACCTCGACGCCTTGTATCGGGCGATCGGCGAGAAGCCAGTCGTCCGACCAGTGCATCACCGCGCAATGCCCAGCGATCGCCGCGCGTGCGTGCGTGCGCTCTATCGCGTGCTCGGCGGGACGATCGAGGGCGATGAAATTGGCGTGGTGGCGCACCGCGATGCGCCCGGACAGCAGGAGCGGCTGCAGGCGAATCGCCAACTGGCCGACCTGGCCGGACGGGGTCTCCAGTACTTCCAGTTGGAAGAAGGGCTCGGGCATGCGCCCGATCTGGCGGCGTTCGGCCAGTCATGGTTCGCTACCCGCGCGCAAGCGCTCGATACGGACATCGCCCGTGCTTGGGAGCGGTATGCCCAAGCGGTGGAAGCGGTGCGATACGGCCCGGTAGGGGCGGTCACGTATGGGACCTCGCAGGTGGTCGGCGCGGAGCCTCTGGCTTGCCCGACCTCCATCACACTGCCTGTAGAGTCCCCACCGTCAGCCGATCGAGAGGTGCGGGAGCGATGGTGGCGGCGCGCCATAGGTGCTGTGCGACGACGGCCCTGATACCACGTCGCTTGGAGCGTGTGATGCGAGTCGGCCGCGCTTGTCAACTTCCACGTGTTCCAGCGCGACGATTGCCCCGGTAGGTTGCGCGAGGACTGTCGATCGCGCTCCGCATCAGTTGACTCCGCTCGCCGCTGGCATCGACGGACGCGGGTTGTGGGGCGCTACGGGGCGGTGCGCGTGGCTGGTCACCCGGGATTTTGTCCCACCGCGTCGGTGGATCCCGCGCCTGCCTGCTCCAGCAACAGTTCCACCGTCGCGGCGGCGTGGCGACGGTGGAACGCATCGCGCCCTGGCTGGCCCGGATCGGTGAGGAAACGGGCGTACTGGGCCGGACCGTTCTTGCGCCATCCGTCGGTGGCAGCGTCGGTGGCGAAGCGCGCGCGCAGGATGTCAAGCGCGGCGGGCAGCAACGACTCGCCAGGGTGCGCCCGGCGTGCGGCGGCGAAGGCGGCGCCGACCGCGGCGGGGCCCTCGCGGTAGTAGGTGAGGCAATAGATCAGGTCGTAGGCGTCCTTCGGCTCGTTGCGATCCTCGAAGGCCAGCGCCTTGAGGACCAGGAAAGGGACGATC
>JAABUM010006902.1_pt1 | contig 10804 bp, 13 predicted proteins | sample 5559161 | NCBI WGS metagenome assembly JAABUM01 (sample SAMN10711868, study PRJNA513369) | rock metagenome | isolation source: Antarctica rocks | place: Antarctica: Victoria Land, Siegfried Peak nord | reverse complement strand
CAACAGATCCGAGAACTCGAAACCAGCCAACTACACCGCCATGAGTTCCACGGTGACTGGAACTACAGCCTGCACCCCGCGACACGCCCGAACACACCCACTTAAATCTGACGCGAGTCCTTAGCAGGATCGCGATCGCGCGGTAGACGAACACCAGAAACTGACGGACCTGATCCGCTCCGGCGATTGCAAAATCGTGGCGTGCGTCGCCCGACACACGTCGACTCGGTTCACCGTAGCTTCCTGCTGCACCTTCGATACCCCAAGGCCCCACCCATTGCTGGAGCCAAGGCTACAGGCGTATACTTACAGACATGGCCACGCCTGCTCGAGTTCGGCAACGAAACGCCCGCGGCGAGGGTTCCCTTCTGCGCCGCGATATAATTCTTGCTGCGCTGGCGATCGTTGATCGCGAAGGCGGAACAGCAGGCGTGACACTACGGGCCGTTGCCCGCGAAGTAGGTATATCGGCACCGTCGATCTACCCGCACTTTCCCGACGCGGACACGATCCTTCGAGCTGTCGTCGACCAGGTGTTCAGGCAACTGATCGACCGCATCAGCGACGCGGTCGCGAGCATCTCGCAGGCCGAACCCAGGCTGCGTGCCTACTGCTCGGCGTACCTGGACTTTGCTGCCGCATCGCCTCAGCGTTACAAGCTTCTCTTCGCCCGCCAACGCGGCAACGACGTCGGTTTCATCGATCAGGACTCAAGTATCGGACGCAACGCCTTCGACATTTTGCTGGGCGCCGTGAAAGAGGTCGGCAGTCATAACCAGCCGATGGTCAGGGCCACCGCGGTATGGGCCGGTCTACACGGCATCGCCACCCTGCGAGCCGGCGTACCCCAGTTTGCCTGGCCTTCCAACGACGCCCTGGTGCGAGCGCTGCTCGCCGAAGAAGCCCCATGAAGTTGTCGACAACCGAAGCGAACGACCCGACCGGCCGACACGTCCACAAGATCCAGCGCAGCCAGCGGGATGCAAACGGCGCAGCGCTCGAGTAGAGCAGGGGGATAGACGCGCCCGTCGACCGAAATTGGCCACCCATACCGCATTCTGCGCGTCGGCCCAGGCTTTCGCCACTCATCCCAAGCGAACGGCACACAGCGTTCGCCAGGGCATCCGCGGTGTCAATACGGCAGTCGGTGGGCAATGGCCACGGACCATGCCGCAGTGGCGATGAGAGCTGGCCAGGTTTCGTTCCGGGCATCCACCGTCTGCACTTGTGCCGGTTTGAGCTGCCCTTGCCGTCGTACCCACACAGGCGTAGGCTTACGGGCGTAAGGTTATGAAGATGAGGCAGGGCATCGATCGAGAAGTGGAGGCAGTATCCGAAGACGTTGAGGAAGGTGCAAACGGCCAGGGAGGAAACGTTCGTAGCGTACGACAGACGGCCCGCTCGCAGGAGCTCGATTCACCGAACGGTCGGTACATCGATCGTCACGGATAGCAGATTTACACCAGGTAACAGAAGGGTGCTGATCATGGACATCACAAAAGGATCCGGTCCAACTGTCTTCCGACAACCGGACGACCGCAGATTCGCTGGATTGTAGTGTTAACAGATCTGGGCACCGACAACTGTCATGTGTGACATGGACTCAACCGCTAAAATATTAGACGGTTCGCCGATGGCTCATGTTCTCGTCGTGGGGATGTCGCATCACAGCGCTCCACTGGAGATTTTGGAGCGTCTCGCACTATCCCATACCGACCGAGATCAACTCTTGCAAGACCTCACACGGTCTCCCGGCGTGGCGGAGGTAATGGTGGTCTCGACCTGCAACCGAGTTGAAATGTACGCGGTCGTCGACGGATTACCCGGTGCGTTCCACCACTTCTGTGCGGCGTTGGCGCGTTACGCCCGCAGCACTGCCGATGAGCTGGTGAATTCAAGCCACATGTACTGCCTCCGTGGCCTTCGTGCAGTCGAGCATCTGTTTCGCGTGACTGCTGGGCTGGACTCCATGGTGATCGGGGACCAACAGATCATCGGCCAAATCCGCACCGCTTACGCCGCCTCGGTAGCGTAACAAGCCGTCGGCCGCACACTGCATCAGTTGGCTCAGCACGCGCTGTACACCGGCAAACGAGTCCAGGCCCACACCGACATCGGCCGTGCCGGGGCATCGGTGATGTCTTCGGGCCTGACTAGAGCGGTCCGAGCACTTCAAGCCGCCCACCTGATCGGACGGAAAGCCGTCGTAATCGGAGCCGGCGCGATGGGCGCCCTGGCCGTCAGTCACTTGGAACGCGCCGGCGCCGCACAGATATTGATCGCGAATCGCACTTACTCACGAGCTGGTGCCCTTGCGAAGGGCAACTCTAAAACCATAAAAACTGTGATCACTTGGGCCGACCTGCCCGCCGCCGTGAGCGAGGCAGATCTTCTTATTACTTGCACAGGAGCAGTAGGAGCAGTGTGGACTTTAAAACAGACACAGGCAGCTCTGGCGATGCGTGCACCTACGCGCTCGCCACTGATCATCTGCGACTTTGGGTTACCCCGAGACGTTGAACCCGCAGTCGCCAGATTACCCGCAGTGACTGTGATTGACCTTAATGTTCTGCAACAAGACCCGGACACCGGTATGGCCGCCACCAACGCCGCGGCCACAAATATCATCACCGACGAGGTCGCCCACTTCTTCGCCAAGTATCACCGTGCGAGGCACCGCGCCGAAAACCAGCTACCACCGACGACCACAGAGCAACTGACAGCTGCCTAACCCACCATCAGTTAACAAGTGCCTTTAGATCAAACGGAACTCGACGCACAGCATTGCTCAACGCAGCCAATCGCATGACCCCCTCTACAAGGTGATGTTGTACTACGCTCAGGCCGGTAACCTACCTCGGCGAGATACTAATTGCTCTGTAAAGAAAATGGCCGTCGGGTACCGGGCGACGCAAAGCAAGACCTTCCCACCGGCCTAATGTGTTTGGCCTGGGCTCAAACCTACCGAAGGGACCCCTGCAATGACAACACTCACAAAGAAGCCCGCCGGGAAGCAACCGGCCAAGGTCAACCGCAAAGGCTGGTGGTTGGTCATTGCCTTGACTTCCGTCGCAATTGCGGTGTATTTTCCGAGCCAGTATTTCACGGCGAGTCTGAAGTCCGCCGCTGCGACCGGTAGCGGTTTGGCCGGAACCTACGCCAATGACTCGCTGTTTATCCGCGGGGTTTTCTATGTTCATATTACTTTTGCCGGGATCGCTCTGCTGATTGGACCGCTTCAATTTTCGAAGCGGCTCAGGTCTCGAGCTATCAACGTGCACCGCTGGGTCGGGCGCACCTACATCTCGTCGGTAGCGATCGGCTCGGTGGCCGCATTCATCATGTCTTTGGTCAGCTCCGTCGCACTTCTCGGATTCTTCGGCTTCGGATCCCTCGCAGTGTTGTGGGCCTGGACGACTCGCCAAGGCTACCGCGCTGCTCGCACCGGCGATATCCCTTCGCATCAAGCGTGGATGATACGCAGTTTCGCGCTCACCTACGCAGCTGTCACGCTTCGTGTTTGGTTTATTCTCTTCCTCGTAGCACTGAGCATTCTTGCCAAGAACGTTCTGACCGCAGAACAGATTGCCGCCTACGCCTACGCACCAGTTCCCTTCCTGTGCTGGCTACCCAACATTGTCGTTGCCGAACTGATCATCCGACGACGCAACCTTCCTGGCCTTCGTTTCACCACCTCACGACCAAGCGAGCCCGCCAACAGGGATACTCGGGTATACAGCGGGACGCAAGCACGAGACCGGAATGCCCGAGCGGCCGGCGGAACGTGTTACCAAGGTGCAGAGTGTTCCTACCGAGATGCCGGCCGCAGCTAGCATCCCTGGCCAGCTACCGGGTCCGCGCCACCGGCGGCCGCCAACCCTGCGAGTCAGAATGCGCAGCGAAACCTGTCGCGCTGCATCAACTGAACCCGGACCATTTCAGGAGGAAGTGTCTAACAAGCACTTGTCAGCTGCTATTGACGAGGTGTTTGGTGTCCACGACTGTCTCATTGAGACGGCCACAAAGGTCGCGGCCGTCGGGCTCGGTGAGCCACGCGTTGTAGGCCACGTGAAACACAGCTCCGGCCACCGCCGCCGCCAGAGCAGCCTGCGGTGGGTCGGTACCGCGCGCCTGTATGGCGCCGTGCAGTGTCCCCACCCAGGATGCCTGCTTGGCGAGGTCGCGTTCCAGCAGTTCGGGGGTGGAGGCGATTACCTGGGCGCGGACGCGGAGCCGTTCTTGGCGAGGCTCCAAGTCGGCCGCGAGCGCCTGCAGCGCGAGCCTGATCAGTTCCCACACCGGTGCGGTCTGCGGGGCGCTGCGGACCGCTTCGAGCACAATCCCCAGCAGCGCGCCGCTGTCGGCGAAGACGACCTCGCGCTTGTCCGCGAAGTAGCGGAAGTAAGTGCGCTCGGTCACCCCGGCGCGAACTGCGACTTCGGCAACCGTTGTATTTGCGTAACCCAGTTCGGCGTACAGGGACAGCGCGGCCTCCTGCAATCGCTGGCGGCAGTGACTTTCCCGACGTGGCACAAAGCGAACACTACCGGTTGTGTCAGCCTCTGCCATTCCGTACGGTAGAGACATGACAGTCACTGACACGACACAAGAGAGTGACCGACCGTCCGCACCAGTCGACGGAGGACCGGTGCGCCCTGACGTTCGAACCTTCCTGGACTACCTGGCCGAAGCCGGCTATCCCGCCATCGAAACCCAGCGACCCCAGGACGCGCGCGCATCGATGATCGCGTCGAAAGATCTGGTCGACCTGCCCATGGGTGAGCTCAAGACCGCGACCCGGCTTGCCATCCCGTCGCCGGACGGAGACATCCCAGCAATGCTGCTCGACCCACGGGCGAGCCGGCCAGCCGGCCCGGTCGTGCTGTGGTTCCACGGCGGCGGCTTTGTCACCGGCGGCATCTTGACCCACCAAAGCCTGTGCGCAGAGGTAGCCCGCCAGCTGGACCTGCCCGTCGTGCTGCTGGACTACCGCCTGGCCCCCGAAGCGCCGTTCCCCGCGGCCCCTATCGACGCGCAAATAGCCGCCCGATGGCTGGCCTCCAGCCCCCCTGAACTGCAGCGCAACGTGACCGGCCTCGTCTTAGCCGGGGACAGCTCCGGCGGGACCTTGGCCATCGCCACAGCGATAACCCTGCGCGACGCACCAGCCGACGTGCCCGTCCTGGCGCAACTAGTCATCTACCCTGCGGTCGACGAATCAAAGGTTTACCCGTCCGCGGAGCAATTCGCTACCGGCCACCTGCTGACCAAGGCAGGACGGAACTGGTACCGCGATCACTACCGTCCAGACCGCACCGACCTGAGAGCCTCACCCCTGCTCGCCGACCTCCACGACCTACCGCCCGCGGTGGTCGTCACCGCAGGTCTTGACATTGTCCGTGACCAGGGCCGTGCTTACGCCGCCGCGCTCATCACCGCCGGTGTCCCCACCACCTTCCGCGAAGCCAAAGGCAACATCCACGCCTTCGTACTACTGCGTCGAGCCATCCCCTCAACACAGCTTGACGTCGCGCAAGCAATCAGCGCGCTGCAAGCCGTGATCGATCAGCCCGCCAACGCCCCAACAAAGTAAAAGCCCAATTCAACGCCGCGGGCCACGCGAGGATCACCAACGGGCGATGTGCGCCCCGGTCAACGGCAACGTTGCCGCCGCCCATCAGCGGGCTCCCCGGCACTAGCTGCCGGGGCGAGCCTGACCCGCCGCCAGCCGCTCTGCGTCGCCATGGACGAGAAGTCACTGGCACGATCTGCAGGCTGGGTTTTCCAACCGAAATTACCTACTGGTGCGCCCGTTGATGTTGGTCTTGTCTCGCGTGGCCGCGGCCCGATTGTCCGGCCGTTGGCCGGCGCCTACATCGCCGCGTCGGAGGTACTGTCCGGGGGTGCGTGGGCGATTGGGAATCCCGGGACAGGGCCCTGCAGCCACGTCGCCGACGGCGTCGGTGACGCTGTGCACGGCAAGCGGGAAGTCCTGACACCTTGGGATCGGGGTAGACGAACGTCGCGCCCTGGCCACCGTCAGCGGCAGACTGTTCGGGAATGAGGTTTCGGGCCGGCTCAGGGCGGCCAGTTCGATGGTCAGGGCCGGCGGTTGGCAGTTGCCTGCTGGGACTCGAACTCGCTGATCGCGGTTCCCGAAGTCCACGGCTGGCCCGCGCATGTGCCCGGGACCTTGCCGGCAGCGCTCCGGCGGTCACATGTTTGCGGTCACCACTCCCCAGGCCGCCGCGACGGCAACGGCAACTCGTAATGCGTGCACAGTGTTTTCTTCTTCGTTTTCGGTTGCGGCGCGGGTCGTTCCGGGCGGCCGGTTTGGCCGACCGGTTCGCGTCGGTTCTGAATTACGAAACCTCGCCATCGCTGCGGTCGTCGGCGGCGGCATTCCTGCGGTCTCAGCGGTGAACGGCCAGCCAGGTGCGGGTCATCTGCGCCAGCCGCCACCACGCTTCCTCAGGGTGGTCCATGGCGGCAATTTGCTCGCTCAGGGCTTGTGCTGCGGCCCTGATGGAAGGGTCGGTGAGCACTCGTTGCGTCGCGGCCGCCACTTCATCGGGGTCCTCGACCAGGACGGCGGCGCCAGCGGCGGCGGCTCGCTCAGCGTTCACCCTCTGGTCGAAGACCAGGGGAAGGACCACCAGCGGCACCCCCCGCGCCAGGGCACCGACCACGGTGCCGGCGCCGCCGGCCACCACCGCAGCGTCAACCCCGTCCAGCAGCTGCGCCAACGGCGTGAATCCCACTTGCTGCACACGACCGGGGTTCACAGCTAGCGGCCACGGCTGACCGTCGCGTCCCGTCACCACGACGTCGACGTCAATGGAGACCAGCGCATCTACAACGGCAGCCACAGTCGTCGCGTCGTCAGCGATTGTGCCGGTGCTGACCAGCACCTTGGCCCGTGCACGAGTCGACGTCGTCCGGTGGTCCGCATTGGACTTGAAGACAGGGACCTGCTGCCCGCCGGTGTGGGGTTCAGGGCGGATGACGATGCGGTCAGGAGCTGGCCGCCACCGCGCAGGTTGCAGCGCGAGCGGCCAGGGATCGATGGTTGCGACGGGAGCTGCGACCGTGAGCCCGGCAGCGGCGTAGCGCTGCTGGGCCCGAGCTGTAATAGCTGCGGTGACCTCTGCCGGGAAGTCAACACCGAGCAGGAAACGGGCCCACGGCACACCCAGCGCAGCGGCAACCATCGGACCGACGAAGTCCTCGCGCTCGGCGATAATTAGGTCAGCTCTCCATTCACGCCCCGCTTCCAGCGCCTGCGAGTAGGTCAGGTCGATGCGCACGGCACCGAACAGTTCACCGAAAGCCGCCGGGTCGAACTGCATGACCGGAGGGGCCTGAGTTCGCCGGTAGGTTTCCGCGGCAATGACCGGAAAGGCCGGGCCGGCCATCAGCAGCGGCAGAGGCGCGACGACCTCCGCAAAGGCGGCATCCGTGGAAAAGGCAACCTGAGCACCTGCGGACTGCGCCGCCCGCGCCAGTGGCAGTAGCGGCAGAACGTGCCCGAAGGCAGGGACGGACGTGAACAGAAGGCGCATACTTTGTTACCTCTCCGATGGATGGGTTTCAGACGTGCGGCCCAGCAACCGGACGCCGGAGGTGCACAGCAGCGGCAGTGCTCGGGACGCATGGCTGTGGTGAATCGGCCGAGCGCCGGTGATGATCGGACATGCGCGACACTCCGGTGGTGACGGCTCGGTAATGACGTTACCGACGGTTGCCAGTACCTGCCGATCAACGTCGTTTCCCCGCCCTCGTCCTGGCGGCCGGAGGTGATCGGCATTGCCTGCGCGGGGGCCTTGACCAGCCTGTCGGACTGGGGCGTCAATCGGAGTGGCCGGACGCCATGTTCGACGAAAAAGCGGCCGAACAAGCCCAGCGCCCGCGCACGCAGCGGTACGATCCGAGCCCCGCGAGCTGATCCCGCTCAGGGCAGCTCGACGACACCGAGGTCTCCGCCCTCGTATCGGGGAACTCAGACATCCACCAGCGCCTGGGTGGTGCGGCCCTGGCTGCTCGGCGGCCCGGAGTCCAGTGCGCCGGCCAGCAGGGCGCCGCTGACTATCTCGGCGAGCTGACCGAACGGAACGCTCAGCACCACCAACTGGCCGGCCTGCCCGAAGGCCGCCGACCGCCGCCCAGCCAGATCCGCCATGCAGAGTCCGGCCCGATCCTGCCGTTGGTAAGACCTCTGGCCACCCGCGCCCGCACCTGCATCTCCCGGACGGTAAGCTCCGCCAGCAAAACGGACTCGGCCCTTGCGGCCCGCACGGCAGCGACGAAGCCACCTGCGTGTCGCCGACGGCGCGGTCATCGCATCACCAGCGGCGACCTCCGGACCGCGGCTAGCAGGTCTTCCGGTCGCGCATCATTATTAAGCAAAAGTTCGACGCACCGGCACCGAGCGCGGCGAACACGTATTCGTCCAGGTCGAAGTGGTGAGCACCAGCACCCGAGGCGCCGCCGGGCCGGCGTCACCGGCCTAGATGTGCTGCTCGAATCAACGATAGACAGACCTGCGCAGCGCCTCAACGGTAGTGGCACCGGCCGTGCCTCAGATCCTTCTACGGGAGGGCTGACCGGCTCTGCCGCGCCACCGGTAGCCAGGCGGCACTGCGGCGGTGCGGCACCGCCGTCACCAACGATTGCGATCGACGGGGTGGCCTGTCCGTAGTCGCAGCTACGCGCGGCCTAAAAGGGCGATCTGGGCCGTTGATGCGACGGTCCGCCGGAGCATCAACGAGGTTTCCCGCTCGGCAGGCTGGGCGAAGTCGAGGCCGCGGTGCTCGGTGAAGTGTGCTTGAGCGTCAACTTGACCTTCGACGACGAACCCATGCCGAATCCAGAATGCGAGCCCGCGTTCATTTCGCGCGTGCACGACCGCTTGGTAGACGGTACCGACAGGGAGCCGTCGTTCAAGTGCCTCTACCAATGCTGCGCCGACGCCGCGGCCTGTCCGTGCAGCAGCAGTGTAGAGGCGGCGTAGTTCCAGGAAGCCATCTTGGTCGGAGCCGAAATCAAGGTAGCCATCAAGCGTTCCGTCCTTCATAGCCACCAGGAGCGCTGCCCTTTCGTCCGCGGCGCCACGCGTCAGGACTGCCTCGAAAGCATCGCGGGTGCACGTCTGCGCGATCATGGCCTCGTACACGGCCGCTTGTGCGATGGGAGCGTAGGTGGCTCGCATCGCCGCTTCAGCCAGGGCAGCAAGCGCCGCTGCATCTTGTGGGACAGCGTCTCGGATAACCATGTTCATGCTGATGATCGTATCGAGGCATCCCATGGTTGCAGCTGTCAAGCGACCGTGGTCTGGGCCACTCAGATGATGTTTCGTCGGAGAGCTGAAGGTGGTCGATGCATCCGTGCAAGATCCTGGTGAGTTGTTGCCAAAGATGTGGCGTGAGAAACTTGGCGGTGGTTTTGCGCATATGGATGCATACGGAACCGGTGTTACGGCCCAGGGGTCGTCGGCGTGGACAGTTTCGCGGGGTCGTCGGTGCGGGCGGGATCGCGCAGCGACCGTGGTCACACTGTCGACCGCACCGGTTGTCGCGGGCGGGTTGTCCGGCACTGAGAGCGCCGGGGCGCCTTCGGCCCACAGGGACGAGCGGCGGCTCGGTACTACCGCGACGCACGGCTGGTTGTTAGATGAGCAGCGGTGCGGGCAGCCGCCGGAGGTGGCGAATTCGCATCGACTTAACTCGACTATTCAACGACAACCGATTTGCTGCGGCACTTCGCCAGCGTCAGTGAACTCGTCGGAGATCCGCGGATTGAGCAACAGCCTTGGCAACGGGTGAAACCACCGAGCGAAACTCGGTACCTGACCAAATCAGCGGGCTCGGCTTAAAAATTTCGCTGACCTCTGCCCTCCTTCGTCGGAGGAGGCCGCGCCGTCCCGCCTGTACTCCGGCTTGGAATCGTGTGGTGGCGCCCAGCCGTGCCATCACCTCAGCGGTCCTGCGCAGCCGGTTCGCCGGGAGATTGCCAGCTGCCTGGCGATCGTGTTTCGGTGGCGCCAGCTGCTATCAGGCGGAGCAGCAGCTGTTGCGCGCCGAGGCCGGGTTCCGGTGCCAACGCTGCCTAAGCTCAGGCGTCCGTCCGTCGATATGGCTCTGCCCCCACTTGTCGCTTCCCGATGGCGCGGTACGTCCCTGCCGCTGGCAGCGGCAGTGTCGGGATGTGCGTCAGGGCACCGGCTGGCGTTGAGCCTGCGCGGCGGACGCGGTCCTGTCCCGTGTTGCCCTAACCCCAGCCGAACGGCTGAGCTGCACCGGCTTCGAGGCTGGTGAAGTGGCGGTTCGGCTGATGCACACCGTGGGTGGTGGCCAGGAGGCTGTGGTCATGACACCAACCGCTGCAGCAGAAACCTCGGTGACGACGTCGGGCACTCCGGTTCTGCGAGGGATCGATTTGCGAAAGACCTACGGGGCCACGGTCGCGTTGGACGGCGTGGACTGTCAGTTGTCGAATTAGATGGCGGGTTTTGTTCTAATTAAGTGGCGGGTTCTGTTCGAATTATCTGGCGGTGTCCGTCACGTTGAGTCGTATCGCTGCAGGTCAGGCCGTTCAGTCCCTGCTGGGACCTCGAACAGGTGATCGGTCGACCCGCCAGATAGCGTGAACAGAACCCGCCAAATAATCCGAACAGTTACAGGGTCGGTGGTCGCGGTGCCGGCTCGGTCGGTGCGCCGACCGCTTTGCCGACTTGAACGTTGCTCACCTCCACGGTGATGAGGTCGTTCGGGGCGCACTCCAGGATGTCGCACAATGCGACGAGCGT
>JAABUM010006900.1_pt1 | contig 10807 bp, 13 predicted proteins | sample 5559161 | NCBI WGS metagenome assembly JAABUM01 (sample SAMN10711868, study PRJNA513369) | rock metagenome | isolation source: Antarctica rocks | place: Antarctica: Victoria Land, Siegfried Peak nord | reverse complement strand
ACAGGCACTTTCGCGCATCTACAGCCCGTGTCGCCCCACCAACATCAAGTCGCTACTGCAACAAGCGGGCTAGCCGACACCCTCGGCATCCGCGCCGTCTACTACACCGGCGGCGCCCTGCTCCTGGCCGCCGCACTGACAGGGCTCCTGACCACCAGCCGACGACCGGATCGGTCCTCAGAATGACCCGAGCTGGGTCTGTAGTAGCGGACCCGTACGGTCACTCGACCGACACCGGCACGTCGTGCCTGCCGGGGTGCTGTTTGTCAGTGCGGGCCGGTGGCAGGAGAACAAAGCCCGGTCCTCGTTCTCCGTCAGGAGCCGTCATGCCCACGCCAGTCCCTCGCCAGCCCGCCCCGCCGCTGCAGGTCCCGCTCGTGGGCGGAGCCACCTTCGACCTGCGGGCGGCCCGACCGACCGCGTTCACCCTCATGCTGTTCTACCGCGGCCTGCACTGCCCCCAGTGCCGCAAGCAGCTGACCGAGTACGACCAGCGCCTCGACGAGCTCGCCGACGCCGGGCTGGATGAGGTGGTCGCCGTCAGCGGGGACGACGTGGAGCGGGCCGAGCGCACCGCGCAGGAGTGGGACCTGAAGCGTCTGCGCCTCGGGTACGGCCTGAGCGAGGACGCGATGCGCTCGTGGGGCCTGTACCTGAGCAAAGGGCTCAAGGACCCCGAGCCGCCCTTGTTCAACGAACCGGGACTGTTCCTGGTCCAGCCCGACGGCACGCTCTACTCCGCCCACGTCCAGTCCGTGCCGTTCGCCCGGCCGCACCTGGACAACCTGCTCAGCGCCGTGGAGTTCATCCGCGGCAACGACTAGCCCCCGCGGGGAGAGGCCTGAGCCGGTCCTTGCGCCCCGCGGGTGTCAGCCCGGCCTCGGCGGACATGACCTGGCTGTGCTGGACGCGGAGTCGGGAGCGGTTCGAGAGCAGGTGACGGTCGACGGGACGGACCTGTCCCTGCTCACCAGCGGTGAGCCGGACGCCCGGCCGTTGCTGATGGTCCACGGCACCTTCTGGAGCAAGGTGTGGGCACCGGTGATGGACTCCCTCGGCAGACAGTTCCGGTGCGTGGCGGTGGACCTGCCCGGCTTCGGTCGCAGCGGGGGCGAGCTCACCCCCGAGCAGGCCACGGTGCCCGCCCTGGCCGCGGTCGTCGGCAGGGCCGCGGACACCCTCGGCTTCGCGACCTTCGACCTCGCCGGCCACGACATCGGCGCGGAATCGTCCAGCACCTTGCGGCCACGACCGACCGGGTGGACCGGCTGGTGCTGATGAACGGGGTCCTGCTCGACGCATGGCCGGTCCCCGCCGTCCAGCGGTTCCGAGACCCCCAGGTGCGGGCAGCAACATCGGCCGAGGACCTGGTCGACGCCCGGACGGCAGCCACCCGCCGGGCGGTCGCGCGTCCACTCGGCGAGGACGAGGTCGCCGACTACGTCTCCCCCTGGCGCGACCCCGCGCGGCGCCCGTCGTGGATGGCGATGGCCGCGGCAGCCGACTCCCGGTTCACGCTCGACCTCATGCCAGCGCTCATCGACGCCGCCGTCCCCACCCGACTGGTCTGGGGACGCGACGACGAGTTCCAGCGGATCGAGTACGCGCGGCGCTACGTGCAGACCGTCCCGCACGCCGACCTCGTCGAGGTCTCGGGCAAGCACATCCCGACCGAGGACGACCCAGCGGCGGTCACCGCCGCCATCGAGCAGCACCTGCTCGACTGAGACAGGGCCATACGCGCCATTCGACTGCTTGCCTAGTCGGGCGCTTCGAGGGCTCCCGTGGACCCCATGAGGGAAGAGCACCAGGTTGACGACCCCCCGGGGGCGGCCGGACCGGGTGGGCGGCATCGAGGTAGGGCGCCAGCGCCTTGCGAGTCGAGGCGTTCTTCTCGTTCAGGTCGATCGCGTACTCGACTCCGTCGACGGTGAACGTCAGCGACGTCGTCGCCTCGATGCCATCGGTGACACGAACTGTCTCCTCGCGGGCCGGAGCCGCGATCCTTCCCCCTTTCGGTTCACAGGCGGCGCGGCCGGGCCGCTGTTCTCAGCTGTACCCGTTAGCGGCCGAATCCTGCGCTGTGGAGGGTCGTCCTCGCTGCCGGGGAGGCCAACGTCGAAACGAAGGCCACGGCAGTCGCCTTGTTCGTGCTGGCTGTCACCGGTGCAGCCAGGCAGAGGACTGTGCCTTCCATAGCCGCTCGGTCGCTCATCGGGTCGCCTGCCCTGAAACCGATGGGCCTGAGCTTGTCTGATGTGGCCTGGCGGGAGTGCAGATCACTAGATAGCGCTAGACCGGCGTCGGCGCGCCTGGCATGAACTGCGGCCAGCACAGCCAGCGAGTCCGCCACTCGCAGCCCGAATGCCGGGTGCACACCAGAGGTCCTGATCAGCAAATCGGCGACACGGCACGCGGGTCCTGCTGCGTCACGGTGAGGGCGAGCGGGTCCCGGGCGAAGCAGGGGCATCACTTGCTGCAACGAGCTGTCCGCGTACACGCTCAAGTTGCCCCGGAACGGATCGCCAGGAGCGGGCGAGGAGGCAGACGTGCCGCCGGAGCTCGAGGCGGAACAGCCGGCAGTCGAGCAGAGTAGAGCCACCGTGCCGGTCGCAGCCTCCCGCCACGGCCGTCGACTGGTCCCGCCCCCTTAAGGTTCACAGGAGAAGAGTAATGACCCCTGCGCTGGCCCGGTCCTCGGCGAGGAAGCTGGTAACCGTGACGCCGGAGGGCGCCGAGGCGCCCGCCAGGACCTTTCGGCCCTCCAGCGACGCTCGGAAGAGCGTCGCCCGTGTCGCTGACCAGGTCCTGCGGGCCGTCTTCGACCCCTTCATAGTCGCCAGCAACAAGTACTCGATGTCGGCCAGCCGGTTCGGCGCGAGAGACCGCGGGCGTGGGCCACCAAGCGTCGATAGCGGGTTCTGAGTTCAGGCACCCGGCTGGGGCCATCTCGTCGGTCTGCAGGTCCGCCGACTGCTCCTTGGCCGCATGGTGTGGACGTCCGCCTGCCGGAGCGAGGCGTCGTGGTCGGCGAGTGCTCATGGGACGGCTGTGTGGTCCCGCGGTAGCCGCCGCAGATGCACGGATCGCACCAGGTCGATGGTGGGCTTGACAGCGAATAGCACCGACCCGACGAGGAACAACCAGTCGGCGATCCGCGTGGTGGACGCGAAGAAGAAGAAGGCGCTGCCGAACAGAAAGCAGGCCGCTGCCGCGAAGTCCACGCCGGTACGCACCACCTGATACCGCCAGAAGATCTCGACGTGTCGCGGGCTGAGATCGTTCAACACCGGATTGAGCAGCCGAACCCCGGCTCGGGTCATCGCGACTTTCTCCTCACGTTGATCGGCAGCTGCAGGTCATCGCTGCGCAGCCGCTTCAGCCCACCGAGTCCCGCTGGCCCCGAAGCACTTTGCACCATCTCGACAGGATGTAGCCGCCGGCGCCACAGCTCCCTCGAGGTAAGGCGCGCAGCTATCCGCCTCGATCACTACCGCGGGAGTGGCCGGGCTGGATCTCGACCCGCTGCCCCGACAGCCGCGCGGGGCGCGCCCAGCGATCCACTCGGGTCCGCTGCATCGTGTCTTCGACTCACGGCGACGGCGGGGGCGAAGCGGTCCGTACGAGTGTCGGCCATGATGCCGACGTGGACCGCAGCTATCCGGGCGAGAACGACCGCGGCGACGCTGACTGCCAAAGCCTTACCCGGGCGTAGCCAACGATCGACACCTGCGCAATATGTCAGAAGTCGACTCATTCGCCGTGGCCGGCCGCGCCGATCTTCGTACCGACTTGTGAGATGGCTGGCAGGCCCCCGGCACTCCTGGGAAAACAACCCGGCGCGGTGTCTCACGAGGCGACGTCTCACTACCAGGTTGGGGGACGCCGGAGAGATGTTGCTGTTGTCCCGCCCCCCCCGGTTCACCTGTCAAGGGCCAGTAGGAACTGCCCGGTGGTGACCGTGGGATCTGCCCGGTGGCGGCCACGTGAGGTGTCGGGGTCAGCCGGTCGCGCTGGCCTCCTCCCGGGTGACTGCGAGGTCTTGAACGGCGACCGGCTCATCGCAGTGGGGACAGAGTCCTTCGTGGTCGACGCGGCGGGCGAACAGGTTGCAGCCGGGGCAGCGGCGTTGGTTGAGTTCAACCTGCCTGCACGATGCCGAGGAACGCGCGCGACTCGCCATCAGCATCGTGAACGTGACCGCCGCTCTGGTGGAGACCACCGCCACCGACCAGTACGACGACCGGCGCCCGGGAGCCCGCGACGACCGGTCGGTCAATGGGCCGCGCGGTAGAAGTCCGGAGGAGACCGTCGGTACCGCTGGCGAGGCCGGCCAGGGGTGTCCGGGCGTTGGTGGGACCCGACGGCGGCCGGCGGCCGGGACGCTACGGTGCCGTCGTACGAATCCGGCCGAGCACAGAGCCGACCTTGCGCGGCCCGGGATCGGTGTCGAGCTCCACGTCGACACCCGCCTGGAACAGGATGATCATGTCGGAGCCGCCGAACTGGAAGTAGCCGAACTCCTCGCCCTTGGCCATGTGCCGCTCCCCGGTGGCGGTGAGGACGACAGACGCAACCTGCGACATGCCGACCGGGACGACAGCGACGACACCGATGTCGCCGGCCGCGTCCCCTGCGGTGTCGATGGTGACGACTCCCCGCGTCTGGGAGAACTCGTACCCGGTCGTCGTGGTGTCACTGGACAGAAACTGATGATCCGCGAGGTCGACCTTCATCACCACCTCCCCGCCGATGACGAACGCCTCGTCGACCGAGCCGCCCACCGGGAGGTGGAAGCGGTGATACGCCGAGGGCGGAAGCATGTAGTGGACGAACGTCCCGCCAGCGAACGCATCCGCGTGGCGGCTGCCGTCGAGCAGCTGCCGGACGTTGCCGTAGCTGTCGGTCTTCTTCACCGTCGTGTCGGGGATGTTCGACTCGCCGTCGATGCCGTAGAGGTGCTGGAAGCTGCAGTCGGCAGCCGAGGTGATCGTCAGGTTGCTGCCGGGGTCGGCGATCGGGCGCAGTCCACCGTTCAGCTCACGGGCGAAGAACTGGTTGAACGTGAGCCAACCGCTCGGCGCGTTGGGCCTGCCATCCACGAGCGACTCACCGATCGTGTACTCCGGCGCGTCGGCGAGGAACGAATCGAGGATCTGCTGGTTGAACGATGCTGGCGTGTCGAGAAAGCTGCCCCACTGCCGCGCAAACTCGGTCAGCCATTCCCGGAATGGTCCGGAGTTCTCCACGATCGAGGTCTTGCCGTCGCTGACGTTCTGGCCGACGAGCCAGAAGTAGTGCGCGATCCGGTCGCTGACCTCCTGTGCCTGCCGGTCGTGCGCAGACTTCTCCCGCCAGGCCTTGGCGCCGGACTGCTGGGGAATCCACCGGACAAACTCTCGGAGGTACGCCTCGTAGCTCGGCAGGTCCACCGGCCAGTCCAAGGCCTCGTACAGGGCCGGATCGAGGTGACGCTCGGCGCGACGACGAGCAATAGCCAGGGACTGCACGAGCATGCTTTCGAGGTGCTTGTCATGCGCGAGAGTCTCGCGCAGGGCCTCGATGACCGCGGTGGGCGGCGGCGGCGTCATGCTCTGGCGATGCCCGCTGTCTGGCCGACGCAATCGATCTTGGGGGCCGACACCGTCTGTCAGAGGCGGTAACCAGTAGCGCCCGGGGCTGGTTCAACGCCTGGGCGGGCCTTGGTGGCGCTGCGCTGCAACACCTTCAGCGTCCGCAGCGCCTCCACTGGGCCGTCATGGGTCTTCGGAGCGGCGTTGGCCTCACCGGACAGCACACCGCGCGGCCGCGATCACATCGACGACGTCGGTCGTGCCGTGCCGCCGGCGGACCTGCCGGTTGGGTCGCATCACCTCCACCACCGTGACCTGCTCGGCACGCAGGTGCCGGGCCAGCGACATCCGTCCGGGACGACGCTGGGCCGGCCGACGTACACCGGGCAGATCTCGTTCTCCACCCCACCGTCGTGCTCAGCGCGGTACCGAAAGTCCGCCAGGGCGACGCGCACCCCTTTGACGTCGAGGCCGAACTCGTGCCGGGCCCTGCAACGCACCGCAGCCACGTCGCCCTCCCCAAGTCCGGGATGGCCGCAGACACTGTTGGTCCACAGACCGGGAACACGCTCTTGCTGGCGGCACGGCGAATCAGCAGGAACTACCAGTCCTCGTCGAACAGGTAGCAGCAGAACCCCCGGTGCAGCGGCGTGCTCGCCGTGTGCACCGTCCCTTCGCCGTACCGACGGCGCTGCCCTGCTCGTCGCGCAAGACGACCAGCTCGCCGGATACGGCCGGCCTCCCGCGGCGTGTCGTATCGGTCCACCACGTCGTCGTGGACGAGCGCGCACGCCTGCAGCAGCTCCAGGCACGCGGCGCGACCACGACCGCGGCCTCGTCCTCGCCGGTCGCGGCACTTCGCACACTCAAGCCGCCCACACGCCATGCCCAGACGAAAACTCAGGTTAACGCCGGCGGCGCAGCATTATCGCTGCGAAGACGGCGACGATGACGAGGAACTCCACGCCTGCGAACAGGACCGCCAGCCCACCGGTGCGCATCTACGAGCCTTTCCGCGGGTGATCGAGTACCCGGCGCGGGCAGCGCAGGGCGAGCGGCCGGCGCGGATGGTCGGCGGACACCTGCTCGCCGGTCGCGTCATCTGCCTCGACCGCGTCCCACGGCACGAAGCGCAGGCTCCGGGCGAGGGCCCGGAACGTGACGGCCAGCGGCCATGGCCGGGTCAACGAGCCGTAGGCGTATCCAGCTCGGGCCAGGGAGCGCCGGGGCCCGACCACAATGCCGTCGACCTCCCAGCTGCCAGGGTCGCCGCTGCCAGCCACGGCAACCAGCCGGAGGTCGAGGACGACGCCGCAGGCCGCCCCTTCACTGTCACGGACCGGCCGGCCGAGCAGCTCAGCTGCGCGCATCGCCGCTCCCCGGCAGCGGTGCGATCACGTGCTGACGCATCCAGGCCTCCAGCGCAGGGGTGAGCTCGAGGTCCTGCACCGAACCGTCGAGCTTGAGCACGTAGCGCCACTCCGCCACGCGTGCCCACTCCACGCGGCGGGGACCGGGCGGGCCCGTCCGCATCCGCCGCGCCGTCCCCGCGATCGACCGTCCCAGCAGGCCGCCGAGTCGCTGGCCGAGGGCCTCGGCGCCCCAGAGCAACGCGGCCACCCGCGGCGGACCGCCGTCCGCCGCCGGCCGGAGCTCGACGTCATCGACCTTGGCGACCGGTTGCTGGGTGCTGTCGATGATCTGCCGGTCGAGCAAGTCCAGCACGACCCAACGATGCTCGGCCACGTCACTGACCTGCCTTGGTCGCAACAAGCAGGGGGATGGCTGCCAGCGCCGCCGGGATGACGACGACAAGGGAAAGGCACGCCACCGTGTTGGAGAGCCGGCCGTTGACGAGCCGCTGCCCCATCACCCCCCTGTCGTTGCCCACGATCAGCAGGGGCAGGAAGGTCACCGGCAAGGTGACGGTCGACAGCACGACGGCATAGATCGTCACCGTGATCGGGTTGATTGTCGTCAGCGCGAGCAGCACCGCGGCGGCCAGGACCAGCAGGATCACGACGAAGAACCTCGACGAGCGCACGTGCGGCCCCTTGATGCCCCACGACCAGCCGAAGAACTGGGCAGTGATGTACGCCGTGCTCATCAGCGTCTCCATCGTGGCCCCGAAGGTGACCGAGAAGACGGCCAGGATGGCGATGGCCAGCCCGACCTTGCCCAGGGAGTAGGCGATCGGGCTGACCGAGTCGGTCAGGTGATGCACCGTGATCCCGCGGGGCTCGAGCACCAGCAGCGACGCCGCCTGGATGGCGATGGCCAGCAGCCCACCCAGCGGGAAGCCGATGATCACGTTGGCCCGAAGGTCGGTCATGCTCTTGGCCGCCGTCCAGCCCTGCTCGACGGCCCCGGAGGAGAAGAAGAAGGTCTCATACGGCGTGGCCTGTGCTCCCAGCAGGCTGACCGCGTAGAAGAGCATCGTCGGCAGGCCCTCACCGTGCGGCAGCCGCGGATGAATGACGGCGTGGCCGAGTGAGCCCCAGTCAGGCGACAGGTGCGTGATCCCCACCAGCCAGACCAGCGTGGCCAGCCCCAGCACGCCGAAGATGGTCTCCAGCGGCTCGAAGGGCAGCTTCCACACGATGATGAAGGCCACGACGGCGACCAGCGGCACGAACAGCAAGTGGTTGACGCTGGTGGCCAGCTCGATGGCCAGGGCGACGCCGGACATCTCCGCCATCACCAGGAGCCCGGTGACCAGGAACGATGCAGCCAGGCTCAGCAGACCGGCCCTGGGCCCGAGCCGCTCCCGCACCACGTCGAAGGTGGCCCGCCGGGTGGCCAGCGCAATCCGGCCCGCCATCTCCGCGAAGCACATGATGATGAACACGGCGGCCACCGTGACGAGCGCCAGCGACAAGCCGAACCGGGCCCCGACCTGGGCGTCAGCAATCAGGTCGCCGATGTCGATGAAGCCGCCGAAGGCGGTCAGCACCCCGAGGAAGAGCCCGAGGACGCGCTTCACCCCGACACCGACATCCGCAGTGCCGTCAACCTGGTGTCGGCGTCCTTCAGCCGCGGCAACAGGGCGGCGAGCCCGGCGTCGTCACCTCGCCCGGCTCTGACCCTGGCCTCGCGCAGCAACGACACGGTCGAGCTGAACACCGGCTCGGACCGTTGCTGCAGCATCACCGCCACCTCATCAGGAGGCAGCACGGCGCTGAACCCGGTGACCGTGCTGCTGGAATCGGACGCGACCTGCTCGAGGGAGACGTCCAGCTCGGCCTGGAGCGTCTTGTGGTCGCGGACGCCCTGGGCGTCGAGCACTGCGATCTGCACCGTCGAGTCCAAGGTGAGGGCCGTGCGGGCCACCTTGTGGCCGTAGTCAGTGACGCTGGTCGATCGGCCCGCACATGCCGTCAGAGCCGTCACAGCCGCCAGAGCCAGCAGAGCGAACAACGGCAACGCAGACCCCCACGGCCCCGCCCAGCGACGATGGCCGCCGGCGGCGACGGGCGGCAGGACAGGCACGACAGCATCCTCACCCCGCCCGCCGAGGGCTAATCCTCACAAACGCGCACCGGCGGTCCCTACCGAGTCCGAGCGTCTATCACCGGACCTGCAGCGCTACCGGGAACGACCCGGTCGCTGCTGAAGCGGAACCGGACCGCGATACCGATCCACGTCGTTTGCCGGCTTGGCCTGGCGAGCCGCAATCCCCACGCCGGCCAGCCGTCGGGTGTGCTCGTCGCGGATCTGTTCTGCGGCCTGCCGGGCGGCGGCCTGCACCGCCCGGTCCTGCTCGGCCCGCATCCGCGCCACCGCTTCGGCCAGGACGGCAAGCTGGGCGAGCAGAGTCAGCATCTGCGCAGTCTCCGGTGCCCGGACCAGCCGGGCCGCTGCCAGCGGCCCGGACGCGGCTCGCACCCCGGCCCCGCCGGTGACGGCTCGGGCAGCCGGCCCCACGCCTGCCGGGCCGCCCGGTCGTAGTCCTCCGCCGCCGCGTGCAGCACGCCGCCACGGCGACCGCCAATCACCCGGGCCACTGCGGCAAGAAAAGTCCGAGCCGGCGGCCCACGCGGCGTCCGCTGCCCCGCCGGATGGTCCCGGTGGGCGGCGACCGGGGCGCTCGCCCGACTGGCGGCGTCACACCTCGATCCGCTGCTCGGCGGACAGCCCGCCGCCGCCTGCGGGTCAGGTCGGGTCGGGTCCAATGGTCACGCTCGCACAGCGCGCCAACATGAGTTTTGGCTCATCCGGAATGCCCTCGCACGCAGGGACGATCGGACTTGTTGAAGGTCCCGATTAAGCCAGGTGAAAGGGCATCTCGCGCCCGGTCGTTGGCGCCAGCAAACTCGGTCACCTGAACCCTGTCTGCCTGACTCCCTCAGGCGTCCACGCTCTCGGGTGCAGCGTGGAAGTCGCTCCTGGCAGCCGCCCTCGGATAGTGCAGGTCGAACGCGGGCCGCTCCGAGCGGATGCGCGGCAGCGAGACGAAGTTGTGCCGTGGAGGCGGGCAGGACGTTGCCCACTCGAGGGAGTTGCCGTAGCCCCACGGGTCGTCACCGGCCGCGAGCTCGCCGTACCGATAGGAGTGGATCACGTTGTAGAAGAACACCAGCTGGCTCGCGCCAAGCAGGAACGCCCCGATCGTCGAGATCGTGTTGAACGTGGTGAACCCATCGGTCGGCAGGTAGTCGGCGACCCGTCGCGGCATCCCCTTCATCCCCAGCCAGTGCTGGATGAGGAAGGTCATGTGGAAGCCGAAGAGCTGGGTCCACGCGTGCAGCTTGCCCAGGCGCTCGTCGAGCATCCGGCCGGTCATCTTGGGGAACCAGAAGTAGATGCCGGCGTAGCCGCCGAACACAGCCGAGCCGAACACCACGTAGTGGAAGTGGGCGACGACAAAGTAGGAGTCGGTGACGTGGAAGTCGATCGGGGGGCTGGCGAGCAGCACCCCGGTCAGCCCGCCGAACAGGAACGTGATCAGGAAGAACACCGACCACAGCATCGGGGTCTCGAAGGTGAGCTGGCCGCGCCACATCGTGCCGATCCAGTTGAAGAACTTCACGCCGGTCGGCACCGCGATGAGGAACGACATGAGGGAGAAGAACGGCAGCAGCACCGCACCGGTCGCGAACATGTGATGCGCCCACACGGCGATCGACAGTGCGCCGATGCCGATGGTGGCGAACACGAGCCCCTTGTAGCCGAAGATCGGCTTGCGGCTGAACACTGCGAAGACCTCGGTCACCACGCCGAAGAACGGCAGGGCG
>JAABUM010006899.1_pt1 | contig 10807 bp, 14 predicted proteins | sample 5559161 | NCBI WGS metagenome assembly JAABUM01 (sample SAMN10711868, study PRJNA513369) | rock metagenome | isolation source: Antarctica rocks | place: Antarctica: Victoria Land, Siegfried Peak nord | reverse complement strand
GGAGCTACTTGACCGCTCGACGGTCCTCATGAAGACGGTGTACCGTACTTCGCTTGTGCCCGCAACCAGGGGCTTTCTCTATGCACACCACACATGACTCGTCGGTCTGAGGCGGAGCCTCGCTAGTTTTTGCTTAACTCTTCGGCCGCCCATCTATGCACATCGCTACGATAGCGAAAGAGCGGTCGCCCGCTAGCAAGGAGTATGTCGCGGATAGGCCCGTTGAGTTCGGCCAATGTGCTCCAACGCGCCTCGCGGATCTCACGCGTGTCGATGGGGTCGATCGCCGTCTGGTCCGTCGTCGCCGCGAGCACATGCGTCGTCCAGTCGACGCCATCGTCGCCGCGCGTGAAGCGGACATTGATGCGCAGCAGGTAGCGCCGCGCCACGGCGTCCAGGCCGGTCTCCTCGCGCGCCTCGCGCAGCGCGCCCACGTCCATCGCCTCGTCACGCCGCAGCGCGCCGCCGGGCACACGGTAGGCCCCCGGCGGGTAAGAAGGCTTGGCGATCACGGCCAACCGCTCGCCGTTGAACACGAACGTCGTCACGTCATGCGCGCGGCCGTCACGCTGGCTGCCCCGAATCATCGCCAGTTCGGCCGCCGTTATTTCATAGGATGCGCGCGCCTCGCGCGGCGCTCCATAACGCGCTTCGGCCGCGGCAATAACGGCCGCTGTAACATACATGGGCTAATTACCACCATAGCCGTAGAAGGAGGACGTCGTCCGTCCCCGCGCTTGGCAATAACTCGATCCATTGCGCAACGTCCAGCCCTCGAACGGCCCCTTCCACTGTAGCGTCATCAAACCGTGGCAGAAGTCGTGACCAGAGTCGGGACGGTAGGTAAACCGATACGACACCGCCCCCCAACTCCACTGTCCCGCGTCAAGGGTGTATGACGCCACGGGTTTGTCGAAGAAATACTGTCCAGTGTTGCGCCAACTCTCGATAACCAGGGGCAGCCGGCCACGATACGCATAACCCAGACAGAACACAGCAAAAACGGCCAGGCCAATCAGCAACAGACGCGCGTTGCGCCACAGTTCGGCCGCTGAATGCGCCCCGTACGGCGTCGAGGTCCGATCGACGACCAACGTACCAGCCAGCCTGTCGCCAATGCGCTGCCGGCTTGGCGACGACGCGATAGAGAGCGCACCCAGGATGTACAGGTTTGGCAGCCAATCGACGAGCCGGGCGACGGTGCGCACGATAGCTTGCCGCATCGTCAGGCGGTTTCCCGATTTGTCGACGGCGCGCAGGCCCATCGCCGCCTTACCGATCGTCGCGCCGAACAGCGCCTCCTGTATCAAAAAGTACGCGACGCCCAGCACGCTACCCCACACAAGGTCGAGACCTGCATTGGATGAGTACGAGGTAGAGCCGCCGCCGCGCGGTATGAAGGGTGACCCACTCGTGACGCGGGTGACGCCGAAGACGCTAGACAGGAGGATCCGCGCGATCGAAAAGATCAAGCCGTCTATCACGAGCGCCACGACCCGCCGCCCCAGAACCGCGACCTTCGGCCCCGCCGCCACCGTTTCGCCCCGCATGATTACCGCCGCCATGCGCCCTCCATCAACTAGCGCCGCAGCCCTCTGGCGGCCGCCCCCTTGATACCGCCGCCGCCACCGCCACCACCGAGGCCGGGGATGTTGGGCATGCGGCCGTTGGAGAACTGCTTCATCATCTTCTGCATCTGCTTGAACTGGCTCAACAGCGCGTTGAGCTCCTGCACGCTGGTCCCGCTGCCCGTGGCGATGCGCCGGCGGCGGCTGGCATTGAGCACGTTGGGGTCGCGGCGTTCCTGCAGCGTCATCGAGCTGATGATGGCCTCGACGCGCTTGATCTGGTTGTCGTCGATCTGCGAGAGATCGGCGCCCTTGGTCAGGTTACGCATACCCGGTATCATGCCGATGATCTGCGTCAGCGGACCCATCTTCTTGATTTGCTGCAGTTGCTTGAGGAAGTCGTCCAGGTCGAAGCTGCCGGTGCGCAGCTTCTTGTCCATGGCCTCGCCCTGCGACTGGTCCATGGTCTGCTCGGCGCGCTCGATCAGCGAGAGCATGTCGCCCATACCCAGGATGCGCGAGGCCAGCCGGTCGGGGTAGAACGGTTCCAACGCGTCGGGCTTCTCGCCCGTGGCCAGGAACTTGAGCGGGATGCCCGTGACCGCACGGATGGAGAGGGCGGCGCCACCGCGAGCGTCGCCGTCGATCTTGGTCAGGATCATGCCTGAGAGCGGCACGCGCGCATTGAACTCCTCGGCCACGCGCACGGCGTCCTGGCCCGTCATGGCGTCAGCGACCAAAATCACCTCGGTCGGGTCGACGCGCATGCGGATCGTCGCCACCTCGTCCATCATGTCGTCGTCGATGTGCAGGCGGCCCGCCGTGTCCACGATCACGACTGAGGCGCCGTTCTGGCGCGCGTGCTGTAGGCCACGCTCGGCGATATCCACGGGATTGTTCTGTGGGTCCTCCGCGTAGACGGGGATATTCAATCCCTTGCCCAGCGTGACCAGTTGGTCGATGGCGGCGGGCCGATAGACATCGGCCGCGACCAGCAGCGGGTGAAGGCCCTGCTTGCGCAGGTAGAGCGCCAACTTGGCCGCGGTCGTCGTCTTGCCGGAGCCCTGTAGCCCCACGAGCAAGAGCACGGCGGGTGAGCGGCTGCCGTAGTCGAGCTTGCCGGGCTCGCCAAGCATGGCGACGAGCTCTTCGTTGACGATCTTGATGACCTGCTGCGCCGGCGAGAGGCTTTGCAGCACCTCGGCGCCGACGGCGCGCTCTTTGAGGCGCTTGATGAACTCTTTGACGACCTTGAAGTTGACATCGGCCTCAAGCATGGCGAGCTTGACCTCGCGCATGGCCTGATCGACGTCCTCCTCGGTCAACTTGCCCTTGCGGCCCATCTTGCCGAAGATGTCCTGCAAACGATCGGTTAGATTCTCGAACATTATTGTTCCTCTTACAAGTAGCTAGTAATTAGTAGTTAGTAGCTAGAAAATTATTTTCTAGCTACTAACTACTAATTACTAGCTACCGTTTACTAGCTACTCTGGCTCGAACAGCGCCTCAACAAACGCGATCGCGTCGAAGGGCGCGAAGTTCTCCACCTTCTCGCCCGTACCCACGAACTTGATAGGCACGCCGAGCTCACGGCGGATGGCGAAGGCCACGCCGCCCTTGGCGGTGCCGTCGAGCTTGGTCAGGATCACACCGGTGATGCCGACCGCCTCGCGGAACGAGCGCGCCTGCAAGAGCGCGTTCTGCCCGCTCGTGGCGTCGAGCACCAGCAGCACCTCGTGCGGCGCCGTCGGGTCGACCTTACGCGCCACGCGCTGGATCTTCTTGAGCTCTTCCATCAGGTTGAATTTGGTGTGCAGCCGCCCAGCCGTATCCACGATCACATCGTCCATGCCGCGCGCGCGGCCGGCCTCCATGGCGTCGTAGACCACCGCGCCGGGGTCGGACGAATAGTCGTGGGCGATGACGGGGACGCCGAGGCGCTCGCCCCACACCTTGAGCTGCTCGACGGCGGCGGCGCGGAACGTATCGCCGGCGGCGATGATGACGCGGCGGCGATTGTTCTCAAGATAGTGCGCCAGCTTGGCGATGCTCGTCGTCTTGCCGACGCCGTTGACGCCAACCACCTCGATCACGCGCGGGCCGGGGCTGACCTCGACGAGCGGTACGCCCTCGGCGCCACCGAGCATATCGACGAGTTGCGCGCGCAACGCGGCGGTCAACTCGGGCGCCTGCGTCAGGTGGTCGCGCTCGACCTGCCGGCGCAGCCCATCCACCACCTCCGCAGTGATCGACACCCCGAGGTCCGCGCGCACGAGCAACTCTTCGAGCTCGTCCCACAGGTCCTCGTCGATGACCTCGGTGGTAAATAGGTTCGTGACCTGTTTGAAGACGCTCTCGCGCGTCTTCTCCAGGCTCTGTTTGAAAGGGTTAATGTTGCGCAGCCGCTGAAACATGTGCACCTTGTGGTGAGAAATAGCAGGATACTTTACATCACGATTATAACACCATCTTCTTGTCTCACGAGCCAGCGGCTAGCTGCCGGTCGATCTCCGCATGCACCTCGGCGGCGCTGACGCCCAAGGCGTGCGCGGTCACAAGCAGACGTGTGACCGCATCGTCCAGCTGGCGGACACGCTCGTCCGGTGGCATGGAGGGCGGACGTTGCGCGACGACGACGCCCCGCCGCGGCGATGTCGCGACCCAGCCGTCGCGCTCGAGTTCGCCATAGGACCGTGCGACCGTATTGGGAGCCACACCGAGGTCGCGCGCGAACTGCCGCACCGAGGGCAGCGGCTGTCCGGGGTGTAGGAAGCCGAAGGCGATGCGCGCGCGTAGTTGGGTCACGATCTGCTCATAGGGCGGCAGGGCGCTGCCCGCGTCCAGGACGAGCAGTTCCCCATTCACGGGGTCACGCGCGTCCCCTGGCGCGGCCAGTCGGTGATGTGCCCGCCGATACGCCCACGACAGATGATGAGAAGTATGCCGGTCATAGTGACGACTGATGGCAGAAAAACGTAGAAGCCGATAATGCCGTGGGCGGAGCCGTATGAGTGGTACGCGAACAAGTTTGTGGACAACAACGACCACTGCGCCGTGCCCAAATTGCCGATCGTCATCAACTCCCCCCTTGTACAATCGTTATGGTCACGGCGCGCAACATCTCATCGGCGCGCAACGCCGCCACCGGGTCGCTCGTGACGAGGAGCCGAGACAGCGTAGCGATACGGCTCATGATCACTTCCCCGACGACAAAGATGAGCAGCATTGCCCATTACGAGGAAAAGTAGCGGGCCGAACGCTTGAAAACCAAACATACCGTTGACGCCCCCCCTTTCGTGTACCAAGCTTATGATACAGATTTCAGCCATCTGTGTCAACGGTCTGGTACAGAAGTACAGGAGCAAGTAAATCCGCGGGTACAATGAGGGCAAGGAGGCACGCCGATGGAAACGATGACCCTGGAGTATGCGCGGCAGTTGTTCCGCATGACGTATAGGAGCATATGAACGTCATGCCGTGCTCTAACGGTACTGATTATTTATGTGCATATAAAAGGCCGCCCCACCTCTCCAAGCTCTCCGCCAACCGGCGCAGTATGTCGAGCGTGCACACCGTCTCCCGCGCGCCAAGCGCCCTCTCATCACTACCCTCAGCAGTGGCGCCCAGCGCACGCTGCATGTTGAATTCGAGCCAGTTGAGCCAGCTGTTGCCTATCCATTTTTATATCTCCGTGTCCCCCAATTGCTGGCGTAGCAGGCGCACGCCGCGATGCACGTTTGACTTGACCGTGCCGACCGGCTGGCCCAGCAGCGCCGCCACCTCGTCGTAGCTCAACTCGTTGACATGACGCAGGATGACCGGAGCGCGGTAGCGCTCCGGCAGCGCCGCGACGAGTGCGCCAAGCTCGCTCCCTCGTTCGGACGCCTCGGCCAGCGGCTCCGGCCCCTCGCGCGGGTCGGCCGCCGGATCGAACCGGGGCGCGCTGTCGTCGTCGGGGGCGTCGAGCGGAACGGTGCGCGGTCGCGTGCGGCGCGCCTTGTTGCGGGCGACGTTGAGCGTGATCTGGAACAGCCACGCCTTGACCTGCAGGGTAGCGCGCTGTTCGCGCGGATAGGCGGCCAGCGCTCGGTAGGCGCGCACGAAGGCGTCTTGCACGATCTCTTCAGCGTCGGGTGGGCAGGCGCAATAGCGCAGCGCGAATAGGTAGAGCCGATTCTGGTATGCGCGCACCAGCGGCTCGAAGGCCGCATCCACGTCGCGGGCCAGGCGCCCGCGTAGCTCGTCGTCGGTCATCACCCCTTCAAGCCCTCCTCATGGCGTCTCTACATAGTGAAACACGACGGAGTGGCTTGTGGTTGCATCACCTCCACGTTAGGCCATGAACCGCCATTGGGATGGAAACAGTGGCGCAGGCCGGCCCGGCTGACGATCTCGAACGTGCGGTTCTCCGCCTCGGACGTGAAGAGCGCAGCGACCATCAGCCGGGCTACATCGGCGCGCGGGATCAAGCCGCTGCCGATGGCCGTGCCTCCTTCGCCGACCACGACATCATGTGTCGCCGCGTCGTCGGTCAGGCCACCCGGACGAACAAGTGTGCACGCTCTCTCTCAAGGTTGTAGACTCTACTATAGTATGGATGAGTTGCAAGCAATCGCCATAGACGACCAAAGGGCGCCGGACTTGGCCGTGCACGCCATCGCCTCGGGGAGCGTTATCGCCTTCCCCACAGACACGGTCTACGGCCTCGGCGTCGGCTTGTGGTGCCCCGACGCCATCACCAAGCTGTACACATTGAAGGGGCGCCCTGATGAGAAAGCGCTGCCCGTGTTGCTGGCCGCCGAGGAACAGTGGACGGAGGCCGCCACGGAGGCGTCCGAGGCGGCGCTTCGTCTCATGCGGCGTTTCTGGCCGGGCGCGCTTACCATCGTGCTGCCACGCCGACTCGACGTGCCGGACGCGGTTGGGCCGTTGACCCGCACAATCGCGCTGCGCGTCCCCGGCCACGAGAGGCTGCGGCGCATCCTGGCCCGCACCGGCCCGCTCGCCAGCAGCTCGGCCAACCGCTCGGGCCACCCACCGGCCACGAGCGCGAAGATGGCGCTCAACGAACTGAGGTATGGCCTCGCCCTCGTCCTCGATGGCGGCGCGCTGCCGCCGCGCCCGCCCTCCACTGTGGTTGACGTTACCGGGCCGGAGCTGATCATCGTGCGGCAGGGCGCGATCACGGCCGACGCCATCGCGCGTGCCCTCGCCGCGCGAGATGAGTATAATAAGCCATGATCATCATTGTTGGGGCCGGGCTGGCCGGCTTGACCTGCGCGAAGGTGCTGCACGAGCATCGCCAGCCGTTCATGATCCTCGAAGCCTCAGACGGACCGGGCGGACGCGTGCGCACCGATGTCACGCCATCCGGCTTCCGGCTCGACCGTGGCTTTCAGGTGCTCTTCACGGCCTACCCCGCCGCGCGCTGCCATCTCTCGCTCGGCCGCCTGAACCTGCGCCGCTTCGACCCCGGCGCCTTGATCGCCCTCAACGGCAAGTTGCACACGCTCTCCGATCCCACACGCGATCCCGGCGCCCTACTGCCCAGCCTACTCACCCGCGTCGTGCCCTTCGGTGACAAGACGCGAGTGCTATCCCTGCGCCGCGACGTCACGCGCCAGCCGCTCGAACAGATCTTCGCCGACGACGCGGATACAACGCTTGAGTACCTGCGCGCGCGCGGCTTCAGCGACCGCTTTGTCGACAACTTCGCGCGCCCCTTCTATGGCGGTATCTTCCTCGACCGCTCGCTCGAGACGACGGCGGCCATGTTCCGCTTCACCTTCAAGATGCTGTCCGAGGGCGATACGGTCGTCCCGGCCGACGGCATCGGGGCCATCACCGAGCAATTGACGCGCTTCCTGCCCGTGCAGGATGTGCGCTACGGCGCGCGCGTGATCGACGTGCTCACCGACGGCGCGCGCGCCTATGGGGTGCGCACCGAAGACGGCGCGGTGGTCGAAGCCGACGCGGTCGTGGTAGCGGCCGACCCGCCGACCACGGCGCGGCTGACCGGCGCGCCCATGCCAACCACGCCCCTGGTGACCTCCTGTGTCTACTACGCGTCGCCACGGCCGCTCTACAACGCAAAGAAGATCGTGCTCAACGCCGCGCCGGACGCCTACGTGAACAACCTGGTGCAAATTACCAACGTCGCCCCGAGTTACGCGCCGCAGGGGCAGCACCTGCTCTCGGCCACGCTGCTGGAGTTGCCGCAGGGCCGCGACGACGACATCGCGGCGCGCGCGCTGGAGGACATCGCGCGCATGTTCCCGCGCCGCCACGCCGAGAAGCTGCTCAGGCCGCTCGCTGTCGTGCGCGTGCCCTTCGCACAGTTCGCGCAGCCGCCGGGGATCTTCCAGCGGCTGCCTGGTAACGAGACCGCCATCGCCGGACTGATCGTGGCCGGCGACGGCACGCTCTCCTCATCGATCCAGGGCGCCATGTTGAGCGGTCAGCGCGCCGCCGACGCCGCGCTACATGCTATCGATACGGGCGCGCTCACGCCGGTCTAGTTCTTTTCACTCCGTAGGGGCGTCTTTGCGCCCGAAGAAGCCGACGCTCGTCACGGTCATCACCAACTCCCCGCTCTGGTTGTGCACCTCACCGCGGCCACGGACGATGCCGAGCGTCCGACGGCTCTTAGAGGGGATGCACTCGAGCACCGTGAAGGCGGCGCGCAGTGTGTCGCCGGGGCGCACCGGTTGGCGCCAGCGCAACTCGTCGATACCGGGCGACCCCAGGCTGACCGTGTCGTTGAGCAGCCCGTCGACGAGCAGCCGCATGTAGATGCTCGCGGTCTGCCAGCCGCTGCTGATGAGGCCGCCAAACATGGAGTCTTTGGCCCGCGCGGGGTCGACGTGGAACGGCTGCGGGTCGTACTCTGTGGCAAACGCGATGAGTTCGTCCTGCGTGACCGTGCGGCTACCCAGTTCAACAACATCGCCCGGCTGAAAATCCTCGAAGTAGTGGTAGCGCTTGCCCGTTGTGCCCAGTGCCCCCGTTTTTTCCGTCCCATCCATCGTGATCGTGGCCTCCTTTTGCTATGCCTTCTCTCAGTATGGTACTGTACTGTGGCGCCGCCTGCGCGGGGACCGTCTGGCGCTGGCCGGGCTACTGCTCGTGCTGGCCTTCGTCGCCATGGCCCTGGCCGCGCCGCACCTGGCCCCGCATCCACCGAACCAGCCCTTCGACAACGGCATCTCCAACGACGGCGCGCCGCTCCCGCCCGGCGCTAACGGCTTCCTGCTCGCACCGATACGAGCGGACGCGACCTGCTCAGCCGGCTCATCTGGGGCGCGCGTTTCGCTGCTGATCGGGATCACGGCCAACGCGGTCGCCGTGCTCATCGGCGTGACGCTCGGCGCGGTGGCCGGGTACTATGGCGGCCTCGTCGGGGCGCTGATCATGCGCTTCACTGACGTGATGCTGGCCTTCCCGGTGCTCCTGCTCGGCGTCACCCTCGTCGCCATCCTCTCGCCGGGCATCCCCGTCATCATCGTGGTAATCGGACTCGTAAGCTGGATGAGCATGGCGCGCATCATCCATGGGCAGGTCCTGGCGCTGCGCGAGCGGCCCTTCGTAGAAGCGGCGCGCGCGACAGGTGTGAGTGGGGGCGGGTATCCTGGTGCGCCACATCCTGCCGCACCTCGTCTCGCCCATCGTCGTCTACGCCTCGCTCGGCGTGGCCACGGCGGTGCTGTTCGAGGCCAGCCTGAGCTACCTCGGCATCGGCGTGCAGCCGCCCGACCCCAGCTGGGGTAAGATGGTCGCCGACGGCGCCGCCAACGGGGGCTCCACCGGCTTCGCGTACCCGTGGCTGCTGCTCTTCCCTGGCGCGGCGGTCTTCCTCACCGTGCTGGCCTTCAACCTGCTCGGCAACGGCCTGCGCGACGCGCTCGACCCCACGGCGCGGCGATGATCGCCTACGTCATTCGGCGCGTGTTGTGGGGCCTCGGCGTCCTGGCTGGCGTAGCCGCCATCACGTTCATACTACGCTATCTCGTGCCGGCCGATCCCGCGCGCATCATCGCCGGCCCTCACGCCACACCCACGGCATTGGCCGCTATCCGCCATCACTACGGCTTCGACAGACCGCTGCTGGGGCAGGCCGTCGCCTACTTGGATAGCCTGCGGCGCGGCGACCTCGGTCCCTCTCTCGCGTTCGGTGAGGCGCCGGTCGGGTCGATCCTACTGGCGCGTGCGGGCCCTACGTTCGAACTGGCGCTGGCCGGGCTGCTCGTCGAACTCCTGATCGGCATCCCGCTCGGCGTACTCGCCGCGCTACGCCATCGCTCCGTGACCGACCGCGCGACGGTGCTGCTGGCGCTGTGCGGCTTCTCCATCCCCACATTCTGGCTGGGTCCGGTGCTGATCGGGCTCTTCGCCGTACATTGGCGCCTGTTCCCCGCCGGCGGGAACGAGGGCGTAAGCGCGCTGGCGCTGCCGGCGCTCACGTTGGGGCTGGCTTGCGCGGCGTGGTACACGCGGCTGATCCGCTCCAGTATGCTCGATGTACTGGGCAGCGAGTACATCAGGACGGCGCGCGCCAAGGGCCTCTCGTGGGGCCGCGTCGTGCGCACGCACGCCCTGCGCAACGCGCTCACGCCGATCATCACGCAGATCGGGCTGGACATGGCCTACTTCCTGGGCGGGGTCATCGTGGTCGAGACCGTCTTCGGCTGGTCGGGCATCGGGCAAGCCGCGTCGATCGGCATCGCCAACGACGACCCCAACCTGATCATGGGCGCGGTCCTCTTCGGCGCCATCGCCGTGGTGCTCACCAACCTCCTGGTGGACCTCTGCTACGCCGTGGTCGACCCGCGCGTGCGCCTGCGCTAGGCGACGGGCGACGGGCGACGGGCGACGGGCGACGGGCGAACGTAGTCGCTAACGTGCGGCAAGTAAACTTGCTTCGTCGTGTCTAATTTGTGATAACGTTAAAAAGCTCCATGACTTGACTTACTCCCATTCGGGCTATAGCTGTCTTTAGCTTTTCTGTCTACAGTACGTCCATACCGTTTGAGGCAGGAACCATGGCACAAACACATAAAAACCGCCGACCAAGCACAACCACCGTCACAACCTGGACAGCGTCCAGCGCCCTCAACCTAGTAGTCCGTCACCTATCTTTTTGACAGTTGACCGTTGAATAGGGCATCCTTTCAACAAGAGTCGTGTGTGGACCCAGGCGAGGAGGATACGTCGTGAATAAGAAGTATATCGTGACCCTGACC
>JAABUM010006898.1_pt1 | contig 10808 bp, 13 predicted proteins | sample 5559161 | NCBI WGS metagenome assembly JAABUM01 (sample SAMN10711868, study PRJNA513369) | rock metagenome | isolation source: Antarctica rocks | place: Antarctica: Victoria Land, Siegfried Peak nord | reverse complement strand
ACTCCGCGAGCGCGTACCAGACGGTCCGCCTTCGCCGCCCTGTCCGGGGCCAAGGCGTGACACCGCGGCGCTCAGGCCGGGTTCGCCAGCGGCATCTTGCGTACAGACTATTTCCGCGATCCAGGCGCGGTCGGGTGCCGGGGCCGCGAAGTCGCGCGCCACCAGGTTCGGGGCGGGCGCGGGTGCCGGGTCGGCGACCGTGGTGCGCGCCCGCCGCCGCCGGTGGCAGCCGACCAGGCCCGCGGCGCGCATCAGCCGCGCCACCTACTTGCGGGCGCAGCGCACCCCGCCCGCCCGCAGCGCCGCATGGATACGCGGCGCCCCGTCGGTTTGGCGACTCTGTGTGTGCGCCGCCGCGATCTGCACAGTCAGTGCCGCATCGGCCTGGGCGCGGGCCGAGACCTCGCCGCCCACCCAGGCATAGTAGGCCGAGCGCGCGACGCGCAGCACCCGGCACAGCAGCGTGATCGGATGGGTGGCCCGCTCCGCGTGGATGAACCGATACCGGCTCATAAGGTCTCCTTCGCGAAGTAGGCCGCGGCTTTTCGCAAGATCTCCCGCTCCTGCTGGAGGACGTTCACCTCCCGGCGCAGGCGGCGCAACTCCTCCCGCTCGTCGGTCGTCAGCGCCCCAGGCTGGCCGCGACCCTCGTCCGCGTCGGCCTGACGCAGCCAGTGGCGCAGCGCCTCGGACGAGATCCCCAAATCGGCGGCGAGGGCGGGGAGCGACTTGTCGCTGCTACGGGCGAGGCGTACGGCCTCGGCCCGGAATTCCGGCGCGTAGGGACGGTGAGTACGGGGCATCGAACACCCCCTTGGACTCAGGCCCAATCATCAGGTGTCCGTCGACTCGGGGCAACCCCAGCGGGCTGGCTGCGCGTCTACCTGGACGGGGGGCCGCCGATGGAGGCGGCGCTCGCGGCGCTCCTCGACGCATCCGCTGACGGCCCGGCGGACGACCCGCCGCTGCCCCGCGCCGCCATCGCGCGCCTCCTGGCCGCCTTCGACGACGAGCGCCGGGCGGGCCGCGCGGGCGACCCGGCGGCGACGCCCGCCCCGGGAACGGCCGCCGTCCCAGGGGCGGCGGGCCTCATCGAGCCGCTGACGCGGCGCGAGCGGGAGGTGCTGGCCCATCTCGCCGACGGGGCCACGAATCAGGAGATCGCCGCCGCCCTCTCCCTCTCCGTCAACACCGTCAAGCGGCACGTCGGCGGCCTCCTCGGCAAGCTCGGCGCGACGGGCCGCACCGGGGCGGTCGCCCGCGCCCGCGCGGCCGGCCTCCTCTGAGCGGGTTCCTCCCAACGCCGACGCCCGGCCCGGCGCGGAATTGATCCCTTTTGTACCCCTCCGGGTGACGTGCCGGGAGGGACGCGGCCCTATGCTGGTTCCCGGGCCGGGGGATCGGCCCGGAAGGAGGCGGCGGCGATGGAATGCCGGATCCGGGTGCGCGGCCACCTCGACCCCGCCTGGGGCGACCGCCTCGCCGGGCTGCGGGTCGCCCACGAGGACGGCGGGGTCAGCCTGCTGGCCGGCCCCCTCCCGGACCAGGCCGCCCTGCACGGGGTCCTCCTGCGGCTCTTCGACCTGGGCCTGCCGCTCGTCTCCCTCGACACCGCCGGGGTGCCGCCACGCGACCGCACGAGCGGCAGCAGGGACCCGCCGGACGCCGGGATGGCCGCGTTCGCTCCCCCGGGGGTCGGTGGGGCGCCGCGCGGCGGGCGCGGGGCGTGGCCCGCCGACCCGTGATACGCAACTGTGGAGGGTCCACCGATGGCGACTATCGCGACAGCCGCGTCCACGAGGGACGCCACACCGTCGATCAAGTGGGGGCGCTACGCCCGCGTCGGCCTCGGCACGATCGCCGCCGCCGTCCTCGCCAACGTCGTCGTCTACTACCTCGCCGGCCTGTTCGTCGCCTACGACCCGCAATTCCCGCCGCTCGCCAACGTCAGCGGGGCGGTCATCTTCACCGTCGTCCCGGCGATCGGCGCGACCCTGCTCTACGCCATCCTGCTGCGCTTCGCCCGCCGCCCGGCGTTCATCTTCGCGATCATCGCCGCCGCGACCTTCGTCGCGACGCTGATCCCCGACTTCACCTCCGCCCCCGCGTTGCCGGGGGCGACGGGCGGGCAGATCGCGGTCCTGGTGCTGATGCACGCCGTCGCGGCGACGGTCATCACCGGGTCGCTGACGCGCCTCTCGGGCGGGCGGGCGCGGTAGCGCGACGCCGGGGTCGGCGGGGGGCGGCGAGTCTTTCCCCGCCGACCCCGGCCCACTCCCCGGCGCGGTCGGCGACGGGCCGCCAGGAGCGGCTGCGGGCGAGCAAGACGGGGGCAGGGTCGATGAACGTCGAGCAGTAGCCAGTTTGACGATGTATCCAGCGAAAGGACGGGATCATGGGCAGGACGATCATGAGCGTGGCGGCGGTCTCCCTGGATGGGTTCATCGCCGACGACCACGACGGCATCGAGCCGCTGTTCGACTGGTTGGGCAACGGCGACGTCACCTGGCGCTTCCCGGGCACCGAGCGCGAGTTCCGGACCACCCGGGCCTCGGCCGACTTCATGCTCGGCCACTACCGCGACGTGGCGGCGACGGTCATCGGGCGGCGGCTGTTCGACCTGACCAACGGCTGGGACGGCAAGATCGATACCACCGGCGAGCGCGTCTTCGTCGTCACCCATCGGCCGCCGACGGACTGGGCGTACGCCGCCACCGCGCCGTTCACCTTCGTCGACGGCGTCGAGCGGGCGATCGGCGCCGCCAGGGCGTTCGCCGGCAACCGGGACGTCAACATCTTCTCCGGCCAAATCGGCGGCCAGGCGCTCGCGCTCGGGATGATCGACCGGATCGTCGTCAATCTCGCCCCGGTGATCCTCGGCTCCGGTCGCCCGTTCTTCGCCACCGGCGGCATGGCCGGGCCGCTGCGGCTGGAGAACCCGACCACGATCGTGCGCGGCGACCGGGTCACCCACCTGGTCTACGACGTCGACCGCTGAGGCCGTGGTCGTTAGGGCCTTCGGGCGGCGATCCGGACTGGTTGAATATATAGCAGATGACGACATGGCGACGATGGGGTGGCATGCGCCCGAAAGGAGGTCTGGGGCGCGCCCGGAGCGTGACACCCCGAGTGATTGGAGGAGCGAACATGGGCAGGATGTTGCTGGCCGATGTCTTCGTCTCGGTCGACGGGTGGGCGGGGAGCGCGGGATTGCCGGGCTACTTCGGCTATCTCGGGCCCGAGCTGGAGGACTGGATCGCGGGAGAGTTGGCCGCGCCGCATGTCGCGATCATGGGGCGGCGCACCTACGAACTCCTGGCCGGGCTGCCGGAAGAGGCGCGCGACGAGTACTGGTACCGGATGTCCAGGCAGGAAACGGTGATCTTCTCCCGCACCCTGCGGCGAGCGACCTGGCCCGGCGCGCGGATCTGCGACGCGGACCTGGTCGGCGAGATCCGTCGGATGAAGGCCGAGGGCGACCGCCCCCTGCGCACCACGGGCAGTCTGTCCCTGGTGCGCCAGCTCGCCAGGGCCGGTCTGGTGGACCGGCTCCGGCTGCTGTTGTTTCCCCTGATCGCCGGGGACGCGGGACGCGAGGCGCTCTTCGCGGACATGGCCTCCGCCGACCTCGAACTGGCCGATCACCGCACGCTCGACGGCCGGGTGCTCCTGGTGGAGTACCGCCCGACCGGCAAGGACATCCCGCGCGCCTGAACACCCGCGATCGGACCGTGCCACTCGAAGGGCAAGAGGGGAGCGCACCCATGATTATTGTCGCGGGACAGATCGCCGTCGAGCCCCAGCAGCGCGAGTCCCACCTCGCGGGCTGCGTGAGCATCGTCGAGCAGGGGCGCGAGAAATCCGGCTGCCTCGACTTCGCCATCACCGCCGACCTGATCGGCCCGGGCCGAGCCGCGATCGAGGCGACCGGGACGGGTCGGCCTGACCGAACGACGACCACACCCATGAGAAAGGAGCCGCGGCATGAAACTGACGATCAACACCAACGTCACCGTGGACGGCGTGATGCAGGGGCTCGGCGGGCCGGAGGAAGACCCCACGGGCGGCTTCGCGCGCGGCGGCTGGGCCATGCCGTTCTGGGGTGGCGAGACCGAGGCCTTGATCAGCCAGGTCTACCGGCGCGCCGACGTCTTCCTGTTCGGGCGGCGGACCTACGAGACCTTCGCCGGCTCCTGGGGAGCGATCGAAGATATGAAGACGCACCCCATCGGGGAGGCGCTCAACTCCCGCCCCAAGTACGTGGCATCGACCACGCTTACCGACCCGCAGTGGGCGGGCACGACCGTCCTCTCCAGGGACCTCGCGGCCGCCGTCGGGGCGCTGAAGGCCGGGCCGGGGGGCGAGCTGCAGGTGGTCGGGAGCCTCAGCGTGGCCCGGCTGCTGCTCGACCGCGGCCTGGTCGACGAGCTGACCCTGCTCACCTTCCCCGTGGTCGTCGGCCAGGGCAGGCGGCTGTTCCCCGACGCCGGCCCGGACACGGCGCTCGAGTTGGTCGCGTCGCGCGCCACCGCCAACGGGGTGACCTGCCAGGTCTACCGCACGGCCGGGTGCCTGTGGTACGGGGGCGAGCCGCAGCTCTGAAGCAGGTGAAGCAATAGCGACCGCAGCGCCGGGGCTGGCCCGTGGGGCCGGCCCCGGCCGCTGACCTCCCCCCGGTCGCCGGGGACGCGGGTTGGTCTTCGCGAGCGTGCCGTCCGCCGAGCGCGAACCGGGAACGAAATCTTGCGGGCTTGAGCCCGACCACCGGCACCCACCGACGCGCAGGGGTCGCCCGACGCTCCCGGACGCGAGGCAGAGACCCGGGCCCCGCCTCGCCGCTCTAGCCGCGCATCGCCCGGCGGCATGCCGCCATATGAAAGATTGATCCAGGAAAGCGAACTGCTTGAGGGATGGCCTGTACTGCCAAAGTTACTGCCAACGGGCTGACAGGAGGTGGTAAGGCGGAACATCACCTGACAGGAGCGGCGGCGATTTTCCCTGCTGGCAAGCCGTTCTTGGCACGTGGCGACATCGGGTGACAGGCATGGGCGCACGGTTCACATCCGTGAGGTCACTGGTTCGAGCCCAGTCGTGCCCACCCTCGAGTTTTCCAGGCAGGACAGCAAAAAAGACTCGACATCGGCCCCCGGCAGCAGCGCCGGGGGCCGCGTTTTTGCCCTACTAATGCAGTTACTAATGCAGTTTTTGCGAAAGCCCTCGATGGAGATGATAGCGACGCCTCCGATCGACCCGCGCAATAACCGGGGAGGGTGGCGGGAGCTTCGTTGGAGGCGCTGACGGGCAACAAAAAAAGGGCCGCTGACCAATGGGTCAGCGGCCCTCTGCCGACACTCGTCGGTGATACCTTTGCTCAATCCTCGCCATCTTCATCTGGCTGTGGCAGCTCGTCTTCGTTCGCCCGCCCCGCCATCCCGCCATCGCCCTCCTCGTTTTCGAGACTCGCCCCGAGCTGCTCGATCGCCTCGCGTCCGAGCCCGGGAAGGACATGGCTGTAGATGTTGAGCGTGATGCTGACCTGGCTGTGTCCTAGCCGCTCCTGGACCACCTTCGGGTGTACCCCCTGCCCCAGCATCAGGGTCGCGTTGGTGTGCCGCATGTCGTGGAAACGGATCGAAGGCAGCGCGGCCTTCTTCAGCAGGCGCTTGAACTCGCGGAAGACGTTGCGGTGGATCAGTGGCCGGCCCTGGTGGGTGGCAAAGATGAGATCTTGCTCGACGTACGCCTCGCCAAAGCGCTCGCGATCCCGATCCTGCGACTCACGCTGGATCTCCAGCGCGCGGAGCTCGGCAGGGGCGAGGTCAAGCCGTCGCTGGCTCGATGCCTTGGGGGCGGAGAACGAGCCGTCCCGCTCGTATTGGCGCCGCACCTGCAGCACACCTTCGGCGCGATCGACGTCGCCCCATTTCAGCCCGAGCAACTCTCCTTGTCGCAGCCCGGTGGTCAGGGCCAGCATCAGCATCGGTGCCCAGCGGTTGCCCTGCGCGACCCGGCCGAGGTGCCTGGCCTCCTCGACGGTGAGGGTGCGGAATTCCGGCGGCTTGGCCTTCGGCGGTGTGGCGAGGGCGGCGACGTTGCGCGGCACGAGATTTCACCTGACCGCCTTCTCGAGCGCCGCGCGCAGGACGCCGTGGGCGTTGCGGATTGTCTTCGGGGCCAGGCCCTTCTTCCCCAGCGTGGTGTAGAGCGCCTGCACATGCGCCACCTGCAGTTGCCCGAGCCTGATCCGCCCGAGTTCGGGGACGATGTGCTGGCGAACGTAGATCGTGTAGTTCTTCACCGTGTATTGATCGAGGCGGGCGACGTCGTCCGCGAGCCATCGCTCGAAGAACGTCTCGACGGTGAGGCGCTCGGGGGCGGGCATGATTCCCTGCTCCGCATTGGCCAGTGCCGTCCGCAGCTTCCGCTGCACCAGTGCCCGAGTCTTGCCGTAGATCGACCTGCGCCGACCCTGGACCGTGACCTGGGCGCACCACACACCGTCCGGACGCTGATAGATCGTACCCTCGTTGTCGCCGTTTCAGCCAGTCAATCAGCGACTGCTCCGGGACACGCACCAGTCGCCCAAGGCGCACGCTCGGCAACTCGCCGCTGCGCACCATCCGCCAGGCGAGCGTGCGCCCGATCCCGAGGCGTTGCGCCGCCTCCTCCACCGTCAGCAACAAGCGGTCGGTCGTCGTCGCTGCCATCGATCACCTCTTCCAGGTCATCCGCGTCGGCGGGCCACCTCTCCTCACCCTCAGACCGGACACCTGCGGCGACATGCGATCACGGCAGGTTGGGTCCTGTCACCAGCGTATGGATGGTCGCTAACGGCGCGCTAACACGCGCCCCATCCCCGGTCGCGATGGGCAATCGAAGATCACTGGCAGCCTGCTGGGCGAGGGGCCATCGGGGAACGCGGGCAGCGGAGGAGGGCGCTAGCCGAAAAGCTTCAATTGATCGCGCGCTGGTTGCTTCCGTCGGCGTGGCGGCGCGGGGGGCGTGGTGAGGCTGAGCTGGCCGACGAGCGACACCACCTTTCCGGTGCTGGGCATGAATGCGCCCTCGGGCGCTGCGGCTAGCGGCGCATCCGGGCGGTGGATGGCAGTGGGTGCCGGAGATGGATTCACATCGCTGCGGGCTATTGCCGCGTCATTGCTTGATAGAGGCGGCACAAGGAGCAGCGACGGCGCGGCGATCGTCGCCGTAGCGGAGACTTGCGGGAGGGGCCATGCTTCGCCTCGATCGTGGTCGTCGCGATCGACCCTGGCCGCGCCATCGAGCGACTCGCCCGCCCCCGCCTCGAGCGCGCGCGACTCGGCGAAGAGCGTTTCCAGCGCCTGCGTGTCAGCACGCTCGCCGGCCGCGAGGCGCTTCGCGAGCGTCAGCAGCAGGTCGCCGTCGTCGGTTTCCTGCGTCGCCAGCCCCTCCTGCGGCAGCTCGCCCTCGACGAGCAGGGCGGCGCGCAGCTTCCGGCCCACGAGCGAGAGCGCCTCGGCCTGCAGCGTGCCCGCGTAGACCGCGAAGTAGACCTCGACCGGGCGCGCCTGCCCGATCCGCCAGGAGCGGCGCGACGCCTGCCGCAGCCTGTACACGCTGTACTCGATCTCCGCCCAGCAGAGCGAGGGGAAGTCGAGCAGGTCTATGTTAAGTGGAATCTGGCCTGGGGTTTACGGGCAGCGGTGGCGGGCGTAGTGTACGGACAGGACCGTTGTGCCGTCGCGAAAGGAGCGCCCGTGATGACCGACCTCGAGTGGCCGCGGTATCCGACCGTTGCCGAATCACCCCACGCGCGGGCGTGGTTGGCGATCCAGACCGACCTCCAGCTGGCCCCGAACACCATCGCCGCCTACGGCCGCGCGCTCGAGGACTACCTCGCCTTCGCCCGCGCACAGGGCTTGGAGGTCGTGGACGCGCGGCGCGAGCACCTCGCGGCCTATGTCCGCGACCTGACCGCCCGCCCGAATCCGCGCGGGCGCGCCGCCGGGGCCGGGCTCGCCAACGCCACGGTGCAGCTGCGGCTCACCGCCGTGCGCCTGTTCTACGACTACCTCGTCGAGGAGGGGCTGCGCACCACCAACCCGGTCGGGCGCGGGCGCTACACGCCGGGCACCGGCTTCGGCGGCGCGCGCGACCGGGGGCTCGTCCCGCGCTACCGCACGCTCCCGTGGATCCCGAACGACGAGCAGTGGCGCGTGCTCCTGACCATGGCGCGGGAGGAGCCGCTGCGCAACCGGGCGATGCTCGCGCTCGCCTACGACGCGGGCCTGCGCCGCGAGGAGCTGTGCGCCCTCGCGACCGGCGACGTCGACCCCGCCGCCCGGCTCCTGCGCATCCGGGCCGAGACGACCAAGAACCGGCAGGCGCGGGTCGTGCCCTACTCCGCACCGACCGGCGACCTCTACGCCGCCTACCTGCGCCACCGCCGCGACCTCAGCCGCGAGCGCGGGCCGCTCTTCCTCGCCGAGTCGCGTCGCAACCGGGGGCGACCGCTGACGATCTGGACCTGGTCGAAGGTGGTGCGGCGGCTCGCCGACCGGGCGGGGTTGCCGGAGTTCAGCACCCACACCCTGCGGCACCTCTGCCTGACCGATCTGGCCCGCGCCGAGTGGGACATTCACGAGATCGCCACCTTCGCCGGCCACCGGAGTGTCCAGACGACCCTCCGCTACATCCGCCTGAGCGGCCGGGAGCTCGCGGGGAAGCTCGCGCGGGGCATGGACGAGATCCACGCCTGGCGCGTGCGGCTGATGGGGGAGGTGCTGCGATGAGCGCGGCGTGGGCCTGGCCGCTCGACCTCGGCCGCTACGACCGCGCGTCGGCGCTCAGCCCGGCGGAGGCGGCGACCCTCGCCGCCCTGGTCGCCCGCTTCGGCCCGCGGCACCCGGGCCACTGGGCGCGGGCCGCGCAGGGAGCGCTGGGGCGGCTGGCCTCGCCCCTCCTGGATGCGCTGACGGTCACCGGGGCGCACGCCGCCGTCCACGCCCCGCTCGTGAAGGTCGTGGTGCGCGAGATGCACCACCGCCAGCGCAGCTACTGGGCCTGGACGCCCGCCGAGTGGCGCGCGATCCTGTGCCCGTCGATTGCCGCCTTCGCGCGGCGGCACCGGACCACCGCCGCGTGCCGCGCGTCACTCATCGCCGTCGTTTACCTGCTCGGCGGCGTGGTGAGCCTGACGGATCTCCAGGCCCTGGGCGCGGCCGAGCGGACCTCGCTGGCGCGCAAGGTCTTCGGTCGCGCGGCGGTGGACGCGGCGCTCGCGCGGGTGCTACCCCTCGCCGTCGGGTGGGGCTACGGCGAGATCGCCCGGGGGAGCCAGCTCGGCAACGCCACCTGCGAGGCGCTGCTGGTCAACCGCAGCCCCCGCCTCGAAGACCTCTCCGTCGCGTTCATCGACGCGCTGCTGCAGGGGACCACCGCCGCCCACCGGCGGGCGCAGCTGCTGGTCCTCTCCCGCGCCCTGCACGGGCTGGGGGTCGTCGACCGCACCTACGCGCGCGACCCGCGCCGGCTGGTCCTCGAGGAGCGCCACCGCATCACCGACGGCGTCGCGCCGGCGTGGGTCGCGTGGTGCCGGCGCTGGCGCGACACCTCGGCGGTGGGGAAGAAGACCCGCATCGACTACTACTACCTCCTGCTCAAGGCCGGGCACTGGCTCGCCCGCCACCACCCCGCCGTCACCGACCCGGAGCAGTGGACGCGCGAGCTGGCGGCCGCGTACGTCGCGGCCGTCTGCCGCATGACCGTCGGCGAGTACGGGCCGGTCACGGTGCGCTACCGGTCGCGGGTGGGCGAGCCGCTGTCGCCGAAGTCTCGGCTGCACCACCTCGACGCCGTCCGCACCTTCTTCCGCGACGCCCTCGCCTGGGAGTGGTTCGCGCCGCGCTTCGACCCCCGCCGCTGTCTCGCCGCGCCCCGCAGCCTCCGCGCGCTCGTCGGTCCTAACCCGCGCGTCATCGCCGACGACATCTGGGCGAAGCTCCTCTGGGCCGGCCTCAACCTCGCGCAGGAGGACCTGCCGGTGAGCAAACACGCGACGGAGCACTACTACCCGCTGGCCATGGTCCAGGCGCTGACGATGGCCTGGCTCTTCGCCGGCCTGCGCGCCAACGAGATCCGCCGCCTACGGGTCGGCTGCGCCCGCTGGCAGGCGCGCGACGGCGGCCTGCTCGACACGAGTCGGGGCCGCCCGGAAGACGCGGTCTGCCTGCTGGACGTGCCGGTCAACAAGACCGAGACCGCCTTCACCAAGCCGGTCGACCGCGTCGTCGGCGAGGCCATCGCCGCCTGGGAGGCCGTCCGCCCGGCGCAACCGGCGCTGCGCGATCCGAAGACCGGCGAGGCGACGCATTTCCTCTTCGCCTACCGCGCCAAACCGGTCGGCGCGGGGTACCTCAACGCCAGCCTCATCCCGCTCCTCTGCCGCAAGGCCGGGGTGCCGGAGCGCGACGCGCGCGGGACCATCACCAGCCATCGCGCCCGCGCGACGATCTCCAGCCAGCTCTTCAACGCCAGGGAGCCGCTGTCATTGTTCGATTTGCAGGCCTGGCTGGGGCACCGTTCGCCGGCCTCGACCCAGCACTACGCCCGCATCTCGCCGACGAAGCTCGCCAAGTCGTATGAGGATGCGGGCTACTTCGGGCGCAACCTGCGCGCCGTCGAACTGCTCCTCGACCGTGTAGATTTCGTCTGAAACATGGTTCATCGGCAGGTTTGGTGAGCCCGGACGGCCTGGCACGAACGGCGCCCGTGAGCCCGCTGACGGCCTGTGCGACAATCGCTCCCCCTGAGCCGTCACCCACGGGAGG
>JAABUM010006897.1_pt1 | contig 10811 bp, 7 predicted proteins | sample 5559161 | NCBI WGS metagenome assembly JAABUM01 (sample SAMN10711868, study PRJNA513369) | rock metagenome | isolation source: Antarctica rocks | place: Antarctica: Victoria Land, Siegfried Peak nord | reverse complement strand
AGGGCAGCACTGAACAATGGGAAATGCCTCTTGCCAAAACCAGTGCTGCAGTGCATTGGTGCTGGGTCACTGCAAGCCTGTATGAAGGGCAAATCTCCACAGGTGTAATTGCAGTGACAGGATGACTCCTGTGAGCCTGTTTTGCAGAGCAGCACTGAACAGTGGCAAATGCCTCTTGCCAAACCCAGTGCTGCAGTGCAATGCTGTTGGGTCACTGCATGTTTGTATGAAGAGCAAATCTTCATAGGTGCAATTGCAGTGACACAAGGCTACTGTGAGCCTGACTTGCAGAGCAGCACAGAACAGTGGGGAGTGCATTTTGCCCTGATTAGTATTGAAGTGCATTGGTGTTGGGTCACTGCACACCTGTATGAACGGCAAATCTTCATAGGAGCAATTCCAGTGACACAAACCTGCTGTGAGCCTGTTTTGCAGAGCAGCACTGAACAGTGGGAAATGCATTTTGCCTTGACCAGTGCTGCAGTGAATTGCTATTGGCTCATTGCACACACCCGCATGAAAAGCAAATCTTCATAGGTGTAGTTGCAGTGACAGGATGACTGCTGTGAGCCTGTTTTGCAGGGCAGCACTGTACAGTGGCAAATGCATCTTGCCAAAACCAGTGCTTCAGTGCATTGGTGCTGGGTCACCCTGGGAGGGGTGGCAATGACCTTCTGTTGTGTGATGATCAAACCTGTTGCAAGAGCCTGTTTCATGCTGTCCTCCGCAATATCAAATGATGTGGTAGGGAGATGTTGACGTAAATGCAGACCAGTCAACCACATCTCGCTTAACAAGGTAGCAGCAACACTTCTGTACACCATCGAGTCCTTGCAGGCTAAAAGTTGGAGCAAAGCTGAATGTTTGCAGGTGAGCTAAGTTGATACTGTAATTACAGACTTACAGACTTGAGAGTGGAGCTCGTGATAACGCTTTGTTGGTGAGCAAAGCTCAAAAGGTTGCAGTTGCTCTCACAAGTTGCAGCCAAGCTGACAGTCAAGCAGCTAAGTTGACGAAGCTGGGCTGACTTCTTGCAGCTGGAGGTACAGCTTGAAAGCAGGCCTGACAGACTACGGTCGAGTGGTTATAGCGAAAGTGTAGAATCGAACAATTACACATGTCCTTGAAATAATGAATATCTTGAGATGAATTCAACATCGCAATGAAGATGCATCGCAATTCACCTTTGAGAAAGAATACAGCGGTAGTGGATTTTGGATATGGTGAACGAAAATCTAGTGCAGATGGACACTTGATTGTGCACAATATACTACATGCGAAAATTGAACATCCAGATTTTTTTCAATGTCAAAAAAAGATTGGACGAAATTGCTGACGTTGATATAGCGGAAGTGTAAAATCGAACAATTATAAGTATTATTTATAAAATGAATGTATTGAGTTGCGTTCAACATCACACTGGAGTTGCATCGCATTTCACTTTTGAGAAACAATACAGCGGTAGTGGATTTGGGATGTGGCGGATGAAAATCTAGTGCAGATGGAGAGTTGAACATTCAAAGTATACTACATGCAAAAAATGAATATCCGGATTTTTTTTTAACGAAAGAAAGATCGGACAAAACTGCTGCTCTTGATATAGCCAAATGGAGAATCGAACAACTACCATTGTTTTGCAATCATTGAATCTCTTGCGATGCTTTCAACATGTCAATCAGTACGCCGTGGTTGCAGAAGACCACTGTGACACGGATGCAGTCAGCACTGTTGCACAGTATTACCTCTTTTGCAGCTCTGCCCTGCAGCCCTGTCAGTCCAGCTGCAGTCTGTCAGCTCAGCTGTATGTTGTCAGCTGAGCTGCAATCTATCTGCTCTAGCGTATTCTGTGCAGTTCATCTGTTGTGAAAGACCAGCTGTTCATCTTAGCTATAAATTGCAAGCGCCCTTGCAATCTGTCATCTTAGTTGCAATCTGTCTGCTCAGTCATGATCTGTCAGCTTGGCAGCAGTCTGTCAGATCAGCTGCAACACGGCAGCTCAGCTGCGATGTGTCTGCTCAGCTCAGCTCAGCTGCTATCTGAAGGCTCAGTTGCAACCCATCAACTCAGCTTTCGTCTCAGCTGCAACAGGTTGGCTGAGCTGCAGTCTGTCTCCTCATTTGGATTCTGCCCGCTCGCCTGCAGCTTGTCAGCTCAGCTGCAATATAGCAGCTCAGCTGCGGTGTGTCAGCTCAGCTGCGGTGTGTCAGCTCAGCTGCGGTATGTCAGCCCGCCTGCAGTCTGTCAGCTCTGGCTGCACACAGCCAGCCAGCAACAAATGAGTCCAGCTGCACACGTTCACGACCCCTGCAACCTGTCAGCCCAGCTTTGACCTGTCAGCTCAGCTGCGATCCGACAGCTGAACTTCAAATTGTCGACGTGGCAATCTGTCTGCTTTGGCTGCGGCTGGTCAGCTGAGCTGCAGTTTTTCAGCTTGGCTGCCACATTCCCAGTCAACTTCAGGCTGTCAGCTCAGGTGCAAACCTTTCAGCTCGGCTGCAGTCAGTCAGCATTGCTACTTAGTGTCACTTGCTTTGCAGCTCTGCCCTGCTTTTTGTCAGACCAGCTACAGTCTGTCAGCTCAGCTGTATCTGTCAGTTCAGCTGCAATCTGCTCTAGCATATTCTGTCATGCACTTCATCTGCTGTGAAAGACCAGCTGCCAGAAATCAGCTCAGCTTTGAAGTGCAAGGCTACTTTGCAATCTGTCATCTCAGCTGCAAGTTTGCTACTTAGTCATGATCTGTCAGCTTGGCAGCAGTCTGTCAGCTCAGCTGCAACCTGTTGGCTCTGCACCCTGCAGACCTGTAGTCTGTCCTCTTGGACACATCTGTCCACTCGTTGTAATGAACACAGACATCTGTTAAAGACAAAGTGATGAAGCTTGCAACAATCACGCTGCTCATTATTATGATCCTTGCCATCCTTGACAAGGCTCACTTGTACATTTGCTTGGCAAGGATGGCAAAGATCTGCACTAAAGCATCGTCTTAATTGCAATCTGTATGTTCAGCCATGACATGCCAGCTTGGCAGGAGGGGCATTACAGGGACACCTTTCTCTCTCCAAAATCTCAACTGCGCTTTGTCAGCTCAGCTGCACATATTCAACTGCGCTTTGTCAGCCCAGCTGCAACCAATCATTTCTGCCTGTGTATAATTAGCAGTCCAGCTGTGTGTTGTCAGCTCAACTGCAATTTGTCTGCCCTCATGTAATCTGTCACACAACGTTGCTGAGCTTTACTTGAGTTTCTTACAGTAAGTCTGGGTTGTTGGGTACCATCAGTCCTGTGTAGTGATGTCGCTGCTTTGATGACAGCAGGTAGTAGTCCAAAAGCTGTGCCAGGTCATTGCAGCTGCTATTTAGTGGGTCCAGACTGATGAACAATTGTGATTTGACAAGGTGCAGCTCAGCTGACTAGTTGCAGCTGACATGGCAGTTGACAAGGCTGCTGACATAAAGCTACAACTGAGCCTGCGGATGAGAGCTGAGCTGAGCTGACCCCTCGCAGCTGAGCTTTCGTATTGTGGCAGAGATGACAGACTGAACTAACAGACTGCTACCAAGATGACACATCATGACTGAGCAGACAGATTGCAGCTGAGACGACAATTTTGCTAAGGTGCTGGCACTTTCCAGCTGAGCAGATGTCTTGCAGCTGGTCTGTGTGACATGACACAATACACTACTAAAAGTACATTCTTCAGATTATTACAGGGCATCCTTGCCAACCTTGGAAGTGAAAGTTGGCAAGGATTGTCATTGAAATCATGGCTACGTTGTCTGTTTAGCAAACAAATGTATGTTTGAATGGTTTGTGTGGGGAAAGACACTCACTCACCATTGTTACGTTGCAACTCACTCACAATTCATATCAACACAAAATCCAACTCGACCATGCACCGCTCTGCAGCTCAGAACATTTCCTTGACTTTGCCTTCATTTGCTTAGTGGCCCTCACTCTTGGTGTGCGCTATGTACCTGTTCCAAAGTCATCACATGGTCAGCAACGGTAAAATTGAGAGGTTGTTGCAGGCCATCCTTGCCATCCTTTACGCATAAGGATTGGCTTGAAGTTGGCAAAGATGGCAAGGATCATCAGCAACGAAGAATAACAATCAAATTTAAATGAACGGGCCATGCAGTCAGCCAAGCACACAAAATGCATAAATACGTAACACACTACAATGTTGTGGACTGCAACATTCAAGGTTTATTTCAAAAAGTTTTTCAAGCTCCTCAAGGCCTCAGTGTTGTCAAGTTTATTAATGATCGTGATTGCAGCCTCATCTAAGTCGTTGACCTTGGCACTTATGTACTGCAGACCCTTGCCATCCTTGCCGGCTTGCCACTGAACCTTGGCAAGGATGGCAAGGCTTGTGGGTGAAGTGCAACTGCAGCAATGGCTGCTTTGTGAGCATCTAGAAGCAGAGTAAGCACCAGCCATCAACATCTTCAAGTTGAGCAAAGCTCCCTTCTCGATGTTTTTGATCTGTTGCCTGTGATTTTAAGGTGCATCAGTGTGTGATGATGCATATGCATATGATTCCTTTTGTTCAATATGAAACCTCAGCAACTGACTGCAACAATTTAAGCTGTTTGTCAAAACATTGCTCTCTCATCTATGCTTTTCATATCCTCGTCACCTCACCAACGCCTCTGATACAACATCATCTGCTCAGAACGCTGCTCTTGTACAGTGATGCATCTATGCTCAGCTCAGACAAGCAAGTTCTTACAAAGGATTGTATGCCTGCCAGCCGGCGTCCTGTTACAGATCTAAAGCGTCTGGTCCAGCCTATGTGGCGTACATACGGGCAACTTTATCATCTCTGTGACGTGTTCTCTGGCCCCCGAATCAGCTGTGGTTGCCAGCCAGCTTGATGCTCGGTGGCGACGAGTGTCAAGTACCGCGTCACCTATTGATGCAACTCGTGCACTAGCACAGCACCTTAACAAAGGATGGTGTCTATCTCACAGCAGCAGTCGTATTGTGAAGCCGTGACATCGCTTGCAGCCCTTACCATGACATGATCAGCATGTGAGTCCTGGCCAGCCACCGACAGCTCGGCGGTGGTGTCAAAGGATGACTAATGTCAAATGCGGCTGGCAGTACATTGCGAATCTCGGGCCGTGCGGCTGTGAAGCGATTTATGGGGGAATTATTTGTATAGCGCATTTGCCAGATTCACAGCGCATTTCTTGACATGTGACCACCTCTACCAGGACCCACGTGCGCGGTGGTGCTATCCGTTTAGGCACGGAAGTGTTATGAGTCCATTGCGGGTGCAAGCGCTTGCGTCATTAGCTGTCATTTGACGCGTTGGCTCTTGCTGCTGTAAGCCGTGGTTTGGCAACCACTGCACCTCGTGCTGAAGACTTCCGTCGCTCATCACAAAGTGCGGCACGGTGCTGATCAGACCGCTGCATTTCGCTGCTCATATTGCATATAGTTTTCAAGAGTACGCAAACGCGTTGGAACCAAACTTGCTGATGCCGTTGACAGTGCGTTGGTTTGTATGCAGACCGTGAATGAACAAGGATAGTCACAGGTTCCTCTTTCAGCTAAGACAGACAGTGATCTCGAGATACACGGACTATGCGGTTGGCAGCAGTGTCATCTGACCACTGCACACAGCCTCCTGGTAAGCTTTGTCAAAAGCTCTCACAGTTGCCCTCAAGTTTTGCTTGGTAACTAGCTTTGAGGCTTTGGCTTCCGTCCCATGTTTCCACTGCTTTCTCAAGTAGAAAGCGTTGAAATTGCCGTTTGGTGCAGAATTTGTGAGCTCAAACTGCTCTGCCAAGCTTTCAACCACTTGCAACGCCACTTCTTCTGGAAGGCCTTGCTCATAGATGAGACAATCGATTGCTTCAGGCAGGTCCCTCTTTTGCTGTAGCTCTTTGCTCACATTTCTGGCATATCCTTTGCCGTACAGAGACAGCCTTCCTGCGTTGTCTTGCCGCAGACCGCTCTTCACGCTGACTTGCTCTGCAGTACCATAATGCCATTCTTTCCATACCTCACGCACAGTCTTATGTTTGAAAAGTTTGATATCGATGAGCTGCTTGGCAGCCTGTCCTGCCACTGCACCTTTGATTGTGTTGGCAGGAGTACAGTCTGTCATGCCATATTGATCATGCACTGGTGTTGGTTGCAGAGAGCATAGACTGGTCCCTGCTGCTAGATCTGCTGCAGTCTGCAGTCTGCCGCCATACCAACTTGCTCTCCTTTGCTGTGATTTATGCTGTGCTTCCAGTTCTGCCAAGCGTGCTTGCTCAATCGTGAGCTCCAATGCAGCTGCCTTTGTCCGCACATCCAGCGCTTTGTACTCCAAATCTTCACATTCCTGCTGCTTCTGTAGCAAAGCTGACCTTGATTGACTTTGCATGTTGCTGTTCTGAACTTTCTGTCTTTTTGCAGGAGGCTCGAGGGTAGCCATATTTGGTGCAGCAAAGGCAGTAAAGTCTGTCTCTCTAAGACTCACAGGCATGTCAGTGCATTCGCTCCTTTTTACAGCCCATAGCTCAAGGTCAGGCACGTTAAAGCCTAGCGCATGCATACTGTCAAGTTCTGCCTGTCTCACTCTACCAGCAAAGTGTGCATACTCGCTGGATGTCATCACCCCCAGCACACCAGGCAGCTGTTTCTTCATGTAGCTGCCCTGATATAGCAGCATTTTGATAGGCAATGCTTGCCAGCATGCTTGCACAAGCAAATTGATGCATTTCAGGGTTTCTTGGGCCCGAGAAGAATAATGCTTGGAGTTGGCCAGGAGGAAGCTTAGGCCTGGAATAAGTGCATCAACCCAAGCTGCTGGCACACACACATCAGCCCTACCAAGGTGATGATGCTGACGCCGTTGTGCTGACCCTTTGGTGAAGCCAGCTAATATGGCTTGTTCGTTCAAACTTACCTTGGGGTCTTGCAAGTAGGCTCTCTGAGTCTTACTCAGATTCCAATCCATCTGGGTATCAATGTCGCCTGGGTTTGTGCCTTCTTCTGCAAGCATGACTGTGACTGTGTGTCGCATCAGGTGAAGTTGTTTCCTCTTCTGCCACTTGGGTAACTGCTTAGTGATGTGCTGAAAGCAGCTACGTAGTCGTCCCACTCTTGCTTGGTGTTCACCTGGAAACAATATTGTGCTGTCTCCCCAAGCACTGTTGCCGTGTTTGATGTTATTCAAAAGCTGAAAGCCATTAGCAACCTCCCAAGCCAGCAGTTCAGCAAGAGAGGCAAACACGTCCCAGCCTGCCTTGGCATGCCTGCTAATGCTTTTGTACATCACCTTGCCTATCCTATTAGTCTTGTCCTTTGCAACTCCAAATGCGATCATGTCAAACGCTTGTGGTGTGATGTTCTGGGCATTGCTGGGCACATCGTGATACATGTTGAACCAGGTTGTTTGCTCTAAAGTAACCCCTCTTGTACCTAACTGCAGGTCAAGCCCAATCAGGACTTGACTCGACAGCCCTTTCAAACAGTGTGGGTCCGACACACAGACGCAGTACAAATCGTCTCTATCTGAATTGGTGATGCGCCCACCTTGCTTGTCCAGCTGGGAGGTGTTCTTTGACATCTCAAGCTGTATGGCCACACTGTCGGCTTTGGCTGCTGTCACTACTGATTGCAGGTAATCCATCTCTTTAGGCAGAAACATGGGACAGCCTTGTATTCTGTGCAGCTTCATGATGTTCTCTTTGGCAGCTGCGACACTGTCTCCTGTTGCTTTATTCTTTTGAGCTTGGTGTCTGTCTCGCAATTGGTCCAAGAAATCATACACTTTGGTGTAAGGTGTCACATGGGTGCCTGTGCCATCAGCTTGTGTGATTTTCAGCCACTCAAACCATGTCCGATTGTAAGCTTTGACGGTGTTTGCAATAATGTCATGCATCTGCTCAGCAGTATGTTGGGTGTCTCCTTCGAGGTGCATTGCATGCGGCCCTTTGTATCTGAGACCTTGGGTGACTTTCTGACTGATGAGCACTGCTCATCGATCTGCAAAGTTGCTCATCAATCTGCAGGCTTCCCGACAGGTCTTGGAATTTGAAAGTTCTGAAAGTTTCTAGTTGCTGACTGATCATGTATAATGATCTGCAAACACTGTTCAAGCACTCAAGTCTGTTTGAGACCTTTGGTGACTATCTGACTGATGAGCACCGCTCATCGATCTGCAAAGTTCTCGACAGGTCTTGGAGTTTGAAAAGTCTGAAAGTTTCTAGTTGCTGACTGATCATGTACCATGATCTGCAAACATTGTTTAAGCACTCAAGTCTTTTTCAGACCTTTGGTGACTTTCTGACTGATGAGCACCGCTCATCGATCTGCAAAGTTTCTCATCAACATGCAGGTTTTTTTACAGGTCTTGGAATTGAAAATTGGGATTGAAAATTCTGAAAGTTTCTAGTTGCTGACTGATCTTGTTTCATGACCTGCAAACTTTGGCCAGGCACTCAAGTCTCACAATCTTGGTGAGTTGATGGGCATCGATCGTCGATCTGCCAAAATCTTCACAGTTGCTGGAGTTTTTGAATTTTGGAAAATTCCTCGCTGCTGACTGCTCCCTTTTGCCAGTGACTCAGACCCATTCTGTCGGTGACTCAGATACTTTGTGTCGGTGACTCAGACCCTTTGTGTCAGAGCCCTTTTTGTCGGTGACTCAGACCCTTTCTGTCGGTGACTCGGACCCTTCTTGTAGTGACTTCAGATTCTTGTCAGGATTGTGAATGAATTGATACTGGGCTTGTGTCTTGACCGAATGACATATGTCGCGGGCAAGCTCTTCTTTGTCTTTGATGCTGAGCTGGCATAGGCAAGCATGTACGAGATATATGAGTGGCGTAACAATGTCAGAGTGCATGGCTTGCCAAACAGTGCTTTCAAGGTCCTGGAGGCATACTGCTGAAAGCAGTCATGTGTGTAAGGCTTGATGCTTCTTGCTTCTGTGAACAAGTAGTCTCTTGGACGCTCCTGCAGGCTCATTTTTATTTCGTTTGATAGTTCTAACCCAAGTCTTCGGCTGTACAGATTAGGGTTGGTTCTGTCTTGTGTTTTGAACTCTCTCAATATCAAGACACCCTCCTTTTTTGTGTCATAGGGTAACAGGATGCAATTTGGAATAATGCTAGTCACGACCGCATTCCTGGCCTCGCCTTCTTTGCACTTCAACATATGAATGAAAGCCGAGTGTAAGTCATTTCTTACAGGTGGGGTACAACCGCCGTAGAAGCTCAGAAGCAGTCGCTCTTTGGACCCCACAGGAAGCTTCTTCCTGACAAGCTGGAGCTCTGCATGAGTAATGAAGCCTGTTGCTTGGCGCTTGCTGGGAAGGTTTGTCTTACTCCTGTCTCTCAGTATGACATCAAACTTGTCAAAGTATGCTAGGTATGAGTCATAGCTGGGTTTGGCCTTGATTTTGATGCCGAGTAGTCTGTACACAGCCATATGCTGACAAGCACGGTCTTCTGGCTTGCAACCTCATTGTACTTCCTTGTTATGTACCAAATAACCTTTTCAGGGTGCTGGGTCAACACCTTGAGGAGCGGTTGGTTCCTGGCAGCCGATGCAATGATTCCAAGTTTACTGCTGTACACACGTCTTGTCTCTTCGCTGAGGTGCTCTGCTTTCATTACCGCTTCAATGACTGGATCAGCGCTAGGCATAACTGCTTAGGAGGCCAAAAAGCTTTAAGCGGTATCAAGCAGATACAGGATGCGGCTGAGCAGACAGCCTGCAGCTGAGATGACGAATTGGAGATGAGATGGCGAGTTGCAGGTGCAATACAAATTCACATGTGAGCTAACAGGGTCCAGCTGAGCTGACAGCAAAGCTGATTAGTTGAACAAGGACTAGGAGCAGCTGGACTAGGAGCAGCTGAGCTGACAGATTGCACCTGAGCCAACATATAACAGCTGAGCTGACAGATTGCAGCCTCACCAACAAATCACAGCCAAGCTGACAAAAAAGACAGTGAGCTGACAGACTGCAGGCCGAGCGGACAGAGTACAAACGAGCTCAGCTAATAGCTTGCAATTGAGATAACAAAGTGCATCTGAGCCAACAGGGTGCAACTGAGCTGACAGCTGACTTGACAAGTGGCAGCTGAGCTGACAGCTGATTTGACAAGTGGCAGCTGAGCTGACAAATTGCACCTGAGTCAACACATTGCAGCTGAGCTTACAGATTGCAGCTATACTGAGCTGACATATTGCAACTGAGCTGACATGTTGCAGCTGAGCTGACAGACTGCAAGCCAAGCTGACAGATCATGACTGAGCAGATGCTTTGATTAACTGATGATGTGATATGAACAAAGTGTCTCATTCAACAGCCACCCTGTCACAGTGCAGTGTTCCGGGTGCTACTAACTTGACGACCAACGTCGCCAAGTCCCAACTGCTGTCACGCACCCCCTCGTCACCTCACCAACGCCAACCTCATTTGCTCAGAATGCTGCTCATGTACAGTAATGCATCTATGCTCAGCACATTCTCACAATGGATTCTATGCTTGCCAGCCTGATGATGGCATCTGCCATGGGTACATATGTTTGAATATAATCAAAAGTTACGCAGCTGTCGCCCTAGCATTAATTCAACCTTTGCCTTGACCATTGCTTATGTGCTATGCATGTGAGCAAGCTGGCGAGAAGAATGATATAGACACTGGACATCAACTTGCTGTAAGTTCCTTTACCCAACCATGATAAACTCCACATCTCAGACACAGCATGTTAAAACAGCTATTAGTAATGAAGTGCAACCTTGGACAGCGTGGAGGGGCAATCGAGCAACATTTGAGCCAACGTGAGCCATAG
>JAABUM010006895.1_pt1 | contig 10812 bp, 17 predicted proteins | sample 5559161 | NCBI WGS metagenome assembly JAABUM01 (sample SAMN10711868, study PRJNA513369) | rock metagenome | isolation source: Antarctica rocks | place: Antarctica: Victoria Land, Siegfried Peak nord | reverse complement strand
GCGGCTGCCGCCGAGCATCTCCGCCAACACCTCGAAGTCGGCGTCGGCGTAGCCTGGCGAGCAGGAGAGCCCTCGTGACGCCGGCGAGGTTGTCGGCGTTCGCCATGTGGTGGATGACCAGCTCCGTCGTGCCGAGCGGAAGCAGCATGCCGCATGGCTGGCACTGGGTGGCCGTGGCGGGCAGGTCCGCGCCCGTGGAGGGAGACGGGAGGCTGAACTCGCGCTGCTGCAGGAACCTGTCAACGCGAACGGCGCCGCCGCGGGCGGCCGAGGCGTACGCCTTGACGGTAAGGGTGCTGTTGTCGACGCTGTGGTTGCCGTGGAAGCCGAAGTCGCCAATCCGGGTCTGCATGAACGTGATGAGCTCGAGCCTGATGGTGTCGGCGTTGGCGGAGGGCGGCAGGGAGACTCTGAGCGCGATGGGCAGCAGCGCCAGGCTGGTGGGCAGGTCAGCCGCGCGCTCGGCTTGCAGCTTGGCCGCGCCGTTGCGCCGCAGGTGCTCGAGGGCGAGGGTGAAGCGCGTGGTGGGCCGGTCCCTGGGGTTGATGTGGCTGGAGGCGGGGGAGCGGTCCTGGGCGCAGGCGCGGTGGCGGCGGCGGCGCCGCGCTTGCCGCTGCCGCCGTCCTGGCGGTCGCCCGCCCGACCCAGCCATCAGCCTCATTTGACCACCTGCCTCATCTTCGTCCTCGGCATGCTTCCATCGTGACCATGTAGCCATCCGTTGTGCACGCCGCCGCCGCCGGCGTGCCCATAGTTGACAGTCACGGGTGTGCCGCCGCCCGGTGGTGCACACTGCCGACGCCGCATCAGCAGCCCAGCCTAGTGGAGTCCCGCTTAGAGTAGCGTTGTATCCTCATTCGCGATATAGACGTTTCTGCTGGTGATAGTTTTTGGAGCGGAGCGTCCGAGCCGCGTGGTCCAGGCTTTTGCCGCCATTGCCGCCGTGTCCCCGCATTTGCAGGACCATCAGGTAGCTCAGCCTCACCGGGACTATTGCCTTTCGCTGGTCTCATAGGACCTGTATTCCCCAGTGGTTTCAGTGTCCTCCACCGACATTTATTTCGAATTCTGTTCTTTTCGTGATTCACCAAGCCGCGCTCACGTTCCCACGGGAGTTGCCGCATTGTGCCGCAAGGTCTTGTCGTGAGATTTGGCCTTGGTCTGGACGCCCTTTGTAACATCAAATCAAATCAAAAAAAAAATCACCGCGACCACGACGCCTCCCTGGAGGCACGGCGCTTTGAAATATGTTATTGAAGCGTTGATATCATTGCAGTGTGACCTGCGCGAGGACCGCTGCCATCTCCGGCGGCTGCATACAGGACACATAAACTTTGTGTCAGAAAGGATTGCGGCGTCCTGGCTGTGTGCATGGGAGAATGGCACGTCTTGCAAGGCAGCCGGTGTGCACTGAACGCAGTCGTCGTATATAGATACTGTGATCCATAGAAACAAACCATGTTCCACGCTCGCTCAGCGCCCTGTATGCGTGCAAGCAAGAACGGTTTGCGAATGATCTCAGCATCACTGCTGGAGGACATGGTCGGATGCCATGCGTGATGTGACGAACCTGCTGTCGATGCACTCCAGCCTGCAGTGTTTGCTCACCTGGCAGGCGAGCAAACACTGCCTCCAAAGTCTTGCGCCCGTTGAACTTCTGCAAGCCATTTGTCTGCGCCCACGATGAATGACGCGCTGTCAAGCCATTAAGGAATTCGCTCGTTGTGGACAACCATAGCAGCATGCTATAAGACACAACGGTGTGCGTGAGTGTTGTTAACACACAGAGCTGTCTATCTGTCTATACGTCTATCTGTCTTTCTATCTAGATCCTCGTTTACGTTAAGCCACCCACCCAAAGCATCTTGAGCAGCTTGAGGTGGACGGACGCGGCAGGTGACATTGCCGCTTCCTTCCACCTCAAGCTGCACCCGGCCCCGCCATAAGCCCGCCAAAGTTGTCGTTCTCATCCTGCTGCATGTGACCAAGGATGGAAGATACCATCAGCCTGAATGCAACTCCACATTCATATTTGCAGGGGTGTCTCGCTGCACGCGCCAGTGTGGCAGCCGAATCAGCAGGTGAGCGCGCCGCTGCGCGCCGGGTCGCTTTGCAGGCAGGGTCTGGTGTCGCGCCTGAAACGTCGCGCGAGCAGATGCACAGAGCACGGTTGGTTTGTTGCGGCTGACGATCAGGCGCTGCTCGTTGAGCATGCTGCGTTGGGGTCGAACCGCGCGCCCTTATCAGGCAGTGAGCAGGTCCTCTGAGCGACCTGCTGATAAACTTTGATGCGTCACCTCGATCACAGCATGACATCACATCAATGATCAATGGCCAGCCATACCATCGAGATCGTGGCATTTGTTATCGTTAGCGTGCACGCATGATAATGGATGCGGGTGCAGATTTCCAAACAACGTGCTCATCGGATCACCTTTGAAGCTTGCGTGAGGAGACCTGCAGCCGGACGGCAGAGTCCGTTCTCGCTGGTCGCTGCCAGGGAGACGCTGGTCATCAGGGTCGCCATGATGAGTGATGCAGGGATTTGACGTCTTGCGATCTGGTGTGCGCCGATCAGAGGGTCTGTTCGCGAATGCAAATCTGCAATGCGAGAGGAGAAAGCACGTTCTTGTACTGGAGATCGGTGATAGGACACCGGTGCAGCTGACACAGGGAGCTTTCGGAACTCCAAATCACGTGCTCCACATGTGTGGTACCTTCTGGGCCTGCTGCATAGCATGATGAACTCACCAGCGATTGCATAACCTACAGACTCTACTCTGCTCTGCTTTCGTTCAAGCCCTTCGCTGCAGGATCTGTGCACTGGTGGATGCAATGATCTGTTTGACGGCGCGCGGCGGCACCCCAATAGTCCAATAAACTAGTGCCAGCAAGCCTCGATGATGGTATCGCTGGCGGTGCGAAGTAGAACCAGGACCCTTTATGGGCATTGCAGCGGTCCTCGCTTAAATGGCAGCAGCATTATGATAAATTGGGACACATGCGCCCTGGGCGGCAGATGAGGTCCAGTGTGGGTGATTCGGCGATCAAAACGAGACATCAGATGCAATAGCAAAGAATCCAGACGAAGTTTCAACAATGAGCAATAAGTCCATGCTGGGACGCTGCGTCCCAGACCGTTTGGTCTTGGTTGCTTTGATGCAAGCTTGCGCTAGCGTGCTCACACCCCGACGCCGGTGTGTCCCAAGCACGTTGCAGCATCCGGTAGCAGAACGTCCGCCAGCGTCGGCGTCAGTCGCAGAAGACTGCTTCATTTGTTTTCCTTGAGCCATTTCTGTATGGCATTGTAAGTCTCCTCGTTGATGCCCCGCGCCTTGGCGCCCGCCAGACTCCCGGCTTCGAAAGTGAAGTAGTCCTGTGTTGTTGCAGGACTTCATCGACGAAGAAGTGAGAATCACTTCCAGAGCTTCTATTGCCGCAGCAAAGCGCTCAAGCAATGGCACATTTGAGCAAGGTGGCTTGCTGGATGTCTCAGCAGCCCGGTTATTGACGCACTCACCCTGAAATTCCGCCGGTCATAATCCTTCAGCCGCTGAATGTAGCGTGTCTCTCTCATGGCCTCTGTTTTCTTCAGCAGATCTGCACGCAGACGACAATGCGTGATCCCATTAGTTGCAGATGCCAGGGCTGTGCTTGTGCCGTGAACTTGTGGCACCATGATCGGCCAAGCAAGAGCCGCTGTGTTTCACAGGCTGAGATGCTGAATCGCCAATGCAGGTACCTTGAATGTAGGGACTGTTTGCCGGGTCCACCTCCTGAGCTCTCTGCTCCTGAGCCTCAGCCACTGGGGCGCCGGCGCCGGTGCCCTGCGGAAATCAGTGTCTCAAAGTTGCCGGCACAAGATCCCGTTGCATGGCTCGCAGCAGGCATCGGGGCCGCCAGGCTTACCGCTGCCATGATAGCTGCAGCAGCCATCAACAGCGTTCTGCGGTCGACGGGCTTGGCTGCCAAGGCAGCATGAGGCGTGCTCGGGACCGGGCGCAGTGAATGTGCTGCGATCGTTTGCCGCCGAGATCGCGTGCATTGCAAACCCAACGATCCTGGTTGATGTCTGTGCAGGCGAAAGCCAGAGAGTGACGGCCTAAAGCGGCAGCACGCGGTGCTAGCTGTGCCAACCTGCATTTCACAAGCAACCCCGTGAGGTGAGCGACGAGCGTGACCGCAATGATTGCCTAGGACGTAGAATGTGGGCAATTGCAGGGCGTGAGGAACGGTCTGGGCTGGCGGATAAGCAAGAATGGCGCCCGAAGCAGCTGCTGGGCTGAAAGGAAAGATTTCGATTGGCAGTGTAAACCAGCCTCTTTCGACGGCACCCTCCTTGAACGGGGCTGGAAAGCTGCCTGTTGAACCTCTCCTGCCGTCGGATGGCCTGGACGCTGGAGCTTTGCATGACAGAAGTGTAACCATCATCATTTGCAACGAGTGACAGGTCGTGATGTATGACCGCGTGCAACATAGTCTTGCTGATACGTCACGCACGGCAACATACTCAGCACCCAAAACCTCCAGCAAAAAGAGAAATCGAAATGAACCAGCCTCAATACAGGAAGCGTCAAAGCCAAATACATAGGGCCGCCGCAGTTCCTGGAAACAACGACTGCACAACCTTCCTATTAATCACCACGCATGCGCTGCCGCTGATTGCACGCCCGGCTTCGACAGCAGTGTGGATCGCAAGGCATCTGATGCGCTCATGCAGCCCCACCGCAAGAACAAGGATGTTCGAAATCTGATCTCAGACGCGGGGAGCCGTCCAGCGCCTGCAGTCTAAGCCGCAGACGTGAGCGCTTGCCATCGTGTAAGTAGCCCGTCAATACTGCGAGTACTGAGACGGCGGCCCCTGCTGCTGGCCGCCCCACTGGCCGGAGGCGCCATAGTCCGGCTGCTGCTGCTGCTGCTGCTGCTGCTGGCCGCCCCACTGGCCAGAGGCGCTCGGGTCGGCATAGCCCGCAGCGCTGTACGTGTATGCGCTGCTGCTGGTGCTTGCCAGGGGCGGCGGCGCCGCGCCGGAGCTGCTCTTGCGAGTCTTGCGGAACGGCGCTGGCGGGTAGTCGAGTGGCGGCGCCACCGTCATGCCTTTCGCCGGCGGTGGCGCCCCCAGCGGATGCTGCTGCTGCTGCTGGGCCGCGCCGCTGTACTGCGGCTGCGTCAGAAAGACAGAGACTCGACGCCCGAGTTTCCACAACATGGCATTGGTGCACTAGCGCTCGCGGGCAGCCTTCAGCGCAGAACGGATGCACATATTCGAACAGGTGATCTGCCCAGCCTTGCGGACAATGGAGCACAACGAGCAGGCACCGACAGCGTATGTTCACAGTTCCACAAGTCACACCCGCGGTGACTGCGCGGGCGCTGCGCCGTAGGGCTGTGACTGCTGGGATGCGCCATAGGCGCTTGCGTAGCCCTGCTGCGGTGCGCCATAGCCCTGCTGCGCTCCATAATCTTGCTGCGGGGCGCCGTAAGAGCCCTGCTGCGCCCCATAATCCTGCTGCTGCGCCGGCGGGTACTGCTGCGGCGGAGCGCCATACTGGGGGTGAGACCCGTACTGCTGGTCGGGCTGCACCTGCAAGATATGGAAGATGCAATTCAGTAAAGTGATGCCTTCGTGGCCTAACGGCTCGTACACCGAAATTGGGACAACACACATTTACAACACAAGATTCGAGACAAACGCGTGCACACAGCTCACCTGCTGGCCGTAGTCCTGCTGCTGGTAGCTCATGGCGTATGCCTAGCGAATGGTAATGGCTCTGTGATGCTGGCTTGTCTGTTGGGGGCGCAAACGGGCAACTGCACCCACTGGCTTGCAATTACTGTCTCCGCCAGACGACTGGCTCATTGAGGCTCATTCCGGCTCACTCACGCCTTTCTCCGTGTCTGCGTTGCTCTGTACCCTGATGTGTCGAGGTCTCATCCTGCTGCAACTGTGTTGACGTGTTGCGAAGCGGCACAACAGGGATTGCTTTGAGCAACAGTCCAGTGCGGTGGATCGCGTGCAGGTTGACAGAACGCCTGATCTTTCCCGATCCACAGCTGTGAAAGCTCGACATGCAGGTCCCAGTGGTAAGGGCCTGGCCGTGCTGACTGGCAGCACCATGTATGCGCGGCGTTCAGGCTGCACAGCAGTGGCCGGCACTCCCTAGGCTGACGCGCTGCCTGTGATTCGGGATGCAGATATGCATCGGGCCGGTGTGCGTGCCGATGAACCTGCTGCTCCCCTTTGTGCTTGGCGTCGTGCACCGCGCCGGGTGGCTGCAGTGGTTCAAGCGCGAGTGGGTGACGCTGCAGTGGTGGAAGAACCTGTGGAACGGAGGCGGCAGTAGGTGAGGGGATGCAGAGCTTTCGCATTTCATATGCACACAATCTTCGATGCATACAAGCGCATGTCCCGATGTAGTTGCACTGAACTGGATGCACCTTTCGGCAGGCCAGATGCTATCAAGAATCTGGCAGAGGGAGAGAACGGCGGCCAGGATTCCGCTGATGCGTCACAGCAGAAGGAGGAAGATGCAGCCCAGAGCACAGCAGGAGTCGAGCCGGCGCCGCAAAAATCGTCTGTAGTAGATTGAAGTTCATGACAGGGTGAGGCAGAGGCCCCGCAAGCATGTGTTAGACTCCGAACTTGGTTCATTCAGCTGCGTGTCGTCCATGATTGATTAAGTTGCAGAGACGCTGCAGACAAATTGCCATGCTTTATCTCGCAGGAAATGGTGAACCGTCTCAGCAGATGCTGCACTGTGGCAACGGTCAAACCGCAGGCGGCTGCCGGAATACCGCAACCCAGCTGAGGAGAAATAGATGTCCACATTCACGGTGCGCAGCCAAGTCAGGCTTGAATTAGCCTGACGAAGATATGTGCAGCTGATGCACTTGTCATCGTAGCACTCGGCTGCAGCCAGGCAGCAGTGTATACCTGTTGCACGAGGCGTGACTGGGGTGACATCTTGCATGCAGGCGGTTTCGGTGGAATGGAATAGACATGGATCGCGGACAGCCGGACTCGGAGCAGTTGCACTTTTTACACGTCGCCACTGATGAAAGGCTTTGCGCACCGAAAACCATATCGGCAAGTACAAAGTAGACAAAGCGCTGTGAAAAGTGGCCGACGTCATTCAAGTTAGCGCACACCTTCGCAACAGACTCCGTTTCGGACAGCCTCTAAACCAGGCTGCCAGCACCCAGTAAAGCCACGTCAAAGGTTCAAACGCTACATCTACACTTCCCTCCGAAAATGCAAAAGCGCCCTACAGCCTGAGCATCGGGTTCATTTCGTACTCCAGCCACGATGGCATGCCTTCCCTGGCGCCGTCTGAGGCCGGGGCCCGCTGCGGCTGCTTCCATGCAGCGTCGCGCGGCTGTGGAGCAGGAGCCCTCCTCCCGTTAAGATCCTGCATGACAGTAATCGGCGAGCGATATATGCCGCAGTGATCGTCGAGACCCTGACAGTGATCGTCGAAGCTTTGACGCTGGTTCGAAATCCTTGAGGAGAGGTACCAAGAACACCGCCCCACCTGCTGTTCCTCGACGCGGAACTGCTGTCTGCGCGCATCCGCTATGGCCTGCCGCGCCACGGCCGCGTTGCTGCCTGGCTGCCTGGCCCTGCCGTCCACCTGTCGAGGCCCAGGACCAAGCTGCCTGGCGCCGCTGGGCGGCATGGCGCGGTCGTCTGCCTGCCGCGGCGGCTGCGGCGCACTGCTGCCGCGCGGCCGGAAGCCCTGCGAGGGGCGCGCGAACTTGTCTGTGGCGTGCTGGTGGCGTTCATGCATGAAAGGGAACTGCTGCCAGGCATCCGTCAATGCTTGATCTTCAATAGATTGGGCACAACTGCAGGCGCAGGCGGCTGCTCCCATGACGCCAACACACAGGCATGAAAATCGCGGCATGGCAGGCATCACACTGCGAGCAAGGAGTTAGGCCGTACCTGCGGGGGCCTTTGTGGCGGCGGCGGCGCCTCCTCAAAGTGCCTGCTGCGGGCGTCCCGCGACTCCGCGCGGGACCGCTGGGACCCCTGCTGCTGGGGCGCCGGCTGGCGGCGCGCCGGCGGCTGCGCCGGCTGCATCGCCGGCTGCCGCGCGGCCGACTGCGGCGCCAGCCTGTCCTGGAAGGACTGCGTCTGCGGCGGCGGCAGCTGCCGCTGGCGTGGTGCCGCCGCCATCTCTACATAGGGCTCCTGCACCCAGGATGCAGATAATGGCATGCTGTGCGCATCAGGGACGGCATTTCACAGCATATTTCAAAGAGGCTTGGCACGCTGTGCGCAGCATGTGCCATGTCAAAAAGGGAGAAAAATGGCACATGCAGCGCCCCTACAGCCATCGTAGCAGAATATGAAAAGTCTCGGCAACATCTGAAAGCTCGCCGTTTGGTAGTACTCCCGCCAGGCCTTGCCGAATTTCCGCTCCCAGTCCAGGTACTCGGGGCTGACGTCGCCTGCATACATGTCGCCGCCGCCCTCCGGCAGGCTCTGCACAGCACAGGCAGATGTCACCATGATTTGTAGGTTGTTCGAGGCTGAGAGGGTGCTGAGACAGCTGGAGATGGCTGACACATGCAGCGCCATTGCTGACACAGGTCTTGTGCATGCAGGCTTCATGTGGCTTCAGCGTGTGTGCGTCAGAGAGCAGCCACAGCCGCTTCTGTTGCAAATGTGAGTGTGACTCCACGAAACTCTTACAAACGCACTGGCAGCAAGAGGAGCGCCTCGGTGGCGCGGTCCACCATGCCATTTATGTCGTTGAGGTGAGAGTGTTTTCATGATAGACTTGCAACCATACCGGTAGCGAGAGGAGCGCCTCGGTGGCACGGTCCAGGATGCCGTCCGACTCCTTGATGGGCCGGTGCTGCGCCGACAGCGTGACCGAGGAGAAGCTGAGGCGCAGCACGTCGCCGACGGGCACGCTGAAAACGGAGACCACGGAGCTGGGTATGGACGGCTGTCCGAAGCGGTCGTACTTGATGACGTCCAGCTGCCCTGTGTCCGGGCTGAAGGAGAAGTCTCGCACCTGCCGCAGGGACACAGCACCTTTCGCATCAAGTCGACGCCATCTGGTGCAAAAGCCATGCTGTCAAGCAGCCCCGTGCATGGGAGAAACATCGTTTCCCCACGCCATCCCTCATGCACAGCCGTGCTTTACACCATCGGCTAAATTCTTGCAGGAAAGTTTGCAGCCGTTGACCATTGCGGCGGCAGTGCTGAAGCATCAAAGTGCCCGCTGCTCACCTTTCCTAGCACCTTGCCGTCCTCGGTGAAGACGTCGAGGCCGACGAGCTTGGTGCAGTTTGCCGCCTCGTACACGTCCGGCTGCTGCAGCGCGGCCTCGTTGCGCACCAGGCACACGTCGCCGATTTGCTGCAGCGCGGCGAGCGGGATGTTGCGGTTTGGCGGTGTCAGCGGCAGCCGGTCCCGCTTGAGGTTGATGTTGACCACCGCAAACTGCGCCGGCAGCACGTATAGCTGCTCCACGTAGCCCAGCGACGTGCCCTCCTGCCGTGTGACCACCTGCGGGTGGTGTGAAATCTGTGCCGCATGCGGCTGTGGCGACGCAGCGGCGGCGATGAATGCGATCAGCTGTGAACTTTGACGGGCTTTAATGTGCCAGTCTGATCACCTGCTTGTTGATGATCAGGCTCCGCAGAATGCTGAAGCTCTGCTGCTGCCGCCTGGCGGGGGGCCGCCGCTGCTGCACCGCAATCGTCGTCTGCTGCGGGGCGGGCCGCGGCGGCGCGGCCTGCTGCCACTCCAGCGGCTGCTGCACGGCCGCGGGGCGTGCGAACACACGCTGAGGCTGGCGGCGGGCCTTCAGCTGGATGTGCTGCTGTAGGCGGGCGCAGCCTCTATCAGGCCGCAGGCACAGCGAGGCATGGCAGCCGCGCGCCCGGCCGGTCGTAGCGTGCGGGCATCCCAGCTGCATGCCAGGTGCGCGGGGGGCAGGTGGCGTGCCAATCCTGCGCACTGCGACTGCGTTGCACGTGTAGCGACAGCCGAGCAATGCGGCCTGCTTGGCCTTTGTTCGAGACAGCGATGCACTGACTGGGGCAGCTTCGCAGAGCGTGACGGCAACGCACTTCTCGTCACCCGACAGAACACAAGCCGGTGCTGCGAAGGTTCTCGACTGCGAAGTACAGGAGAGCGATCCTGAGTCCACTGCAGTTTGAGCCTGTCGAGACAACATCTCAGACAGAGTGACTAAGCAGGCGACAAGTGTAAACTGGCAGCACTGGCTCACGGCGACCAATTTGCACTTGCAGTCGTATTAAGACGCTTGGTTACTTAGCCGCTGTCGCGTCCCGGTCCCCACGCCACCCTGCTCTTGAGCCCGACGACGGTCCCCCTCGCACATCTCACCGTAGCTGGGCCTGAGTGTATCTGCTGCTATCGAGCTCAAGCCGTCAGTTGTGATCTGTGTTACAATCCAGGCGCGCTGTTGCAACCTGTGCGGCGCCCGAGGCAAAGCAATTGCAGCAATCCTGAGCGCGGCTGCGGCACTCAAACGCCTCGAATGCAGCGCTGCTGGGACGGCGCAGCAGCACTACCGCTTGAGGCATGACCCCCGCTGACTCAGAATCGCAACCGTCCAACGAGGGAGACCGCCTCACCATGGACGCCGAGGCAGGAGCGCCACGGCAGCGCCTCGCACGCTCACACTCCGGCAGCCACCCCACCACCAAAGAGGTGGCTGAGCGCACCACTTTGAGCTGTGCTGTGCTTTCGTGAGGCACACGCTGGGTGCTTTCCAATGCACGGAAGCGGATCTTGACCTGCTTCATGTCAATTTGCAGGCTTTGGCGGGC
>JAABUM010006894.1_pt1 | contig 10812 bp, 11 predicted proteins | sample 5559161 | NCBI WGS metagenome assembly JAABUM01 (sample SAMN10711868, study PRJNA513369) | rock metagenome | isolation source: Antarctica rocks | place: Antarctica: Victoria Land, Siegfried Peak nord | reverse complement strand
CGGTCGCCTCCCCTGCATCCGCCTCGACGTTGAACGACGGGATCACACTGCCATTCTGGCCACGAGCCGTTGACAATCCGTGCATTCGTCTCACAATCCAGGCGGCGGCTCATTCTCACCGGCGTACACGCTTTAGCAACTGCCAAATGCCAGGCGAACGATCGACGTTGCGCCACACTAACCCTTCTGCGGCTTCCGCCGGGCCCAGGCCAGATCGAAGGCCGTTTCGATTTCGCAAAAGTTGACGGCGAGGCGACCGCATGACCCGCCGCATCCGACTGCCACAGCGGCCGGAACGCGAAGGTGAGCCGCGCCGGGTCGATCCCCTCCGAGCGCAGGATCAGCCGGTCGAGGCGCTCCAGTTGCGGCCGCAGGTCGAGCTCCTGGAGGGCCGACACCATGTCGTAGTAATTGCGCGTGTCGCTGTCGCCCGTGGCTGACAGCCCCGCCGGCGACTGGCCCAAGAGCCGCGCGACCGGGATGTCGGCCGCGCCCGCCGCCACCTGCAGGAAGGTGCGGACCATCTCGGGCAGGCCGCCAAGTCGATCCGCTGGCGCGCCCAGGTCTCGCCGTCGCCGAGCAAGAGCAGGTTGTTGATCGATTTCATCGCGGCCGCATAGGCAAAGCGCGCCGAGAGCTGCGCCGTGGTGTCGGCCGAGCTCAGGTGCTCGGACAGGTTCGGCACCGTGACGACGTCGACCTTGGCCTCATGCATGAGGCTCGTCGCACCCGCCATGGTCAGCGCCACGGCGTGCACGGCGTCGTAGAGCGCCAGCAGCACGCTGTCCGACCACACCGAGGCGCCGAGCGTCGGGTCGGGCTATTCGTTGCCGAGGAACCGCACCACGCGCGATGGGTGCAGCTGCAATGCGCCGCGCCACGGCGTCCACCACCTCGTAGGCGACCGCGTCGCCGAACAAGGGGCTCAGGGAATCGCGGTCGATCACCGGCGCCGCGAGCTGCCAACGGCTCACCGCATGCAGGAGCTTCAGCCCGCCGGGCGGCAGCGGGTCGGGGTCGAGGGGCCGCGCCGACGATGGATCAAGGTGTCCCGATAGCTCGCCGGGACATTCAGCGTACCACGCGGTCGTAGCTTACGGCTGGACCGCTGCATCGTCTTTCGACAGCACGGCGAGGGTCACGACCGCTTGTTTTCGGATCTCCCGCCATCGTGGGTCATCGATCAGATCCTCGGGCCTGATGGAGTCCGGCGTGTTCTCGACCAGATCGTCCATCAGGCTCTCCAAGCGTCTCAATTGCACCACCTGCTCCGCGTCCAGACCGTGGTCCGGTTCCGCCAGGATCCGTGGAACGAGCAGATCGTCGTATGAACAGATCGTCTCCGTGGGGCTGTCGACCCACCTTCCTCCGCCTCCGCCGAACCAGACTATCCTCTGGAAATCCTCATCGGCAATATGTTGTAACTGATCAACGGCGCGCCTCCTCCATATATTCATGTCGGTCGCCATGTTGTCCTCCCAATTTGCCGAGCACCGAAGGCCACAGCTACGGCCGTTTGAAGATGAAGTGTGATGCCGGAATATGTGCTTCGGGTTTCAATTTCGGGTCGGCACCGCCGATCGGCTGTCCGTTGACGTCCATGAAACCCCCGTTCTGGTCCACGATATAGGGGACGCGCTGGTGCAGATAGGGGCTATCGGGATCGGCTGGCATCGATCGCACGACGTTGTTGCTATTCTTCGGGTCGGACCATTGCAGGCCGCCTTTCCTCCGCGTAGATCTTTCGATCCAGTCGTCGGGAATACCGGCAGGCCTGAAGACGGCGGGCGGCGTCGGGTGAGCCAGGGACGGTTCAGGTGAACGGGCCGGCGCCGAGGATAGGGGCTCCGAGGTCGCTGCCGGTGGCTGGGGAGCGATTGGCTGCTGTGGTGACCGAACCTCGAGCGCGCCGGTCCTCGGATCGCCCTGCTTTTCGGGGCCTCCATGACGGACCTCCGCTCCCTTCTCGTTCTCGCGTTCTCTCGCCCGCTCCCTCCGTCTCCTTTCCCATTTTTTCCTGCGCCGCTCCCTTTCCAAGTGAAACCCGGCCGGAGTGAGTAAGGCCCCGCCCCCCTCCGTCCATCGTCCATCCGGATTGCGCGGTTGAGCCGGAAAGTAGTCCGCGACCGGGCCGCTCGCGTCTCCGCCATTTGGGCCGCCTGGGTCGGTCGCACTCGCCCACTCTACTTCCGCGAAGATCGCTTGCGCATTTGGATAGACGCCGTCCTCGACCACCTGCGCCTCGACGAGCCGCGCCGTCACCTCCGCGGGCCACAGCCCGAGCCCGGCATAGACGGCCGTCGCTTGCGCCTTCGACAGCGCCAGCGCGGCCTTGGCCGAGGCGTCGAGCTGCCACAGCGGGCGGAACGCGAAGGTGAGCGCGCCGGGGTCGATCCCCTCGGACCGCAGGATGAGCCGGTCGAGGCGCTCCAGTTGCGGCCGCAGGTCGATCTCCTGGCGGGCCGACACCATGTCGTAGTAGCTGCGCGTGTCGCTGTCGCCGGTGGCCGACAGACCCGCCGGCGACTGGCCCAAGAGACGCGTCACGGGAATGTCGGCAGCACCGGCCGCCACCTGCAAGAAGGTCCTGACCATTTCGGGCAGGCCGGCGAAGTCGATCCGCTGGCGCGCCCAGGTCTCGCCGTCGCCGAGCAGCAAGAGGTTGTTGATCGACTTCATCGCCGACGCGTAGGCGAACCGCGCCGAGAGCTGCGCCGTGGTGTCGGCCGAACAAAGATGCTCGGACAGGTTCGGCACCGTGACGACGTCGACCTTGGCCTCGTGCATCAGGCTCGTGGCGCCCGCGGTGGTCAGCGCCACGGCGTGGACGGCATCGTAGAGCGCCAGCAGCACGGAGTCCGACCAGACCGAGGCCCCCAGGCTCGGGTCGGGCCAGGCGTTGCCGAGGAAGCGCACCACGCGCGAGGGATGCAGCCGCATGCTGCCGCGCTCGGGCGCCACCACGTCGTAGGCCACCGCCTCGCCGAACCAGGGGCTCAGGGGGTCGCGGTCGATCGCCGGTGCCGCGAGCTGCCAGCGGCTGACCGCGTGCAAGAACCTCAGCCCGCCGCGTGGCATTATGTCGGGGTCGAGCGGGTGGGCTAGCTCGGCTGGGTCGGTCTCGCCCGTGCCGATGATGATGGCGCCGCCCCCGTAGAGCCGCCCCAGCACCAGTGCCCGCTGCACCGCCTTGCGCAGCCCGAGACGCCGCTCGGCCGCCTCGACCCGGGCCACGTCGTCCCGGTGCCCCGACCATTCGCGCCATTCGCGCACCATGTCGTAGGGCACGATGTCGACGACCTTGCGGGCCAGCCAGTCGCCACGGTACATGCTCTCGATTTGCCCCCGGTCGAGGTCGAACAGCACGAAGCTGTCGTAAGCCGCCTTGTCCTTGCCGGCGCCGAGTGAGGCCGCGAGGTTCGACAGGCTGTCGCGCACGCCCGCCGTGAAGGATGGAGGCATGACGTCACTCGCAGGGTTCGGGAGGCGCAAAGGCGCGCGCGGCCTTATCCCGCTTGCGGGAGAAAGCGTGGCCCGCTTGCGCGAGCGAAGTGAACCGGGGAAGAAGTGGAGCGGCTGAGGACCCGTTGCCCGTCAGGGCTTCGCGCCGGCGCCGCGGGCCGGCGCCTTTTCCTGCGGGCGGGCGAGGGGCTTGTCGTCCGGCTTCGCCTCGCTCCCGGCGAGGACGTCCACCCGCACTTCGCCCGCCTTCACCCAGGCGTCGTGCACCGGGTGGCGGGCGAGGTCGAGATCGGCCGAGGCGCCGGGTTCCAGCAGCGTGGTGCCGCCGTCCGCCGTCTCGAAGCCGCGCGCGCCGCGGCCGAGGTTCGTCACGTGGGCCCGCATGACATCAGATCCCATCGTTGTAGGACATGCCGCGCGGCAGCCGCACGTCGAGGCCGCCGAGCCGCATCATGCCCGGGATGATGAATTCCAGCATGCGCTGCTGCGGCGGGAAGAATTGATGCGGCATGGGCATGTGGAACTTGAGCACCTGCGGGTCGCGCCGGTAGGTGATCATCCGGTTGGTGCCGCCCGCCCCCGCGCCCGCCAGTTGCCGTACCGTGCGGATGGTCAGCGGTTGCCCGGTCGTCGAGGTGTAGACGTTGTTCTGCTGGAGATAGGTGATGATGGTCGTGTCGGAGGTGGCCGAGCGCGGCGTCGCGGCGATCGTGCCGAACTGCGCCACCGGCAACAGCACCGTGTCGTGCAGTTCCACCTGGTTCGAGGCCGACCAGGCGCCCACGAGGGCGTTGTTGACGTCGGCCAGGATCTCGGCCGGCGTCTTCTGGGCCCAGAGCGGCGAGCCGGAGGTGCCGTTCGGCACCGCCAACTGAGGCACCACCGTCTGATTGACCAGGCCGAGAAAGCCCTTGCGGCTGTCGCCCGAGATGACCACGCGCTCGACGAGTTCGTCGGCGGCACGCTTGGCCGCGGCGGCCTTGTCGACGTTGAGGTTCATGCCAGGGATCATCATGGCCTGGTTCACCTCCTCGAGCGAGTAGCGGTAGCCGATCTTGGCCGATTCCACGGTCGTCTCGTATTTGGTGCGGCTGAGTTCCGCGAAGGGCATGTCGCTCGCGTCACCGTTCATCCAGTCGGCCTGGCCGACGTGGTCGTAGGTGAAATAGGTGACGGTCTTGGCCCAGGGATAGGCCGAGGTGTCGACCGGCACGAGGCGAGGATATTGGATGTCAGCATAGCGGATCGCATAGACTTCGCTCTCGATGCTGGTGACTTGCGAGAGCAGGAAGCCGAGCGCCGCCTGGGCGTCGGTGGTTGCGCGGAGCATGGGTGGTCCTGACGGAAGGAGTAAAGGGGAAACGTCCCGCGGCACGGGCCTTCAGGCCCGGCTTAGGGCCGAGGGCGTTCAGCCGAGCCGCAGCTTGGCCAGGGCGACACCGGTGGTGGCGCTTTCCCACAGGGCGCCGGAGACCGCGGTATTGCCCGTCGCCACATTGGTGAGCTGGCCCGACGCGGTGAAGTAGGCCGGCTGACCGGGCGAGACGGCGGAGGCGGCGGCGACCCAGACCACGCCCTTGGTCATCACGCCGACCGTCACGGTCGGGGCGAAGACGTCGCCGGCGGTCGGCGGCAGGGTGGCGTCGCGGATCGCGATGCCGCGGAACACGCCGGTGCCGCCGTTAGCCGATACCACGAGCTGCTCGGACCCGCCCTGCAACACGGGGTCGCCGGCCGCCACCGCCACGGTCGCGGTGGGATCGACCACGCGGGAAACGATGTTGGTCACCCATTCGCCATTGGCCACCATGCCGAGATAGCCGGGCGACTGGAAGGCGGGATAGCTGGTCTGGACGGCGGGCATCAGCGGTCTCCTTGGGAGGATTCGGGTTTCCAGGCGCGGGCCAGGTAGGCGTTGCGGGCCTGGAGCGCGGAACCGGGGGTGCTGCCGCCTGCGGCGGTGCTGCCGCCTGTGGCGGTGCCGCCCGCGGCGGTCACGTTGGAAAGCTGGCCGGCCAGCGGGTTGAGGGCCGGAGCGCTGGCGGCGGCGGTCCCGCGCAGCGTCGCAACCGTGTCGAAGGCCGCCGCCACATAGTCGTCGCCGCGGCCCCGTACCGCGTCGGCGCCGAGCGCCTTCACCACGGCGGCACGCCGGATGTCGCCGAGATCGAGGCCGCTCGGGTCGAACCCGACCCCGAGAATGCTTCGCGCGGCATCGATCACGGCGCCGCGTTCTGCGGCGCGGCGGTCGAGTGAAGCGGCATCCGTGGCCGCGCGGGCTCTCAAAGCCGCGATCTCGCCGTCGCGGGCCGCGAGCTCGCGGTCGCGCGCCGCGATATCGGCCTGCAGTCGGGCCACCACGGCGATGGCGGCGCCGGGGGGACAGTCGATCAGCGCCGCCGCGGCAACGCCGGACGTCGCGCCGGTCGCGGTATCGGCCATGGCGGCGTCGGCGCTCGCGGCTGCGGCGCCCGCGCCGACCGCGCCGACCGTGCAGGTGGGGCCGCAGCGGCCCTGGTCGACGAGCGCGATGTGGTTGCCGCGGATGTTGCGCTGCACGGCGTCATAGGGTTCGCCCTCCGGGGTCAGGCCGGGCGTGAAGTCGAAATCGGCCCAGTAACCGTTCGACAGCTCGCTGCCGGCTTCCGCCCTGGCCACGGCCGCGGCGTCGGTGACGACGAGGTCGGTCGCGAGGTGCTGGCCGTCGCGCTCGACCGAACTTCCGGAGTGGCCGACCGCGACCTGCTTCCAGTTGCCGCTGTCGACCATGGCGGGCGGATGGTCGAGCGTGACGGGCTTGCCCGCGAAGGAGGCGAGGCTGGCGGGATCGAACACTTCCGCCGGCGGGCGGTAGACCCGGACCGGGCTGTCGAAGGCGGCACCCGCCGGGCCGCCGATCTCGCCCGCCCGGTAATCCTGGATGCCGGCCCGACCGATGCGGGCCCGCATCTGCAGGAAGCCTTCGGGCGTCCGCCGCCGCGACAGCGGCGTCGCTTGGTCGTGAATCAACATGGGTCGGCATCTCCTGGCGAGGGCTGCAGCGGCAGCCGATGGATCGACTTGCGTGCCGCGGCCGCTCTTCCGCGCGGCAACGCGGCCGCTATGCTGGCGTGGTCTTCAATCGCCCTCAGGCGAGGCGTCCATGCTGTCGGCACTGGCCATCGCGGGGTATCGGTCGCTGCGCGACGTGCGGGTGGCGCTCGGGCCGCTCGATGTCGTGACGGGCCCGAACGGCTCCGGCAAATCGAGCCTACCGTGCGCTCCGCTTTCTGGCCGATGTCGCCCAGGGGCGGGTCGTCCAGTCGCTGGCGGCCGAGGGCGGCTTTCCGTCGACGCTATGGGCCGAGCCCGAGACCGTGACCCGGGCCATGCGGCGCGGCGATCAGCCGTACAGGGCCAGCCAAGCCACAAGCCGGTCAGCCTCAAGCTCGGCTTCGCGGACCAGGATTATGGCTACGCCATCGACCTCGGCCTGCCGATCCGGGAACCGGGCGCCTCAATGTTCTTCGCGACCCCGAGATCAAGGTCGAGGCGCAATGGTCGGGCGAGCGGCTCGCACGCGCCGGCGCTGGTGACGGCGCTCGAAGCCGTGCCGGAGGCGCGGGCCTTCGTGCTGGAGAAGCGGCTCGGCGAGACGGTGGTGGAAGGCGAGACGGCACCGGGGTGGAAATGGCCGGAGCGCTGATCCGGATCTGCGAGTCGCTGGGTCGTCATACGGCCAAGAAGAAGGCCCGGAAGCGAGGAGCCCCGGGCCGGACCGCATCTCCGCAGTGAAGCCATATAGACTCGATCAGCCGCCCGATGTCAAGAACAAACACGGAACAATGCCAGTAGCACGGCGATCAGCTTCACCCGCGCGGCCGACTGGGATATCGGCGGCACCAGCCGCCGCCTGCAGGAAGGTCCTGACCATCTCGGGTAGGCCGGCGAAATTGATCCGCTGCCGAGCCCAGCTCTCGCCGTCGCCGAGCAGCGGGAGGTTGTTGATCGACTTGATCGCGGCCGCATAGGCGAACCGCGCCGAGAGCTGCGCCGTGGTGTCGGCTGACGACAGGTGCTCGGAGAGGTTCGGCACCATGACGACGTCGACATCGAGCACGTTCGACGTGCTCGTCAGCTTACAGTGGAGCAGTTCGGCACCAGCCGAACTGCTCGGGCTTCGTGCACCAGGCTCGTCGCAGCCGCCGTCGTCAGCGCCACGGCGTGCACGGCGTCCTAGAGCGCCAGCAGCACGGAGTCCGACCACACTGAGATCCCGACTGTCGGGTCGGGCCAGACATTGCCGAGGAAGCGCAGGCTCGCGCCTTTAGACCGGCTCCGACCGCTTGAGGCCGCACCAGCAAATGGGTTCTGCCGAGGTCGGCGTCTTGCCCATGGCGATCCACTCACCTTCGATGCGTTTCAGCAGATCACGCGGCTCGCCCGGCCAGAACGACATCGTTGTCGCGTAATCGTAGTCGCCCGGGTACACGCCGAGTGCCATCAGGCGTTCGATGACGTCCAGCGTGCAGCGGCGGATCTCCTCCTGACCCCGCAGACAGAGGTGCTCCCGCAGGGACTCGGCGATGAAAGGTACTTCGAGGAAGTCAATATCGGCCTCGGCGCGAAACTCCGATATCATACGTTCTATGTCAGACATTATGGACCCCAGTAGTGCGGCTTCCGAAAGATCACGCCGGGAAATTTGATATCAATAGCCGGCACCGTGGTGTCGGCCGAGATCTGGCGCTCGCTGAGGTTCGGTACCCGTGACGACGTCGACCTTGGCCTTGTGCGTCAGGCTCATCGCACCCGCGGTCGTCGATGCAACCGCGTGCACGGCGTCGTAGAGGGCGAGCAGCACGATGTCGGACCAGACCGAGGCCCCGTCGGTCGGGTCGGGCGATTCGTTGCCGAGGAAGCGCAGGCTTGCGCCTTCAGACCGGCCCAGATCGCTTGAGGCCGAACCAGCAAATAGGGCGCTCCAGCGTCGGCGTGGCGCCCATGGCGATCCACTCGGCTTCGATCCGCTTCAGCAGCGCCTCCGGTTCGCCCGGCCAGAACAGCATCGTCGTCGCATGATCGTAGTCGCCGGGGTACACGCCCCGCGCCATCAGGCGCCCGATCACATCGAGCGTGCAGCGGCGGATCTCCTCTTGGCTCCGCAGATCGAGATCCTCTCGCAGGGACTCGGCAATGAATGACACATCGAAGAAGTCGCGATCGATCTCGGCGCGGAGTTCTGAGGTAATTCTTGCGATTTCGGCTTCAAACATCATAAACCTCAATAATGGAGCTTCCGCCGTACCACACCCGGAACGTTGACATCGATGGCCGGCGATCCGGGCGTCGACGTGACTGGCCGCAGTGTGACCGTGCCAGCTTCGCCGGGCAGGCGGACCATCGATCCATCATCGAACGGAGCCGCCGTACCGCCCGCGCTCAGGTAATCGTAATCTCGCTGCGCCGCGGGGAGACCGCCGAACATCAGACGTATCTTCGACGACCTTGCGGGCCAGCCAGTCGCCCCGGTATATCGCCCCGATCTGCCCGCGGTCGAGGCCGTAGAGCACGAAGCCGTCGCTCGCGGCCTTGTCCTTGCCGGCCCCCAAGGACGCCGCGAGGTTCGACAGGCTGTCGCGCACGGCCGCCGTGAAGGGGGCAGAGTCATGGCGGGCTCGCTCGGAATGGGTGAGGGGCGGGAACAGCGGTGCTCACACCACGCTGAGCAGGCGGTAGTCGGCCCGTCGCACGGCTTCCAGCGCGTAGCGGAGTGCGTCGATGACGTGGTTGTGGCGGTCCTCGAGCACCGGCAGGATGTCGCCGGTGAGCGGGTCGGTGCGGTAGGAATAGAGCGTCAGTTCGTCGATGGCGTGCCGGCACTCCGGGTGGACCACGATGTCGTGGCCCTGCAGGAACGCCACCCCCTCGTCGACCGAGCCCTTGCCCTTCATGGAAGGCTTGAGGCGGAAGCCCTCGCGACGCAGATGATCGATCAGTTCGGGCCTGGCGCTGTCGCCCGTGATGGGCCAGGCCCTCGCCCCATGCGTGCCCTCGACGGTGCGGAGCAGCGCTCCCACCTCGCCGATCGGGCAGCCGATCCGGTAGGCCTCGCGGTCGACATAGATCAGCCCCTGGAACAGGAAGCAGCGCACCAGCACGGTGGGGTCGGCCGCGAAACCCCAATCGGCGCCGTAATAGGGCCGTGCGCCATCCGGCACGTCCAGGCTGTCGATGCGCCAGCGGCGGAACACGCGCGTCTCCGCGTGGAGCTGATAGGCGCCTTCCCACACGTGGGCGTATTTCTCGAGATCCCGCGACCTGTCCCAAAGCCGCTCGGCGTCGAGCACGGCCGGAAACCACGGGTTGTCGGCGTAGCTCACGCGGGCCAGGATGGCATCGGGCCGCGGCGGCCCGCGGCGGAACATTGCGTCGACCGGGTCGGAGGGATGGCGCGGATTCCAGGTGAACCACAGTTCCGAACCGGCTTTGCGGATCGTCGGCACCAGGATGTCGAGCGAGCGCTGCGACACCGTGGCAGCCTCCTCGACCCAGGCGATGTCGACGCCCTCCATGGACTTGATCGACTCCGGGTTCGACCGCAGGCCGGCGAACAGGAACAGCGAGCCGTTGCGCCCGCGGATGGCCTCGGCGGTCGAGCGGTAGCGGCGCGTCAGGCCCAGTGCCGCGATGCGGTCGTCGAGGAGGCGCTTCGACGAGTCACGGATCGAGCGCTGGATTTCGCGTGCCGCCAGCACCCGCAGCGGCCGCTCGGCCGCCATCACCACCAGGGCGGTGGCGATCGAATGTGACTTGCCGGAGCCGCGGCCGCCGTAGAAAGCCTTGTAGCGCGCTCGTTGGAACAGGGACCGGAAAGCGTCCGGCAGCGCGATCTCGAGATCTTTCGGCGGGCGCGACGAACCGGACCGTGATGCCATGGGCGCCGTCGTCCTTTGTCGGCCGCGCGTTTCAACCTCGCCGGAGCTTCGGGCGATCAGGGCGTCGATGGCGGAGACGCGGGCCTGCTCGCCGCGGCCTCGTGGGCGAACTTGCGGCGCGCGCCGGCCGTGGTCAGGGCCACGGCCGGATCGCGTCGTAGAGCGCGAGCAACGCGCTGTCCGACCACACGCTGGCCCCCAGGCTCGGGTCGGGCCAGGCCTTGCCGGAGGAAGAGCACCACGCGCGAGGGGTGCAGCCGCAAGCTCCCGCGCTCGGGTGCCACCACGGCGTAGGCGACCGCCTTGCCAAAACGCGGGCTCAGCGCGTCGCGGTCGACCGCGGGCGCGACTTGGCTGGATCGACCGGGCTTGTCATCTCATGCTGGTCCGGACGGCTTCAGGCCGAACCAGCAGATAGGATGCTCCAGCGTAG
>JAABUM010006892.1_pt1 | contig 10815 bp, 6 predicted proteins | sample 5559161 | NCBI WGS metagenome assembly JAABUM01 (sample SAMN10711868, study PRJNA513369) | rock metagenome | isolation source: Antarctica rocks | place: Antarctica: Victoria Land, Siegfried Peak nord | reverse complement strand
CGGGCGTGGTGACCGTCGCCTCGCGCGAGGCGGGGTCGTAGGCGAGGTTGCCGAGCCGGTGCGTGGCCGGCAGCCGCGAGCCCGGCCGGCGCAGCACCGCGCGCAGCCTCGCGTCCAGCTCGACCAGCGCGAACGGCTTGACGATGTAGTCGTCCGCGCCCGCGTCGAGGCCGCGCCCCCTGTCCTGCACGCCGTTGCGCGCCGTCAGGATCAGCGCCGGCAGCGGCGACGCAGCGCCTCCCGCGCCGCGCAGCCGGCGCAGCAGGTCGATGCCGTCCATGTCGGGCAGGCCGAGATCGAGGACGGCGGCCGCGTAGCGCGTCGAGCGCGCCGCCTCGAGCGCCTCGTGGCCGCGGCCGAACCCGTCCACGACGAAGCCGCGCTCGCCCAGGTGTCCGGCGATCATCGTCCGCATCGGAACATGGTCCTCAACCAGGAGCAGCCTCATGTCTGTTCCGTCCGCCGAGCGTTGCGCGCAGACACAACGCCCATCTCGCCGGGGCGCACAACACCGCCGCCCGCCGGCACGCGAGTTTCACCGAACTGACACGGTCGCGGTCAGCTCCGCGTCAGCCTGGGCTCATACGATTGCGTGGCAGGGCAGGGCGCCTGGACGGGCCGCACGGGCCGGGACCGACGCCGCAGCGGTGTCCACCCGGCCGGCGCGGCCCGGTTCGCCAGCGCGCGGACGCCAGAGAGATGCAGGAGCACCGATGAGACATTCGTTCCGGAAATATCCGCTGGCCGGCCTGTTCGCGCTGGCACTCGCCGCTCCTGGATGGGCGGCACCCGAGGCGGCCGTCTCGAAGGCGGCAGGTGGTGCCGCCGCGACGCGCACCGTCGGGCCGCAGCGCAACGGCTCGATCGTTGCGTCGGACAACCAGCTCCTGACCCCGGCCGGCACCGTGGTGCAGCTCGGCTCGCCGGTGGTGGCCAAGGCCGCCGCGGTGAACCCGAACCACCGGACCAGGACCGGCGCGGTGCTGCTGATGGCCGCCGCCGAGCCGGTCATCGTGTTCAGCACCACGACCGGCGAGGTAATCCAGCGCTACGTTCCGGTCACCAGCAACGGCACGACCTACACCAACAACACGCACGGCTCGTTCACCGGCGTCACCTACTCGGCGGATGGCTCCAGGCTGCTGTTCAGCCAGGACAACAACTTCGTCGCGGTCGCCAACGTGGACGCCTTCACCGGCAAGCTGACGCCGGCGCCGAGCATCGCGCTGCCCCCGCCGCCCGCTAACCCCCTGCTCTACAACGCCATCTCCGCCAACGCCGGCGGCCTTGCGGTGATCGACAACTCGATCGGCCTGGTCGCGCTGCACGCCAACAACACCGTGGGCGTGTTGAACCTGAACAACTCCACGCTGGTCTCGCAGATCCCGGTCGGCAACGCGCCGAACAGCATCGTGGTCCACGGCAACTTTGCCTACGTGACCAACGAGGGCGGCCGCCCCGCGACCTCGTCCGACTTCACCAACCTGTCGGACGGCACGGCGATCGTCGTGGATCCGACGGACGCCTATGCCACCACCGGCACCGTGTCGGTGATCGACGTCCGCACCGGCGAGGTGGTCAAGACCATCAACGTTGGCCTACACCCCGCCGGCATGGCGGTCTCCGGTTCGATGCTCTACGTCGCCAACTCGTTCAGCGACACCGTGTCCGTGATCGACACCGGCCTCAAGCAGGTGGTCAGGACGATCAGCGTCGGCATGCCGATCAAGGGCGGAGCTTACGGCGCCGGCTCGAGCGGCGTCGCCATCGTAGGCTCCACCGCCTACGTGACGCTCGGGCAGTCAAACGCGGTCGCCGTGGTCGACCTCACCAACGACTCGACAAACCCGGTGCTGGGCTACATCCCCACGCTGTACTTCCCAACCACGATCGCCTACGACGCCGCCACGAAGTCGCTCGTGGTGTGCGACGACAAGGGCCTGGGCGCGCAGGGCTCGATCGGCACCTCGCACGGCGTAGAGGCGTTCAACACGCACCAGGAGACCGGCACCGTCAGCCTGATCCCGATCCCGACCGCGAGCGAGCTGGCGGCCTACACGAAGCAGGTCATCAGCAACAACCACTGGAACTCGGCCAACATCTACGCCGGGCCGCAGTATGCAAACCCATCGGCGGCCCCGGTCGCGATCCCGCAGCACATCGGCGAGCCGTCCCTGATCAAGCACGTGTTCCTGATCATCAAAGAGAACCGTAGCTACGACCAAATGCTCGGCGACGTGGCGCAGGGCAACGGCGACCCGAGCCTCGCGGTGTTCGCCTCGGCCGTGCCGAACCAGCACGCGCTGATCAAGCGCTTCCCGCTGCTCGACAACATCTATGCGCCCAGCCGCCAGTCGGCAGACGGCCATCCCTGGATTGTCGAGTCCGGCTCGTTCTACTCCAACGACATCCTCTCGCCCGACTGGATCCGCAGCTATCCCGGCGGCAACAGTAACGACGCGCTGACCTACACGCAGCAGGGCTTCCTGTGGTCGGGCGCCGAGAGACTGGGCCTCAACGTCAAGATGTACGGCGAGTGGAGCGGCGGCTACGTCGTGGCGCCCAAGCCGGACGGCACCCAGTACAGCTGGGCCGATTTCTACAACACCTCGCTCTACAAGGAGACCGGCGGCCAGCAGGGCGCCATGGTCGTGCCGGATAACTCCGACACCGAGGCGGCGACCATCCCGTCGGTGACCGCGATCCTCGACACGCACTACCCCTCGTTCAACCTCGGCATCCCCGACCAGTACCGGGCCGACTACTACATCCCGCTGCTCAAGGCGCAGGACGCGGCCAACGCGGTGCCGAACCTCACCATCATCTGGCTGCCCGACGACCACACCGCCGGCACCACCACCGGCCTGCCGCTGCCGATCAACTACCAGGCCGACAACGACCTGGCGCTCGGCCGCATGGTGGAGGCGATCAGCGCCAGCAAGGCTTGGCCGACCAGCGCGATCTTCGTCGAGGAGGATGACACTCAGGACGGCGTCGACCACATCGACGGCCACCGCATGCCGGCCTACGTCATCAGTCCCTACGCCGTGGCCCCGCAGTCGCCCGGCATCGGAAAGGTGATCCACACCACCTACACTCAGGAGAACGTCAACCGCACGATCGAGAACATCCTCGGCCTCGCGCCACTGACGCAGTTCGACCTTGTCGCGTCGCCGATGTTCGACTGCTTCCAGAACACCGCGAACGTCGCGCCGTTCACCCACGTGCCGGCCACCACCCCGCTCAACATCGGGCCGGGCGGCACGCCGATCGCCAGCACGGGCCCGGCAAGCTACGCCTCGCTGCGGATGACCACGATGCAGAAGGCCTGGAATGTCGCCTCCAACCGGATGCTGAAGGGCCGCGAGGGCAAGGCGGACGGCGTGGACGAGACCTTCCTCAACCACGCGATCTGGTACTCGGCGACCCACTGGACGCGACCCTACCCGGGCGAGGCGAAGATCCAGCTTCCCGCCGCGTTCGTGCGGGCGGCGCTCGCGCACAAGGGCCAGGACAGCGACGACTAACGCCGGGTGATGCGACCGCTTGGGCTGCAGGGTTCGGGCGGGTCTGGCGAAGCAAGGCCAGAGGCGCTGCCTCCAGACTCTGCTCAAGGGTCGCCTTGAGAAGCCGTGTTCGTCAGCAAACGTCTTCCGAAGGCCCTGGCCTCCGGCGGGCCCGGTCAGGGGCCAATCTGTCCTGCCTGCGTCCTGCGCCGTGGCGCCAAGCCATGGCTTCCATGGCTCCGCGCCGCAGAGTGTCACGCAACCTTCGCGGCAACGGGGCTGCAAACCCCTGCGACATGATGTGTAGTGATCTCCGCCGCAGGGCCGGTCGGGTGGAACTCCTGACCTGGCATGCCGCCGCTCGCGACGTCGATGCTGGTCAGGCGACCGGTCCCGGGCACGCCCGCCCGACCGTGGCAGCTGGGGCGGCAGCGAGGCGCTCGGCCAGGAGACACGATGATCCGCACGACCCTGGACGCCGACACTGGCCGCCAGGCTCGCGTGTTCCCCACTGGCGCCACCGTCGTGACCGGCGCAGGCACATGGTGCCGCCCGCCCCGCCGCCGCCTTGGCGCGGCCGAGCCGTTCTGTGCAATCCAGGCGCCCTCCGCCGACCCCGCCACCCGGATGCTGCACGAGCCGTCCACGCCGCCGCGAGGCTGGTTCACCGCCGGCTGCGCAGCGGCTGCCGCCATCCAGATAACAGCCGCGCTGCTCCTGGCTGCCGCCGTGCCCGACGCCGTGACCAATCCGCCCGCTCCGTTCGCCCTGCAGATCGCGGTGCTGCCAGCGGCTCCTCTCGCCGCCGTCGCCACGCCCGCCGAGGCCACGCCCAGCAAGGTTGCGCCCCCCGACCGACCATGTTGCATGTGTGGACATCGGGTAATCGCGGCCCACGGCGTGAGGCGCCCATAGTGCCGCGATCCGAGCGGTGATGCTCGGCAGTTCGCACATGGGAGGCTGCAAGATGACCCGATTTGTTGGTCTGGACGTGTCGCAGAAGCTCACCTCGATCTGCGTAGTCGACGAGACCGGTCGAAGGCTGTGGCGCGGTCAGTGCTCGACCGATCCGGAGCAGCTCGAGCGGATGGTCAAAGGGCATGCGGGAGAAGACGCTCGGGTAGGGCTGGAGACCGGCCCGATGACGCCCTGGCTGGTGCACGCGTTGCGTGGGCGCGGGCTTGATGTTGTCTGTCTCGACGCCCGGCATGCGAGTGCGGCGCTGAAGATGCAGATGAACAAGGCCGACCAGAACGACGCCGAAGGTTTGGCGCAGATCATGCGCACCGGATGGTATCGGCCGGTGCACGTGAAATCACTTGACGCGCATCGGGCACGCGCCCTGCTCGGTGCCTGCGCGCAGCTCGTCGGCATGACGACCCGGCTGTCGAACCAGATCCGCGGCGTGCTCAAGACATTCGGCTTGCTGCCCGGTTCCATGCGCGGTCTGTCGTTCGACCGCCGGGTCGAGAGCCTGCTGACTGACCGCGACGATCTGTTGCCGATCGTCCGCCCCATGCTGGTGGCCTGGCGACAGTTGCGCGAGCAGATTGCTGAATTTGACAAGCAGGTGCGTGCGCTGACGAGGAAGGACCCGACCTGCCGGTTGCTGATGAGCGTGCCGGGCATCGGAGTGGTCTCCGTGCTGGCCTATGTGAGCACGATCGAGGACCCGGCGCGCTTCGCCCGATCGCGATCGGTGGGAGCGCACATGGGGCTGACGCCGCGGCAGTATCAGTCGGGCGAGGTCGATCGCAGCGGCCGTATCTCGAAGTGCGGCGACACGCTTGCGCGCACGCTGCTGTATGAGGCAGCCGTCGTGATCCTGGCGCGGGTCAAGCGGGCATCCGGGTTGAAGGATTGGGCGCTAGCGATCGCCAAGCGTTCTGGATCGGGAAAGGCGCGCGTGGCGCTAGCGCGGAAGCTGGCGGTGATCCTGCATAGCATCTGGCGGTCGGGCGAGCCGTTCCGCTGGCCCGAGCAGCCAGCGAGCGCGTAGCCAAGGGATAAGGGAATCCATCCGCGCCGCACGCCGACGCGGATGCGAGTTGCCCTCCGGGGCGAGGGTACGGGCTGACTGCGAGGGAGGCCGTTGGGCTGCGTGTGCTGCACGTGAGCCCGTTGTGGACATCGCAGCGCCCGTGCTTCGGACCAGATGTTGCGGCGGCCTGCGCCGACCGCGGAGAGAACCGTGACCCCGGATCGGCAACACACAGCAGAACAAACCAGTTGACGATGGAGATGCGATTAGAGAACGGCCCCTTGGGTGCAAGGGGTCTGCTGCATGATCTGACAAGCGGTGCGACGGCGGTCATGTGTCCGGCCTTTGACGCGGCACGGTGACCGCTGGCCCAGATGGGTTCCGCGAACAAGCCCCAAACACGGATGCGGCATCGAGATGCCTGTGCAACAAGCGGGGTTCCTTGTCCGTCGGCTCGACCGATCATCATCTCCTGCAGCTTTCTTTTGCACCCAGGCACCTGCGAGCGGGTCAGGCGGCCGCGGCAGCCCCGGCCGCCGGCGCGGCGACCTTCTTGCTGCCCCGATACGCCTCCCCGGTCGCCATCATGGCCCACACGATGCGGGCCATCTTGTTGGCCAGAGCCACTGCCGCGACTTTGCGGGGCTTGCGCTCCAGCAATGCCAGCAGCCAGGCCGAGGCGGTCTTGCTCCCCGGCTTGGCGTAGCGGATCACCGCCATGGCGCCGACCACCAGCAGCTGCCGCAGCCGCTCGTTGCCGGCCCGGCTGATGCCGCCCAGGCGCTGACGCCCGCCGGTCGAGTGCTCCTTCGGCACGAGGCCGAGCCAGGCTGCGAAGTGCCGCCCGGATTGGAACCGGTCGGGGTCGATCGTGAGCGCCAGGCTCAGCGCGCTGACCGGGCCGATACCGGGCACCTCGGCCAGCAGCTGGCTGACCGGATTGGCCTTGTGCTGCTGCTTCATCCGGCGTTCCAGCTCTGCAATCTGACTGTCGAGCTGGGCCACCTGGGCGCCCAGAAAGGCCACCATCTCCTTGGCCGTGGCCGGCACAGTTTCCGCAGCAGCCACGGTCTCGAGCAAACCTGGCAGCTGGCTGATGGTCTTGGCCGCTACGATGCCGAACTCGGCGGCATGGCCGCGAACGGCGTTGACCAGCTGCGTCCGCTGCCGGACCAGCAGCTCGCGTGCCGAGAGCACGATCGCCTCGGCCTGCTGCTCGGCCGACCTCACCGGCACGCCTGGCATGTCCGGCCGCGCCGCTGCCTCGCTGATCGCCTCGGCGTCGTTGCGGTCGTTCTTGCCGCGCCGGACGAACGGCTTCACGTACTGCGGTGGGATCAGCTGCACCGTGTGGCCCATCGCCGCCAGCCTGCGGCCCCAATGATGCGAGCCGCCGCACGCCTCCAGCGCCACGTGCGTCGGCGGCAGCTTGGCGAAGAACGCCTCCATCTCGGCCCGCCTCATGTCGCGGCGCAGGACGGCTTTCTCGTCCTGGCCCACGCCATGCAGGGTGAACACGGCCTTGGACGTGTCGAGGCCAATGCGCTTAAGGTTCATGCGGACGGTCCTTCAGGTTCGGATGATGACAACCAGACCTTGGCACGAGATGCCGCGGGGCCGTCCACCCCAACACGGATCTGCTGGCCGGCGCCCTGCTGATGTAGGGCAGCCGCACTAAGTTGCCCGTCCATGTCCCCAGAAGTCCTGACCGTGCCGTTCAAGGCCAACGCTGCCCAGCGTCACCACATCCCCAAGCAGCGGCACAGGGCGACGAACCCGGCAGCCTACGATGCAGCCCTGCGCCAGCGCGGCAGCCTCACGGTCTGGTTCACGGATGCGGCGATCGCAGCCCGGAAGGCTGAGCCGCGAACCACACGAGGCGGCCAGCCGCGCTATTCGGCCCTGGCCATCGCCACGGCGCTGACACTACGCGCGGTGTTCCGCCTGGCCCTGCGCCAGACCGAGGGACTGATCGGCTCCATCCTCGCCCTGCTCGGCCTTGATCTCGCCGTGCCGGACCACTCGACGCTGAGCCGCAGGGCCGAGACGCTGGATGTGGCATTGCCGCGGCCCGGCTCCGGCCCCGTGCACCTGCTGGTGGACAGCACCGGACTGAAGCTGTGCGGATCGGGCGAGTGGCTGCTCGAGAAGCACGGCACGCGCACGCGCCGATCCTGGCGCAAGCTGCACATCGGGTTGGACGCCGACACCGGGCGGATCGTCGCGGCCACCCTGAGCACCAGCGACGTCGATGACGCCTCGCAGGTCAGCACCCTGCTTGACCAGGCGGGCCCTGTCACCTCGTTCACGGCGGACGGCGCGTATGACCAGGACGGCGTCTACGGCGAGGTCGCCCGGCGCTCGCCGGACGCTGCGGTGATCGTGCCCCCGAGGTCCAGCGCCGTGCCGAGCCAGATGGCCAGCACGGCACCGACGCCGCGTGACCGCCACCTGCGGTACATCGCCGAGCATGGCCGCAGGAGTTGGCAGCAGGCATCAAGCTACCACTGGCGCGCTCTGGTCGAGGCCGACATCAGCCGGTTCAAACGGGTGATCGGGAACGGGCTACGCTCGCGCACGGATCGACGACGCGGGACGGAGATCGCCCTCGCTGTCAGCGTCCTGAACCGCATGCTCGAACTCGGACGCCCGGAGTACATCCGCCTGGCATAACAGCCGATGCAGGTCGGTGCTTCACGCCCGTCTTCCGGTCCATGCAACACAGTCATCAGAGGCGAGAAGACCCAGTCACCGCCTGGATCATGGACAGCGCGCCTGCCCTCCCTCCCTGCTCCTCACCTCCCCGGACCGGCACTCGGCGACCTGCCCGCAGGTCGTTCATCTCGGTGCATATGACAAGCGCTGAAATGCGAAATCAGTTTGGCGTGCACCGTCCTTCTTCGCGCCAATGTCACGCGTGGCAGGATTACAACGCCATCATAGCGTCACTTGTTCGTCAGCTTTACGTCAGCTACCCGCCACTCGGCAGCAGTTGAGCCGGAGTGACCATCGATGCGGCTTAGCCTGTGGACGATCATGGGTCCGACCGCGGCGTATGCGGCCCGCCGGCCGAGACGCGCAGTCACCCTGCTGGTCGCGGGCGGTTGCGTCCTAGGCGCCTCGAGCTCTTGCGCGCAGACCTCGCCGGTGCCGATCGAGAAGATCACCGTCACTCCGACCAGCAAGGCGCCGCTGACGGTCTCGCCGGGCCAGACCGTCGTCAACGTGGGTTCAGACGCCTTCAAGGACACATCGGACCTCACCGCTGCCGGCCTGCTGCTGACAGCACCCGGGGTGACGGAGATCACCGGGAGCGGGCCCCGCGACACGTCGATCTCAATCCGTGGCTCGAACGACCGGCAGGTCGGCGGGATCAAGAACATCCTCTTGTTCGACGACGGGTTCCCGATCACCCAGCCGGATGGAATGTCACGCGCCGACCTTGTCGATCCGCATGTCTATGTCGACGTGAACGTCTTCGAGGGACCCTCCTCGACGCTGTACGGAAACTACGCCGTCGACGGGGCAATTGACTTCAGGACTAGGCCAGGCAGCGCGATCAACGGTGCGGAGCTCGGCGCCGAGTTCGGTAGCTTCAACAGCTACGAGGACTGGGTCGACGTCGGCGGCAAGGCCGGCGCGGTCGAGGGCTCGGTTTTCGGAAGCAACTACCGGGGCAGCGGCTTCATCGCGAACCAGCGTTTCGACACGTCGACGGTGAACGCGATCGGGAGCTACCAAGTCACGCCGTCCGACGTCATCACGCTCAAGGTCATCAACAACTACACCGACACGCGGCTTCCGTTGCGTCTGTCGATTAGCCAGTTCGGACTCAATCCATACCAGAAAGACTGCGGTGGCCTGCAGTCGGCCGGCTGCGCGAGCGTCAGGCTGTTCCTCAACGGCGCGAACGGACCCACTGTCAACGTCAGCCCACAAGCGGCAGGGATCAGTCGTAACGACAGAAGAACGGTCTCGGGACTTCGCTGGGATCATGACTTCGATGCCGACGACGCCATCAGGACGCAGATCGTCTTTGACCAGCGCGATATCGAACAGCCGACGTCGTCGACCTCGAACATCGCCAATATCCCGGCCCTCGAAGGCACATCGACCCTCACCCATCGCGGCACCCTGTTCGGGTTGCCGAGCACGACCCTGCTCGGGGGCAACGCGAACGGCGAGCTGATCGACTCCAGTTTCTATAATCTCACGCCGGTTGGGGTCCGTTCAGCGGTCGTACAGACAATTCACGGGACGCAGTGGAACATCGGCGGGCGTTTCGAGGAGCGGCTCAGCCTCAACTCGCGCCTGGAGGCCGTGCTGGGGCTCGGTGGCGAGGTCTCCGGCATAGACGCGGCCGATGTCAACTTTGCCTACCCGACGAAGGGCGGGCCCACCGCGCACCACGTCAATGCGCTTGCGATCTACCACAACATCGCGCCCGAAGGCTCGCTCGTCTACACTCCGGACAACGCGACCGTCCTGCGCGCCCGCGTCGGCACCGGCTACGCGACACCCCAGTTCAATCAGCTCTTCATCAACTCGGCGGGCCAGTTCGGAAACAACGCGACGCTCCAGTCGCAGAGCAACGTCGGCGTCGACCTCGGCGCGACCCTGTCGCCGAACAAGGACCTGATACTGTCGGTTACGGGGTTCTACGAGTTCTTCAGCAACGAGCTCGTGACGCAGTCGCCCGGCGCAAACTTGCAGAACTTCACCTTTAACGCTCCCGCCTCACAGCATCGCGGCGTGGAGGTCGGCCTCGCGTGGTCGCCGCTGCCACATCTCGCTCCCGCACTCGGTGTGACCCTCGACCAGCTGTTCGACGACCAGGTGTACACGAGCTACGTGGAGCGGCTGAGCGCCGGGACCGTGTCGGTGCCGTTCAACCGCGCCGGACACCGCATCCCGGGCGTCGTCCCGAACAACGTTGACGCTAGGATGATCTACCAGGTCCCGAGCGGTAGGCTGGCCGGGCTTGGAGGCTTCCTGGAATTCAACTGGCGCGACTCCTACCGCCTCGACAACGCGAACCTGGTCGGCGCCGCCGCGGCCACCCTCGTCAACCTCGACCTGCACTACGACCCGCCCGCCGGCTTCGGCGCCATCTCGCGCGTGCGGTTCTTCCTTGAGATCCTGAACCTGTTCAACCGTGTCACAGTCGGCAGCGCCGCCGACCTCTCCGACTCGATCAATTCGGCAGGGATCGAGAACGGGGCGCAGAGCCTCCGGCAAAGCACCGGCTCGATCTTCGCCGGCGCGCCTCTCTCGGTCTACGGTGGCGTCAGGTCGAGGTTCTGAGCGCCTTGGTTTTCCCCGTGCAAA
>JAABUM010006890.1_pt1 | contig 10819 bp, 21 predicted proteins | sample 5559161 | NCBI WGS metagenome assembly JAABUM01 (sample SAMN10711868, study PRJNA513369) | rock metagenome | isolation source: Antarctica rocks | place: Antarctica: Victoria Land, Siegfried Peak nord | reverse complement strand
TGACCGCAGGATGCAAGGCTACTGTAATATTGCGTCCTGCCGTATGCGCACCAATCCACCGAACTTGCAAATGCACACTGGACCGCATGTCATTTGGTCTGCATGTCAACGTTGACATTTGTTTGAAGTTAACTGCAAGTTAGTGGAATGTGACAAGGGCCGAGGGGCATTTTCCGCGCCCCTGGGGGCGCCCCCCTTGTCTCTTACACCACCGCTGTACACTACTACCTCCGTGCTATCGGGGTCTGGAGTTCTCGAGGCTGCATCTCGTGCGACCAACATCTCACGTTTGCATCCCGTTTGACTTGTCAGCGAGCAGCAGGAATGTGCACCAGCACCTTGACGGCTGGAGGTATAAGAGACGCCTCCGCGTTCCTGACTTGTCTCCATCAGCCGGTCATCGCTGGCAGCAATCGCTTGCAGTACCTGCAAGAATGTGAAAGCACGTTCCTCAAGAGCACGGTCTAGTGTTTAATAGTTCAAGCCAGTGCGAGCAGGCACGGGACACACATCATGACGTCGCAACTAGACAGCATAGCGGCGCTGCCGGACCAGAAAAGCAAATTGGATCAGTATCGGCAGGCGCTGAGCGCCATCACCGGCTCCGTCGCGGAGCTTCAGGCATTCGTCGACCACAGTGAGTTGCTCCCGTGTATGCATGCATGTTTCCAGTATCTTTCACCACATGCAGACCAAGGTATGGACGTCCGTTTTGCGACACTTGCAATATCATTATACGGCATCCGCGGCCGCGGCACCCTCTGCATTGACACTTCAGTGGCTTTGCCGTGCAGTGCTGTCGGACACAGTGCCGCTGGTAGTAAGCCGGCAGCTGCTGTCGGCTTTCGCCCAGGATATCAGTCAGCTGCCGGATGATGTGCACAAGGAGGCCGCCGAATAGTGCGCCTCTGCCACGACTTTGCCTGCCCCTGCGCTACACTGTCAAGTTCATTCTAGTGTGCCAGACGACTGCGTCAGACTCGTGCCGGCCTGCCCCATCGCTGTCCTGCACCACTAAGGACATCAGTCTCTGTCTCCTACCGCGACACTACGGCGAGTGAGCTGCCGCCAAGACAGGGACCATGCGCAAGCCTGCATGGCTGCGACAATCTCTGACATGCAGCGTGGAGACTTGTCGACCTCATGTCTGCAGCACGCTTTGGCAGGCGAGGCCGCGGTCACTGGTCCAGTTTGGGCGGCCCGGAAACGGATGCCGACAACATTGCTGAGTGCTGTTATTGCGCATGCAGCATGCTGCGGCAGGTGGCGCCGCGGCTGGTGTCCTTCGAGGAGCAGGTCGCGGCGGTGCGGGAGGCGTTGGCGGCGCTGCACGAGGCGCAGGAGGACTGGTCTGCCGCGGCGCAGACCCTCGCCGGCATCGACCTCGACTCAGGTGCATCCTAGATTCCTGAGAAGATCCGTTCTGTCGAAGTGGGTAGCGAAACCGATGCATCGTGGCAGGAGGACTGATCCGTCGCGGCGCAGACGCTTGCCGGCATCGGCCTGTGGCTCAGGTCCATCACAATGCTTCTGATCTGGTCTCGGGGCTCGTGCCAATATCAATAATGGGAGCAGCATGAAGTGGCAGGAGGACTGGTCCGCTGGGTGGCGTCGGCGGCAGGTACAGGCTGTCGAAGAACACGTCAGGAGTGCCCCTGCTTCCATCAACCAAGGTCTCCAAGTGAAGCACATCGTCACATCTCGCATGCATGCATCCTCACGTCTCGGTGCAAACCCCTCTGTCGATGCAGGCATGCGCGTTGTCGATGGCAACTACAAGCTGTCGAAGAACGTCAAGATCGCGATGCTATACCTGGAGGACGACGACGCTGTCAACGCGGAGACCTACATCAAAAAGGCGTCGGCGCTCATCTCTGCCTGTAAGGTGATGCAACATTTGCTGGCCACACGACTGCATCTATCACATGTTCTCGAGGGTGCATGCGTGCAACACGTGTCTCACCTGGAGACGCCGGGCATGGTGCAGTGCAAATGCAGGCACGAACGCGGGACATGCCGTCGTCCAGTTCAGGCCAATCTTCCGTCTGCTGCGCTCAAACAGCACAGCTGTTGCCACGCTGAACCTGCCTTGGTGCGCCCCCAAATCGCGTGCTGCGATACTTGATCCTTTTGCTGCCGCAGGACTATGGTCTGGAGCTGCAGTATGGGTCGTGCTACACGTACGCCCCTGGCGGAGCGCTGCAGATCCTAGACTACACTCTGAACCAAACCCTGAAGCCTGGTGCTGCGCCAGGACGATGGCCTGGAGCTGCAGTACCGGTCGTGCTACGTGCGCATCCTGGACTCCAAGCGCAAATTTGTGGAGGCGGCGCAGCGGTACTACGAGCTGTCACAGATGCAGAACCAGCAGGCGCGCATTTCCCCTTTGTAAGCTGTCGTGGAGTAACAATGGAGAATCCTTGGAAGGCGGAAGGAACGGCCAGTCGCCACAGCGCGCGGACCAACATCGCCGTCACAAACACTCGCCAACAGGAAAGTGCGGGCAGACTCAGACATATCCCCAATGGTCCGCTCTCCCTGAAACGTGCATCTACAATCGAAATCCAGTCGAATCCGCAACTGACGTCAAGTGAGAGCTGGGGCAGGCGCTGCAGGCGGCGGTGGGTTTACATCATCCAATTTCCAACCTTGATCAATCTCAGCGCTTATCATCAGGTGTCGGAGGATGAGCTGGGGCAGGCGCTGCGGGCGGCGGTGGTGTGCTGCATTCTGGCCAAGGCGGGCCCGCAGCGCTCCCGCATCCTGGCCAACCTGTACAAGGACGAGCGCACCGCCCACCTGGACCTGTTCCCCTTCATGGAAAAGGTCTACCTGGAGCGCATCCTGCGCCACGACGAGGTGCAGATTTGGAGTTGGGACCCGTGTTTTGCTGTGTGGTTGATGCGCCCAGATATGAGCACCGCCCACCTGGAGGGGGAACAGGTTCCCCCTGAAAAGGTCTGCCTGGAGTGCATCTCGCGCCCCGACGAGGTGCGACGATAGCATCCATGGATGCGCTCCCCAGCCGGTATTTCTCAGGACGGGGATGATTCTTGATATACGTGCTGGCAGCAGCCTCACATCAGCTACCCAGAATGATGTTGCACTACAATCGTTGCTCGCCAGCTGATGAGGTGCTTGCTGCAGCGTGGACGCATCTGGCCGGCCATGGATAAAACTCGTTGGTCACCTCGCACCAAGACGCATTGATGCAGCTGCATGTGGTCATCGAAGCCTTCATGCCAACCCTAGAGCTGGAGATCATCCCCATACCACCTTCTGCGAGCAGTCAGAACAAGTCTGCAGGCAATCGGAAACACACCATCGATATGGCGTCAAGTGGGTTCATCACCGCAGACGCGGCGTGCCGGCCTGCAGGCAGCATCTTTCGTGTTCCGAGGCCGCGGCTGCACGCCAATCTGTAGCTATCAGAGAAGGTCATAACAAAGCACACAATGTCAACGCATTCTTGTGAGTGCAGGTGATTGTCACTGCGCATGCGGCGTCCCATGTGGCAGGCAGCGCCACCGATTTGCCGCAGCAGTGGCGTATGCTGCGTTTCAACTACGCAGGGGCGTTGCTGCTGACTGAAAGCTTGTGTTGGCCAAGAAATTATAAAAATTTGCCAATAAGTTTGGTCAGGATGCTAGAATCGCACCAGATGGCAACGCCGCCAGGACCGCACCTTCTCCCTGTTCCACCTCTCATCGACCGTGTTCTAGGATTTCACCTGAAGCCGCACCAGATGGCGACGCTGCCGCTGTGGGGCCCTGCCGCCGTGCTGTCATCCTGCAGATTCAAACCACAGGTTGTCCGAACTACATCCGCAGGTGGCCGCCTTTGGCAAGGAGCTGAAGCCGCACCAGATGGCGACGCTGCCGGACGGTTCCACGGTGCTGGAGGCGGCGGTGATAGAGCACAACCTGGCGGCGGCGGCGCGGCTGTACAACAACATCTACCTGGCGGAGCTGGGCACACTGCTGGGCGTGGACGCGGGCAAGGCCGAGGCCATCGCCTCCAAGATGATCATGGAGTCGCGCCTCAAGGTGCGGTAGACATGGGGCAGATGTGTCGATGCTCCTCTGGACTTGTTAATTTTCACCTCAAGGTGGAAACGACCGCCTCCAAGATGATCAAGGAGTTGCGCCTCAAGGTGCGTGTCCGGTGTGACGATGAGATGCTGCCGCGCCTCTGATGATCATGTGGAGCGCCTGCACCGGCGCGTTTGTACGTGTGATGATGATCATCACGATGTGATCGACCTGGTCGACTGCATCGGGATGGTCAGACACTGGTGTCTAGTTGCTCTCGGGGCATGTCTGTCAAGCAGCATTGCGCAGCACACTGCTGCAGAAACGCTGCGGCCAATCAGGTCAACACATTCGCGGTTTCAAGCATGTGTGCTCCTGGCTAACAGTGCGATGCATGCACGTGCAGGGCACAATCGACCAGGTGGACGGGCTGATCGCCTTCGACGGAGAGGGGGAGCGGCTGCTGCAGTGGGACGACCAGATCCAGGGCGTCTGCCAGTCGCTGAATGACATCCTGGACTGCGCCGTGACCCACAGCCTGCCAATTGCCGCGTAGGCAGGGCCGCTTGGTGACAGTGTCAGGATGGTCCTGTATACCTGGCAGTTCAAGGCTAGGATAAGCAAGGAGCTCCAAACAGAAGCTGTGTAACCGAGAGAAACGGAAGGGAGAGGGAATAATAGCAGGGCTACTCCCCCTGATAATAGCAGGGGGAGTAGAAGTCTACTCCCCCTGGTCTGGGTGTGGCAGCCGTTCTCCGCCCTTCCCGCGATAAAGAGAGTGAGCGTGGCAGTCTGAACGGGGAGATGCAAGTCGCACGCATAGTGCACTTGCTCACAACCAAACAGCGCTGCACAATAACCTCGCAAGCGCACTTCAGATGCACAGCATGCCTTGACAACGAATTTTCGTGGCTCCGACACATGCGCTGCCATTGCCGGCCGCTGAGAGCAGGCAGCAAGTGAGCGCTCGATAGCGGGCAGCAGCGTGCCTGCTGCTCAGCAGCCCTCGACCTCGGGCACGTACAGCAGGCGCCATGGGCCACGAAGAGGCGGACGAACAGCAGCCCTCCGCCCCAAAACACAGCAGTCGACGGCCCTCACGTACGCGACAGGATGCGGGTCTGCAGAATGGCCGGTCCGCCGGCGCGGCGGCCCTTGGCGTTAGCGCGGAGGCTGCCGCGTTCCTCACTGCCAGCGGCGCCAAGCTGCTGCAGATGTCGCCCGTCACGCTTGTTTTTCCTCCAGGTACACGCTATGTTCCGTGAAACACATCAGCTATGTTGCGCTATGTGCCGTGAAACACATCAGGCCTGTGCGGGGGCGGGTAGTCCTTTCGCGATGCTGCGGGATTGAAACTCGACGAACAGGAACGTTGGCCTATGCCCAGCCAGCACGAGCCATGCGGTGGCCGCCCCTTGTTTTGTGACCTTGAATCATGGGTTCACTGGACAGCAGCCCTGGCCGGCGTTTCCGGCCCGCCTGTGCGTGGCAATCAGCTTAGCCTGGTGATCAATGCTGCACAACGGCAATGAAGCCGGCGAGACAGGCCAAGCCTGCCACGACCTTTATCATCTGCTGCCTTCGAGCACAACTGCACTGTTTGCGCTTTATGGTACGGAGCCGGAAACTTGCTCGCCGCGAGCATCGTTGGCCTTCGTGCGCCCTTGCGTCATGCCCGCAATGGGACGTTGCCTGGGGGTCGTGCCTTGTCACAAATGCCTGCGGCGGCCGCCAGGCCGCACCCGGTGTCGACCCGCTCTGTGCACCTTCTTCGTTCTGCTGCATCACACGAGGTCCCCTGCGCCACTCTGCTCCAACGGCAGTGTGCCCGCCTTTTTCGGAACAGCAGCAACCCTTTGACATGCCGCCTCCCGGCGGCGCAAATGCACCTTCCCATGACTGCCGCAGCTGTTCGCACGTGAATGCCCATCAACATTACCCCGACCGCCCCTCGTGCCTGCCGTGTGCCGCAGAGGTGGAGGGCCAGTACCTGGCGGACGTCGCCAAGCGCCGCTGGCCGGTCCTCATATTCGTCTTCTGCTTTGACGTGGGCTGCTACCTGCTGCGCCTGGGCGCCAAGCTGCTGGCGAATCACCCAAAGGTCACGCCAGTGGGCCTCATCCAGAGCCTGTTGCCGCAGCTGGCCAACATGGCCTGTTGCTACGCGTTCCTGTCGTACGTCAACCGGCGCTCCCGCCGCATGGGCGACCGCGCCGCCCGCCAGGTGCCTGCGCGCTCCCCCCTTGCACACGTCATACTAGCCGCTCGAAAGCAATGTAAACATCTGCAGGCTTGCCTCTGTGCCGGCGAAAGCAGAGAATCCCCTTGCGGATTTTTTCCCCTTCTTGCTGCTCCAACTATGCAACTTCGAACATTAGACAAAGGTCCTTACAAACGTGCAGGAGGAGTATATGCTGGCGGGCGTGATGGCGCTCGCGATCACCAGCCTCCTTGCGGCGCTACGGCGGGACAACGCGCAGGACTACGTCCTAGCAGCCTTTTTCCTGATCTGCACCACCTCCTTCTTGAAGATCCGCTGGTTCATCGGCACCTCAATGCAGGTGAGTCCCCGTCGCCATGCCTCCGTCCTACGGTGATGATCTCTATGTTCGACTGTTGTCGTTGACGCCTCAGCCACCCTTGATGCCAGGCCACGCCTGCTGCCACCTGTCACCGTGGGATGGCCCTAGCAGCCGCTGCAGGCGTGCAGCCGATTGCCTGTCCGAACACCGCCCTCTGCCGATGTGACACCGTTGTGCAATCCACACCCGCTCGTGCTGCAATCCGCACCCGCTCGTGCTGCCCCAGGTGCTGCCGGTGGCGCTGTGCTTCTACCGGCATGGGCTGTACAGCGTGGGCAAGGACAGCATCCTGCCGTCGGACGCGCCTGTGCACATCTGCATCGCCTGGGCCGTCGGCGCCCTCATGTCCTTCCTCTCCGACACCTACCGTCGGTGAGATTTGCTAGAAAGCGCGGCAGCTTGACGAGGATCATCACCAGCTTGGCTTGGCCCATCATATACGCTCGAGGCTGCAATGTACCGTGCGCCAAGCTGCAGGCTGTCTGCTGTCGTGTTTACCTTCAGTTGGGTCTGCGATGGGGCTTCGAAGAGGTTGTCATCCCACGCATGCAGGCAAATGTTCGCCAATCACCGGCTGGCGTTTGCGGCCGCGGAGATGGAGGTGCACGAGGCCAAGGCGCGGCTGGAGGCGCAGAACCAGTTGGCGGCAGCACAGGCGCAGGCGGCGCAGCGGGCGCTGGTGGTGGCCCGCGAGAAGGCGTCAAACGAGGCCAAGTCCGAGTTCATGAGCCTCATGTGCCACGAAGTCCGCACGCCGCTCAACGGCTGCCTGGCGAGCGCAGAGATGCTGCTGGAGACAGTGCTGCAGGTGAGAATAGGATGGAACGGAAAGTCCTGCTGCTTTTTACAAGTCATGACACCAGGTCCTTGCCAGAGTATGGGAGTTGTCAAGTCAGCAGCTTCATCTGCGGCAGAATTCACGCCACCTCAAAGCCGCTCGCTGAGCTGGCCTGGCAGCGGTGGAGACATGCTGTCAGGGCATTCTTACAGCCCACAGAGCTCTGAAGCCGAGCCGTGACATCGAGGGCTCTCATGCAGGACGACAAAGCACTTCCAGGCGCTGTGAATGCATACTCGTTTTGGGCAAGCAGGCCGATGGGCCCTTGGTTATAATCCCGGATTCCCTGAACATTTGTGTGCCGCCCCTGCAGGACGAGCAGCGGGAGCTGGCGAAGACGATCAGGGTGTCGGGCAGCATCCTGTTGTCCACGGTGTCCAACTTCCTGGACTTTTTCAAGATGGAGGCCGGCAAGGCGCTCGACATCGTGCGCACCGAGGTTGACGTCCAGGTGCGCACGCGCTGCTTGTTTTAGATTTTTCCTATCCATTTTGTGTTTCAAAGTTTGTTTCACAGATGGAACAGGCAGCCTTGGGGATGCACTGAACATATCTGCGGCAGCAGGTAGACATCTGAAGGTGTGGCAGGGGGGTGTGTTGTTTCAGGAGAGATTCGACCGATCTCAAAACAAGAAGCTTTCAGCTCCGGCAGGCCCGTTCTCTTTGTCAATCCTGAGCACCCTGTTTGCTGTGCTGCAGGAGCTGGTGTCGGACGTGCACTGCATCATCGACGCCATGATCGGCAAGGAGAGCGGCGTTGGGCTGCTGTGCCCCTCCACGGAGGGCGTCCCCGACGTGCGCGGTCGTCCATTCTGGGCGCCTTTGCCTTCTGCCCCACCAGACTCTGCCTGTCGCCAAGTCAAGCCGTTTGGCCGCGTCGACACTCGAAACGTTCGAGCTGGTCGCACACTGTGCAGAATGCGAACAAAGGCCGAAACCGTCCAACCGTGCCGTGCAGGTGGTGCTGGGCGACCCCGACAGGCTGCGGGGCATTCTGCTCAACCTGTACACCAACGCCGCAAAGTTCACGCGGCGTGGCGCCATCGCGCTGCGCGTCTCCGTGGCTGGTCCCGACTACAGGTGCAACTTGTCGCTCCTGTGCCTTTGCTGGCGTTCAAAGCATGTGCTGGCGTTCTGAGACAGCGCGGCGGGCGTAAGTGCAACGTAAGTTCTGAGGTCGTGGGTGCTGCAGCCTGCTGCCTCCACGAGGTGTCCATGTGCGACAGCAGCGGCAGCCGTGCATGCAGCAGCGGATGCGGTGGCGACGTGGCTTGGATCGTGCTTCGAAGCTGACGGCTGCCCGTGTGGTTGCCTGCACAGGCCAGCGCCCAGCGAGCAGCTGTACGGCGCGGGTAGCGCGGAGGATCTGGCACGCTCCTACGGCGGCGGCGACTCGCTGACGGCCGCCAACCTGGTCACCTCCGCCGCCCAGGCCGCCGCTGCGCAGCGCGAGCCGGCGGCAGGTCGCGAATCAGTCGCCGCGCCGCGGCCGCCCGGCGCTCCACGCGGCAGCGGCGGCGGCCGCAGCAGCAGCAGCAGCGGCGGCGATCGGGTCAGCGGCGCCCGCAACAGCAGCGGCGCCCGCAACAGCAGCGGCGACCGCAGCAGCGGCTTTGGCCTCTGCGGCGGCGGCCCCGACAAGGTGGCCGCCTCGCCGCCGCCGCCGCCGGTGGCCATCCAGCAGACATTCCAGCATGCGCCTCCGCGCTCCAGCGGCGGCGCATGTTCCAGCGGCTCCAGCTCCCCGTCCAGCCGCGCAGCGGTGCGTTCGCTCTCGTTTGTAACCTAGATCAGGGTGCAGCTTGGGGGATAAGCTTGGTCCTGGCCTAGAGGAAGCTGCATTTGGCAGGCCGCACGCAGGTCCACAGACTCATCTTGTTGTCACTGCAAGTCATGCCCGGGCGTTCTTGCAGCACCCTGCAAACCATGGCTGGTTCCTTGCCTTTGCCTTACCGTTCAGGGATCAGCCTCGCTGTCACTTTACTGCACTTGCTGCAACAGGCTGCGAGGGCCGTGCTGATGCGGCCGTCTTTCGCCACGAGCTCGCCCGAGGCGCTGCAGGCGACGCCGCCGTCCAGCTTGCAGGAGTGGCTGCCATCCGCCTCGTCAGCTTCGCTGTCGTCAGTGGCCGGCCCCATCTCGCCGCCGCCCCAGCCGAAGCCTCCGTCCGACAACGACCCGGCGTCGTTGGCCGAGGCCAGAAGCAGCGGCGGCAGCACCCTTAAGTGCCGGCACACCAGCAGTGGCAGCGGCGACGACGGCGCAGGCGGCAACAGCGGTGGCGGCAACGGCGCCGGTGGCGGTGCCGGCAGAGGTGTGTCGGCTGGCGACGCGGCGGACCGCGCCGTCGCGACGGACCGCGCCGTTCCCGCAGTGGACAGCTGCAGCTTCAGCGGCGGCACAGACTCCGTCCCAGAGCGCGTCCTCGAGTTCACCACCAAGCACGGGCGGACCGACTCCACTACCACGGCGGCCCTGCAGGTGGGCTGCCAGCTAGCTGGCGCCGATTGATAGCGCCCCACTTTGAGCGGCTGGTGCCTCCCTGTGTACATCTCTTTGCGCACCTGTCTATCGCACCAGAGATCGAAGTGATGCCACGAATGTCTGTAACCTGTTCTCCGTATGTGTTCTTGATCTGAACCCATTGTCACCAACTGTCAGTCGAAGCGCTGCACATGCATGCCAGCAGGCCATTTACCCCTGCAGTGAGGGTCTGCTGCGCCCTGCGGCCAGGGGGCCTCAGGGACACTACACTCGAAACCTCAATGCCGCTTGATGCGGATGCAGGCGGGCATGAGCAAGTCCGGTGGCAGCTGCCCCCTGGCTGCCAGCAAGGTGTCTGCGGATGTGCAGCGCACGGTGGACGCCGTGGACGCAGCTAAGGAAGGAGTGCCGCGGCCGCTGTCCGACGAAGAGACGGAATCCAGGGTGCTGGCGGGGCGGCTCCCGGGCCTTGGCGCCGGCACGCCCGGCCCGCTGCATCGCATGGGCGAGGCCAACGCCGCAGGTGGGCTCTTAGATTCTTCCCTTGAGACGCTCAGCCCTCGGACGGGCAAGCTGCGATGTGTGGCATGTTCCAGGGGGAAAATGCTCTGATCCTGCTGTGATCTACTGCAACGCGTGGCCAACTCCGCAGGCAGGTCTTCGGGGCTTTCGAAGATGCTCTGCCGTTGCGGGCAAGACTGTGCACTGTGGGGTGCTTCATGGGAATCTGAACTAATGCCACTGCAACTCGCTGCACGGAGGCCATCGCTCTGAGTGGGCAGGTGCCCAGCTGCGCTCTGGTCCGCAGCAAGGCTGCAAGCTTGCCGCCACGCAGGCGGGTGTGATAGGCAGCAGCAGTTCTGGCCAGGGTCTCTGGCGCCCCCT
>JAABUM010006889.1_pt1 | contig 10820 bp, 11 predicted proteins | sample 5559161 | NCBI WGS metagenome assembly JAABUM01 (sample SAMN10711868, study PRJNA513369) | rock metagenome | isolation source: Antarctica rocks | place: Antarctica: Victoria Land, Siegfried Peak nord | reverse complement strand
CGAATGCGCCGCTCCTCACGCCCATCCTGCGGCTCGCGGGCCGTGATCAGCTTCGGCATGGCGACCTCCTCCAGCGACTCCCGATCAGGCCAGAAGTCTACCGCATTTGAGGAATGGCGCATTAGGGGAGAACCACCTGGGTCCACTGCTCACGACGGGCCGCCATCCTCCCACTGCCACGCCTACGGGACCGCTCAACTGAGATTTGCCGGCGGCATCGTGCAAATCGCCGCCTACACCGCTCCCTCAGGTGGGAACTTCACGATGGCTCCTGGGCGCGCGAATACGCGTGCTGCTACGATCGAGAGGCGGGCGCGGCTATACTCCCCGGCCAGGCAAGGGCCGCAACCGCGGCGGGGAGGCGCCATGCAGGTCGGGATGAGCGGCGCACGGTTGGTCGCCCGCGACGACGCGACGGGCCGCTGGCTGCCCATCGGGGGGCCCTGGCACGACGATCTCCTGGCGTTCCTGGCCGGGGGGGCGCGGGCGCGAGCCGAGGCGCGCCCTCTGATGGCGGTCGCCCGCCCGGTCGCCGCGCCGGACGGGCTGCCCTTCCGGCCGCGCTCGCTGCGCCAGTTCGCGCTGTGGGAGGAGCACATGGCCAACGCCGCCCGCATGCTGGTGCGGCGCTTCGCCCCCCCGCACACCCGGGCGCTGGTCGCCGCCTACGAGCGCGCGACCCGCCGTATCTTTCCCGCGCTGCGCCCCGGGGCCAAGTTCCGCGAGGTGCCCGGCTTCTACCCGGGCAACTACACGACCGTCATCCCCGACGGCGCGACGGTCCCCTGGCCGCGCCACACCGCTACCTCGACTTCGAGCTCGAGCTCGCGGCGGTCGTGGCGTACCCCGTGCGCGACTGCACGGCCGCCGCGGGCTGCGCCGCGATCGGGGGCTTCTGCGTGCTCAACGACTGGAGCGCGCGCGACGTGCGATGGGACGACGCTCGCCGGGGCGCCCTCGGCGGCATGGTCAAGGCCAAGACGTTCGCCACCGCGCTGGGCGCGACCGTGGTCACCGCCGACGAGGTCCTCGGCCGCTGGCCGCGCCTCGCCGGCCGGGTGCGCGTGAACGGCGCGGTGTGGTGCGCGGGCACGACCGCGGGGCCGCCCACGACCCGGGCGCGATGGTGGCCTACGCGGCGGACAGGGAGGCGCTCGGGCCGGGCGACGTGCTCGCGACGGGGACGCTGCCCGGCTGCTGCGGGCTGGAGCTGGACCGCTGGGTGGCGCCCGGGGACGAGGTCACGCTCGAGATCGATGGGGTCGGGGTTGTCGGCAATCGCGTGGGCCCCAGGGTATCCGGGCACCTTTGACAAACGGTACCCGGGCGAGCCGGGCGTCCTTTTCTGCGGCACGCCGAGCGCGCCGGCGTACACGTGGGCCACCATCGCTTCGATCAGCCCGCCCCGGGGATTGAGGGAACGTGCACCTGACCCTGCAACCACCGCCAGTTGCCCGAATCATCCCACCGCATGAAGCGCGTGTACACGCGCTTCCAACGCACCACAGTCCCCTACTGGACGGCGCCCCGGCCGCCTATCGTAGGATGGCGATGGGGACAGGCGCGCAGCCCTAAGTACGGATCCTCGGCCCGGGCACAGCAATCCAGGGGGCACCACGCACCGCACCCCGCCGAAACGGTATTATCGTGCGCCGTTTTCCCGCGCCGCTGATGAACACGAGAGCACGCCGCACGGGAGGCACCGCGCGTGCCTCGCCCGAAGCTACGCCTCCGAAGGCGGGGGGAAGATCGTCTTGATCACTTGTACGACCACCCCGAGCGGTGAGACGCCATGATCCATGGGGACGGGATCACAGTTGGGGGACGCGAGAACTTCCATCCGGTCGCGCATGACGAGCCATCTCACCACAACCTGCCCCGCAACGTCGGTAACGGCCACAAGCGCCCCGAACGGCAAGGACTGCATCTGGCGGGTATCGATCACCGCGATATCACCCGGGCCGATCAACGGTGCCATGCCGTCATCCCGGATCGCGACGGCGATCAGGAACGGCCCGGCGGCGTCGTTTGCCGACCAGTACACGCGATCGGTGGTGATAGTATCACCGCTCGCCCCCTCCGCCACATTGACGTTGACCGGGATCTCGAAAGGGAGCGAGCGGGCGAGGTGGGCGAGGTGGTCGCGGGCGGTCGTGATGGAGCCCCGCGGCGGGGCCATCGTGGCCGGGTCCGCAACCCGGTAGCCCGCGGCATCGAGCAGCTCGTCTGCGGAGCAACCCAGGAGCGGGGCGAGTTTCCTGATCGTCTCGGCCGAGGGATGCTGGTCGTGCCGGAGCAGCTTCGAGAGCGTGCTGTGATCGAGCCTGGCCAGCCTGGCGAACTCGCGGAGCGTCGTTCCGCGCGCCCGTAGCTCCGCTTCTATGAGGCCCGCCAGTTTCCGCTCTTCCATCACACCCCGGTAGATTGCCTCGCTGCTCTTCTGCAGGGGGCATGACCATGTCCCCTTGACGCGAAGGAAAACCCATAGTATCCTACTGGTGAAGCAATCACCATTTGGTGAAGCAGTCACCACGCCGAAGGAGATGGGACCCGATGATCCATGGACCCTGAGATAGTGACAGACGGTCGTCCTGGTCAAGAGGACGACCGTCCCTGGCATCACACGAGGCCGCCTGTCAGCTCCGTCGTGTCGGGGGGGAGTATAGCATCCTCCCGTCGCTACGGCGGAGCGCTGTTCACGAAAGGACACGCTCACATGACTACCCGGGACACGCTACCCGCCCTGCCCCGTCCCGCCGAGGTGACCCCCGCACCCCGGTCGGCGGCCTCGACCCCGCGTCTGCTGCGCGGGTCGCGCCTGCGCAACGCCCTCTACCTCGCCGCCGACGGCCGCTGCGCCCATTGTCGCGATCCCCTCCTGCCCGGCTGGCACGCCGACCACATCGCGCCGTGGTCGCGCACCGGCCGCACCAACGTCCATGAGATGCAGGCGCTCTGCGGGCCGTGCAACGTGCGGAAGGGGGCGAAGTAGATCATGATCGCCAAAATCTCCCGCGATGCCCTGCCCCGTCGCCCCTTCCAGCGCGCCCTCGAGCGGGCCGTCCTCGCCGCCGCGACGCGCCCGCCGACCGCTGACCCCGCCGACCGCACCGTCGTCGTCGACGTCCACCCCGGCTCCGGCAAGACGCGCGGCTACCTCGCCGCCGCCGACGCGCTCGTCGAGGCCGGCGTCATCGACGCCGTCGTCGTGCTGACCCCGCGCGTCAACCTCGCCCGGCAGGCCGAGACCGACTGGGCGGAGCTCCGCGCCGAGTACGCCAGCGTGATGGGTCCGATCGCCCAGCGCGACAACCGCCTGCCCCTCCTGCGCGACCACGCCTACGGCTACGCCACGACCTACCAGTCGCTGCTGGCCAACCCCGATATCCACGAGGCGTTCTGCCGCGGCCGCCGCGTCCTCCTCATCCTCGACGAGGCGCAGGGCCTCGGCGACGAGACGCCGGAGGGGCTGGGCACCCGCTCGGCCGAGGCGGTCCGGCGCCTCGGCCGCCTGGCGCACCTGATCGTCGTCCTCTCGGGGACCCCGACGCGCGGTGACGGGGCACCGCTCCTCTTCGCGCGCTACGCCCCGGCGGACGCGGCGGGGTGGCGCCCGCTCGTCGCCGACGTCCACGCCACCTACCAGGACGGCGTCGCCGGGCGCTATCTGCGCAGCTTCGAGGCGGAGCTCTTCGATGGGATCGGCTTCTGGTCGTCATTCGGCGCCGCCCCCGACGCCGCGCCCGAGACGCTCGAACTGGCCACCCTCCGGGCCGGGCTCGCCCGCCTCATCGGGCAGCCGGGCTACTGGCAGGCGCTCGTCGACCGCGGGGTCGCGCGCGTGGCGACCCTGCGCCGCGACCTGGACCCGCGCCTCCAGGGCCTGATCGCCGCCGCCGACCAGGCCCAAGCCAAGGAGATCTGCGCCTATCTCGCCCGGGCACACCCCGGCGTGCGCGTCCTGCTCGCGACGCAGGACGAGACGCTCGCGCACCGCAACTTGGAAGCGTTCCGCGAAGGGAAGGCGGACATCCTCGTCACCTGCGCCATGGCCCACGTCGGGTACGACTGCCAGCCGATCGCGGTGGTGGTGGCCCTGACGACGATCCGCCAGGAGGCCTGGTTGCGGCAATTGATCGCGCGCGGGCTGCGCGTCATGGAGGGGCTCGACCCCGACGCGCAGTGCTGCCACATCGTCGTCCCCGACGACCCGCAGATGCGCGCCTTCATCGAGCGCCTGCGCGGCGAGTGCGCCGCGGGGCTGCTGGCGCGCCCGCCGCGCGAGGCGGGGACGGGCGCCGACGGCGGGACCCCGGGCGGCGAGCACCCGGGGGTCGGCGGCCCCGGGATCGGGCTGGGGGCCCACGCGACCGGGCGGCGCGTCCGGGGCCTCGACCCGGCGGGGGACGCCGATGACGCGGAACTCGACCGGGTCGAGGCCCTGCGCGCGGCGGCCGGCATCAGCGCGGCCGTGCCGGTGACGCAGCTGGTCGTGTTCCTGCGCCGGGCGGGCGACGCGGCGGGCGGGGCCGGTCCCGCCGCGCCCGGGGCCGACACCGCAACCGCCCCACCCCCCGCCACCCGCCCCGCCCCGGCCACCGCCCGGGAGCGCGAGGGGGCGTTGCGGCGGGAGTGCGCCGCGCTCGCGCGCCGCTGCGACGGCTGGATCCGCGGGCGCGAACCGGGCTGGGCGTTCGGCGAGACCAATCGGCGGGCGAAGGCCGCCCTCGGTCGGCCGGTCGACGCCTGCGGCGAGGCGGAGCTGCGCGACCGGCTGGCCTGGCTCAAGGCGTTCTTCCGCGACGAGGTCCGGAGACGCGGCGCGGAGGTGGCGTGATGGCGCCGCGCCTGATCGGCAACCGTGCCCTGAACCACGCGGAGCAGCTGCGGCTGAATCTGCACGCCGACGCGCACGTCGATGGCGTCGACCCGAGCCGCTTCCTCGCGCAAATGGCCCAGGCCGTGCGCGAGCGGGCGTGGGAGCGGCTGACGGATGCGGACGGCCACCCCCTCGATTTCCGCACCTTCCTCGCGGCGCCGTACCCCGTCGGCATCGGGGCCGACGTCGAACTCGTGCGCCGCCTCCTCACCCTGCCCCAGCGCCGCGAGGCGCTGCCCGAACACGCGGCGGCGATGGCGACGCTGCGCGAGGAGGTGGAGCGCCTCCTGCTGACGCCGCTCTCGCCCCACGGCAAGGGTGCGAAGCGACGGGGTGGTGTTGCTAGTAGCAACTCTACCGCGCCACCGGTGGGGGCTCGCGGCGGGACCGGCCGCGAGTACACCATCCGCCGACTACGGCGAGACGCGCCCGAGCTCGCCGAGCGGGTGCTGCGCGGGGAACTCTCGGCCAACGCGGCGGCAATCCAGGCCGGGATCCGTCCACGGCCGACCCCGCTCGCCGCCGCCCTGTTGGCCTGGCGGCGGCTGGACCCGGCCGGGCGGGCGGCGTTCCTCACCGCCGTAGGTGGGGCTGATCGGGCCGAGTGAGGCGGGTGAGCGATAACGTCCTCGCGCGAACGTCGCGAGCAAAGGGGGCGCGACACGGCGATCGTCGGGTTCGGAGATCCCGGTCGCATCATAGGTGGCCGGACATCCTCACGCCGAGAGCTACACCGCCCACATTACAGACCAAATACACCCCCGCCGAGCCTAGTGCAATCCCGGGAACTACAAGTGTAGCTCCCGGGATTGCGGCATAGCCACACGTATCTCGGCGATTATCGTCCTGCGCTTTGCGTCGGATGATCAGCTTTATACGGAAGTTCGATGCCATGATACGGACAATTGGCGCGGGATCCCGCTATCGTTTTGTCGTTACTTCCCTTAAGCGTATCGCGGCGCGGCGCCTATCTCTCAGCCCTGTATGAACGAGCGCTAATGGTACCAGGGGCTATTCAAGTTCAAGGTTCCGGCGAAGAGCCCGGCTCAAGCAGACGCGCCGTCCGTCTTCGCATACGCGATCGGTCCGATCCTGTCGCATGTATGTTATCCCGCCTCACAGACTGCGCGCTCCAGAACAGCGCTACGAACCTGTCGAGCACACCGCGATTGACTTTGAATAGACTCTGTAATAGTACCCCTGGTTCTTGCTATTAGAACGAATGTTCGATAAGATAACTCCTCTTGTGCCTCGCTGGCACCAGATCAGCTCGCCGACAGGGAGGAGCGTGCCATGCCGCCGTCACACGCCGACCAAGTTCATCCCCTTCATAGGGACGTCGCGCATGCCCTCGCCGCCATCGAGGCCCGCTTCGGTCCCGGCATCGTCCGCCACCTGCGTGATGCCCGGCCCGGCCCCGCCTATGCCCCCCTCCCGTCCGGCTCCCTCGGCCTCGACCATGCCACCGGGCTCGGCGGACTCCCGCGCGGCCACGTCACCGAACTCCTCGGCCCCGAATCGTCCGGCAAGACCGCCCTCCTCTACGCCGCCCTCGCCGCCGCCCAGGCGCGCGGCGGCCTCGCCGCCCTCGTCGATGCCGAGGGGAGCGCCGACGCCGAGTCCCTCGCCGCCTGCGGGGTCGCGGTCGGCGACCTCCTCATCGCCCGCCCCGCCAGCGCCCCCGACGCCCTCCTGATGCTCACCATCCTCGCCCGCTGCCGCGCCCTCGATGCCCTCGGGTTCCTCGCCGTCCCCGCCCTGCGCGACCTCCCCGCCGGCCGCGTCCGCGGCGATGCCCTCGGCGATCTCGCCGCGCCCGACGCCGCCCGCCTCCTCGCGCGCGGCCTCCGCGTCCTCGCCGCCGCCCTCGCGGAGGGCCCCACCGCCGTCCTCCTGGTCAACGATCTCCTCCCGCCCCACCCCGGCCAGCCCCCCTACCGCTCGCCCGGTGGCCTCGCCCTCCGCCACCACGCCGCCCTCCGCATCGCCGTCGAGCCCCGTGCCCTCCTCCCCGACGGCGCGGGCGGCTTCCGCGCCCTCCGCGTCGACCTCACCGTCGTCAAGCACAAGCTCGGCACGCCCGGCGGCGTCGCGGTCGTCGAGATCGCGGCGGGCGGCGGGATCGACACCGCCGCCGAACTCCTCCACCTCGGCCTCGCCACCGGCCTGCTCGCCACCGGCCCGTCCGGCCTCGCCTGGGACGCCGTCGATCTCGGCCCCGACGAGGGGCGCGCCCGCCGTCGCCTCGCCGCCGATCCGGCCCTCGCCGACCGCCTGCGCCGCGCCCTCATGGGAGACCACCATGCCCGCCCCGCCGCCTGAACCCCGCCGCCCGCGCGCCCCGCGCCCGCCGACGACCCCGGTCGTCGGCTACCTCCTGCTCGCCCCACCCCCCACCGCCGCCGACTGGCCCGCCCTCCTCGACGCCCTCGGCGCGCACAGCCCCGCCATCGAGCCCGACCCGCCCGACGGCTGCTGGCTCGATCTCCGCCCCGGTCGGCGCGGTCCCTCCATCGAGAGTATCGGCGCGGCGCTCCTCGCCACCGCGAGCGAGTGGGGCCACGCCGCCGCCCGTCTCGGTGTCGCGCCCACCCCCGGCGTCGCCCGCCTCGCCGCCTGGCATGGCCCAGCGCCTGCCACGCTCCTCGCGCCGCCCGCCGTCGCCCCCTTCCTCGCGCCCCTCCCCGTCGCCGCGACCGGCAGCGCCGCCGCGCTCGTCGACCGCCTCGCCCTCCTCGGCCTGCACACCCTCGGCGACCTGGCGCAGCTCCCGCCCGGCGCGCTCGGCGACCATCTCGGCCCGCCCGGCCCGCCACTGGAGGCCCTGGCGCGCGGCCTGGACGATCGTTCCCTCGTCCCCGCCCGCCCGCCCCTCGTCCTCGTCGCCCGCCGCGACCTCGACTGGCCCCTCGACGATCATGCCCAACTCGCCGCGCTCCTCGCCCACCTCCTGGCCCCGCTCATCGCGGGCCTCCGCCGCCAGGGTCTCGGCGCGACCCGCGCCACCCTCACCCGCACCTACGCCGGACGACGGCGGGACCGCGACGAGGCGATCGCCGTCCCCCTCGGCCAACCCACGGTCGATGTCGACCACATCCGCCGCCTCCTCCTCGTCGCCTGGCCCGCTGCCGCGGATCGGGAGGCTGATGACGCCGCGCCCCCGCCCGCGCTCACCGCCCTCGCCGTCGCCCTCGCCGCCCCCCGCCCTCTCGCCGGGCGGCAAGCCTCCTTCTTCGATGTCCCCACCGGCCAGCAGGCCCGCCTCGCCGCCGGGATCGCCGAGACCGGGCGGCGCGCGAACGGCGAACTCGGCTACCTCCGCCCGCTCGACCCCGCCCACCCCCTCCCCGAGCGCCGCTACGGCCTCCTTCCAGCCGAGGAGATCGCGCGCCTGGAAGCCCAGCACCATGCGGAGGACGTATGACCAGCCGCCGCTTCGCCCCGACCCACCCGATCGCGGTCGTCGCCGTCCCGTCCGGCGCGCCCGTCCGCTTCCGCTGGCGCGGCCGCTGGTGGCGCGTCGCCGCCATCCTCGCCACCTGGGAGATCGAGGCCGACTGGTGGCTCGGCCCGCCCGCTGCCGTCGCGCGCCGCTACCACCGCCTCCGCACCACCGACGGCCTCCTCTGCGTCGCCTACCGCGACCAACACACCGATCACTGGTTCCTCGAACAGATCACCGACTGACCCCTCACCCCCCAGGAGCCCGCCATGTCCCCCACCCTATCTCTACCGACTACGGACTATCTCTCTGCCGACTGCCGACCCCCGACCGCCGTCTCCCCCACTCACGACCCACGACTCACGACGCACGACTCCCCCGTCCACCTCGACGTCCGCTCCCACTTCTCCTTCCTCGATGGTGCCTCGTCCCCGCTCGCCCTCGCCGAGCGCGCCGCCGCCCTCGGCCAGGATGTCCTGGCCCTCACCGATCGGGACGGCCTCCACGGTGCCATCCCCTTCGCCCGCGCCTGCCGGGGTGTCGGCGTCCGCCCCTTCCACGGTGCCACAATCACCCTGCCCGACGGGCGCGACCTCACCCTCCTCGTCAAGGACCGCGACGGCTGGCGCTCCCTCTGCCGCCTCCTCACCGCCGCCGGACTCGCCGGGCGCAAGGGCCACACCCCCGTCGCGCCCGCGCTCCTCGCCGCCCACACCGCCGGCCTCCTCTGCCTCACCGGCGGACACGACGGCCCCCTCGCCGGCCCGCTCCTCGCCGCCGATGAGGATGCCGCCCGGCGCGCCGTCCGCTGGCTCCGCGACCTCTTCCGCGACGATCTCTGGATCGCCCTCCCCGGCAACGACCGCCCGGACGATCCCCTCCTCCAGGCCCGCCTCGCCGCCCTCGCCCGCGAACTCGGCCTCGGCGTCGTCGCGGTCGCCGCCGTCCGCTACGCCACCCCGGCCGACGCCCCCCTCGCCGACGTGCTGGCCTGCATCCGTGCGGGCACGACCCTCGCCGCCGCGCGCCACCTCCGCCCCAACCATCGCCACCACCTGGCCGATGCCATCGAACTCGCCGCCCGCTTCGCCGCCCACCCCGCGGCCCTCGCCAACACCCGCCTCGTCGCCGACCGCTGCCCCTTCACCCTCGACTTCGGCACCCACCACTTCCCCGCCGCCCCCATACCGCCCGACGCGCCGGACCTCGCGCCCACCGCCCGCCTCCGCGCCCTCTGCCGCCAGGGCGTCACCGACCGCTACGCCCCCGGCGACCCCGCCACCTGGCAGCGCGCCGCCCGCCAGCTCGACCGCGAACTCGCCGTCATCGCGGGCCTCGCCCTCGCCCCTTTCTTCCTCCTCGTCCACGACGTCGTCCGCTTCGCCCGGACGCGCGGCATCCCCTGCCAGGGGCGCGGCTCGGCGGTCGGCTCGGTCGTCGCCTACAGCCTCGGCATCGGCCGCGTCGATCCCCTCGCCCACCGCCTCCTCTTCGAGCGCTTCCTCTCCGCCGAGCGCGGCAGCCTGCCCGACATCGACATCGACTTCGGCCACGCCCGCCGCGAGGAGGTCATCCAGTACCTCTACCGCACCTACGGCCCCGCGCACGTCGGCATGGCCTGCACGGTGCAGACCTATCACCTACGCGGGGCCGTCCGCGACGTCGGCAAGGCCCTCGGTCTCCCCGCCCCGGCCCTGGAGGCGGTCGCCACGCGCGTCCGGCGCGGCCTCGACCCCGACCTCACCGCGGCGGTCGTCGCCACCGTCGGCGAAGGGGCGCCCGCCGTCCCCCCTGGCGCTTCTTCATCACTCTTTCGGAACGCCTCGTCGGCACCCCGCGCCACCTCGGCATCCACAACGGCGGCGTCGTGATCACCGGCCCCCCGCTCGGCGAACTCGTCCCGCTCGAACGCGCCACCATGCCCGGCCGCGTCGTCGTCCAGTGGGACAAAGACAGCCTCGAACGCGCCGGGCTGATCAAGCTCGATGTCCTCTCCCTCCAAGCGCTCGACCTCGCCGCCGAGGCCGCGCGCCTCGCCGCCGTCGATCTGGACGCGATCCCCCTCGACGACCCCGCGACCTACGACCTCCTCTGCGCCGCCGACACGATCGGCACTTTCCAGGTCGAGTCGCGCGCCCAGCAGCAGGCCCTCCCCGCGCACGCCCCGCGCACCTTCGCCGACCTCGTCGCCCAGATCGCCATCATCCGCCCCGGCCCCTTACAGGGCGGCATGGTCCACCCCTACCTCCGTCGCCGTCGCGGCGTCGAACCCGTCGCCTATCTCCACCCGCTCCTCGAACCCGCCCTGCGCGACACCCTCGGCGTCATCCTTAGTTCTATAGAATAGAAGAGTAGAAGAAACGGAATAAGCGACATGCTTGGTAGAGCTAGTACAGCCTCGCGGAAAAGCGTTGGGGGATGTGGTAGGGTTAGGCTAGTCGGGAGCGCCCTGGTCGCACGCCCGTGCCTCGCCCGTGTGGAGGTTCCCATGCCTGGCCC
>JAABUM010006886.1_pt1 | contig 10823 bp, 8 predicted proteins | sample 5559161 | NCBI WGS metagenome assembly JAABUM01 (sample SAMN10711868, study PRJNA513369) | rock metagenome | isolation source: Antarctica rocks | place: Antarctica: Victoria Land, Siegfried Peak nord | reverse complement strand
TCGGTACCGGCCAGCTCTTCGGGCTGACCTACCCGTTCTGGATCATGCTCGTCGTCGCCGTGCTGCTGTGGTACGTCCTCGAACGCACCCCGGTCGGCCGGCGCGTCTACGCCACCGGCGGCAACCCCCAGGCTGCTGCGCTCGCCGGGGTCCGCACCTCCCGGATCATCCTGTTCGCGCTGGTCACCTCCGGCGTGGTCGCGGGGCTGGCGGGACTGCTGCTGACCAGCCAGTTGTCGGCCGGTGACCCCACCGTCGGGCCGGGGTACCTGCTGCCGGTCATCGCGGCGGTCTTCTTCGGATCCACCCAGTTCCGCGGCGGCAGGTTCAACGTTTGGGGCACTGTGGTCGCCGCCTACGTGCTGGCGGTCGGCGTCAAGGGCCTGCAGCTAGCCGGTCTACCGATCTGGATCCCCGACCTGTTCAACGGTGCCGCACTCCTGCTCGCCGTCGGCCTCGCCGCATGGCGCAGAACTCCCACCACGCGAACAACTGGGCTGGGCCGGTTGCTGCGCCCGCGGCCGACGGCGTCGGCACCAAACCCGACGGAGCGCGGGCGCCCGGGCCCAGGCCAGGGTGTTCGCGCCAGCAAACCGGTGTAAGGGAGGCTGCATGTCTAAGGCAATTGACCCTGCGCTGTTCCGCGAGACGCTGGGACATTACCCGACCGGTGTGGCGGTGGTTACGGCCGTTGCGCAGGACGGCAACCCCGCCGCCATGGTCGTCGGGACGTTCTCCTCGGTGTCCCTCCAGCCACCGCTTGTCACGTTTTTTCCCGACTGCAGCTCGAGGAGCTTCGCCCAGATCAGGACCGCCCGCGCATTCTGCGTCAACGTCCTGGCATCCGACCAAGAGCCGCTGTGCCGTCGCGTCGCTACGGGCGGCGCACACAAGTTCGACGGCGTCCGCTGGCGTCCCGGGCCGCTCGGTTCACCCATCCTCGAAGGCGCGGTGTCGTGGATCGAGTGCACCTTCGAGGACGTCCGACAAGCGGGTGACCACTACATCGTCCTGGGACGTGTCCACGAGCTGGCCGTCGAGCGGTCAACGCTGCCGCTGCTGTTCTTCCAGGGCGGCTACGGACGGTTCTCGCCCGGGTCGTTCATCGCGACGCCCGAGCCCGATCTGATCCAAGCAGCGCAGCTGGCCGAGACGACCCGGTCCGGCGTCGAGGACCTCAGCGCGCAGTTCGCCGTCAACTGCAGCGTTCTGGCCCGAATTCGCGGAGACGCGGTTCAAGTGCTCACCGCGAATGCAGGGCTTGTCACCGAGCCAGCACCGCTCGGCCATCGGCAACCCATCATTCCGCCGCTGGGTGCAGCCTTCATGGTGGACTCGACGCCGTCAGAGATCGAGGCTTGGCTCGCGCGCGGCCCCGACGGCAGCGCAGATCGACGGGACCTCTACCTGGCCCTGCTCGACACGGTCCGCGAGCGCGGCTACTCCGTCCTCGTCGCCGAGCCGGAACTGCTCCAGCGGCATCAAGCAGTGCTGTCGGCGTTCGAACAGTCCGACCGGCTGCCGCGACAGGAGCGCGCGGTTCAGCAGATCACCTCAGAGCTGGCCGACATCTTCTGCCCCGACCTCGTACCAGGCCAGTGCTACGACCTCGCGTCAATCGTCGTGCCGGTGCCTTCCCTGCCCGGTCTGCCAGCGATGGCGCTGCGGATGACCGCTCTGCCCAGCTCCGCACCCACAGGGCAGATCGAGTCGTGGATCCAGGGCCTGAAGCGGGTCGCTGCCGACGCGGCGGCCTCGACGGGTATGCATCCGTGACCAGCACCGGCTCGGGCACTCGGCGTGCGACGTGGACGTCGGCAGGATCTCTGTCTCCCGGGAAGAGCAGACAACAGGAACTTCGGTTTCATCTACAGAAGTGGAGATCGCTGGCATGACCGAGCACGACAAAGCGGACATCATCGAGGTCCTGAACCTCTACGGTTTCGCGCTCGACGCGCGGCAGTGGGACCTATTCGACCGGGTCTTCGCGCAAGACGTCATAGCGGACTTCGGCCCTGCGGGCGCGTCGTGGTCGGGGCTGTCCAACTTCAAGCGCTCCTTCGCTGAGTTCCACGACCAGCTCGACAGCCACCAGCACACCATGATGGGCCAGTTGGTCAAGGTTGATGGGGACAAGGCTTACGCATTCAGCTACGGCAACTGGCTTCTCGTGCGCGAGGCCGCCATCGGTGGCCCGACCTGGTTGGGAACGGGCTGGTATGACGACGAGCTTGTACGGACCCAGCGTGGCTGGCGGATTCAACGGCGGGTCTGCCGGCTGGTCTCCTGGACTGGCAACCCGGCTGTCCCGGAGCCAAACCATGAGCACAACCCCGACATGAAGGGGAATGCACTGCACCAGCATGCGCAGGACGGCAAGATCACGTTCCTCGCGGCGATCCAGGACAAGTAGCGGCCGCGAAGGCCCGACTCGCTCCCAGGGGGCGGTGGGTAAGCACCGGTGTGCCGCGCACCGCGGCCCACGCGCACACCAATGCCAGGAAGCTGAGACGAGACGATGGAGAGTGAGACTTTCATGCTCGACGCGACGACTGCCGCCCAGGTCACCGACATCGCCACGGGTGTCCTTGCCGGCCCGATCTCTGGCCTCAGATACGAGACGCCCACGAGAACCGGGCGCACGAACGAACGCGGTGAGTTCCAGTACCGACCCGGGGAGGCGGTGACCTTTCTCCTGGGTGGCCTCGCCCTCGGCACAGCCGTCGGCGCTCCCCGAGTGAACCTGGCGCAACTGGTGAGCCGCGTGGACGGGAAGTTCGGCAATCTCGGTGATCCTCACGTGACCAATCTCGCCCGGCTGATCCAGACGTTGGATGAGGACGGCGACATCGAGGACGGGGTGACCATCGCCCCGTCAGTCCATGAGCTGGTCGACACGACGTTCATCAATTTTGACCAGTCTGCGGCCGAGCTGGAACAGGCTGACGACACGGCAGCAGGTTCACGCCGCTTCGCCAGCGACCCGGTCGTCACCGGCCTTTTGCAACGGCTCAACGACACGCCGGAGGCTTTCACGGCGAACAAGCCGCGGAGGCTACGAACCGCTGCCGCAGCGCGCAACGAGCTGCGTCGCAATCTTCTCGGCATCGTCAAGACCACCGATGTCAAGATCCCCTTGCGCGACGGGTCCTTCCTCTACGGCGACGTCTTCCGGCCAGACGACGATGACCCACATCCGGTCGTCATGAGTCTGGGGTTCTACGGCAAGAGCTTCCATCACGAGTGCATCTGCAGCGAAGAGGATGCCGAGGAGAAGGAGGTGGAGGAGGACCGGTACTTCTCAGGGAACCCAGACGGCCTCCAGTATGAGAACCACGAGAGCGTCGACACCTCGACCTGGGTTCCGAACGGTTATGTGTGCATCCGCGTCGACTCTCGCGGCGTCTGCAAGAGCCCCGGTTTCCAGGCACCGTTCAGCGTGCAGGAAGCCGAGGACTACTACGATGCGATCGAGTGGGCGGGCGCTCAGCCCTGGTCTAACGGCAATGTGGGCCTGTGGGGGATGTCCTATCTGGCGATGACACAACACAGCGTCGCGAGCCTGCGCCCGCCGCACCTGAAGGCGATGATCGCCTTGGGCACCGACGCCGACATGTACAACGAGGCCGTGTATGGCGGCGGCCTCTTCGGCGTCGGTTTCTGGAACTGGTGGCACAAAGCCTGGTCCGGCAAGAACTTCTGCGGTCAGCGTCGCGAGACGGACTGGATGGCTCGCGTGCTGGCCTCGCCGTTCAACGACACCGCGGCGTACGGTCCGGGGGGGTCGATCTTCATGAGCCCGCAGGTGGAGCAGGCGACGGCCCCCGTGTGGATCGTCGGGCCGCAGACCGGGGTCACCATCCACCATCTCGGCAGCAGCGAAACCTTCATCCGGTCCACCGGAGCGCAAGCCAGGAAGTTCGACTTCGTCGACGCGTGGTTTCCGCACAGCTACCGAGCCTCGACGGTGGCCGAGCACATGCGGTTCTTCGACCACTGGCTGAGGGGCATTGACAACGGCGCGATGGATGGGGCGCCGGTTCGGGTCCAGGTCAGGACGGGCAACGGCGCACATTACGTCCTGGAAGAGGAGCAGTGGCCTATCGCCCGCACGACATACCGCCGTTGGTACCTCGACGCCAGCCCCGCGGACTGGGCAGGTGACGGCCGCCGCAGCGACTTCCTGCGCATCGGCGAGAGCATCCCCGTCGCGGACAGGAGCGCGGAGTACGACGCGCACCTGGACCTGGGGCAGCCCTCACTCGCACCGACAGGCCCGACCGGTGGCACACCACGCTGGTCGACCGGCATCTCGTTCGTCAGCGAACCGCTGGCCGAGGACATCGTGCTCGTCGGCTATATGAAGGTTGGTCTATGGGTGTCGTCGACGAGCAGCGACATGGATGTGTTCGTGTCGTTGCGCGTGCTCGACGAGCAGGGCCGCGAGATCCGCTACGAGTCCGTGGCCCAACCGGTCGACCCGATCCATATCCACCCGGTCGGGCATGGCCTTCTGAAGGTCTCGCACCGCAGGCTCGACGCGGCGAGATCGACGCAGTACTGGCCGGTGCACACGCATACTGAGACGGACTACGAGCCGCTGGAAGCCGGTCAGATCGTCCCGATCGAGGTCGGGCTCAACCCGAGCAGTGCGGTGATCCGGCAGGGTTACCGCTTGCGGATCGACGTCCAGCCCTACACGCCCTCGGGCTTGCCCGTGCGGGCCTATGACGAGACGTACCACCTCGGTGCGACGAATGCGGTCTACACCGGTCCGCGGCACCCGAGCTACGTGCAGCTGCCGATCGTGCCGGGGAGGTGATCGCCGGCAGCGCTCCCGCCGCCTCGCGCGACGGCGACGTGAGATGTCCCGGCATCATCCAGATCGTGCTGGGCAGTGACGATCTGCCGTTCTGCAAGCATTTGTACACCACCGTGCTAGGATTCGCTGGGGCCGGGGAAAGGCTCACCTACTCTGAGCACAACGGCCAGGTCATGGGCCTCGGTGAGTGGGGCGGGGCCACCATCTTGTACCTGGTTGGCCGGCAGGAGCTGGTTCAGCTGGAGTTCTGGACGCACACTCGCCCGCCGCAACGGCCCCTGCCCACAGACTGGCGGCCGAACGACATCGGGTTCTGCCGACTAGGCATCTCGGTGGGTGACTTCGACGCAACGCTCGCTCGTCTTGCAGCCGCCGGCATCGCAACGATGACCCCCCCCGTCGTCGTCGACGGGCTGCGCCGGGTCTGCTTCCTCGACCCGACCGTCGGAATCCCCGTCGAGGTCATGGAGGAGGGCGAGGCGCTCCCCGGAGAGCGCGACTCCTACCATGACGTGGAGCCCGCCGTCGTCTATGTAGCCCTGTCCGTCACCGACGTCGGCGAGGCAGTGGCCTTCTTCAGCGGCGTCGTGGGACTCGAGCATCAGGATCTCGAGCTGCACTCGCCCGACCAGGAGGAGCTGTGGGGGCTCGCGGACGCTCGTCGGCAGACCACCGTCCTGCGTGGCGGCACCATCTATCTCGAGCTGGTCCATTACGACGCGCCGGCCGGACGACCTCGACCGCTGGACGACTCGCTGGACCGTCAAGGCTTCAAGACGGTGGCGGTCGGCTATCGCGAGCCGGCGGACACCGGCGATGTCTTCAGCCGGGTCAAGGCTGCCGGACTCCGGTGGACCGTGGCCGAACCCGCCTCGTTCATCGGCGGCAACCATGTGATCGGCCCCGTCGCGCATCATCTCAAGACGCTGTCGGTACCGCTGGAGCTCGAACGGCAGTTCGGCTACTCGCCGGAGCCGGTGAAGTGGTGGCGGCCTGCAGCACCTCTCGTGGAGAAAGGCTGACCGAGCACGAACCGTGGAGCGTGAGCAGTGCTCCCACTCCATTGACACGCCTGAAGGATTGAGGAGATAGCGATGACCACTTTGGCCGAGGATTCCCGCGACCGCCTGACGACCATTCTCGAGAGGGTGCGCGAACTGGGGCCCACCTTGCGAGAGCGTGCGCTCGAGGCTGAGCGCGCGGGCCGTCACTCCGACCAGACCATCGCCGACATCGACGCCACCGGCGCCTTCAACATTGGTAGCCCGGCCGAGTTCGGCGGCGACGAGCTCCCCGTCCGGCAACAGCTGGACGTCATCTCCGAGCTTGCCAGATGGGACGGTTCCTGCGCCTGGACGGTATGGGCCAGCGCCTCGACGAACTGGCTCCCCGCCGGATCAGGTGCTCGCGTCGTCGAGGAGGTCTACGGCCCCGAATGGGTCGGGCCCCGGGTAGCGGGCTCGAGCCACTTCCCGGCCTCCCGCGGCCGGGCGAAGCGCGTCGAGGGCGGATGGGTCGTCTCGGGAGGGCCGTGGACCTTCGCAACGGACTCCCTGTGGGCGCCCTTCACCAACCTCGGATGCATCGCCGACGACGGGGACGGGCCCTACCTGGTGGGTGTCCAGGTGCCGCGCGACGAGCTGCGCTTCCTCGACGACTGGCACGTCGCCGGTATGTGTGCGACCGGGAGCGTTTCCATCACCCTCGCGGGTGAGCAGCTCCTCGTGCCGGACTACCGGGGTGTCGACTTTAGGGACATCGTCGGCGCAAAGCTGGACAGTGGCCTTGCCGGGACCCTGTGGAAGGCGCCGTCACTCGGCTGGGCGTTCAGCCTGATGGCTGGTATGTCGATCGGTCTCGCGCAGGGGGCGCTCGAGCGCTTCCTCGAACGCTCGAACGGCCGCCCCATCCGCGGGACGACATACAAGAACCAGCTGGAAGCACCCCTCACCCACTTGATGCTCGCCGAGGCGCACTCGAAGATTCGGTCAGCGACGTTGATGGCGGAGGCGAACGCCGAGGAGACTGACCGGCTCGGGAGACTGGCTGCCGGCGGCCAATCCGCCGATCCCGCGTACATGCAGATGTTCAGCGCGCGAGTCCTCGTGGAGACGGCCTATGCGGCGAGATGGTGCGCTGAGGCCATCGAGCTGCTGCAGAGGAACTCGGGGTCGACCGCGATCATGGACTTCGAGCCCATCCAGCGGGCATGGCGCGACGCGCGCGTCGTGACGTTGCACGGCGCTCTCAACCTCGAGGCGCTGTCGGAGAACTACGGCCGCCTGATGGCGGGACTCCAACCGCACAACGTGGCCGGGATCACCACGCTGGACCGGTTCGCCCCGACCCCAGCAAGAGCCGCTGGCTGATGAACCTTAACCGCAACGCTGACGCTCGTATGCACGCTGTTCGCACCCCGCCGGATCACGACTTTGGGAGACGTTGACATGGGCCAGACTATTAACGGCATCGACGACGAGGTGATGGAGCCCGGGCTCCCCCTGGAAGAGCGGGACTATCCGGGCCTCAACCCCCGTCAGGAGACGGTCGACGGCCTCACGATCGACTACGACACACCGATAGAGTTGCGCGACGGCGTGACGATCTACACCGACATCTACCGGCCGGCGGGCGTTGAGGGCCCGCTCCCGACCGTGCTGTTGTGGAGCGCTTACGGCAAGCACTACCGGTGGCCCGAGCCGGTTCGCCTCGCCTTTACCCAGAACGCGGTGGTGTCCGACTACGCCCCGATCGAAGCGCAGGATCCGCTCGTCTGGTGTCCGGCTGGTTATGCCATCGTCGTCCCGGACCCGCGGGGCATCAACTCCTCCGAGGGAGATGCGACGGCATGGTCACCCCAGGAAGGCGACGACATTCACGACACGATCGAATGGGTCGCCGAGCAGCCGTGGTCCAATGGCAACGTCGGCATGGGAGGCGCGTCCTACTTCGGCATCGTCCAGTGGTTCGCCGGGGCGACGCGGCCACCACACCTCGCAGCGCTCATGCCTTATGACGGCATGAGCGACCTGTATCGCGAGATCGTGGCGCACGGGGGTATCCCCAACCCTGGGTTCGTCACCTTCTGGAACTCGACCACCCGCTGCTCCCTCAACCGAGCGGAGAACTGGGTGACGGCCATGAAGGTTCACCCGTTCTTCGACGAGTACTGGCAGAGCAAGGTGCCGGCGGTCGAGCGCATCAACGTCCCCACCTATGTGATCTCCTGCTGGAGCGACCACGCAGTTCACACGCGTGGTTCCCTCTCCGCGTTCATGCGCCTTGGAACCGAGCAGAAATGGCTCGAGGTGCATGGCCGCAACAAGTGGGCGCAGATGTACACGCAGGAGAGCACGCGGCGCCAGCTCGCCTTCTTCGACCGTTTCCTCAAAGGCATACCGAACGAAGTCGACAATTGGCCGAAGGTCCGCCTCGAGGTCAGGGAGGGCATCGATGTCGGCGAGGAACGTGCCGAAGAGCAGTGGCCGCTGGCCCGCACCGAGTACCGACCGCTCTACCTGGACGCGTCGAGCGCTTCGCTGAGCCGGGTCCCGGTCGCAGACGAGTCGGCGACGACCTACGACGCAACCTCTGCTGAAGGTCAGGCGAGCTTTGCCTACACCTTCCCCGAGGACACCGAGCTGACGGGCTATTTCAAGCTCAAGCTGTGGGTCGAGGTCCAGGACGCAGACGACATGGACCTGTTCGCGTCCGTTCAGAAGTTCGACACCGCCGGTGACCTCGTCAACTTCTACTACATCACGCGATTCCGCTTCGGGCACGCCGCTCACGGCTGGTTGCGGGTCTCACATCGCGAGCTCGACGAGGCCAGGAGCAAGCCCTACCAGCCGGTTCACCCGCACCAGCGCGAGGACCTCCTGGAGCCCGGGGAGATCGTCCCTGTCGAGATCGAGATCTGGCCGTCCAGCACGCTATTCCGTGCCGGCGAGCAAATGCGCGTCGTCGTCACGGGCAAGGACCCATTCCCACCCTCTGATGCACCCGGCGTCGCCATCGCGCTGCACCCCGTTACGCGCAACAGGGGAAAGCACGTGATTCACACGGGCGGCCGGTATGACAGTCACCTTCTCGCTCCAGTCATCCCGAGCTGACCGAACTGTCCCCCGACCGTGGGCCTCGTAAGTCCGCGACGACATAGGAAAGGAAACCCATGCGGGCACTTCTCGTAGGAAGCGTCAACCTGGACAGTGCGCAAGACGTCTTCAACTCTGTCGCCGACCATGCAGGCGACGTCGTCGACCGCATCCCCGACGGTGAGACAGGAGCACGAAAGAACTGGTACTCGTTCCAGGTGCAGGTGCTTGGCCGCCAAAGACAGCTCGAGGGTGTCGGCGAGCAGGCGGTCGACGAGAACGGGTACGCCGGGTTCTCCCGGTTCAAGCTCCGCGACGGTGTCCAGTCCCCGCAGCTGGAGTTCGGTCCGTTGGGCTACGCAGAGCACGCGCTCGCCTCGTACGAGGTCTTCACAGGCCTGAAGGAGGCCGGGAGGGTTCGTCAGGCGGTCAGGTTCCAGGTGAGCCTTCCGACGCCGGTAGCTGTCGCCTTCGCCTACATGGACGACGGCCATCAGCTGGCTTTCGAGCAGGCCTACGAGCGTCACCTCCTGCAAGAGATCGCCGAGATCCGCGCCGGAGTTCCCGCCCGCGAGCTGGCGCTTCAGTGGGATGTGGCAATCGAGATGGGAATGCTGGAGAAGGTGTTTCCAACCTACCTTCGCGGTGACCTGCTCTCCGGCGTCATCGAGCGGCTGGCTCGGCTGGGCGACGCCATCCCCGGGCCGGTGGAGCTCGGCTACCACCTGTGCTACGGCAATCGCCACAACAGGCACTGGAAGGAGCCGGACGACACGGCTAAGCTCGTGGCGGTCGCCAACGGCGTGTCGCATGCGGTGAAGCGGACCATCGACTGGACCCATATGCCGGTCCCGATTGAACGCGACGACGCGGCGTACTTCGAGCCTCTGCGGGAACTGGCGCTGAAGCGCGAGACCGTTCTCAGCCTCGGCCTGCTGCACAAGGAGGACGGAATCGACGGTGTCCGTCGGCGTGGCGCAGCGGCTCGGGGGGCGGTGCCTAACTTCGCCGTCGCGACGGAGTGCGGTATGGGCCGAGAGCCGTCCGAGTCGATACCAGGGCTCCTAGACCTTCACGCGCAGGCCTGCCGGGAGTTGGGAGATCCATAAACTCTTTGCTCCTTCACCTTGTCAGGGCACTCAAAACCAACTCTAGGTTTATGCCAGTGAGGGCCTCGTGAGAAAGCCAGACGCCGCTGGCGGCGCGGACCACGATTTCCTTTGAGATGTACGCCGTCCGGGATGCGGGAACGGCTCGCTACAGCCCCGGCACCCGGTCAACTCGTCCGTCAAGAGGGCGCGAATCGTGTAGGTCGAGTGCCGTCCCAACATCTAACCTTTTTGGTGGGGCAGAGTGACTATGAAGCACGTCGAAAGGTTTGTGCACATGGATGTCATGGTTCGCAGCGCAGAAGAGCACGAGCAGCGCTGGTTCTACGGCGGGGGGCTGCAGACCTGGTTGGTTCACGACGCGGACACCGACCACCGCTTCATGCTCCTCGAGGCGGTCCTTGAGGGCGGCAAAATGACGCCGCTGCACATTCATCTTGAGTCAGAAGAGATCTTTTATCTGCTCGAGGGGACGATCGTTCTCCACGTGGCCGGGACGGAGCACGAGCTGCGCGCCGGCGGGGTATCTATAGTGCCCCGCGGTGTACCGCACGCGTTCAAAGTCATCTCGAGCGCGGCGCGAATTCTGAGCCTGCATACGCCGGGCGGCGGCGAGCAATTTTGCCGACTTGGCAGCGAGCCGGTGGTCGAGGGCCATGCCGCCCCGGGGGCAATACCTTCAACTTAAGGTTACATGGGTGTAGTTTAGGTGCATGGGTCGTGCGGGACAGCAGGTGGTGCGGGACGAGGATGGTCTTGGGGACCGGATCTCGGTAGGGCTGTTGGCGCGGGCGTTCC
>JAABUM010006884.1_pt1 | contig 10826 bp, 15 predicted proteins | sample 5559161 | NCBI WGS metagenome assembly JAABUM01 (sample SAMN10711868, study PRJNA513369) | rock metagenome | isolation source: Antarctica rocks | place: Antarctica: Victoria Land, Siegfried Peak nord | reverse complement strand
AGCCCACTACGCAAGCGGGCGCGGGGCGCCCCCTTACTACGTTCGCAGAGCGAGCGCCAGCGCGCTTGCATAGTAAGCTACGCGGATGGCCAGCGGGGACGGTGCGCGGAGCAAACCTGGACTCACTACGGGTTTGAGCGAGCGCCAGCGAGTGCAAACCCTGCGCTCGGCACGGCGAACGAAGCATTTTAAGGGAGGCCCCCCAGGGCCGATCCGACAAAATGTAGAGTGAGTCCACATTGCTCACGCAATGCCCCTTCCGTTGCGACGTACCGTCACCCTGTACTAGGGGCTGTCGGAACGGAACAGGTATGAGCCCCTGACTTCCCTCGTTGGGATCGCACCCCGCACGAAAAGCGATCCGGTGAGCATGCGGTTGAGTTCCGGAACATGATGCCCATACGTGATGATGTCAACAATAGTAACCGCTGCTATCTGGTCATCGAAATGTACCTGGTCCCCTACGCACACGTCTTCATAGGCGCGTCCGTCCACTCGCATAAGATTGCCGTCGGCAGGCGTAACTACATCGATAGCGAAGACAATAGTCCCATTCATGGTGTTTTCTTGGTACCCCTACGACATCCGCGGCCCGGTAAGGGTGCGCGCAGCAAACCCGTACCTACGACATCCGCGGCCCGGTAAGGGTGCGCGCAGCACACCCGTACTCACTACGGGTTCTGCTCGCTGGCGCTCGCACACCCTGCGCTCGATGAGCCAGCCGATGACTCCTCCGCGCCTTTGATGCCCAGGAGCCCCAACCGGAGCGCACGGACCTCCCCGCCCAGGCGCTCCACCACCACCGCGAGCTCCGCCGCCGTCGCCGCGTCGAGCTGCCCGCCCTCGTTGAGGTGCCGCGTCACTTGGTTCAGGTTCGCCGTTGTCCGCGCCAGCTCCCCATATGCCTGGATGTTGAGCGGCGGGACCGTGGCGCGCGGCGATCGCTGCGCCATGATCGCCCGCCGCACGTAGGCCCCCACATCCCGCCAGCCGGTCAGGGCCGTGCGCCGTTCCAGTTCGGCCCGCTCCGCCGGCGTCAGGTACAGCGCGACCCGCTCCGTGCGCCGCTCCTCTGCCGCCTTGCGCGGCCGTCCCCCCCGCCGCCACGTCGCCATCGCCCCCCGCCCTTTCTCCCGCCGCAGCGGTCTTGTGTGGAACATTACCGCGTTTAGAGGGTGGGGAGCAAGGTGTGTTTTGCATGCTGCAAAACCTGTGGCCCTCGCTCCGCTCAAGGCCACCTACGACCCGAGCGCGCCTATACTATCGTAACAAGGGGACCTCCACGAGCGCGAGGAGCGACGCGCCCAGGAGCGGGAGGCGGATAGGCAGCGGGCGCAGGAGCGGGAGCACGACGGGGGCCGCGATCGCGGCGGCTGGGACCACGACCGCTAGCGCGGGGACGGCTACAACAGGTTACCCCGGCGGTGGACCCGCGCGGCGGAGGAGCCACCAGCCGGTGCCGAGCACGCCCGCATCGATCCCTAGGAGCAGTCCTACGCTGAGCACGCCCTCCGGTACAACAGTGTCCAGGAGGACCCCTGGGCCCCACAGCCCTACGACCGCGAACAAGCACACCCACAGCCAGGGGACGATGCTGCCCGCACACCGCGCGCAGAGCAGCGTGAGGCTGCCTCCCAGCCCGACCGCGAGCACGACAACCGGCCACCCTAACTCGGCGGCTATGCCGCAGCTCTCCCCATGCGCGGAGGGGCCAGCGCATTCTCGAGTCACGCTGAGCGACCCGCCGACGAGCACGAGGAGCGTAAGCCCGGCGAGGATGGATGTGAGGATGCGCGCTCCCCTCATATGGCCGGCGCCGCTCTCACTTCTCACTTTTCTGGCCCTTCTGGTTGCATAGCAAGAGGGACATGCACGAGCCCGGCCACATGAGCCTGACGTCCGATACACCCGTCGTATCGGGCGCTGTGGTTGAGCGTGGGGGGCTCAACGAACGGGGCTGATCCAGGGTGCGGGCGGGGCGACTGCGGGCTTTAGGGGATGACGACCGACAGGTGCCACGGGCCGGCCCCGACCGCATTCGACACAGAAGCGTTCGGCTCGGCGACGAAGGAGCGGATTGTGAGGGTGAGCCGCGCCCCCCGGCGCTGAGGCGGGTACGTCCACACCGCCCGGCAGGCGAGCCCCGGGCCTGTGTCGGCGAAGCCGCTCCCGCCGCACCCGCTGCCGTGGCTTGTGAGCGCCACCATATGGCCCCGCGCATCCGTCAGCGCCACGCCGCGCGCCTCGCCGAAGGGTGAGTAGCCCAGAACGAGGCCCGTGTCGCGCGCCGCGACGACCCGGAGCTGGAGCCCGGCGCGCTGCATGAGCGGGCCGGCGTAGGGGCGGACGCGCCGGAGCGCGGCCAGGTTCAGGGGGACGCGCACCGTCTCGCCGTTCCCGAATTGCAACACCGCCGCGCGCGCGGTCGAGGGCAGCGGGCCGAGCGTGGCGACGATACGCAGCGGGCCGGCGGGCGGGCGCCAGGGGAACCAGGGGGGGAGGAGGCGCGCCCACGGAGGCACGCCAGCGCCGGACGCGGGGCCGGCCGACCAGCCATAGTTCACGAGGGTGCCCGTGTCGTCGTAGAGTTGGGGGACCATATCGAAGACGCGACCGCGCGGCGTGGTGCTGTGAAACTGGACGTAGGTGGCGGCGCCGTGAAACTGGACGTAGGTGGTCGTGCCGTCGGTCACCACGCGGTCGACGGCAATGGGCGTGGTCGGCTGGCCGGGGTCAGGCACGCCGGAGAGACCACGCGCGATGAGTAGGTGCCCATTCGGGATGGTCGGGTCGAGCGGAACGCCGGCAACCGCAGGCCGTACCACGAGGGCAATCCCGGCCGCCGCGGCGACAAGGAGCAGTAGGAGGCCCCCGACGAGGAGCGATGCACGCGGACGAGGGGGGCGTCGAGGCGTCATGGCTAGACGATACGCTGTCCGTCTCCATGCGGCAACAGGGGCAAAAAAAGGCATAAAAAAGAGCCTCGGCGCGTGGCCTGGCTCAAAACTGACCCTTTCAGTCTACCATCTCGCGCCGCCGCTTGTCAACCTATGGCTACACATAGTAACCAACGCACCCCCTCAGCAGTGTGAAACAGCGTGGAAGGAAGGCGACCGGCGGCCCCTGGCTATGTGCAGTCGGCGGCGCGCCGCTGTACGCCGGGCGAGAAAAGCGGTACACTCCGGGCAAGCTTTGCGGGGGGTGCCTCCGCACAAAAAGTGACGCCCCGCGCCGTGTGCCCAATTCTTTGCTGGAAAAAGCACACGACGCGGAGCGTCACAAAACCCAGTGAGGTCCTGCTATGAGTCTATCCAGCGCGCCCGTGTCCGTCAATCCCTCTTTCGTGCCCACCCGGTCTACCGCCACCCCCACGGCCACCACCGCCACCCCTGATTGGGTCTTCGACGACGTGGCCCCCGACCTCGACAAAGCGCCCTTGAAGGTGCTGCTCTACATCGTGCGCCGCACCTACGGCTTCCGCAAGGGTGCCGATGCCATCAGCCTGAGCCAGTTCCAGCACGGCATCGTCACCCGCGACGGCCGCCAACTAGACAAGGGCTGCGGCGTCACGAACCGCTCGACCCTGCTCCGCGCACTCGCCGACTTGGAGGCCCGCGGCCTGATCAGCCACCAGGACGTGATCCGCGCCGACGGTGGGAATGCCACCACGATCTACTACCTCCGCGGGCCGGGGCAGGGGGGTAGTGCGGCCAGCGCACCACCCCCCCCTGCCTCACACAACGACCCGGGGGGGGTGCCGTCAGCGCACCCCCCCCGGGTGCGGCCAGCGCACCCACAACAAACAGACGTACCAACAAACAGAGAGATCGAAAGATCGGTACCCCCTACCCCCGTTGCACCAATCGTGGACCCACGACCCGGCGCTAGGGCCGGCCAGTTCGCTGTCGATCCCGCCCCCGCCGCCGGCGGCGTACCGGCCGCAGCCGCGTCCTCACAGCGGCGCATCGACGCCGACTACCAGGCGCTCGCCGGCCCGATCGCGGCGCTGGTGGAGCGGCTGGGGGACGGCGCGCCGCCGTGGGCCAGCGTCAGCCGCGGCTACGGCCTGATGACCCGCGCCGGGCTTGCCGTGCCGGCGTTCCTCGCGCTGCTCGCCGAGGCCGAACTGCTGATGCGCCCGAGCCTGCCCCACATCGAGAAGCCCATGGCGTACCTGTTCCGCGTCGTCGAAAGCCTGATGCGGCAGGACGCGCCGGCGCGGCCACCGCGCGCGACGACCAGGCCGCGCCGCTCCCCCCCGTCGCCGGCGGCGCCCGCGCCGGCCCCCCCGCAGACGGCCGACGCGTGGGGCCAGGTGCGCGCCGAGATCGCGGGGGAGGTGACGCCGGAGAACTACGCCCGCTGGTTCGCCCCGACGCAACAACTCGCCGACGACGGCGACAGGCTCACCGTGGCGATTACCGGTGTGGAAGCGCCCGCCTTCCATCAGCAGTGGCTCGACCGTCGCCTCCGGGGCCTGATCGAGCGGTGCGCCGCGCGCGTGCGGCCGGGGCTCCAGTTCGCCTTCGTGGTGCAGCCCGCTCTACCCCCTCTTGACCAGGCGCTATGAACGTAGGACAATCGAGACATGAGTATCACATCGACACGGCCGCCGGCGGCCGTCGCGCCGTGGGCGGAGATCGTGCCCGGCTATGGGCCGGTCACGGTCGATCTTCTGCTGACGCTCCCAGACGACGGCTACCGCTACGAAGTGGTCGAAGGGGTTTTGGTCCGCATGGCCGGTAGTGGATTAGACGCGACGACCATCGGCGGGCTGCTCGTTATTGCCCTGGGGTCTTTCGTCTACGCGCGGCGTCTCGGCCTCGTCACGCCGTCCGATGGCGTCTACAAGTTTGCGGGTGCGGAAACGGGCCTGCTTCCCGACGTGGGCTTTGTGGAGGCGGCCAAGGTCGCGCAGATCGCGGATCGTCGCAAACCTGTGCCCTTCGCGCCCGATCTGGCCGTCGAAGTGGCGTCCCCTTCCCAGGACGCCGACGACATGGCCGCGAAGGCGCGCACGTATCTGCACGGGGGTACGCGCCTGGTGTGGGTCGTGTGGCCGCAGAGCGGCCATATCGACGTGTGGCACCCTGGAAACCTGGCCGTTCCCGCGACGGCGCTCCATGGCGGTGACACCCTGGACGGCGAGGATGTGATCCCTGGCTTCAAGCATCCCGTCGCCGCTGTCTTCGCCGACCCGCTCGCCTGACTTTATAGGCGACGGGGCTACGCGTGACCTTGACGCAGTAGACGCCGGAGGAGCGAGCGCCGCGGCGGGAGAACGGGCGCGGGCTCCGGCACCGCCGGCGCAGGACGGACATGAGCGGCGAGCGCGGCCCACAACGCGCCGGGATCTTCCGGACGCGGCGTATGGCCTACGGGCGTATCTGAGCGCCCCTCAACCGGCTGCGTTGTCCTACCAGCCTCCGCATCTTTATCTTTCTGGCGCTCACGCAGCCGACCCAACTCCTCAGCCTGGCGCATCAGTTGGTCGGTCAGCCGCTCGTTCGCGTCCTGTAGCCGTCTGTTCGCCTCGACGAGAGGGACTGTCGCCTGCTCGATGAGCGCCTGCACACCGGCGACGCCTGCCGCAGCCGCGCTAGCGGGGCTAGTGGAGTCTCCCACCTCGCTCTCACCGGACGCGCCCACGCGCCCATTGTACTCGTAGACGCCCGAGCGACTAGACGCCTTGGCGTCTAGTCGCCCATGGGTGAGTGAGTGACTAGACGCCAAGGCGTCTAGTCGCCCGAGTGAGTCGAGCGCGTCGCGCACGTCGGCCTCGCGTAGGCGATACTCTAGCGCACGGGCACCGTGAACCTGCTTCGCGGGCAGCTCACCTGTGCGGATAAGGCGGCGCACCGTGTTTTCCGAGCGGCCTAGTAGCGCGGCTGCGGCGGCCACGTCCAATATGTAGTCGCCCACATCCTCGTCGTCGTGGGCGCGTGGGCGCGTCGTGGGTGCCTGCACAGGCGGCTTGGGCGGCTCTTCCATAAGGTCACATGCTAGCACATGGGCGCGTGGGCGCGTGAGTGAGTGGACGCGTGAGTGAGTGGACGCGTGAGTGAGTGGGCGCGTCGTAGCGGTCAGACGCCCAGGTAGCCGCGTTTCGTCGAGGGGCTGGACACGACCGCCTCCACTACTTGGAAAAAGAATGGACGGCGCGCGGCCCCGGCGAGGGGTTGCAGAGCAAACCGGTACTTACTACCGGTTTACACTCGCTAGCGCTCGCTTAAACCGTGCGCTCGGCACTGCAAACGAAGCATTTTGAGGGAGGCCCCCAGGGCTGATCCGACAAAATGTGGAGTGAGTCCACATTGCTCACGCAATGCTCGCCGGGGCAGGAGTGGCGTGCTTACCCCGATGTGTGCACGTTCACCGGCTCATTGGTGTCCTCCCAGTATCCCCAGGCGCTCAGATCGGGCACAGCGATCTCCCGCTGACTCAGGATGGTCAGCACTTGCGCGCGGTGCTCGGTGGCGTGGTTGATGGCCTGCACCAAGAACACGACCGCAGGCACGTCATACACATCCCCGTTGTCCCATGGGACCTGTAAGACCTCGCCGGGTTGGAATTGCTCCGCTACCTCGATCAGCCCGTTGCCGCTGCAACTCGCTCGCTCACGCAGTTCTTCGATACCTGGGAGGTCGCCTGTTGGGCTTCCTAACTGCCTGGGTTGTTGGCTGCGGAGGTTGTAAGATCCCAGAGTTTTTGAGCCACGTGTGAGTGTGGACAGTGGCGCACATCCCAGAGTTTGTGAGCCAGACATCCCAGAGTTCGTGCGCCACCCTGCAAAAAATCCCAGAGGTCGTGCGCCGATCCGTCCGCCCGGTTCCCTGGGGACGGGGCGTTTCACACAGGCGGAGGGGACATCTGTAGGATGGCTCACAAACGGTGGGATTTCTGGCGCAGGAACTGTGGGACAGGGCGCAAAAACTATGGGATCTTACAGAGGTAGCGGCGAAGATAGCCCTCCTCGGCGTCAACGATATGCTGCAAGGTATCATGTACCCGGCCAAAGGTGCCGGGGGTGCTAGCATCCAAGAGCTCGTCGCCGAGTCCCGCGCACAGGTCCAGCAGGCGTCGATTCGCCCAAAGGTTATGTCTGAAAAGCTCCGCTAAAGCCGTGTTCACAGATGTATCTCCCTTGAATTACTGGGTACCTCTACGAAATCCGCGGCCCGACTAGGGGGGGTGCGTTTAACGCACTACCCCCTCCATAGCTCGCCTTGCGCTGGCGGTACGCCTGGGCGCGCAAGGCATTCTGCTCGCGCTTCACCTCATCACGGCACAGGTCACAGTAGATCGAGGCTGGTCCCCGCTCCCCTCTCATCACCGTCTCGCGCTCACCACACCGGGCGCACGTGATGCGCTTCTGCTTGACCGCCATATCTCCCCCTTTTGGACCGTCACGCAAGTATTATAAGAAACCTGAGTGACGGCTGTCAAGCGCCCCTTTCTCCCGCCGTGGCGGCCCTGTGTGACCCCCGTGGAGGGCGGGGAGCAAGGTGTGTTTCCGTGACACGGAAACCCCCCGCCGGCGCTGCGCTTGGCGGCGACGATGCGCTACACTAGCGCCATGCCCGACAGCGCCATCCTCCCGCCGGCCGCCCCACCCTGCGACGACTGCGGGCGGCCCCTTACCCCTGCGACCTATCGCCACTTCCACGACCTCAACGAGGGGACGCGCGTGCTCTGCCTCCGCTGCTGGGATGCCCGTAACAGCACCTCCTGGCGACGCCTAAGCCTGCGCCTCCCCACGCCCCTGCGCGCTGACCGCCCGCACGAAGGCGACGCCGCGCCCCCTGTCCCCTACCGTGACACTCCCTAGCGCCCCGTGGGCCTCCGGACGCCGTTTATAGCCCTTGTGTGCCCTCAGAGGGGCGCTGCGCCGCTAGGGAACGCCCCAGCGCCCCAGCGCCCCTCTGAGCGCGTCACGCGGCCTGTAATCGGCGGTGTAGGCTATGATGAGCACTACGCCCCCGCCCACCGGGCCGCGGATTTCGTAGGGATACCCAGCCATCGACCCCTCACGTACACTCATGTCTGTATGTTACTTCGCCTTATGTAAGTGATTGGAGGACGACATGACACTGGGCCGCAAGGTACCTGTGACCGAGTTACCGCCACACTCGATCGGCTCGGTTGATTACGTCGATGCCTTCGAGATCGACCGGGATCCTTCGGACACTCGCACCGCCGAGGAGTCCACTCGCAGCGCTTTCGACCATCCACCGTCGATCCTGCGCTCATCAGTCCTATCCGTGCACCGGCATGTACTCCGTTTCGAACTCGGGCCCTGGTCATCGCCCGAGCACATCATCGGGTGGCGGGTCATCAGGCGGGAGCCGGAAGCCATCCACATCGAAACCCAGGGGACGCTGATGAGCGGCCACCTCGTGGTCCGAACGACTACCAAGACGGTCACGGTAACGACGTTCATTCACTACAACAGACCTCTCGTCGGAAAGGTAGTCTGGGCAGCGGTCAGTCCCCTCCACCGGGCCATCACCCCCTACGTTCTCAAATGGGATTCGGACCGAATGACGCAGCTCCTGTAACTCGACCGAATGACGCAGCTCCTGTAAATCGACGCCTAAACAGCGGCGGCGCCCACTGCTTTGGATTAAATGTGGACTCACTCCACATTTTGCCCGGTCGGCCCTGGGGGCCTTCCCGCAAAATGTTCCGCTCGCACGACCGATGTCCCCCGCTCGACCTCTTTTGCGTCCCTTAAAAAATACCGCGTTGGGAGGGGGACAAAGTGTATTTTCGTCAACTGACACCCCCGCCTGTGCTGCGCCTGACGGGCACGATCGGCTACACTGGCGCCATGCCACCCGCCACACCTCTTCCCGCCTCTACCCCCCGGTGCCAGAGCTGCGCGCGGCCGCTCACCCCCGCGACCTCTCGCCCGTTCCACGACCTCGCCGAGGGGACCCTCGTGCTGTGTCTTGGGTGCTGGGAGGCCCGCAACAGCACCGCCTGGCGGGGCCTGAGTCTGGACCTGCCCCGCGTCCCCTGAGCGCGCCAGGTCCGGCGTTGCGCCCGCTGCCCTCGCATCACTGGTAGCGCCGTGCCTGTTCCTAGCGCCCCAGGAGGCCTAGGAGCCGCCTATAGCCCTTGTGCGCCTCATTGACGCCTACGCCGCCAGGAACCGCCCTAGCGTCCCTGAGAGCGTGTCACACGGCCACGGGGCGAGGTAGAGGCCGCGTGAGCGCCCCGCCCGCCGCGCCCCGCCGCCGACACCTGAGGCGCGCCCCGCCGCGCTAGCGCCCGCGCCGTCCCCTCCTGCAGCGCGGCGCGCGGCCTGCGCCGCCGTGGCCGCTGGGACCACAGATGGTATAGGGGTGCCAGGGTCATTCTTTTCCAAGTAGTCCGAGCCGCCCGCTTGCGAGCGCCCGACGCGACCCGACCGTGTAGGCAGATGAGGGGGCCGGTAAGCGCGCTTGGGTAGCCCACTACGCAAGCGGGCGCGGGGCGCCCCCTTACTACGTTCGCAGAGCGAGCGCCAGCGCGCTTGCATAGTAAGCTACGCGGATGGCCAGCGGGGACGGTGCGCGGAGCAAACCTGGACTCACTCCAGGTTTTGTTCGCTGGCGCTCACAGAAACCCTACGCTCGCTCGACGAGCACAGGTTTTAAGCGAGCGTCAGCGAGTGCGAAACCATAGTAAGCTACGGTTGCTCGTCTACCCCGAGCTTGGTTGCAGGAGACGGCTACCTACTTGGAAAAAGAATGAACGGCGCGCGGCTCCGGCAGAGGGTCGTGGCGCGATCCCGTAGCTCACTACGGGAACTTCTGGCCCCCGAGCGGCCCCAGGATGGGGGCACGGCTTGGAGGGGGCCAGAAGTTCCCTACGCTCGACCGCCCACCCCCCCCAGTTACCTTGACGGCCGGGAGGCCGAGATGATATACTGGAGAAGTTGTGAGTCGAGCGCCTTCCGCGCTGCGGCTCTTTTTTTATGCCCTTTTTCGCCACCCCGCCATGTCGCAAGACAAAGGGATCTCCTACCGTGTGAAAGCTCGGCTCGGCCACCACCGCCTCGGCGAGCGAACAGAGCATTTTGTGGGAGGCCCCCCAGGGCCGATCCCACAAAATGTGGAGTGAGTCCACATTTGTCCCAAATGCCGCGCCGTGATCGCTGTCGTCACCAGAATACACCGTGGGCACGGCAGGCGGCTACTGGGAAAAAGAGGGGCCGGGCACGATCTTTTTTCCCAGTAGCCCGCGGTCGCGTCTAGGGCGTTTGCTCCTTGCCCCGACGCGTTACCCGCGCTCCGTAGCGTTACGCAAGACCCGTCGAATTACGCGCTCGTCAGAGGTCTCCCTGAGCTTCGAGAGATGGCTTTAAGCCTTTCCTTGTGGCGTGGATCGTGGCCGCTAAATGGCCCAATTCGTGGAGGATGGCGATCTTGCGCAGCAGCGTTTCCTTGTCGGCACGCCCTGCCGCATTGCGGGGATGGTATCCTGTGACACGCTCTCGAAATCGCTCAATCGGCGCGGTGTACCAGCGGAGTAGCGCCTCAGCGGTGCTAATCGCAGCGAAGGGGCCGTCTTCGGCGGTAAGCGCGTAGTCCCACGTCCCGCCGTTCGCCACCGCATAGATGGGCCCGGCAATCCGGTCCTCCGCCTCGACCCAGTCGTAATAACCTTTGGTGCTAGTTGACAAGGACATGGGGAGCCCTCGATTCTGATGGTATCAGGACACCAGAAGAGAGGAGCACCCCATGACCACCGTCGATTTTATCACCGACCTGTTCTACCGTGTGGATGAGGCCATGAGCGACATCCCGCAACACCCGCAAGCCCGCTTGTCTCCGAGCGAG
>JAABUM010006883.1_pt1 | contig 10827 bp, 9 predicted proteins | sample 5559161 | NCBI WGS metagenome assembly JAABUM01 (sample SAMN10711868, study PRJNA513369) | rock metagenome | isolation source: Antarctica rocks | place: Antarctica: Victoria Land, Siegfried Peak nord | reverse complement strand
ATCCTCGACATAAGCTGCGAAGCGCGCTTCACTCTCAGACGCCATCTCATGCTCCACCCCATCGATCGACTCGAAATGGAGCTCTCCGGCATGAGGCCAACGCGGCTTTGTGACTCAGTAAGATTAGAACCGGCAACATGATTCCCCAGCACCATATCTCGTTAGTGATCGTTTACGGGCGCATCGAGGACTGACCGAACCTTTGCCGCCAGCTCCTCGATCGTGAACGGCTTGCCAAGCAGTTCCACGCCCGCGTCGAGCACGCCGTTATGCACCACTGCGTTGCGCGTGTAGCCCGTCGTAAACAGGACGCGTAGGTCGGGTCGTTGTCGGCGCGCCGCTTCGGCCAGCTTGGCGCCGTTCACCTCGGGCATCACGATGTCGGTGAACATAAGCACGATCTCGGGGTGAGCTTCGAGCAGTCGCAGAGCAGACGCGGCACCGTCCGCTTCCAAGGTCCGGTAGCCGAGTTCGGTGAGCGCATCCACGCTGAGCTGACGCACGGCATGCTCATCCTCGACGACGAGAATGACTTCCTGCGCCTCGCCTGGCGGAATATCGAACTCTTGTTCGGCGTCGGACGCCACAGCTAGGGCTCCGATCAGCCGGGGCAGATAGACTTTGATCGTCGTGCCTTGCCCGGCCTCCGAGTAAATTTTCACATGCCCGCCCGACTGTTTCACAAAGCCGTAGACTTGGCTGAGGCCGAGCCCTGTCCCCTTGCCAACGTCCTTGGTTGTGAAGAACGGGTCGAACGCCTTGGCGATCACCTCGGGCGGCATACCGGTGCCGGTATCGGTTACCGCGATCAGCACATATTGGCCCGCGACCAGGCCCAAATGCGCGGCGGCGTAGCGGTCGTCGAGGTGGGCGTTCTGGGTCTCGATCGTCAGCCTCCCTCCCTCGGGCATGGCGTCCCGTGCGTTGACGCCAAGGTTCAGAATGACATTCTCGAGCTGGTTGGGGTCTGCGCTGGTCCGCCAAAGGCCGCCAGCCAGCACGGTTTCGAGCTGGACCATCGCGCCGAGCGAGTGGCGCAACAGGTCCGACATGCCGACAACGAGTTTGTTCGCATCGATCGGCTCGGGCTTGAGCGGCTGCTGACGCGAGAATGCGAGCAAGCGCTGGGTCAGATTGGCAGCGCGGCGTGCGCCCTCCGTCGCAGCATCGGCATAGCGATGCACGCGTGCGTCGTCAGTAATGATCCGCCTTTTGAGCAACTCCAGCGATCCCATGACGACCGCCAGCATGTTGTTGAAGTCGTGCGCGATCCCGCCGGTCAGCTGCCCGACTGCTTCCATCTTCTGTGACTGGCGCAGCTGTTCCTCGGCTTGAGCCAGTGCTTCGGCGCGAAGCTTCTCGCCGGTGATATCGCGGCCCAGCGCATGGATCAGGCGCTGGTCGGGCACCGCGGTCCACGACAACCAACGGTATGACCCGTCCTTATGCCGATAACGATTTTCGAACCGCAGCGTCGTCAGGCCCTCGGAGAGATTTCCAACCTCGGCGATCGTCTGCGCCGCGTCGTCGGGGTGAATGAGGTCCATGAAGTCGCGATCGAGCAGCTCTTCCTCGGCCCATCCGAAAAGCGTCGTCCACGCCGGATTGACTGCGGTTATCGTCCCGTCGAGCCGCGCGACCAGCATCAGGTCTGTCGACAACCGCCACATGCGGTCTCGATCGGCGGTTCGCTCCTGGACACGCGCTTCCAGCGTTTCGTTCAACTCGCGCAGCCGGTCCTCAGCGAGCCGCTGCGCGGTGATGTCGGTGTGGACGCCAACCCACTCGCGGATCTCGCCTGCTTCGTCGAGCGCCGGGATCGCCCTGATCGAAAACAGCCGCCACGCACCGTCGTGTCGGCGGACACGGTGTTCAAAGATGAAGGTCTTGCGTTCGCGAACAGCATCGTTCCAGGCGTCGATCGTCGCTTTTGCGTCATCAGGGTGCACTGCGGCAGCCCAGCCATAGCCTTGGTACTCGTCCGGCGACTGACCGGTCAACGCCGCCCAGCCGGCTTGTTCGCCACGCATCTCGCCTTGCGCCGAGTTCGTCCACAAGACGCCTTGCACCGCGTCGACCGCAGCGCGGAAGCGATCGCCGCTGGCTCGCTCGGCCTCTTGGGCCAATTTTTCCCGGGTGACGTCGCGCGAGACCGCAAGCAGCCGTTCGGGTTGTCCATCGGCCCCGTTGATCGGCGTGACGATCACGTCCCACCAGCGCGGCGTACCCTTCAACGTCGTGGCGAAGCCCTGGAAGCGACCCGTGCCGCCCGCGCGTGCCTCGGCTACCGCCGTATTCGCCTTGTCGTGCTCCACGCCTTCCCAGAAGTCGGGCCAGCAGAGGCCGGCAATGTCGCCGAAGTCGTCGACCTCCATGACGCACATCCCGCCCTCGGTCATGAATTCGAGGCGCGCGTCGAGGTCGAGCACCTTGATGCAATCCGCCGAGCTTGCGAGGACCCGATTGGCCAGTTCTTCGCTCGATCGCAGCCGGTCTTCGATCAGCCGGCGTTCCGTCTCGTCACGCGCGATCTTGATGAATCCGCCGATCTTGCCATCGGCATCGTGCAATGGACGCACAGATCCGTCGGCAAAAAAGCGCGAGCCGTCGCGACGCAGGTGCCAGCGGACGTCGGCCGCGCAGCCGGTCTCGCGCGCTGTCGTCAGTTCCTGCTGCGGCGCGCCTGCGGCCACGTCTTCGGGCGTGAACAGCGCCGAACAATCGCGCCCGACGATCTCGTCCGAACTCCACCCGAATACGACCTCCGCCCCGGGCGTCCAGTCGACGATGGTGCCGCCCATGTCGGTCGTGAAAATTCCGTAGTCCTTGACCCCCTCGATGATCCGACGGCTGCGCTCCTCGCTTTCGCGCAGCAGCATTTCGGCGCGGACCTGGTCAGTCGCGTCGTACCCGCCGACGAAAATGCCGCTAATTGCGCCTTGGTCATCGCGAACTGGTTGATACAGCAGGTCGATGAACCGTTCGCCGTCGGCGCGATCGAGGCTGATCGGCATGGCGCGCGCGACGAACGGCGCGCCGTCTGCAAACACACGATCGAGCAGTTCGAGAAAACCTTGGTCAATGACTTCGGGAAAGACCTCGCGGACCGGACGGCCGATGAATTCACGGGCACCGGAAAGCGCGACATAGGCGTCGTTCACATACTCGTAACGGTGCTCGGGTCCTGCAAGCAGCGCGACGAAACCCGGCATTTGTCGGAGGGCTTGCTGCTGCCGCTCGCGCTCGCCTGCCGTCGCCTGCTCGGCCCGCATGCGGGAAGTTGTCTCGCTGACGATGGCGATGATGCCTGCGGGTCGACCCGTCTCGTCCGGCACGGGTGAAAAGGCGAGGTTAAACCAGGCTTTTTCGGCAACACCGCCACGCTCCAGCACGAACTCCTGGTTGCGCAGCTTCTGCGCCTTCCCGGCTAGAACCTTCGCGGCCGTATCCGCCATGAACTCGGCTGCTTCGGGCCAGCCTCGTGAGACTGAATTGCCAAGCAACGCCGGGTGCCGGTCTCTAGAGATCTCAGAATACCCGTCGTTGTAGATCATCGGACCATCCAGACCCCAGATAAGGATCATCGGAACCGGCGAGTGCAGCACGATGTCGACGGCAGTTCGTAAGCTCTGCGGCCACGCTTCTTTCGGTCCGAGCTTCGTGAGCGACCAGTCAAACGAGTCCACAAGCGACACGAGACTTCGTCCGCTTACGGCGTTGGCGACGCCGTCCTGTCTGTAAGCGGCGGTGTCCTGCATCTTACTCCATAACCTCACCCAGCGCCGACGCACACGGCTCCTGTCGTCACCCTCGTGTTACTTAAACCCACGCGAGGGGAAAAGTCTTATCAATGGGGTGACCGGCGGGTCCTTTGGCAAGCCGAACAGCGTCAGTTGCCAAAGCTCACGGTGGCCTGGGCCACCCTGCGCCGATCCACGTCCTCCTGCCCTCCGCCCGCTATATCGAATTGCTGCATTCCACACACGCCACCCAGCGCCAGATCTTGCGCGAGAAGGGCACCCCCGCCGCCGAGCTTGGTCTTCTCGACCCGAGCGCGCCTACCGATCAGACCCTCGATGCCATGGTGGCGAACCCAGTCCTCGTGGACCGACCGACCAATGTCACGCGGCAGGGCGTGAAGCCTTGCCGCCCATAGCAGGTGACCTGCTCGACCGTCAGCCGGACAGCGTCACCAGGAGAGTCGGCAAGGTCGTCGTTGCGAATGGCAGCGACTGATGCGAGTTGGGGAATAGCCCGTCAAATCGTCGCTGATCCGATCACGTCACGCATGTTTTTCTTGGGTCTGCCAACGCGACTTCTTGTGCCGAGCGTAGCCGAGGATAGTCTTGAGGGCTGTAGCGAAGGCTCGGATTATGTTATTATACGACGGTATTTTTGACGGTATCAGGAGTTAGCAGCATATTTAACCGAACAAAAACAATAGTTTACAGTGTAGTTGACAATCGAGGGGGAGTGATGGGGACCGGCGGCGCGCCGATGGGAGGCCGCGTTACATCTGGTGGAATTTCGTGTCCTCGCGGCCGGAGCGGATCGAGCAGGCCAAGGAGGAATGGGCGCGGGGGCGCTTCGACACCGTGCCGGGCGACGTTGAGGATTTCATTCCGCTGCCCGACAGACGGGACAAGCCCCAGCGCTCGACCGGCGGGGTTTTCTATCCCTGAGCCCAGCGCGCCGAAGACACCGCGGCGGGAACCGAGAGCAAGGAAAGGAGAGCCATGACGAGCACCATACCGGGCATCCACCACGTGACGGCGATCTCCGGCCCGCCCCAGCCGAACGTCGATTTCTACACCGGACCTCTCGCCCAGCGGCTGGTCAAGAAGACGGTGAACTTCGATGCGCCCGACACCTACCATCTCTATTACGCTGACCGGACCGGCTCGCCCGGCACGATCCTGACCTTCTTCCCCTTCCCGGATGCCGGGCACGGCCGGGCGGGACCCGGCATGGCGAGCGCGGTCGCCTATGCCGTGCCGCGGGGCGGGCTCGACGCCTGGATGGTGCGGCTGGCCGAAGCGGCGGTCCATTTCGAGGATCCGCGCGAGCGTTTCGGCGAACGTATGATCGCGCTCGCCGATCCGGACGGCATGCCGGTCGAGCTGATCGAGACGGAGATGGCGGACGAGCCGAACCGCCAGGCGGGCGAACCAGCGGACGGGTCCGCCGGGAGGCCGCGTGACGACGGGCTCCACTCCGTCACGCTGTGGCTCGCCGATCCCACGCCCACCGCCAGGCTGCTCGTCGATCTCTTCGGCTACGAGGCTGCAGGGCACGAGGCGGGCGACGGCGTGGAGCGCCTGCGCTTCCGCTCACCCTCGCGCAGCCGTGGATCGATCGTCGATCTCGTGCGCTCCGACGCGCGTTCCATCGGGCGCCAAGGGGCGGGCACGATCCACCACGTCGCCTTTCGCGCCGAGGACGACGGCGCGCAGCACGAGTGGCGCGAGCGTGCAAGGGCGGCGGGCCTCGACGTCACGCCCGTGATCGATCGGCAATATTTCAACGCGATCTACTTCCGCGAGCCGGGCGGCATCCTGTTCGAGATCGCCACCGACCCGCCGGGGTTCTCCACGGACGAAGCGTCGGACGAACTCGGCACGCGTCTCATGCTGCCACCGCGCTACGAGGCCCGTCGCGGCGAGATCGAGCGCGTGCTGCCGCCGCTCCGGGTTCGGGCATGATGGCGGCCGGTGCATCGGCGGATCCTCACGTGGCCGCCGCATGTGAAGCGATGAAAGGTCTTGGTCCGCCTGTTCAGCCATCCAGGCGATCAGCGAATCCGACGGGGCCGGCTTCGCTATGTTGCTGAGGACGTTGGTGTCGAGCAGGTAGAGCATCAAAGGTCGACGTCGCGACCTTCCTCACGGGGACGGGTTAGGTCGAGGCCGGTGCCGACGAGCGGCGCAAGGCTGCGAGGATTCCGCCTTTCTCCGGTGGTTCGCCCGCGAGGGTGCGACTGACAGCCATGCGGAGGTGCGACGCCTCGGGGCCGTCTTCCGCCAGACGGCGCGCCAAGAAACGAATGATATGAGAGCGCGATCGGCGGCGCGTCCCAGGACTTCGAAGCGTGCGAGCCCGCGCTCGCTCAGGCGAGCGCGCTGGGGCGCTAGAGGCCGAGATCGCTCAGGCCCGGATGATCGTCGGGCCGGCGGCCCTGTGGCCAGTGGAACAGGCGCTCGCTCTCGCGGATCGGCAGATCGTTGATGCTGGCGACGCGGCGCGCCATGAGGCCGCGCGCATCGAACTCCCAGAGCTCGTTGCCGTAAGAGCGGAACCAGTCGCCGCCCGCGTTGCGCGACTCGTAGGCAAAGCGCACCGCCATGCGGTTCTCGTGGAAGCCCCAGACCTCCTTGATGAGACGGTAATCGAGTTCGGCCGCCCATTTGCGCGTGAGGAACGCCTGGATCGCATCGCGGCCCTGCAGGAACTCGGTGCGGTTCCGCCATCGGCTGTCGGGCGTGTAGGCCAGCGACACGCGCCGGGGATCGCGGCTGTTCCAGGCGTCCTCGGCGAGGCGGGCCTTCTGGGCGGCCGTCTCGGGCGTGAAAGGCGGCAGCGGCGGGCGGGCGTCTTCGGTCATCTCAGATGTCATCCAGTGTCGCACCGAGGCGGCGAAGCTCCGCGTTCTCGGCTTCGAGCAGGGCCAGCCGCGCGCGCAACGGCGCTACGGCCGCTTCCACCTCCGGCCCTGTGAAGCGCGGCGTAATATGCTGGGGGCAGTTCCAGTCGAAGGCGCCGAGCCGAAGCGTGAAGCCCCGTTCGGCCAGGGCGCGATAGCCGGGCGTGGCCAGCCGCGCGGCGAGGTCGGGTTCGGCCTTGAGGTCGTGCGGGGTCATGTGGGCCAGCACCTTCAGCCGCTTGCGCCCGGGATAGTCCATGAGGAACAGCGCCACCCGGCTGTCGGCGGCGACATTGCCGAGGCTGATATACTGCCGATTGCCGCGGTAGTCGGCGAACCCCAGGGTCGTGTCATCGAGCACGACCAGGAAGCCCGGCGGGCCGCCGCGGTGCTGGATGTAGGGCCAGCCCGATTGCGACACGCTCGCCAGATAGAAGCTGTCGCGCAAGGCCACGAAGGCGGCCTCGCGCGCGGTGAAGCGGGACGAGGGATAGTCGCCCTCAAGGCTTTCCCAGAATTCGCCGACGCCGTTGGCGGCCTGCGCGTCGCGCACGCTCGGCGTTGCGAGGTGGTCGAGGAAGTCGTAGGCCATGGTGATTCTGATGCTTCGGCGGGTCAGCCCGCAACCTTGCGGCCGAGGAAGTCCAGCATGAGATCGCCGATCTCCGGACCATGCGTCTCCAAGGCAAAATGGCCGGTGTCGAAGAAGTGGACTTCCGCGTCGTGAATGTCGCGCCGGAAGGCTTCCGCGCCGGGCGGCAGGAAGTAGGGGTCGTTCTTGCCCCATGCGGCCAGCAGCGGCGGCCTGTGCTTACGGAAATAGGCTTGCCACGTCGGGTAGAGCGCGACGTTGGTGCGGTAATCGTAGATGAGGTCGAGCTGGATCTCGTCCGTGCCGGGGCGCTCGAAGTAGGCAATGTCCAGCGTGTATCCGTCCGGCGAGACCCGCGCAGGGTCGGCCCCGGTCAGGTACTGGGCGCGGGTCGCCTCCGGCGTCAAGGCCGCGCGGCACGCGTCCCGCGCCTCCGGCGAGGGCGCGGTCCAGTAGGTCTGGTAGGGCGACCAGGCCGCGCTGAGGCCCTCCTGGTAGGCATTGCCGTTCTGGCTGATGATGGCGGTCACGCGTTCCGGATGGGCGGCGGCCAGGCGGAAGCCCGTGGGCGCGCCGTAGTCGAAGACGTAGATCGCGTAGCGTCGCAGACCGAGCGCCTGAGTGAAGCCGTCGACCACCTGGGCCAGGCTGCCGAAGCTGTAGTCGAACCGCCCGCGGGGCGGCGCCTTGGTCAATCCGAAGCCCGGCAGGTCGGGAGCGAGGACGCGGTAACGGGCGGCGAGTTGCGGGATGAGGTTGCGGAACATGTGGCTGGTGGTCGGATAGCCGTGCAGCAGCAGCACGACCGGGGCGTCCGCCGGTCCGGCCTCGCGGTAGAACACCTCGACGGGTCCGACCGCCTGGGTCTTGTAGGTCACATTCATGACGATGATCTCGGCTTTGAGGGCAGTGCGGGGAGCCCGGGGATCGCTCGGGCAACCGAGGCGGGTGATGGTCGGGATGATGACCGAGTGGCCGGCCGGCGGCGAAACGACACGCCGGCCTCGACCGGAGTTCAGGCAGCCTTGCCGTTGTTCACGACCGGGAAATCGATGTCGGTCTTGGCGACTTCGTTGATGTAGTTGGTCCAGGTGTTGAGGGCGACGTGGAGCACGATCTCGATGACCTGAGCGTCGTCATAGCCAGCGAGCTTGACGGCCCGGACGTCGTCTTCGCCGACGTGCCCGCGCTCACGGGCTACCTTTGCGGCAAAGCGCACCGCGGCGTCGGCTTTGGGATCGTTGGACGCGCCCGAGCGGTTGGCGCTGATTTCCGCATCGTCGAGCTTGGCGAGCTTCCTGCCGAGGTAAGTGTAGGCCGAAAGGCAGTAATCGCAGCCGTTGATCTCGGCGATCGCCAGTGCAATCCTCTCGCCGGTCGCAGCCGGGATCAAGCCTTTGGCGAGCGCGCCGGACAGGCCCAAATAACCTTCGAGCGCCGCAGGGCTGTGCGACACGAGACGGAACAGGTTGGGCACGACGCCCAGCTGCTTCCTCACGGCTTCCAGCATGGGCCTGGAAGCGGCGGGGGCGGCCTCGACGGTGGCGGGGGTGGCGATGCGCGACATGAGGCGGGCTCCCTGGTGTCAGGCCACGACGACCCGACGACCGCTATTTGGAGGCTTCCGTCCCGATGCGATAGTTGGCAATACTGGGAGTCACCCTCCCGTCTCGTGGAAGGTCAGCCGTTTGGACCGTCTGGAAGCCATGTCGATCCTGCTCGAAGCCGTCGAGGCCGGCAGCCTCTCGAAGGCTGCTCGAAACCTCGGCCTTCCCCTCGCGACCGTCAGCCGGAAAGTCTCCGAGCTGGAGGCCAACCTCAACGCCAGCCTGCTGACGCGGTCCGCGAAGGGCCTCGCGCCGACGTCGGCAGGCCGATCCTTCGTCACGGCCGCAAAAGCCATCCTGGAGCAGTTGAACGAGGCGGAACGTGCCGCCGCTGGCGAGTACACCGCACCCAGGGGAGACCTCGCCGTGACGGCTCCGGTCATGTTCGGCCGGTTGCACGTCTTGCCGGTGGTGTTGGACTTCCTCGCCGCCTATCCCGAGGTCGACGTGGGGGTGGTGCTGACCGATCGCGTCGCGCATCTCGTCGACGACCATGTCGACGTTGCACTGCGGATCGGCGATCTCCCGGATAGTACGCTGACGGCCAGCCTTCTCGGATCGGTGCGCCGGGTCGTCTGTGCAAGTCCCGCCTACCTCGCCGAGCGCGGACATCCGGCGACACCCGACGATCTCCACCGCCACGCCGCCATCTCGTACGAAAGCGTCTCCGCACCCGGCGTTTGGCGTTTCGAGGCGAGCGGCATCGAACTCGCCGCGCCGCTGCGCTCGCGCCTCAGCGTCAACACCGTCGAGGCCGCGATCGACGCGGCGGTCGCCGGCATGGGTCTGGCGCGCGCCATGTCGTACCAGGTCGTCGATCACGTGCGGCGCGGAGCGCTGGCGCTCGCGCTCGAAGCTTTCGAGCCTCCGCCCCCGCCCGTGCATCTGGTCTACAACGGCCAATCCCGCCTGCCGCTCAAGCTGCGGGCCTTCCTTGACTTCGTCGCGCCGCGCTTGCGCGAGCGGCTCAAGCACGCCGCCTTTTGACGTTCCGGAAAGGACTCACGATTGCAGGACGTCGCGACGAGCAGGCTCGGCGCGACATCTCGAAACCTTGGACGCGGCAACCACGAATGAGATCATATCCCGCGTGCTCAGCGTTATCGACCCTGAGCGCGCTAACGCAAGCGCCAGCCCCGCAATGAATCCGGATCGATCGACATGGCTCCAGTGTGCGTCGGGGTCGCGGGGTGGTCGGTCCCGGCAGCGCTGGGCGAGCGTTTCCGGCCGGACGGCAGCCACCTCGAACGCTACGCCTCGCGCTTCGACGTGGTCGAGGTCAACAGCAGCTTTCACAGGCCGCACCGACGCACCACCTATGCGCGCTGGGCCGCGAGCGTGCCGCCAAATTTTCGCTTCTCGGTGAAGCTCCCCCGGGCGATCACGCACGAGCGCCGCTTGGTCGACTGCACCGATCTGCTGATGCGGTTCGCGGAAGAGGTCAGCGGCCTCGGCGAGAAGCGCGGTCCGGTACTGGTCCAGCTTCCACCCAGCTTCGCCTGGTCCGGCACCCTCGCGGCGGAGTTCTTCGAACAGCTCGAGGCACTCGTCGCGAGCGACATCGTCTGCGAACCGCGCCACGCGAGCTGGTTCACGGCCGAGGCCGGGGCGATGCTCCGCCGCCATCGTGTCGCCCGTGTCGCCGCCGATCCCGCGCCCGTGCCCGAGGCGGCCAGGCCCGGCGGATGGGACGGTATGGCCTACCTCCGGCTGCATGGCTCGCCCCGCATCTATCGGTCGGCTTATCCGCCATCGGTGATCGCCGATCACGCAGGAGCGGTCGCGGCCCTCGCGGTTGGCGGCGCACAGGTCTGGGCCATCTACGACAATACGGCAGCCGGCGCCGCGCCGGCCGACGCCCTGGCGCTCCTCGACCGTCTCGCTCACCCTTGAGGACGATCAGCTCTCGGCCGCAGCCAGTTGCGCGGCCTGGTGCTCGGTGGTCAGCGCGTCGACGACCTCATCGAGTGCCTCGCCGGCGATCACGC
>JAABUM010006881.1_pt1 | contig 10830 bp, 10 predicted proteins | sample 5559161 | NCBI WGS metagenome assembly JAABUM01 (sample SAMN10711868, study PRJNA513369) | rock metagenome | isolation source: Antarctica rocks | place: Antarctica: Victoria Land, Siegfried Peak nord | reverse complement strand
CCCGCGCGCATCACCACGATCTTGTCGGCGAGGCGCAGCGCCTCGTCCACGTCGTGCGTGACGAAGAGGATCGTCTTGCGGACCTTGCGCTGGAGGCGCAACATCTCGTCCTGCAACGACTCGCGCGTGATCGCGTCGATCGCGCTGAACGGCTCGTCCATCAGGATCACGCCCGGATCGGCGGCGAGGGCGCGCGCGAGGCCGATCCGCTGTTGCTGCCCGCCGGAGAGTTGCGCCGGGTAGCGCCCGCGATACTCGTCCGGCGCGAGGTCGATCAGCGCCAGCAGCTCGTCCACGCGCGCCGCGATCCGCTCCTTCGGCCACTTCAGCAGCGTCGGCACGGTGGCGATGTTCTGCGCGACCGTCAGGTGGGGGAAAAGGCCGGTCTGCTGGATGACGTAGCCGATCTGGCGGCGCAACTCCGTCACCGGCAGCTGCCGCACGTCGGTGTCGTCGATGATGATCGTGCCGCCGGTCGGCTCGTAGAGGCGGTTGACCATCTTCAGGAGGGTCGTCTTGCCGCAGCCGGAGGGGCCGAGGAGGGTGATGAAGGAGCCCGCCTCCACCTTGAAGCTGCACTCGTCCACGGACGGGTGCGCGGCACCGGGGAACTGCTTGGAGACGTGGTCGAAGCGGATCGCTTTCATCGGCCCTCCGGGCGAGTCGGCAGTCGGCAGTAGTAGCGCGGTGCCTGTAGGCGCTTACGCCCTCCGCGAACCTCTCTGCCAACTGCCGACTCGTCACTTATTTCTTGATCAGCCCCTGATCCTGGAGGAACTGCTTGGCGACGGCGGCGGGCTCCTTCTTGTCGGCGGTGACCTGGGCGTTCAGCCCCTGCATGACCTGGTTGGTCAGCTTCGGCGCGAGCTTGTTGAGGGCGTCCTTGATCTGCGGGTTCTTGTCCAGCACTTCCTGGCGGACGACCGGGGCGAGCGCATAGTTCGGGAAGAAGTTCTTGTCATCGGTCAGGGTGACGAGCTTGTACTGCGCCAGCTCACCATCGGTGCCGTAGGCGACGACCACATCGGCCTGCCCGTTGGTGATCGCCTGATAGCGCAGGCCGGAATCGGCGGCCTTGTACTCCTTCAGCTTGAAGTTACCGTAGGCGGTCATCAGCCCCTTGAGGCAGTCCTCGCGCTCCGGGCACTCGGCGGGGCCAACCATCGTGATCTGGGCCGCCTTGGCCGCGAGGTCGGAGAGAGTCTTGACGCCGAGCGCGTTCGACTTGTCCTGGGTGATCGCGAACGCCTGGGTGTTATTCATCGGGGCCGGATCGAGCCAGACGAAGTTGAACTGCTGCTTATAGCCATCGGCCACCGCCTTATAGGTCGCGGCGGGGTCGCTCTGCGCGGGGAGCTTCAGCACGGTCACGAGGCCGGTGCCGGTGTACTCCGGGTAGAGGTCGAGATCCTTGGAGACCATCGCGGCCTGCGCGGCGGGGGTCGGGAGGTCGGTCTTCAGGTTGACCTTGAAGCCCGCCTCTTCGAGGAGCAGCTTGTACATATTGCCGACGATGTACTCCTCGGCGAAGTCTTTGGTGCCGACGTTGATCGTCGCACCGTTGCCGCCGCTCGCGGGGCTGCCGCTACTCCCGGCGCTGCCGCTGCCGCTCTGCGTGCCGCAGGCGGCGAGGATCGGCGCGACGAGGGCGAAGAGCAGGGTCAGGGACAGGAACCGGGGCAATCGCTTGGGCGACATACTTTCCTCCACTACAATCACGATAATAACCACGACGACTGAACCGCAGGGCACCGCGCCACGGAATCGCACGGATACCTGCGCCGATCGGACACCCCCATGCGCCGACCGGAGTGTGACCGGGACAACGAAGGGCCGGGCGGTCGCCCCGGCTGGACGGACATCTATCGCGACGCCGCTACCGCGGCGGTTGGACCGCGCGTTGGAGCGCGCTCATGCCGACTTCGGCGACGAGCGCGAGGAAGGCGACCGGGATCGCGCCGACCAGGAGGATCGGCGTATCGAATTGGGCGAAGCCCAGGGTGATGTAGAGGCCGAGCCCGCCCGCGCCGATGAACGCGGCCAGGGTAGCGGAGGCGATCACCTCCGTGAGGGCGATGCGGATCCCCGCGAGCATCACCGGTAGGGCCAGCGGGAACTCGACGCGTCGCAAGGTTTGCGCGGCGCTCATCCCCATACCGCGCGCGGCCTCGCGGATCGCCGGATCGATCCGGCGGAAGGCGGCGTCGGTGTTGATCAGGATCGGCGGCAGGGCCAGGATGGTGAGGGCGATCAGCGCCGAGGTCCGGCTCAGCCCGAAGTAGGGGATCATCAGGAAGAGGATCGCCAGACTCGGGATCACGCGGAAAGTGTTGACCGTGTTGATGATCCCGATCGACGCCGCGCGCGAGCGCGAGGTGAGGATGCCGAGGGGGACGCAGGTGACGATGCTGATCGCGATGGCGATCGCCACCAGGAAGAGGTGGGTGCCGAGCGCCATGCGAAAGCGCGCCTGATCCTGGAGCGCATAGCTGAGCGCCTTGCCGAATTCGTCCACGCTGTACTCATCTCTTCCGCCCTGCGGCTGGCGGCCTACCGGACTGTTCGTGCGCCACGCGCGGCGCCTTTCACGTCCACTCTAACACAGATGCCGACCGTACGCCGCTGCGGATAGCACAAAAGTGCTACGGCTCGAGAACGGCACAGTACGGACCGTTACGGGTAGCGGCACCGGGGGGGATAACGGCGCGAGGCACCCGCGCATTCCCGCCTCAGAGGGCCGGGGCGATCGCGGCGAGCTCGCGCGCGGTCGCGCGGCGCTCGCGCAGGGCGAACCACCAGAGGGTTACGACGAGCGGGACGCTGGCGACGAGCGCGACGACCAGCGGCGCGGCGGGGTGCCGGGTGAAGAGCGGCCCGGCCAGCAGCGGCGCGCCCGCATAGCCGATGACGCCGAGGATCTCGCTGAGGGCGAAGGTGCGCGCGCGCAGATGGGCGGGCGCGGCGGCACCCAGCGCGGCGGCGAAGAGGGACCAGGCGACGGTGTAGCCGCCGCGCAGGGCGAAGCCGAGGGCGAAGCTGGGGAAAGTCTCCAGCACGAGGAAGACGCCGAACGAAAGGGCGGTGCAGGTGACGGCGACGCTGATGCCGAGGGTCGGCTGGCGGAAGGGGCGCAGGCGGGTGACGAGGAGGCCGAGCCCCACGCTGCCCAGCGCGGCGATCGAGCCGAGTCGCCCGATGTCGGCGTAGGTGAGGCCGTGGACATCGCGCAGATAGTTGGCCAGCAGCGTGACACCGAGGGTGAGGATCAGCAGGGTCGCCAGTTGCAAGAGGCAGAGATCCCGGACGCGGCGATCCACCAGCGCTGCGCGGTACGAGGAGCGCTCGCCCGACCCGCCGGTCGGTGCCTGTCGATCGATCCGGCTGAATACCACGAGGCTCAGCGCCGAGAGGGCCGCCGCGAGGAGCATCACCGCGCGCAGGCTGAGCGTCTGCGCCACCTGCCCGCTGACGGTCGGCGCGGCGATCGTGGCGAGCGCGGGGGCGACGGTGTAGATCAGGGTGAAGGCGCGCGCGCGGTCGTGCCCCGCCGCCGCCCCGGCGATCACGGCGGAGAGGGCGGGGATGGCGACGTTGCCGCAAGCGAGGAGGAAGAAGGGCAGGGGGAGCCACGCGGAACTCGGGATCGCCGCGAGGACGACGAGCCCGCCGATGCTGAGCCCTCGCGCGCCGAACATCACCGCGTTGGGGGAGAAGCGGTCGATCAGCAGGCCGCTGGGGATCAGCAGGAGGAGTCGGAAGAGGCCCCACAGGCCGAGGTAGAGGCCGATCTGCGCCTTGCTCGCCCCCAGGTTCTCGATGTAGAGGGGGAGGAGCAGGGCATAGGACGAGAAGGACCCCTCCATCAGGATCATCGTCCAGAAGGAGAAGCCGTTGTCCCGGCCCAGGCCGAATTGCCAGCGGGCTTCGCGCGGCATGGTTCCTCGGTCGTGAGTCGGCGGTCGGCAGAGAGCGATCGGCGGGCGGGGTGGGCCAGGGGGCGTGGCGGCTGGTGGTCGCGCGGAGGGGAGTATAGCAGGAGGGTGGGGCACCCTGGTCGCCGTGCCGCGCGCCCGGTTTGACAGCGGCGACATTCGATGCAAGATGGTGGGAGTGGGCGTTGGTTGGGACATGAAGAGTCTCGCTGGCCAGGATGAGCTCGGTCGAGGATGCATACATTATCCTCGGCGAGCTGCCTTGCGGTGATCATTCAATCGAGGAGGGCCACCGTGAGTGACCGTGCGGACCCCCGAGTCGATGCCTACATCGACGCACTACCCGAATGGCAGCGACAGATCTGCCGGCAGGTGCGCGAACTCGTCCACGCGGTCGCCCCGGATGTCACGGAAACGATCAAGCGCACCGTCCAGCCCTACTTCGTCCTCGATGGCAACATCTGCGCGCTGCTCGCGACGAAAGACCACGTCAACGTTTTTCTGTATGATGGCGGGATCGTCCCCGATCCGGAAGGGATCATCACCGCCGGGCACCAGAACAAGACCGCCCGAACCGTCGCCGTCCGGGAAGGCGAGGCGCTCAACACCAGCGCCCTGGGCGCGATGTTCGCCCGGATCATCGCCAACAACCGCGCCGGTGGCTGGCGCACGCTCAAACAGAGCACCTGACAGGTGGGAGCGCGATGGTACGTGGCAAGGCACCGGTGTGGTCACGCGGCAGCCGGTGGCGCGTGTAGAGAGGGGGAGCCGGTGGAAGGGCGACGTCCGCTACTGATCTCGGTGATGCAATGGGAGGACGAGTTGCGCGCGGGCGCGCTCGCCACGCGCGACGTGATCGCGGCTGCGGCACGGCTGGGCGTCGATGGCGTCGAGGTCCGCCCGGAGTTCTGGCGCGACCGGGCGCGCGAGGTGCCGGAGGCGCGCGATCTGATCGCGGCGCACGGCCTCCTCGTCACCAACGCCACGCGCAACACCCTGTTCAGCGCCGCACCCGACGGCGCTGCGCGGCTGCGCGAGGACATCGACGACACGCGCACCCTGGGCGCGGCGCAGCTGCGCGTTTTCCCCGGCCAACTCCCCGAGGAGGAGGACGCGGCGGGATGGGCGGCGGGGCGGGCGATGGTGGACTACGCCGCCTCACAGGGGATCGTGCTGGCGCTGGAGAATTACGCCTGGACGCCCGGTGGCCGACTCGCCGAGATCGTGGCGGTCCTCGACCGCTATCCCTCCCCGGCACTGGCGACGAATATCGACATCGGCAACTACACGCGGCACGGCGACGATGTGCCGAACGCGATCCGCACGCTCGCCCCGCGCGCGATCTCGGCGCACCTGAAGGATCAGGACGGCCCGCCCGACTTCGACAGCCACCCGCTCGGCGGCGGCACCCTGCCGCTCGGCGCGATCATGGCCGAGTTGGAGCGCTTGCCCCAGCGCCTGCTCTACTGCTTCGAGTTCCGGGGGGGCGGCGATCCCGAGGGGCGCATCGTGGGCAGCCTGGCGTATTTGCGCGAGCGTCGCTGGGTAGGGTGAGGGCGGTGTGGGGGGGCCGCATAGGCGGGTGATGTCGTTGGACCGAGGCACCTATGAAGGGCAGCCGCTCCCGCTTGCTCGGACTGGAACGACGCGGGTGTGGTGGTCTGATTACGAATGCGGTAGCGGCGATGTCCCCTCGCCTTGATAGGGAGAGGGGTGCCGAACGGCGTGAGGCGGGGTGAGGGTCGCACCGACGCGCCGCAGCCCTTACGATTCCGCCCCTCGGAGTCCGTGTATTAAGCCTTCGCCGTCCCGGAAAGGTGCCATCCTAGAGCGAAACTGCAAGAACCAGGAGGAATACAACGCCGGTGCCAATCAGCAGCGAGGACCACATGCCGCGCCCGATGGTCCCCTTGTTGGTAAGGCGCAACGCCACTTCAGCGATGGCCGTGACCAGCAGCGTGAGAAGGGACACGCTCAATAAAATATACAAAAACGTGACAAGTACTGGCATGTCTGCCGCTCCTTCGGTGTGACGAGTTGCCCGTGTTCCCTTAAAAATATCAATCCCTCTCCCAATCCGGGAGAGGGATGGCGAGCAATTGTGCTCTGGTTCAGCATCCTGGTCCGCCGCGTGCTCAAGTAAGGCAATTTCGTCTCGCTCGACGCGCTCCGCGACCGCCTCCCGGCCTTCGTCGCCTACTTCAGTTAGTCAGCCCCTCTGCCGCTAACCTAATACGCTCTTCCGCGTACCTGTACTAGACCATGACCAACTCTGCACATCCGAAGTCTTGGAAGGCATCGGCGAGACAACGAAGCTTCGGCCACCAATAGCCGCGCGAGGCACCATGCACCGCATCCCAGACCGGCAAGAAGAGGCGAAGAACCAACATCAAACGGTAGTCGAGAAGGAGATCGTCCCACCCGTACTCGGAAACGCCTCGCGCCTGCAAAGCGCGGTGATAGCGTCCCAGCAGCCGCAGCTCGCGATCGCCCTCCCGGCGCTGCGCCGGGGTCCAGAACGTGGCGAACAAGTAGACGAGATCGCGCGCGGCGAAGTCGACCTGCGGCCCCTGCCAGTCGATGATGTAGGTCGCGCCGTCGTCCGGTGCCTTCGGGCAGAGGAAGTTGTTGAAGTAGCAGTCGCCGTGGCAGAGGGTGAGATTTCGTCGGGCGGCGATCCGCCTGCCGAGATGGCGCTCCCAGAGGGCGGGCAGGTGCGACAGCACCTCCTCGTAGATCTCGCGCAGCTCGACCGGGAATCGGGCGCCCTCGACCGCGATGAACGAGGCCCACGACGCGACCGTCTCGCGCACGTACGTATCGAAGCTCGCTCGGCTCCCGTACAATCCGTTCATCTCCAGCAGCCCTTCGCCGAGCGCAGGATGCTGCCACCAGTGCGCATGAAACCCCGCGATGGCATCAACCATCCCGTCCAGTTGCGGATCGGTCGGCACGGCGTCCAGCGCCAAGACCCGTGCGCGGTCCGTTGGCGTAACGTGGGTCTCCGATAAATCGGCGAGCAGCAGGTGGGACTTCCCGCCCTGCGGGTCATAGACGGCATCGTAGGGGTGCAGCAGCATCGGCAAAGACGTGGCCGCGGGCGCGACCAATCGATAGAAGGCGACCTCGCGCTCCCCGTCGCGCATGGCCATCGCGCCGACCCCGTTGAGCTTGAGGATGAGGCGCGCCGGGGCACCCGCAGGCGCATCCTCCGAGTACGCTACCCGGAGGTGCCAGGTGGCGGAATTGAAGGCGGCATTCGGTTGGGCGAGAACGTCGACCACCCGCCCGCGCGGCAACACGCCGGAACGCCGAAGGGTCCCATCGAGCCATGTCGGGGTCACTTGGTCGATCGCGGCAATCGCCCCGCTCACTATCGCGCCTTTCCGCTACCGCCCAACCCCGAAAAGAGCGGTTGCGATGCCAATCCTGCCTTCCACGATACGACCGTGCCTATCGGCTCGGGAAGTCGCCAGGGCCAGTCTGTCAGCCCGGTATACCCTTCCGCCACGCTGTACTAGAATCAGCATCCATAACGCGTAGCCTGACTCGGCAAATCCCTCTCCCCATTCGGGAGGGGGGTGCACGAGCCGGGGGTGAAGGCCGCCCCCTCACCCCTCGTCCCGCCAGCTATGCTCCGCCGTGAAGCCGAGGAGCGCGGTGGCCCGCGCGCCGGACCAGGCGGCGGCGTTGCCGGGGAGAGGGCTGCGGACCTCGACGTTGGGGAGGTAGGTCCGCAGCAGCTCCTCGGTCGGCTCGGGGCGGAGGGTGTCGGCGGCGGTGATGTTAAAGGGGTGGAAGCCGGTGAGGGCCGACTCGATGCCGAGGCGGCAGGCGCGCGCGGCGTCGCGCACGTCCACGTAGCCCCAGAGGTCCGTGGCGGCCTGCTCCTGATCGCCCGCGTGCGGGTTCGCGGCGCGCGCCCGCGCCTCCTCCAGGGTGGCGATCCAGTGGAAGCGGAGGGCGAGGACGGTCATGCCGCAACGGCGGACGAACATCCGCGCCGTCCGCTCGTCGGTCTCCTTGGCGAGGCCGTAGGGCTCGTGGGGCAGGAAGGGGTGCTCCTCGTCGAGCGGCACGTAGAGGGGCGGGAAGGTGGGCCGCGCCCAGGCCATCCCGTACCCCGAGGCGCTGGACGCGATGACCGCGCGCCCGATGCCGACGGTCATCGCCGCTTGCAGGGCGTTGTAGGTCGCGCCGACGTTGTTGAGGAAGACGACCTCGTCCGGGTGGCTGTAGGGGGCGGGGATCGCGGCGAGGTGGATCAGCGCGTCGCAGCCGACCGCCGCGCCGATGATCTGTCCCAGATCGCCCATCTCCACCTGCCGGTACGTGATCCCCCCCTCGCGCCGGTCGTTGGCCGGGAGCGTGCGGTCCACGCTCACGACCGCGTGGCCGTGGTCGCGCAACTCGCGCCCGACCCTGCTCCCGAGTCGCCCACTGCCACCGGTGATCAGGACGCGCATCGTGGCTCCTTTCAGTCGCTCACGAGTCGGCAGTCGGCGGTCGGTAGTCGGCAGAGAGGCTCGTCACCGACACAGGGTTTGCTGGTAGGGCAGCACCCCGCAACGCCCGGTTCTGCCGACTGCCGACCGCCGACTGCCGACTATTCCAGCGGCAACGACACCACCGCGCCCTGCTCGATCGAGCGGAAGATCGCCTCGGTCAGCTCCATGTAGCGGAGGCCGTCGGCGAACGAGGGCTCGACGGCGGGGCGTCCTGCCCGGACGGCGGCGATGAAGTCCGCCTCGGCGGTCCACTCGCGGCGCTCGGCGGCGGGGATCTCGACCGGGCGCAGCTCCTTGTCGCCGACCTTGCCGGCGAGAATCGTGGTGTAGCCCCCCTCCGCGAGGTAGCGGATCGTCCCGCCCGTGCCGTAGATGGCGAAGCCGTTGGCCCCCTCGGCCAGCGCGGCGACGCCGCTACAGGTGAGGGTGAGGAGCGCGCCGCTCGCCAGCTCCCCGATCACCGAGAGGGTGTCCGGGCGCTCGACCGGCGCGACCCCGCCCTCGCCGTCCGGGCGCTCGGTGGTGAAGGTCCGTTCCAGGGCGACGACGTGCGTGGTGGGGCCGAGCCAGCGGTCGGTCACTTCGAGCATCATGCCGAGATCGAGCGCGTTGTAGCCCGAGAGGTCCCAGCGCTGCCGCCAGTGGCGCGGCGTGGTCGGGTCGAGGTAGGCGGCGTTGTACGACTGCACCACGACGTTGCGCGGCTCGCCGATGAAACCCTCCGCGATCATCCGGCGCACGACCCGGTCGCCGGGCATGAAGTGCGGGGGCGGGGAGATCATCGTCGTCTGATTGGGGTGGCGCGCGGCGGCGTCATACATCGCGCGGGCGTCGGCGTAGTCGAGCGCCATCCGCGCCTGGGTGAAGACGTGCTTGCCCGCTTCCAGCGCCGCCTCGGTGACGACGCGGTGCATGTAGGGGTGCGCGCCGATCCAGACGATGTCGATCGCGGGGTCCGCGACGAGCTGCTGCCAGTCGTCGTATGTGCGCTCGATGCCGAACTCCTCGGCGGCGCGCTCCGACGATTCGCGGCTGCGGTTGGCGACGCCGTGGAATTCGAGCCCTTCCACGGTGCGGAGGCCGGGGACATGCCGGTCGCGGACGATGCCGCCCGCCCCGACGAAGCCGATGCGTAGGGTGTCGCTGCTGGGCATGGGGTGCTCCTTTCTCTGAGTAGTCGTGAGTCGTGGGTCGTGAGTCGCGAGTGGGTTCGTCAGCGGCGCGGTGCTGATTGTTGGGACGGAGTCGTTGCCGACCTTCTCGCGACTCACGACCCACGACTCACGACTCCGTCCCCGTCCCCGCCGCCCCCGCCATGATGCGGGCGATCGCGGCGGCGTCATCATCGCTTAAGTGCCAGTCTGCCGCCGGGAGGGCGCTCGCGATCTCGTCGGCCTTGCGCGCGCCGACGAGCGCGACGCTGACGGCGGGGTTGCGCAAGACCCAGGCGAGCGCCAGCTGGGCGACGGTGTGGCCGCGCACTTCCGCGAACGCCTTCAGTTCGTCCACCACCGCCACGTTCTTGACCAGATTGTCGCGCTCGAAGAGCGGCAGGCCGAATGCCTTGCCGGTCGCCCGCCAGTCGCGCTCGCCGAAGGTCGTCTCGCGCGTGAAGGTGCCGGTGAGGAGGCCGTGCGCGAGCGGCCCGTAGGCCATCACGCCGATGCCGTGCTCCCGGCAGAAGGCGAACGTCTCCGCCTCGCGGCGGCGGTCGAAGAGGTTGTAGCCGACCTGATTGCAGACGAGCGGGCCATATTGCAGGCAGTCGGCCAGTTGCTCGTTCGAGAAGTTGGAGACGCCCGCGTACCGGATCTTCCCCGACTCGCGCAGCCCGTTGAGGGCGCGCATCGTCTCCTCGGCGGGGGTGTTGACATCGGGCCAGTGGATCAGCAGCACGTCGATGTAGTCGGTGTGCAGGTGGCGCAGGCTCTCCTCCGTGGAGGCGATGATGTGGTCGTGGGTGGCGTTGCGCCCGAAGCGCCCCTCCTCCTCGGAGTAGGGGATGCCGCACTTGGTGACGACGACCACGTCCTTGCGGCGCGCGCCGAGCGCCGTGGACAGCACCTCCTCGGCGCGGCCCAGGCCGTAGGCGGGCGCGGTGTCGAAGCAGGTGACGCCGAGATCGATCGCGTGGCGGATGGCGGCGATCGCCTCCGCGTCATCGACGCCGCCGTAGCCCTCCTTGGTCGCCGTGCCGCCGATCGGCCACGTCCCGAAGCCGATCGACGAGGTGGTGAGTCCGCTGGTGCCCCACTGGCGAGTATCCATGACGTTCGCTCCCTTCGGTCGCTCACAGGTCGTGAGTCGGCAGTCGGCAGTCGGCAGAAGAGCTCGTCAACGGCGTAGCGCTCGAGGGATGCTCGACGCCTCGCAGCAGCTTGCTCTGCCGA
>JAABUM010006874.1_pt1 | contig 10839 bp, 15 predicted proteins | sample 5559161 | NCBI WGS metagenome assembly JAABUM01 (sample SAMN10711868, study PRJNA513369) | rock metagenome | isolation source: Antarctica rocks | place: Antarctica: Victoria Land, Siegfried Peak nord | reverse complement strand
CCTCCAAATCATCGGCTGGCCCTCTGCCTCGTTGCATACTGGAGCCCAACATGTCACCAAGCACCATACATTCCACCACAACTCAGCAACAGAGCCCCTCGATGTCTGCTGCTGCAGACATCGAGCGTTTCTGTTCCTCAGTTGTCGAGGGATTTGTTGCGTTTGGTGACATTTGGGCGCCAGTATGCGTCGAGGTAGGGCGCCAGCCGATAATTCGGATGTTTTGGCGATGTTTCGTTTGCAGTACAGTGGCGAAAGGGCCACACAGCCTCTTGTAGACGATCCCTCGTGAGTCGACGTTTTATGATCACAAGAGACGCTTTGCCGCTGCGCAAGGACTCACTGGAGCATCGACTGCTGGACTTGAGCCAGCAAAATGTCTTGCAGACTCACCAAAGAACAGAAGTGGCAGCTACTGTTCGACAAAAACTGGCGAAATCTGGCCCCTTCGAGCCAAACCAAGTGGTTCGTCTATCTCAGAAAGTGGAAGGTGACATTTGCTACCCTACAGCCCTCTTGTTTTATGCCCATGCAAGAAGAGTTTGTTGGCTTTAGTTCTGTGTTGTTTGACCAACAGAAGTGGATATATGACCATCCTGAGCAGCCTGCAGGATATCTGGTGTTTCCCAGCAGTAAGGTCTCTGCTTTTCTTTCACATATCCTTGCAGACTGTACCAACAGCAGTAGCAAGGATCCGCATGGCGCTGTGAAGTCGGCAAGGAAGGCTCTGCGACACCTGAGAGCGTGCCAGGCGGGCATACCAGATGAGGGGGTAGACTTCCCCAGCCAACCTTACATAGTTGGGGTCACAAGCAGAGCAAAGACAGCAACAGCTGAGGCTCGCCAGTGGTCAGTAGCTGTTTGCTGACAAGTCATACTGGCAATTCATGCCCTTGAGGTCTCATGAGAGGTGCATGCTTGTGTGTTTTAGCGAAGAAGCTGATCCTAGCTGCTCTGCCAGCACCCTAAGCAATGAGCAGTATTCCTCTCTGCTTGATGCAGCCATGCGCTTCCCAGACAAGCAGGTACAATTGTTGATGTGTTTGCCTCATGATGTGTGTTCCGGTGCGCTCAATATCGAAACCTGCATAGCAGCCAATGCTGTCACAAAAAGCCCATATTTCGGTATACAGTTCTCAAAGGAACAGTATCAGCACACAACAGGTTTTTTGTGACCGCAAAGACGTTGACACATTGAATGGTTTGCAGCTGCATCTGTAACAGTTTGGCTATTGCACCATCTGCCCGCTGGTCCAGGTTATGCAGAGTCCTGTGCATGACCTGCAGGTTGGTCTTTGTGTGGCTGCCATGGTCAGTTGTGGCATGATGGCAGGTTACTGCTCAGGTCAGGTTGTGTGCTTGCTTTGCTGGCTACTGTTGAAGCATTGTACCAACATGTTGTTGTACATATGATTTACAAGACACCAGACACTTCATGGAGTTGATCTGCAGTGCACCTGCCGAACCCTTGCCCATGCAGATCTTGGCACTGGCCAACAATGCTGGCAAAGCAATCAGGTGAGCAGCTGCAAACCTACAGTTGAAGACTGTTCTGGCTCCAAGGCTCACCGCCTGTGAGGCACCACCTGTGCGCCTCTTGACTCGCCTCTAAAATACTGTCATGCAAATGCAGGATGCTCAGATGACCTATGCAGCATTAACCAATCACCGTCAGCCACACTGAGACTGCTTGGCATACCTGTCGCAACTTGTGCTGCATCAGATCAATGTCAGCAAGCTTCCACTGCTGGCGCTGATATACCAGAACAACATGAGCTGGCGCTCTTACCGGATGTTCTTTCGAGACCCCTCAATGGCTACGAGCAAGCAGACCTACTATGACCTGTCCACTATGTTGTTGAAGGTCGCATCAACCATGCCTGACGGTCTTGTCAAGACAAAGGTATGCTGCTGTCACACTATGGTAACCTTTGCGTGATAGCACCCATTAAGATGTTTTGCAGTCTCTTGGGGGATTGATATAAATCGCAGCAAGCATTTTATTGTTACTGGTCAACAAGCCAGGCAGCGCGATGTTTGATATCATGACCTGCCTGCTGATGATGAGCCTGGATGTCATGAGTTATGCCACCTACTGAGTACATTTGCTCAGAGTTTGCATCAGCTCAATTTCCAGTTTGCACTTGTACTCGCACCTAGCAAGTGACAATGATGTTGGTGGGATACCTGCAGGTCATGCACCTGATGCGTTGTAGTGGAGCAGTCAGTCTAGCAGCTGCAGCTTGCAGCATGGATGTTCTGCGAGTTTGGGGCAGGTATACACTCTGCTTTTTTGTTGGTCACATGCATGCATAGCGGGCATGTAGACAGCACATACATTGTCACAGATTGTCTGCTTGAAGTACACAAGTCTCTTTAGGAATCAACATGTCTCGTCAGGGGTCTGTGTGACATGCTGCCGCATCAAACACGTCGATGGTTTCAAGGACTTTCTGCTTGAAGTATACAAAGCTCCTGGGAACGATGTTGACACATTAGAGTGTTTTGTAACAGCCACAAACCACGTTGATGAGACGGTCACAGATTCCTACTTGAAGTACACAAATCTCTTAGGAATATTTTTGTCTCACTGGTTTTTTGTAACAGCATAAAAACAGGGTTTCATGACATCACATGCTGTGTGATGTGAAGGTGGGCAAGGTCAGAAGGTGTGGTGGGCAAATCTTACTTGCCCAAGTCGCCTCTCTCTGCACTGCCAGCAACTGGCGGTTTGGCAGGGTTTGGGACTGACTTCATGACCAACCACGCCTTTGGCCGAGGCACTGTTGCAGTTCCAGTCGCATGGATTGACTGTTTGGCGCCCCATGCCCGGTTCATTCTACAAGCCGTTCGTCTTCGCAACCGCATGCGCATTGGGAAGGCAGATTTCAGTGGCCAACATTCTGTTGAGTCCATTCTCTACCTGGTGCGCTGCCTGCTCTGCATGTTTGCAAGTAAGTGCTGTGCATGCCTGCCATTCAGCAGACTGATATGTATTCACTGTAACAAGATACTCTTTCTCAAATGCAGCAATCAAAAACCTGGTTTAGTACTCCAACAAGAATGTCTTTTGTGATTGTGGAATCCAGCGACAGCAGTTGCAGGTGTGATTTTCAGTGACATGATACTTAGAACCCAACACCGCACAAGATTTGGTGTGTGGAAGCTCACACGCTGCTGCACCCTGCTGGCATGTCACCAAGCAGTGGTTGCCAATGTCTCTGACCTTCTGAGTGTGTTGTGCTGCACAGGCTGAAACATTTTGGCAGAGCAGCCCCTTTATGTTGCAAAGGTATGACCTGGGCTGGTGGGCACTGCAGCTGCCCGCGGTTCGTTTCATTGTGGGCAGTTCTTCATTCCGTCAATTTGAGCAACAGGTGAGCATGAATGCACGGCAGACCAAACTCAAATAAAAGCATGTCTCTAGGTTATTGTCTTCAGAATGAACAGAAGCTGTTGAACATCAACGCATGTTTCTTTTCTGTTGAGTGCCAGCGCACTCCTACTTGAGTGGTCTGAGGGGGTCTCCCGACTGAACTTGCATTGTGATAATTAAGCAAAGCGGTTAGTGTTGTCTGCCATTGTACTTAGTTGTACTTGATTGTCCCTTTTGTACAGGTGATCAATGCAGAACTGGAGTGCAATGCACGCCCACTCAGCGCTCAAATGACTGAGGCACTTGACAAAATCAGCAAGCAGTTTTGCTCCCTTAGCGAGCAAATTGCGCACTTGCAGCTCAGCGTGGATGGCATGCAGCAGCCAGTGGACAGCGAAATGGCTGCCAACCACGGCATGCCTACAGCTAGCAGCTCAATTACGCAAGCTCAGGCCGCCAGAAGTCCTCGCCTTGAGCTTGAGGCGCAAGTGGGCTTGTCCTCAGGCTTGAGCTCAGTGCAGGAGGCCGTAGATGAGTGGTTCACAGGCCTTCATGGGTTCCCAGCACCCCCCCTGTTGTGCGAACAGGCAATCCAACGTGGCCAGCGCCTTAGCAAGAAGGCCATTGACAACCTGAGCAGGCGACGGCATCTGCCTTTTCGAATACAAGCACTTGCCACAGACCGGTGCTGGCCACTAAAGAAAGCATTGGGTGTATATGAACTTGCGATGCAAAGACACAGCCTGTCCCTGGCTGAGTTGCAAGATGCTGTCCGCTTACGCAGCCCAGTGCGGCACCCCAATGCTAAGAGCGGCAAGCCAGCCCAATCTCAGCATGTCAATCGTTCTCCTGGTTTACCACTTATTAGCATCACCCAATTCGCTGCGTGGGTTCAACAAGCAACTGATGACATTGCGTCAATGTCTAGCAGCTAGTAGCAACCACACACGCGTCTACAATCTATGTAACCACACATGTTTACAGTCTATGCAATCACACTTGGGAGCCAGACTGAATCGGATGCATCATCTGGGCAAGCCAAGAACAACTAAACTCAAATCAAGCTCAGCCTGCAATGCCTCTTCACGCCAGGCAAGGATCTGTCGTTTGGTAACATGAGGCTTATTTTTACCACGTGGCATGACGTCCATGTCTTTGCGGCTAGCTGCCAGTCCTCCTCTGGCTCTGCTATCAGGGACTGGCTCAGCATGATTGACAGCATCTCGTAGTTCAGCAATGGAGAAGTCCCCTTGCTGTTTTACATGCTGGTACACCCGACACGCTGCATCTGCTGAAAGCCCATGTGGCTTCGCATCCATAAGCAGGCGGATGCGCTGGACCAGGTGCCATCTCTTGTTGTAATTGTTTTTGCTTTGTTTTGTTAGTGGCCTCCAACCTCCCTGAGCCGCCATCTGGGACTCGATCTTTGGCCACTTATGAAAAGCCTGCTCCACTGTATGGAGGTCAGCAAAGTGCAGCAGGCCACACTTCGCTGCAACAACCGGTGATTCTGGCAGGCTGGCAAAAGATGCTTGTTGAACCCTGGATTCTGGTTCATCAACAACTACTGCTGCAGATGTCGTGGGGTTTTGCGTCACTTTCAAATTGGCAAGCATTGCTTTTACTGCATGTGAGTGGGCGTCTGCTTGTTGCATTGCCAGTTGCTCTAGTTGCGCTGCCATTCGCTCTTCAAGTGGGAGCCTTGCCAGCTCTATGCGGTCAAGGGCTTTCTTGTGAGCATTTCTGACGAGTATACAATACTCCTTGTAGCGTACATCTTGTAGCATTTTGCGTACCTTGATACTACCACGCACAACCACCAGCTTCTCTGCTGTGTACAAGTCAAGCAGCAAAGGCAGGCCATACAAGAACACCGAAATGAGCCGCCTCTCTGCCTGCACACTCTTTTGCATGTCTATCAAACATGTACGTGCCTTCTGGTTGCACTGCCACTGCTTTTCCTTGTGGGGCAGTGCATCAACTTCCTTCAACATTTTTGCCAGCTTGTGTTCTGCAACCACTAGTGAAGGGCGCAAGTAAGTCACAAACTCATCAAACACATCAGATGGCAGCTCGACAGTGCTACGGCCCAAGAAGAACTCTTTCTTGTAATGATCTCCCCAACCTGCAAGCAACATCTGTACCGGAAGATTGTGAAGTGAGGACTTGGCGTCATAAAAGACCTCCTTTGTTGACTGAACCCATCTGCCCCAAGAGCTGACTTTGTCCTTATCAGCTCCCTCAATCTCTAACATAAGATTGCCTGTTGACCTGAAAATGTGCAGTGCTGTCCCAGCCTTGTCATCAGCAAGTCCAATGTTGGCCATGATCTTGCTGTGTCATACTTGACAGGTCCCTGCATATGTTCGACGCCTTTTGCAAGCAATCTGTGCTCCCAGAATGTATAATCATCTTTCAGAAAGTCTTCTTGATAGTCGGGCTGGGATTGGATGAGCAAGCATGCGACTGCCAACACCGGGCAGCATTGCGGTGAAGTATTCTTCACCATGGTGAACCACTCAGCTTTGCCTATGTGGGATGTCTTGCTGCCAGCTCTCCTAAGTCCCAGCTGGAAAGGGAGGCAAGGTGCTGGTCTGATGTTGCCAACGAGCTCAGCGACTGCTAACATTGGCCACCTGAGCTCCCTTGAGTCCTCAGCCTCAAGCCACAGTTGGTGGCCGTAATGGCTACAACCACCACGGACATACCTGTCAATGCATGCTCCTGGGAGGTCTTGAACGTCCAGCTCTCATCAAGATAAGCATTGTATTGACAGTTTGTCAAATGTTTGCTGTCTAAGGTACCATGGATAATCCCAGTTCTGCTTGCATCTGCTTGGCCCGTATGAACGGTCCCTTGATAACTGAGTGTCCAAATTTGTTTTCCAAACTGACAAATAACTTTGAAGCGTTCATGGATTCAACAACAAATATGCTTCATGTTCAAGTTGCACAGATGCTGGCCTTTATACTTTGGGACAGCATCGGCAAAAAGTTTGACATTTCCTCAAACAATTATTTAGACTTACTTGGACTGATTACTCTTTGCACAATATGCGAGCAGGTAGTTTGTAAATACGAGCACGTCAGAGAACTTTCGATTTGCAACTGCAATTCCATTTTGAATTTTGCATTTTGCAAGTTGCATTTGACAAAATTTGCCGGTGGCAAAAAAAGACTTTTTCAAACGAATTTGCGATTGTGATTTGTCGGTTTGCAAATGCAAACTCCGCGTGCAACTACAATAATGAATATACGTTTGTGACCAGAGATGACAGGAACCAAGGCAATGGCGGCTCTACTGAATTGCATATTGAACATCCGTCTTAGCAGAGAGATGGCACCATGCTTGCAACTTTCTGTAAGGTTTTTGGCAGTGAGCACTTGCGTGCCCAAGGCTTGCCTTAGGAAGTAGGAGCATGTTATGTGTGGGCACCGATTGGCATCCTGCGCAGGTGGCCGTGTTCCGCAAGACGCATGGTTCGGTTGTGCACATTGGCGATGGCATAAATGATGCACCAGCCCTAGCAACAACGGATGTTGGGGTCGCCATGGGTGTTGCAGGTCAGCCTGCTTTCCCAATTGTGACATTCTAAGGTGCCTGCCATGCGCTTTGGTGGCCCGCAATATTGAAGCTGGTGAGCTCCAATCATACGCAGCATGCACCATGCCTGCCCGTGACAAACATGGGGTAGCTTGCTAGGCCCCATGCCTTGCCGTCATGCTGTTCTGCACTAGCTCTCTATCTCTGTCTGTTTGCAATCTGCAGGGGCTGCAATAGCTATTGATGCAGCGGATGTGGCTCTTTTCACAAAAGATTTGAAGTGCCTGGCGCCTGTCATCTTAGCTAGGCAGAAACGCAAAGCGCAAGATCTTGTTGAACATCAGCCTGTCCGTGGTAACCAAGGTGCACCTTGCCAGCCATGCTACAGTGGTACCAGATCCAAAGGCATCTTGGCTGTGGCATATAAAAGGCTTGGTGCAATTATCTTGGTCAGCCATCATACATAACATAGCTGGAATCGATCTCCGTATGCACATATGCGACGTAGTTAACAATGCTCATGGGTTAATGCAATAACAGTCAGACTTTTCTTGGGTTGCAAGCATGACTCATGCATATTCTACTAGCCAGGCTGCCAGTCAGCATGCATCACTTGGCTGCAGGTAGCGGTATTGGTGCTTGCTGCGCTAGGCAAGTTCACGCTGTGGGGCGCAGTGCTCATGGATGTTGGGGCTGCATTGCTTGTCGTTCTGCATGGCATGCTTCTGATACGTTGGCGCCTGCCAGGAGCCAAGCCGTCAACAAAACAGAGCGGTGCTGGCCAGGCTGGTGCATGCAGCAAGAAGCTGTGCTGCAATGGCTGCTGAGCATAGCGTCGCTAACAGCATCACTGGCAAGTCTCCCTGCTGCAGCAGTCGCAAGCAATAGTGGCACAACTGTCGCTGAGCATGATGAACACTGCGCTGCTGACGTCACCACTAGCAAGCCTCCTTGTTGCAGCAGCAGTAAGGACCCTGTTCTAAGATGCTCAAAAGGGGCCTGTTGTACTAAGCAAGCTGCTTCAAACCCTTCATCAGCAGAGCACAATCGCCTTCAATGGTTGTCTCTCATACCATGCGCAAGCACATTTGGACGAGGCAACACAGCTCCTGTACTAGCCCAGGTGTGCTTTCCATATGTCAATCCAATGCTTGATAAAAAATGATTGGAAACCTCAGTAGTTCAGTTGACTATGGTGCATATTGGCAAGGAGGTTTGCGTGTAGAAAGGGCCTTTTGTGTCAGCAAAGTGTCATTCATGTTCGTCCTTGCTGTACAACTGCATGTGGTGCCCTGTAATCATGGCTTGTGGTAGTCGACTCTTTGATTTGGCTGTCTTTTTTTTTGTTTGTGAGATAGCATCGCCAATGCAGAAACTTTGCAAGGCTTCGCATGTTGTACACTTCCTTCAAGGCACTTGCGATTTTGAGGTTGTTTGCTCTTGTGCCTCATTCTGCACAGTAAGTCAGTCTGTCAGATGTACTCGCATTGTCTTGTGCACATCTGTGCGCTATCGCTTCAGCCAAAAGTGTGCATCCGTCCGCAAATGAAGGTAGTGAGCTCAGGTGCACAGTATTTATTATGTGCAGCAACTGCCCGTGCAACAAGCACTAATTGCGCAAGCACTTACACAAACCACTGAATTGACAAAGTATGATGCCTTGACTAAACGGAAATTTGTCCCAAAAAGTACAATTGGGGATAGCAAACATGGTCTAGAAAGGCTAGCTTGTGTGCGGCTAGTGCTGTCAACCCAGCCCCAAAAGCCCACTTTCACAAAATTCTGGGCTGGACAGTTTTCAATGCACATCTCAAGGCTTGATTGGAAGCAGCCCCACTTCTGGAAATACAATTGGGGCTGGCCAAGCAAACATGTTCTAGATAGACGAGCTTGTGTGCAGCTAGTTCTGTCAGCCAAGCCCCAAAAGCCCCACTGTTACACAATCCTTGGTTGGACAATGTCTGAGTTCTATCTTGAGGCTCGGCTGCAAGCCGCCCCTCTGTTGCTGGAGATTTTTGGGCTTGCAAGCAAACATGGTATAAAAAGGCTGGCATGGGTCCATCTAGGGTTGTTAGCCCAGCCCCAAAAGCCCCGGTTCCACAAAAGTCTGGGTTTGGGAATGTTGAGTCCGATCTTGAATGCAGCCCCAATGAATATGATGCTTGAAATCGGGAGCAGTTATTGAGCTCAATAACTTCAAAATAATGCGCTCTATAGTGCAACAATCTATAGTGCTCAAGGCAATTCAGTTATTGAGTGCAATAACTGCAGCAACTGAGTTGGTAGTGCCAAGCTTCTGAAACAAAGTCTTGCACCCCTTTTATCACATGATCATGTGGCATCCATTTGAGCCTCTCGCAGCACATCAGGTGAACCCTGTCCTTCACAATGGCAGCCTTGCCTGGTTTCTCCTCCACGTACGTAGTTGCCCTCTCAACTATATCATATAGTATAACACTTGTTGTTGTAGTCACCCAACTATACATACTCACCCAAAATGTCAAAGTATTTCTCCACTATAGTTTCAACCATGTCAGACGTGTACTAACGGTCTTCTACATCACCTGGAAACCTGAAGTCCAGGTCAACCACAAGGGGCCCAGCCAAACCTTGGTTTCTGTCAGCGGTGATACAATTTCCTGCTTGGATAGTTTCTGTGTATGCCTCATAAAATGCATTACGCTTGTCTTCAGGCACCATGATTGATGCATATGGTTTGGCCATGTATGTAAGTTGTCCAGTGATGCATAACCGATGCACTGCAGCACTAGTCTTGGCAAAATGCATGCCCCACTGCTCAAGGCTGCTCTGCAAACTTGCTGACAGCAGCCTTGTGACACTGCAATTACACCTGTGAAGGTTTGCTGTTCATACAGGTCTGCAGGGATGCAAAACCAAGGCAGTCAAACCCTGCATTTGGCAAAACGCATTCTCCACTGGTCAGTGTTGCTCTGCAGATCAGGCTCACATCATGTTTTAGTCACAACACTTGCACATGTGCAGGTTGCTCTTCATACAGATCTGCAGTGACCCAAAACCAATGCACTGCAGCACTGTTGTTGGCAAAATGCATTCTCCACTGCTCAGTGCTGCTCTGCAAAACAGGCTGACAGCGGCCTTGTGACACTGCAATTACACCTATGAAGAGGTGATGTTCATACAGGTCTGCAGTGATGCAAAACCGATGCACTGCAGCACTAGTCTTGGCAAAATGCATTCTCCCCTGCTCAGTTCTGCTCTGCAAAACAGGCTGACAGCAGCCTTGTGACAATGCAATTGCACCTGTGAAGGTTTGCTGTTCTTACAGGTCTGCAGTGACCCAAAACTAATGCACTGCAGCACTGTTCTTGGCAAAATGCATGCCCCACTGCTCAAGGCTGCTCTGCAAAACAGGCTGACAGCAGCCTTGTGACACTGCAATTACACCTGTGAAGATTTGCTGCTCATACAGGTCTGCAATGATACAAGACCAATGCAGTGAAACCCTGCACTTGGCAAAATGCATGCCCCACTGCTCAAGGCTGCTCTGCAAACTTGCTGACAGCAGCCTTGTGACACTGCAATTACAACTATGAAGGTTTGCTGTTCATACAGGTCTGCAGGGATGCAAAACCGAGGCAGTCAAACCCTGCATTTGGCAAAACGCATTCTCCACTGGTCAGTGTTGCTCTGCAGATCAGGCTCACATCATGTTTTAGTCAAAACACTTGCACATGTGCAGGTTGCTCTTCATACAGGTCTGCAGGGATGCAAAACCAAGGCAGTCAAACCCTGCATTTGGCAAAACACATTTTCCACTGGTCAGTGTTGCTCTGCAGATCAGGCTCACATCATGTTTTAGTCACAACACTTGCACATGTGCAGGTTGCTCTTCATACAGATCTGCAGTGACCCAAAACCAATGCACTGCAGCACTGTTG
>JAABUM010006872.1_pt1 | contig 10842 bp, 8 predicted proteins | sample 5559161 | NCBI WGS metagenome assembly JAABUM01 (sample SAMN10711868, study PRJNA513369) | rock metagenome | isolation source: Antarctica rocks | place: Antarctica: Victoria Land, Siegfried Peak nord | reverse complement strand
ACGGCGTCCCTTCTAGCATGCCATCCGTCGGGGCGCGTTGCAATAGCCCGGTTGTCCTCTGTCCCAGGCGACACTCCTATTCTCCATACGTCAGGTACCGAGGGCACGCCGGTATCGCAGCTAATGGCCCCTTAGCTGCGATAACGGCCGGCCTATGCGATCGTTGTTGTGCCGCGCATCCCCGCTCCATGCGCCAGAAGGCGTCCCCGCGTGTGCATGGTGGGCGGGCCGGCCCGCCCACCATGCGCCGACAGCCTACCGCCCGCCCCGTGTCACGAACCACGCTGGTTGAGCGCCGCCCCCAGCAGCGTGCCGAGCCCCTGGCGCAGGAGCACGCGCCCGCGCGGGTGCCGCAGGAAGTGCCATGCCACCATATCGGTCTCCAGCACCGCGAGCGGGACCCCGTAGAGACAGGCCATATCCTGCCGGCGCCACCCCTCGCGCAGCGCCGTGAGCAGCAGCGGGACCACGGTATGCACCTGCAGCACCCACCCCAGTAAGCGCCACACCTCGCGCGCCGAGGAGAACTCGACGTAGCGGAACTCCCGCGTGTCGAGCCACGGCAAGTATGTTGTCACCACGTCGCGCCGTTGCTGCCGCAGGCGCGTGCGCAGCGTGACCGGCCGGCCGTGGTAGATGCCCGCGCCCGGGACGTACGCGACATGGCCGTGCCCCGCCTGCGCGAGCAGCGCCGGCAGCGCGACGTCGACCCAGCGGAACGCGGGCAGGTGCGCGACCACGGCGCGGAGAGCGGTGAGGCGATACAGGCACAGGCCCACCGGCGGGACGCGGCCCCCGCCGAAGCAGCACACCGTATGGGTGGCCCGCCGCTCGTGGACCGTCGCGGCCAGGTCGACGCAGAGCGCGCGCAACAGCGGCCCCAGCTGCAGCGGATGGTAGTTCAGGTAGCGCTCCAGCGCCGCCGCGCCCGGCCAGGCCACGAACCGCGTGAAGGACGCGCTCAGCGTCGGATCGTCGCGCAGGGGGCCGACGAGGGCGCGGAGCCAGCCCGGCCCGGTCAGCGCGGCATCGGCGTCCAGATACATGAACAGGTCGCCCGCGGCCGCCCGCAGCCCGATCTCCTTGGCCGTCTCGGCGTCGCGGGCCGGATTGCCCAACACGCGGACGCCCGGATAGCGGCGGGCCCGGGCCACCGTGTCGTCCGCGGAGCCGCCGTCGACCACGAGGACGTCGAGGCGGTCGCGCGGGTAGTCCTGGGCCGCGATGCTGCGCAGGCAGTGGTCGATCGTGGCCCCCTCGTTGTAGGTGGGCACGGCGATCGTGACGTGCGGCCATTCGTCGCGCGGGAGGGCCGGGAGGATCGCCGGCGGGGGCGCCGGGCAGCGGCACGGGCCGGCCGCCCCCCCCGCGTCGTCGCCTGCGCGCCTCGCGCGCCCCGCGCGTCCCGTGCGGCGCCCGCGGCCGGGGTGCGGGCGCCGCACGGGACGCGCCCACCACAACCGCGCCCGATTGGCGCGGTGGTACAGCCAGGCCGGCCCGTCGAGCAGGCCGGCGAGCTGCGCGGCCACGAAATGGTCGGGGCTGGCCCCCACCAGGACACGGCGCAACGCCAGGGGGTCGGTGCAGACGCTGTTGGCCCCCGGCTCGCCGGTCAGCGCCGCGCGATAGCCCGCCGCGCGCACCGCCGCGCGCACGGTCGCGTTGTGCATCCCGCCGGGATAGCAGAAGAGGTCGCCCGCGTCGCCGAGGGCGCGCACAGCCTCCCGTGCGCCTGCGAGTTCCGCGCGCAACGCGCCCGGCGGGCAGGCCGTCAGGTCCCGGTGGGTCACGGAGTGGCCGGCGAGGCGCACCCCCCCCGCGCGCGCGATCCGCAGCTGATCCGCCGTGGCGAATCGCGCGCCCGCCCACTCCGCCGGCAGCCCCTCCCGCTCCCCGCCAGCGGTGTCTCCTCGCCCCCGCGCACTGGCTGCGGCCATCTCCGCGGCGGCCGTGGCTCCCAGGGTCCCGGCGACGATGGCGAGTGTGGCGGGCACCCCCTGTGCCCGGAGCACGGGGAGGGCGGTGTCGATCTGATCGTGATAGCCATCGTCGAGGGTGAGGGCGACACTCCCCGGTCGGAGCGCCGCCCCGCGGGTGAGGGCATCGACCAGGTCGGGCAGCGCGACCGGACGATAGTGGCGGGCGATGTAGCGCATCTGCCGCGCGAAAGCGTCCGCCTCCGTGTACATGGTCCAAGGCAGGTGCGGGGGGGAGCCCCCCCGCGCGGCCGGGAGAATGTGGTGGTAGGCCAGGATACGCGCCGTGGCGCGGCGGCGCTGGACCGCGCGCGCCAGGGCGATCAGACCGGAATACCAACAAAGGCGGCCGATCCAGCACTGCAGCCACAGCGTGCCCTGGGGCAGGCGTCCCCTGACGCTCTGATCGTGCGCGCTCACGGACTGATCACAGTCCTCTCTATGCCGCTGAGGCCGGGGTGGCAAAGGGCAGCGACACGCGGGTCGGTCCGCGGCGCCGCCGGCCCCAGCGGCGGCCAGGTGTCCCCAGGGCAGCATAGGCGGCGCGCATGACGTGCTCCTGACACCAGGATGAGGAGTGTCTCATCGCGTGGGCGGTGATCGGCCGGAGGGAGGGGCTGCCCGGGATCGCTCACCGTCGTATGGTGAAGGCGATGGAGCGCGCCGACGACACACCGGCGACCGCGACGCGGCCCCAGAAGATGTGGGCCCCGGCGTGCGGGGCGCGTGTCACCGTCACCCACGTCACCCGACTCCAGCTGCCATCGCGCGCGGGCGCTGTCTTGCTCACGCGGACGAGCGCCTGGTCCGCGTAGACCACGGTCCAGGTCGTGGTCTGGCGCGTGCGGGACGGCGCGTGGCGCACCGTCCATTGAATGCGCAACTGGATCGTGCTGCCGGGTCTGAAGACGTGGGCCGGGTGCCCGTGGGCGTCCAGTGTGGTGACGCGCCGCACGATCACCTCGGGCGGGCGGGGGGTGCCGTGTGCCGCCGGTCCTCCGGCCATGGCGGGGAGCGGGCCGCCCGCCGCGAGGGCTACGGTCGCCAGGGCGGCGTGCGCGATAGCGTGACCGGGACGGGCTCTCATCACAATCCTCCTGTGCGCCCGCGCGGCGCCTACCTGTGCGGATAGCTCTGACCCCCGGCCGGGGCGCATCCGCCGCGGACTAATCGCGGCGGACGCGCCCCGGCCGGGGGTCAGAGCGTCCCTCGCCGGTTCGATCGCCTAGTCGGCCCCGGACTGGTCGCCTTGCTGGACGGTATCGGCATCGGGGCCGGCCGGGGCGGCCTCGCCCGACGTGCCGGCGGTGTCCTCCGGACCAGCCGCGTTCTGGCTGTCCTGGCAATTGCCCGTCTGCTCCCCGGTCGCGGCATCGGTCACGCACGGGGCGGCGGGATCTGTATCCGCCGTCTGCGCGCCGCTGTCGCCGGCCACCAGGTCGGCCGTGATGACCGCCGGCCGGGCGGTGCCGTGGCTGCCGGCGTGCGCCGCCGTGGCCATCCCCCCGCTCAGCAGGCCGACGCCCAATCCCAGGGCCATGAGTGTGCGTTTGATCATGCGCTCTCCCTCCCAATCACGCGCGTGCGGCGCGCAGCCCCCGTTCGCTGCCGGCTCCGCACACCTCTCTATCATCGCACCCGTCGGTTAAGCGCCGGTTAGAGGACGGTTAGAGGACGGTTAGAAAATGGCCCCACCACGGGGACCAGTGCGGCGACCTACGCTGTGATCCTCTCCTCCGGAGGGGGCGAGCACGACGCTGTCAACCCGCGGCACAGCGCTGACGGGGCGGCTGCCTCCTGATCGATCCGCGCGGCGCCGTTCCGGGGCAGCCCGTCCGGTGCGGTGATCCGTGCGCCGCCTGCCACCCCCCATGCACTCATAACAGGTGACACAGACCACACGGCCAGCGGTCAGCTTGACCGGCCGTAGCGGGACCGGCCGCCCACAGCTCGCGCCCGCCACGGCCCCGCATAGACAGCGGGGCCGGCGCGTCGCCGTCTGCTCCATCCGTCCCTCCGACACATCCCCCGTCCGGCCCAGGGCGGCCTGGGCGCCGGGGGCACGCTGAGCCCCCGGCGCCCAGGCCGCCCTGTGGGTCTCCCGTCACGCGCGGTCCGGCGCCGGGCCGCGCGTGACGGGAGACCGCCCCGGGGTGTCCCGCTACTGGCCGACCTGCGCTCCGTCCTGCGGGCCGACCTGCGCCGTGTCCGTCTCCGGCGTCGCGGCCTCGCCGTCGCCTCCGGCGGAGGCGACGACCGCATCCGCCCCAGAGGTGTCCTGGCTGCCACTCTGTGCGCCGGACTGGTCGTTGGGGCCGCCCGCCGGGTCGGTCGCGCCGTCCGTCTGCTCCGCCGTCTGTGCGCCGGTGTCGCCGACCACCAGATCGGCGATGATCGCCGGCCGTGCGGTGACGTGGCTGCTCGCATGCGCCGCCGTGGCAGCGCCCCCGCCCAGCACCGCGACGCCCAATCCCAGGACCATCAGTGTGCGCTTGACCATCATCGTTGGTTCCCTTTCCCTTTCCCTGTCCATCGTGTGCGTGGCCCGGACCCCTGCCGTGCCTCACGCCCTTTCATCATCGCACCCGTTGGTTAGGCGCTGGTTACGGGACGGTCAGAGATCGGAGAGGCGACGGTTACAGACGGGTTAGAAAGGGGGAGCACGAGCGCGAACGTGCTGCCGACACCCACCGCGCTCTCGACGGTGACATGGCCCCCATGGGCGGCGGCGATCCAGCGCACGATACTCAGGCCCAACCCGGCCCCGCCGGTGTGGCGCGACCGCGCGCGATCCGCGCGGTAGAACCGCTCGAAGATGTGGGCCAGGTCGTCCGGCGCGATCCCCGGCCCCGTGTCGCGCACCGCCACGACGACCTGGCCGTCCGCCACGGTCAGCGCCACCTCGACCTGGCCGCCCGGCGGCGTGTACGTCAGGGCGTTGTCGACCAGGTTGAGCACGGCCTGCTTGAGCAAGTCGGCCTGGCCGCACACCGGCGCCTGATCCTCATGACCAAGCGTCACGCCGACGCCGTGCGCCCGCGCGCGCGCCTGGTGGACCACCTCCAGCAGCAGCGCGTCGAGCTCGACGGGGCGTCGGTCGATCGTCTGGCCTTCGTCGACACGCGCCAGCACCAGCAGATTGGCCACCAGGCGCCCCATGCGCGCGGCCTCCTCGCGGATCAGGACCAGCCCGGCGCGGGTCTCGGGGTCGAGGTCCGGGGTGAGCAGCAGCACCTCGCTCCGCCCATGGAGTGTGGCCAGGGGCGTGCGCAGATCGTGCGACGCGTCGGCGACGAACCGCCGCTGCGTCGCGAAGGCCGCGTCCAGACGATCCAGCATCGCGTCGAACGTGGCCGCCAGGCGGGCCACCTCGGCCGGCGGGTCGCGCAGAATGAGCCGCTGGTCGAGCCGCCGCGCCGTGATGCGTTCGGCCAGCGTGGCCATCTCATCGAGGGGCCGGAGCCCGCGCCGGACCACCACCCCACTGGCCAGGATGACCAGGAGCAGGAGGCCGAGCGTGCCGACGACGAGCAGGCTCAGCAGGGTGCGCGTCGTGGCCGTGACCGTGTGGAGCGAGGCGGCGATGAGCACGAGCCCGATGGTCTGCCCCCCGCGCACGGCCGGGACGCTGTACACCCGCAGCGCCCCGCCGGGCACGGCCTGCGTCAACAGCTGGGGGGCCGCGCGGACCAGCGCCCCGGCGCGCGTCTCGCCGGGCAGATGCAGGCGCCCCAAGTTGCTGGAGCGGGCCAGCAGGCGCCCCCGCGCGTCGAACGTCTCGACGAACAGGCCGGCGGTGGCGAACTGATCGACCGCCCCGATGTCGGCATGCTGCCCGGTCCCGTCGGCGCCGGTCTCCGGCGTGCCGAAGTCGAAGCTGGCCGCCACCTGTTGCGCCTGCACGCGCAGCGTGCGCTCCAGGTCGCCCGTGAGCGCGTCGGTCACGGCTAGATACAGGAACAGCGCGAACACGATCATGCCCAGCGCGATCACCGTGGACAGCCCCAGCGTCAGACGCCCGCGGATACTACGCGGCATGGGGCTCCCCAGGTTCGCGCAACACGTACCCAACCCCGCGGACGGCCTGGATGAGGTCCGGCGCGCCCCCCGCATTGAGCTTCTGGCGCAGGTAGGCGACGTAGACCTTGACGGCGTTGGACTCCACCGCGAAGTCGTAGCCCCAGACGCGCTCCAGGAGCGTCGCCGTCGTCAGGACCTGCCCCGCGTGCTGCATCAGGCAGTCCAGCAACTCGAACTCGCGGGCGGTGAGTTCCACCGGACGAGCCCCTCGCCACACCCGCCGCCCCGTCGCATCAAGCATCAGGTCGGCCACACGCAGCAGCGTCTCGGTCCGCGGCGCGTGCCGTCGCAGCACGGCCCGCACGCGCGCGACCACCTCGTCGAGCACGAACGGCTTGGTCACGTAGTCATCGGCCCCGCTCTCCAGGCCCGCAATCGTGTCCGTGACGGCATCGCGGGCCGTGAGCATGATCACCGGCGGCCCCCCGCTCGCGCGCAGCCGCCGACACACCTCCATGCCGTCGAGGTCCGGCAGCATGAGGTCGAGCACAACTAACGCGGGCGGACGCTGCCGCACGGCCGTCAGGGCCGTCGCGCCGTCACTGACGACCGTGACCTGGTACCCATAGTGTGCGAGTCCGTCACGCACCACGGCGGCCAGGCGCTCATCGTCTTCCACGATCAGGATCTGTTCGTCCATGCGCCTCTCCCTGTCTCCATCCGTGCGTACAGGATGTGTCGTCGTGCCTCGACGACTGGAGCGGCGCCCGCAGCACGTCACGTTTGCCCACGGCGCGTGGAGGTGCGGGTGCGGCGGCGCGCTCTCACGGGTAAGTGTAGCCCGTCGGCCCCGTCGTGTCACCCACGCGCGCCTCCGCAACTGCGCACGCGCCGCGCTAGCCCAGAATCGCCACACCGCTTAGCGTAACTTTCCGGCGAAAAGCTAGGCTCTGGCACTCATTTGATGGCGCCGGTTGGCGACCTGCATGGCATCCATGAGGGAGACACGTCGCAGAAGGGGCTGAGGAGCCTCGTACGCCCTATGGCCCGACTTCCGCTCGTTCTTCGTGTCGCCGTTTTCAACAGTCCTGAACAGCGTCAGAACCTACACCATCAAATGTGATACTGATGGCGAAGTCGCCAATGGCCTGTATAGACCCTCATGCTCGTCGGTTAATAGGCGCTCCAGCCACTATTTCTTCCGATAGTTGACCCTCATCAACCGAACGTCACAAGGGTTTCTAGACTTCGGTAACGATAGGTCAGGCTTTGCAGCCTTTCCCCCGTTCCAAGTAGAGTAGGCCGCCGGCGAGGTATCTTGCGACCCTTTTCCGTCGGCCCCTCCGCCAAACCGGACGTGCCCGTTTTCCAGGCATCCGGCTTTCCAGTGCTCGGCGACCGCTCTTGACTGCGGCTGACATCCGTCCGGTTGCGGTGGTCTGCATCTCGCATACCTCTCCGTTCGGATACCGCGAGCACCTGCCCTGCCTCCTCCTTGTCTAAGGGAGGAGACTCGCTCCCGTCTTCACGGGATGCCGCTTCGCCCTGCGGACAGCTTTCCTGTCCTCCCTGGTGGGGCGTGACTCCCACGACTACTGTCGGGGCTCCGTGACCGTGGCCCTCGCGAGCTGTAGGCCATCCCGCGGTACGTCGCTGTCGTCCGTCCGAGCGTGCTGTAGGCCGCCCACTCATCCCCTTGCATGACCGCGTTGGTCATCGCCTGCCGCATGGAGGTTGTCCCCGTTCAACGTTTAGACCGGGACATACCGCAGCACCGGTGATCAGACGTTCTTCCGGTGGGAGCGCATTTTCTCCGAGCGGGGATTGGGCTTGACGCAATCAAGCATTGACCATGGCACGCGGGTCTTGCGGCACCCGGCCCTACAACGTCTTCGGACCGCCGCCGCTTTCCCAGCATGCTACGGTCCCCTTTGGCTTTCGCCGCCAGGTAAGCTGGGTGACCCAAGAACACTCCTCCACGTTCCTCCTGGCTGCGCCAGGGATACGACAACGCGCCTCACGGCGCACACGCAGCATGCGACTTTCACCGCACTGCGCTTTCCAGGTCGGTCCCCGTACGCACGACGGGCAGACTCGTGGTTGTCCACGGGGAGGCGCACCAGCAGGACAAGCCGACCGTCATCTGCTTTCCTCCCTTCATCCGTTCGCTCCGCTTTTCAAAGACATCCCCTGGCGGACCTTCACCCTGTCCTGCTCATGACGGCAGGCATTCGGCGACGCCGCCGCCTCCGCCCTCTCTCCCGCACGCGGGCATGCGCGCGTCCCCTCGCGGGGCGTAGCGGTATGAGAGTTCCCCAGTTCCAAACGAAGAAGTTCTAGCAACCCGTCGCTGCGTGCTCTCTGCCGGGCGGACGAAGGAGCAATCCCTGGGAGACGATGGCACCCCCAGGACAGCCGCCGTCCCTTTTGGTTCAGGTGTCTCAGCCGTTTCACCTGTCTTGATTTACGCCATGATGCACGTTTCTGTTGCGCCGAGGCGCTTTTCGTCAGCATAGGGTGCAGGGGTAGCCCAGTGGCTCGTTCGGCTCGACCCAGTGGATACATTGTCAGCGGGCTTCCCACCCCAGAGAGTGCCACTCCCTGACGCAGGCCGCTCACCCCTCGTGCCATTGCTCATGCACGGTTCTTATGAACTACTCCTTCGCCCGTTAAAGGGCGCACCCATCAGTATCAAATGTGTGCCAGATCCAAGCTAAGATCAGGCCGTCAGATGATGAAACCTGCGGAGAGCCTCACGCCATGCAGCACTTTCTAGGCACCGGTTGACCCACTAGCCCATTTATCCTCTTGCCCGCCGGTGTACCAGCGTCTATAGTCGGAGTCGGAAACGGACATACGCGCCTTATGCGCGTCGCCAGCAGAGGAAGGATGGGCTTGTATGCGCGTTGATTGCGCCCGACTCGGGCGGAGTGCCGCCCGGAGGGCGCGACTCGGCGCGGCTTGGCGCGGCCAATCCATGGTCGAGTTCGCCTTCTGCATCCCCGTCTTCCTACTGCTCCTGTTCGGGACATTCGAGGTCGGTATGCTCTACAAGACGCACGCCGCCTATGACCAAGCCGCCCAACAAGCGGTGCGCATCGCCGCGTCGGCCGGCAACGCCGGTAATGCCGATGCGCAGATGCTCACCGCCTTGCAGCACAATTTGGCCAGCCAGGACCTCAACCAGATCACTGCGGCGACCGTCTACGACGCGACGGTCGATGGGACCCCGGTGCCCGGGAGCCCGCAGACGATTTACGTATACTCGCCCTCCCTGGGGCACTTCGTCTGCCAAGGCGCGCCCACGGCGCTGCCCTGTCCCGCACCGACGCCCCCCGCCACCTACACCTATTGGGACCCCCTGGTGCGGGATACGAAAGTGGGGGAGCTGGACCACATCGGCCTGCGTCTCACCGTGCGCTATCGGGGTCCGACCGGCCTCCTGCCGCCCACGACCTTGTTCGAGGGCGCCACCACCCTCATCGAACCCAATTCGTATCAACCGTGACCTGGAGGTAGACGTGACAACAAGACGGCGGCGCGGTCAGCACGGGCGCGGCCAGGCACTCACCGAGTTAGCCTTGATCCTGCCCTGCATCGCCCTGATCCTGCTCGGGATCGTAGAGTTGTCGGGCGCCTTCGTCGCGCGCACGGATCTGAGCGCGGCGACCAACCAGGGCGCCCGCATCGGCGCCGTCGAGGGGCCGGGCAGCACGTGCGGCGCGGACCCCGCCAATGCCCGCGTGGATCTCGACATCATCGCCGCCGTCCTGGGCGGCCGCGGCGTCGTCGCCGCCAACCTGCAACAGATCCAGGTCTATCGCGTTAATCCCGATGGGACGCCGGACCAGACGGCGGTCAACACCTACACGCCCCCGTTCACGCAGACCGTCGGCGGCGTCACCACGCCCGTCTCCACGACGGGACATTTCACCTGGCCGCCCTGCCAGCGGCACGCCGACGAGCCATCCGACTCGGTGGGCGTGGCCCTCCGGTACGCCTATCACCCCATCCTCGCGCTGCCCACCAATCCGACCTTCGCGCTGGCCGCCGAGACCGTCCAGCACCTCAATCCGACGACGGGCAGTACACCCTGCCCGATCCCCGGCATCCCGACGAACGTGTACAGCACGCAGGCGCGCCTGTCCGAGCCCCCGCTCACCCCGAACGACACGCTCACCTGGAACATCGTCCCGGGCGCGACGAGCTACGCCCTGTACGCCAACGTCAATGGCGCGGGCTTCGGCGCGTCGCCCGTCGCGACCGTCATCAGCAACACCCTGGATGGCGCGACGCAGGCGTTCACCTACACCGGGAACACGACGTACGCGCCCGCCACCTACCAGATGGCGGGCGTCAATTACTGCGGGGTCGGTCAGCACAGCCTGCCCGCCGCCAACGGCCAGTGCGCGTTACCCGTGACGCCGACGATCCTCGCCACTGGGCAGGGGCCGCTCGCGTCGACCGACCTCATCACGTACACGGCCCCCTGGCCGAGCGCCCCGATCTCGGACACCTACCTCGTGACACAAACGAGCGGATCGGCCGTGCCACCGGTGACGTTCACGGTACCCATATCGCCTGCGGCGCCGTTGACGACGACCACCGCCCTGACCTCGACGGGGACGGACCCCATCACCTACCAGATGTCTGCGGTCAACGCGTGCGGCGTCGTCGGGCCGACCAGCGCCACCATAACGCGCGCACCGGCGCCGACACCGACACCGGTCGCGACGGCGACACCGGTCGCGACGGCGACACCGGTCGCGACGGCGACACCGGTCGCGCCCGGCGCCGGCCTCGTGGGCTGGTGGCGCTTCGACGAGGGGGCCGGGGCGACAACGGC
>JAABUM010006869.1_pt1 | contig 10845 bp, 8 predicted proteins | sample 5559161 | NCBI WGS metagenome assembly JAABUM01 (sample SAMN10711868, study PRJNA513369) | rock metagenome | isolation source: Antarctica rocks | place: Antarctica: Victoria Land, Siegfried Peak nord | reverse complement strand
CGGGCCACCCGGCTTGTTCTCCGAGGAATACGACATCAACCAACGACAACTCCGCGGCAACCTACCCCAAGCATTCGTCCACGCCCTGATGCTGGAAACCGCCACCCGCCTCGCCGAACCACCCCCCGGTAATTCAACTTCGTCCGACGATCGCTGATTCCACCCGGAGGCCCCGGGCGGCGCGGGAGCCCGGAGGAGAGCACGACCATAAACTCACCCCCACTGCCCGGCGTGTTCGGTGCGCTCGCGCCGGCCCGCCCGCCCGGCCAAGCCAGCTCAACTCCAGGCCACGCACTAAGCGAAAGGACCCCGTCACGTGATGGACACCTTCGACTTGACAGACCATGGATCTTCACGTTCGGTGGGGCCCGGTTGAATACACAGCCGCCTGGGATGCTGCGGTCACCGTGACCACCACGGAGCGAACCGGCGTCGCCAGAACAGCCTAGATTCTGATCCCGCGGATGGTCGCCATGAACGACACCATGCAGATCGCCGAACGGCAAATGCCCGACGGCGATGCATCGGTGCAGCACAGCGCCAAGGTGCTCGACTGGGCCAGCAGCACGCAGGCCGAGCACGAACTGTCCAGAGCCAACAGCTTCGACCCGCGACAGCTGGTGCGGGAGTGGGAGGCGGGTATGGAGCATCATCGGCGCCCCGACACGGGGCGCTGGAGCGTTGCACTCCCTGATGTATCTGCCGGTCGGCGCCAACCACACGAGGCTGTGGTGAGATCACAGCCATGACCGCCCGCGGCGGGCCGACCATGGCAGGGGGAAGACGATGCTGAGCATCGTGCTGGCGGTGCTCGCCGCGATGGGCAATGCCACCGCATCGGTGCTCCAACGCAAGGCGACCACCACCCAGGACGAGAATGCCTCCGCGCTGCAGCTGATTTTAGGGCTCGCCCGCACCCCGGCGTGGCTGGGGGGCATCGGGGCGATGGCGGTCGGTTTCCTGTTGCAGGCCGGTGCGTTGGCGACCGGGCCCATCTCACTGGTGCAACCGGTCCTGATCGTGGAGCTCAGCTTCACCCTGCTGCTGGCTGCCGCGGTGTTCCACCGCCGCCTGCACCGGCGGGAGTGGGCCGCGGTCGCCGGGATGAGCATCGGTCTAGCGGTGCTACTGGAGACCCTGCACCCGACCGGGGGCGACTCCTACGCGGCGCCGCTGATCCGGTGGCTGCTGGGCACGGCGATCACCCTGGGCATCGTGGTGGTGCTCATCGTGCTCGGATTCCGCACCCGTGGTGCCGGCCGAGCCGCCTACCTCGGGGTGGCCACCGGCATGGGCTTCGGGTTCACCGCCGCCCTGCTCTCCCAGGTGGCCGCCGCCCACCGCGCCGCCGGGTTCGTCGGGGTGTTCAGCTCCTGGCAAACTTACCTGCTCATCGGCCTCGGGCCTGGCTTCGTGTTCCTGCTGCAGAAGGCGCTGCAGGCGGGGACCCTGGTGGCCTCCCAGCCCGCGCTGACCCTGGCGAACCCGATCGTCGCTGCCGGATTCGGTGTCGCGGTGTTCGGCGAGCACGTCCGGGGCGGCGGCTGGCTCGCCTTGGCCGTCCTCGGCGCTGTCCTGATCGCCGCCAGCACCGTGGTCTTGGCCCGCTCACCGCTGCTGCATGACAACCCCAGCGGAGCGTCCACCGAGGCGCCCCCCGCAGGCTCACGGCCGCACCCGACCCCGCGCACTGCCTGAACCGCCACCGATTCCCACTCACCACGGGCGTCTTGCGGCCCGGCAGCGAAGGAGACCTCATGGCACCGTCCGAAGTGGGCCGGCCGGTGGGCACCGACGCCGCGGCGCATCACCGCCTCCGCCACGCCGTCGGCGAACGGCTGCAGGGTGCCGTGGGCGGGCCCGCCCGGCTGCGGGTGGTGATCCTGCTGGCCTGCGTGCTCGCCTTGGACAGCGCCGACAAGGCCACCATCGGCGCGACCGCCGCCCAACTCGAGCAGGCCCTGCACATCGGCAACACCAAGATCGGCTTGCTGGTCACCGTCTCCACCGGGATCGGGGCCATCGCCACCGTGCCCGTCGGGGCGTTGACCGACCGGATCAACCGCACCAACCTGCTCGCAGGCGCGATCGTGGTGTGGTCGGCGGCGATGCTGCTCAGCGGCGCGTCGACCTCGTTCCTGATGTTGCTGATCACCCGCCTCGCCCTCGGGGCCGTCGTCGCCACCGCCGCCCCCGTCGTGGCCTCGCTCACCGGGGACCTGTTCCCCGCCGCCGAGCGCGGCCGGATCTACGGGTTCATCCTGACCGGGGAACTTGTCGGCACCGGCACCGGCTTCCTCGTCTCCGGCGACATCGCCGCTGTCTTATCCTGGCGATACTCTTTCTGGGTACTCGCCGTCCCCGGGTTCGTCCTCGCCGCCGCGATCTGGCGGTTGCTGCCCGAACCTGCACGCGGCGGCCAAAGCCGACTGCAACCCGGCGCCACCGACATCGACCCCGCTGAACAGGCCGAGCAGGCCCCGAACGAGAAGTATTTGGAGGAGGACAAAGACCAGGTCGAGCACGAGGTCAGCGCTCAGCGCATCGCCCCGCACGACGACCTCATCCTGCACGAGGACCCCGGGCAACGATCCCTGTGGTGGGCGCTGCGGTACGTGCTGTCGATCCACACCAACGTCGTTCTCATCATCGCCTCCGCGTTGGGTTACTTCTTTTACTCCGGACTGCAGACCTTCGCGGTGGTCTTCCTGCGCGACCGGTTCAGCATCGGTCAAAGCCTGGCCAGCACCCTGCTCGTCCTCCTCAGCGCGGGCGCCATCGTCGGCGTACTGCTCACCGGCCGCCTCGGCGACGCCTTCGTTGCGCGTCACCACATCGCGGCCCGCCCCATCATTGGCGGAGTCTCCTTCCTCCTCGCCGCGATGCTGTTCTTGCCCGCACTGCTCACCACGTCCCTGCTGATCGCCGCGCCGCTGCTGTTCCTCGCCGCCGCCGGCCTCGGCGGGGCCAACCCCCCACTGGACGCCGCCCGCCTCGACCTGATCCATCACCGGCTGTGGGGACGCGCCGAGTCCGTGCGCACCGTGCTGCGCTCGGGCTTCGAGGCAATCGCCCCCTGCTGTTCGGCTACGTCTCCACCCAATTAGGGGCACACACCAGCGGCCTCGGCACCCCCACCGGCGACGCCGGACCCAAGGGCATCGGCCTGGACCATGCCTTCCTGATCATGCTGGTGCCGCTCATCGTGTCCGGCCTGCTCCTGCTGTTGCTTGCCCGACGCACCTACCCCCGCGACGTCGCCACTGCCATCGCGTCCGAGAACGCCACCCAAACCGCACACGAATAGCCCAGCCAGGGCGCAGCACGGCGATGTGTCTCCCGCCGCATGTGTCCTCGTCGACTCATCCTACTGGCGACCTGTCTGGGTGTAATTGTCCTAAGCGCAACTACTTTGGGTGGTTCCGGGGTCAAACGTCATCGCGAGACGCTACGTTCTGCGCCGGGGGTCGGCCCTCTGCTGGCGCGTCCGATCTCGCCTCTGTCCGACGACGAGTTTTTTTCGCGATTCGACGTGCATACCGGCCGTACGCGGCGTCTACTGGTGGCGTGACCGATGCGGTAGGCACCTCAGGAACTGCCATCACCCAGCGCGTGCACTCGCTGAACAGACCGAACATGGTCAGCGTCGGCACCGTGGTCTGGTTGTCCAGTGAGCTGATGTTCTTTGCCGGCCTGTTCGCGATGTACTTCACGGCGCGCGCGCAATCCGACCCGGCGCTCGGGTGGCCGCCGCCACCAACCCACCTCGCCTTCCTCTACACACTGATCTTCACCATCATTTTGGTGGCGTCCTCGTTCACCTGTCAGATGGGTGTGTTCTCCGCTGAGCGTGGCGACGTGTTCGGGTTGCGGCGCTGGTATGCGCTGACCATGGTGATGGGCCTGGCCTTCGTGATCGGGGAAGCAAACGACTACCACACCAGCGTCTCCGAGGGCACGACCGTCTCCAGCGACGCCTACGGCTCCGTGTACTACATCACCACCGGCTTCCACATGTTGCACGTCATTGGCGGACTGGTGGCCTTCAGTTTCCTCATCGCCCGCACGAAGCTGAGCAAGTTCACCCCCGCCCAGGCCACCGCGGCCATCGTGGTCTCCTACTACTGGCACTTCGTGGACATCGTATGGATCGGCCTGTTCGCCACCATCTTCATCGTCCGCTAACCGCCCGTCAGGAGAGGTGGCGGGCGAGCAGCCGGAAGAGCCGGGGGCTGACGGCCGACAGCCACGCCGGCAGCTGCAGCCACCGCGGCACAATGTGTCGCGGCGTACCCGTGCGCAACACCTGCATCACGACACCGGCCACGCGCTCGGGGGCCATCGGCCGCGGGAAGCGCCGGTTGTACGGCTGGCCGCGGGTGCTGAAGAAGTCGGTATCGACGGCCCCCGGCAGCACCGTGGACACGGAGATGCCCGCGCCGCGAAGTTCCTCGCGCAGCAACGGCGCGAACGCCTCGAGCGCGGCCTTGGTGGCGGAGTACACACTTTCCCCCGGCACACCCACCGCACCGGCGATGGAGCTGACGAACACGATCGCGCCGCTACCGCTACCGGTGGCCGCGATGGCGCGCGCACCGGCTGCGGCCAGCTGCAGTGCGCCGCGCACGTTCACATCCACCAGCCGGGCGATCCGCTCGGGTGCCATTTCCGTGACCGCACCCGCGTGCCCGATGCCCGCGTTGATCACGACCGCGTCCAGGCGACCATGCTCGGCGAGCGTCTGACACAGCAATTCCCCGGCACCGGTGTCCTCGGCCAGGTCGGCGACGGCGACGGATCCCCCCCAACGCTCGGCCAGCGAATGCAACGCTGCCTCGTCGCGGCCCGCCCAGACGACCGTGGCGCCGTGCGTGGCCAGCAGGACCGCCGTGGCGCGCCCGACACCGCGACTGGCGCCGGTGACCACCGTGACCGCACCGCGTAACTCCACGCTGCGAGGATGGCAGATGTCGACCGGCGCTGCGACCACACGGGCGCTAGCGTTTTCCCATGACGTGCCCCGCACGGATCCTCATCGTGACCGCCGACATGGGTGGCGGTCACAACGCCACCGCGCGTGCCTTGGAGGAACGGGCGCATGTCCTGTGGCCCGACTGCGACGTCCGGTGGGCCGACACCCTCGATGTCATGGGGCCAGGAATCGGCCCGCTGTTCCGTCGCATCTACGTGGTGAATGTGCAAAGCACCCCTTGGCTGTACGAGTTCTTCTACAGCTCGCTGGTGCGGTGGCACTGGTTCGCCGCGTCCTCGAAACGGGTTGTCGGCGCCTGGTGCGGTCGGCGGCTGCAACCCCTGCTCGACGATTACGCGCCCGATCTGATTTTCTCGGTCTACCCCTGGGCAGCGCCGGCTTGGAATGGTTGCGGCGCCACCCCGGCATGCGCACGCCCACCGGCGCCTGGGTGTCAGACTTCGCCCCGCACCCGTTCTGGGTGTACCGCGACCTCGACCTGCACCTGGTGATGCACGAGACGGCTATCGCCCCCGCGCTGGCCGCCGAGGCGCACGCCGTCGTCGAGGTGTGCGCGCCGCCAGTGACGAGTGACTTCGCCCCCGGCGACCTGGCTCGCGAGCGCAGTGTCCTGGGCCTGGGTGTCGATGCGTTCGTTGCGCTCGTCTCCACCGGCGCCTACGCCTTCGGTGATGTCGAGGCGGGCGTGGACGCCCTACTGAACGCCAACCCGACGGTGCAGGTGGTCGTGGCGTGCGGACGCAACGACCCGCTGCTCCACAAACTGCTCGCCCGCGGCCTGCCCCCGAACCGGTTGCAGGCCCTGGGCTGGGTGCAGGACATGCCCATCCGCATCCGCGCCGCCGACGTGGTGGTGACCAACGCAGGCGGGGCCACTGCGCTGGAGGCGCTGGCCTGCGGGGTGCCGGTGGTGATGTTCGACCCCATCGCCGCACACGGGCGGGCCAACGCGGCGCTGATGGCGGAGTCCGGGTTGGCCGTGCTGTGTCCATCCACCGCCGAGCTGACCGCCACAGTGCGCGAGCTGATCACGCAGCCGCAGCGGCTGCACACCATGCGACGGGTGATCGAGAAGCACCTGCACGGCCACGACCTCGACTCGGGTTTGCGCACCCTGGCCCGGCAGCGCGATGCCGTCGCCGGGGCGGCCGGTCCATCGACGGCGTACTGGCAACCCCGCGAGCAGTCACTACGCGCGGCCGACGCCTTTTTTTTGCACGTGGAGACACCGCAGGTGGCCCAACAGGTCGGTGCGGTGCTCATCCTGGACCCCGTCCAGGGCCGCGCGCTGGAGATCGACGCCGTCCGCCACATGCTCACCGAGCGGGTGCCTCAGCTGCCCAGTCTGCGCAAACGCCTGCGCTCACGAGGACGCGTCCGCTCACCGCGCTGGGAGCTGCTCGACGATGTGCCGGTGGCCGAGCACCTCAGCCACCGGGTGCTCGCGGCGCCGCAGGAGCTGCACCGCGCCGTGGACGAGTTCTTCTCCATCCCCCTGCCCCGGGACCGCCCGTTGTGGGCGATGCAGGTGCTTGGTGGGCTGGACGAGGAGCGCAGCGCCTTCTTGGTCAAGCTGCACCACAGCCTCGGTGATGGCATCGCCGTGGTGGAGACCATGGACGGTGTGCTGGACACGCCCTCCGCACCACCGTACGCGCCCGTCCGTCGCATGACCCCGGCACCGTCGCCGATCCGCGGTCTGCGCACCGCGATGTCACTGCCGGTCGGGTTGTGGGAGCTGGCCCGCGCGGGCAAAGCACCAACCGGTCCCTACAACGGGCCGCTGATCAGCCCGCAACGCCACCTGGTGTTCGCCGAGCTGCCCGCCACCGACGTCCGGCGGCTCGCACACCGGTTGAAGGTCCGCAGCAGCGAGCTCGCGCTCAGCGTCGTTGCCGGCGCCCTGCACCGGTTGATCACCGCGCGGGGCGGTGAGACGAAGGGCATGTACCAACGGGCGGCGGTGCCCGTGTCGCTGCCGCGCGGGACTCACGGCTCCCGCGGATGGGGCAACTGGACCGGCGCCGCCACCGTCGACCTTCCCGTCGGGCCGATGCGTGAGCTCGACCGGCTGCGCTGGGTGCAGCACGAACTCACCCGGCGCAGCACCGGTGGACAACCCGAGGCCGCGCAGCTGGTGCTGCGCTTGGTCGGGTTGTTGCCCTACCCGTTGCACGGTGCGCTGGCCCGGCGCTTGTACTGCGCGGACTGGTTCAACGCGATCGTGTCCTACATCCCTGGGCGAGCCCGGCAACAGTTCTTCGCAGGCGCCCGCGTCGCCCACGGCTACCCCGTGCTGCCCATCGCCGACAACGTAGGGCTGTCCGTCGGCGTGATGCCGTGGGCCTCTGACGTCGGTTTCGGCATCACCCTCGACGCGACGCTGGTGCCCGACGGCGACAAGCTGCATGCGGCCTTGCACGAGACCTTCGCTGAGCTCGCCACTGACGCACAGGCCTGGCAGTGAGCGAGCGGAGCGACGCGGTCACACGGCAGTGAGCAGCCCGACGAACCCGGCACAACCCGATGTGAGCTGGCCGCCCTCATCGAACATTCTCGGCCTCCTGGCTCAGGTGCTCGCCCTGCGCTTGGCGGTGATAACGCGGTACCCCGCTGGGCCGCCCGACCTGCGGAGAGCACGTGCACGGACTAGATTTGTAACAGTCGCTGACGCCTCCAGCAAGCGGGCATCAGCCATCTAGAGCACCTCCTGAATGGCTAACACCGTGCAACCAGACAAATCTTCGCCCCACGAGCTCAACGAGCTCCACGAGCCCCGTAGGAGCCTGGGCGATGTGCACCCGATCGGCGCCTCCGCCCACGTCCCTCGGCCCGAGACGCGTTGGGAGACGCTGACCGTCGCACTGCAGGCCGGGGCCCCTGCGCTGCTCGACGAAGTCGGCGTGATGCTTCGGCCCGTGGCACCGGAGTACGCCGTGTTCGTCGAACAACGTCGGGGTGATGTCGCCGGTGCCGCCGAGACGGCGATGGCCGCGCTGGCCGACCATGCCCGGTTGTGTCTTCGCGCGGCCCACACCTCGGATGCGGCTGCCCCCCTGCCGCCCATGGTGTTGTCCTTGTTCGAGGAGGTCGGTCACAACCAGTGGCACGAAGGATTCGCGCTGCGCACACTGCTTTCGGCCTACCAGGTGGGCGGCAGGGTTGCCTGGCACCACGTCGCCGCTACCGCCCTGGGCGTTGGCCTTCCAGCCACCGACCTTGCCGCACTGGCCGAGGCGCTGTTCTTCTTGGTCGATGAGTTGTGTGCGGCCTCGACCGACGGGTACGTGGCCGCGCAAACGGCGTCGGCCGCCGAGCGCGAGCACCGTCGCGACGTGCTGGTCGATATGCTGCTCTCCGACCGTTCGGACATGGCGGCGCTGCAGGCGGTGGCCGCTGAGGCCGGCTGGGCGCTACCGAAACGGGCCGCGGTGATCTTCGTCGAACACGGCAACGACGCCGGACGACAGGCACTGGGGCGGCTCGGGCCGCATTGCCTGCCGGTCCGCAACAACGGGTTGCCGGGGGCGATCCTGCCCGACGCGGACGGTCCGGGACGGCACGGCCGCCTCACGGCCGCGCTCCGTGGGACCGGCGCGACCATCGGCCGCAGCGTGGCGTTACGGGAACTGCCCGCCAGTGCCCGCGTCGCCGAGCTCGCCGCGGGACTGCGCCGCTCCGGCGCGCTGACCGCGGACCCCCTGTTTGTCGACGAGCACCTCGATGCGCTCATCGTGCACCGCGATCCCCGCTTGCTCACCCTATTGTGCGAGCAGTGCCTGGCACCGCTCGCGAACGCCGCACCCGGCTCACGACAGATCTTGCTCGACACCCTGCGGTGCTGGCTGCGCAACATGGGCGACCAGCAGTCCGTCGCCGCGACGCTGCACGTGCACCGGCAAACCGTCCGCTACCGGATGACCCGACTGCGGGAGCTTTACGGCTCAGCACTGGACGACCCCGACACGCGGGCGCGGATGATGCTGGCTCTCGCGTGGGAGAAGCCCACCTCGGAGCCCGCCCCGTCGAACGGCACCGACCACACCGACGCACTGAGTGACCGTCCTTGAGTGGACCGCTGGGCGCCCGATGGGAACCCGCGACTGGCGCGCCATATCCCCAACCCCACCATGGTTGTTGTACAGCGCTAACAAGATCGGGCCCTCAGAATCATCTGTAATGACGTAGAGGCCCACCGGTTGGGCGGACACCATGGAGTCATGAGCACCTGGTCCCCCTCCCGGGCGAGGTCACTGCAGCAACCGAGCGCCGACTCCTTAGGTGAGCACGAACGCGCGGAGAACTTCCCGGTTGCACTCGCGGTGCTACCCGCCGCATTGCGCACCGACCTTCGCGCGGTCTACAACGTCGTGCGCGTCATCGACGAGCTGGGCGACTCCGCCGCCGGTGACCGCGCGTCCGCGCTCCGTGACTTCGCTGCTGACGTCATGAGAGTGTGGGAAAGCGGAAAGCCACAGGCTTGTGTGCTGCGGCAGCTCGTACCGACGGTGCACCGTCGGGGTCTGCCGCCGCAACCGTTCATGGACCTCATTCAAGCCAATGTGCAGGACCAACACGTCTCCACCTACCGCACGTTCGACGACTTGTTGCGGTACTGCGCGCTGTCCGCCGCCCCGGTCGGACAAATCGTGCTGCAGGTGCTGGGCGCGGGGACTCCCGAACAGCTGCTGCTCTCCGATCAGGTGTGCCACGCCTTGCAGCTCGTGGAGCACTGGCAGGACGTGGCGGAAGACCGCCGGGCCGGGCGAATCTATCTCCCCCAGGACGACCTCCAGCATTTCGGCGTGCACACCGCCGACCTCGATGCCGACCGCGCGTGCCCTGCACTGCGCCATCTCGTCTTCTTCGAAACCGACCGGGCCGAGGCCATGTTGAATTCCGGCGCCGCGCTGGTCGGGACGCTGTCGGGCTGGGGCAGGCTCGCGGTGGCCGGTTACGTCGCGGGGGGTCGGGCGGCGATCGACAGCGTGCGCCGCGCACACGGCGACGTGCTCGCGGGCAGTCCCCAGGTGCACCGGCGTGACGTGGTCAGACACGTGCTCGGCGAGCTGAGGCGGGCACGATGATCACCAGCACCGTGGCTGACGCCTACGCGACCTGCGAGAGCATTACCCGGGAGCAGGCGCGCAACTTCTATTACGGCATTCGGCTGCTGCCCTCGGACAAGCGCGCGGCACTGTGCGCGGTCTACGCACTGGCGCGGCGCATCGACGACATCGGTGACGGCGACTGGTCCACCGCCGACAAGCTCGCGGGGCTCGCCGTGGTCCGCCAGTCGCTGGCCGATCTGCGCACGGACAGCGCTGATCCCGTCGTCGAAGCGGTGGCTGACTGCGCGGAACGTTTCCCCATCCCGCTCGACGCCTTCGACGAGTTGATCGACGGGGTCGAGATGGATGTGCTCGGGCACAGCTACACCTCCTTCGACGAGCTGGTCGGCTACTGCCGCTGCGTGGCCGGCGGTGTGGGACGGCTGTGCCTTGGTGTGTTCGGCGGCGACGTCGATGCACGCGCCTCGGCGTACGCGAACTCCTTGGGCATCGCCTTGCAGCAGACCAACATCTTGCGGGATATTCGCGAAGATCTCACCAACGCGCGGGTCTACCTGCCGCGGGAGGATCTCGACCGTTTCGGGGTGGAGCTGACCCTGGACGCCGACGGCCAACTGGTCGATCCGGACGGCGGACTGGCCGCCCTCATCCGGGACAGCGCCCGGCGGGCCACCGAGTGGTACACCGAGGGCCTTCGGCTCATCCCGCTGCTGGACCGCCGCAGCGCCGCCTGCTGCCTGGCGATGTCGGGCATCTACCGGCGGCTGCTCGCCGAGATCG
>JAABUM010006868.1_pt1 | contig 10848 bp, 9 predicted proteins | sample 5559161 | NCBI WGS metagenome assembly JAABUM01 (sample SAMN10711868, study PRJNA513369) | rock metagenome | isolation source: Antarctica rocks | place: Antarctica: Victoria Land, Siegfried Peak nord | reverse complement strand
CGCGGTTGTTGGAAAAGACACGCACTTCTCGCTCCATCTCTTTATCTGTGATGGGAAGCCAGCGAGAGTCGTAGCGGTCAATGCGCCACTGTTGAGCGTTAGCCGCTCTTATAGTCAGGCTCAACAGCCCGACAACGAGTAGGCGAGTGATTTTCATAGTCAGCCTCAAGGAGTCAAGGGTTGTCCTGTTTTCCGAATATCCCAATTCGCCGAAACGTCTTGGATCACGACGGGCAGGTCAGCACCTTGTGGCCACTTGCCATCAGCTCGCGTGCTGTTTTTGTCCCAGCCGCTTGGCACGAAGTGATCGAACAACTTGTGCTGAGTCTTAACGATGTTAACGCACCTTGATCCCCCATTGCGCTAACACCTTGCGACGTTCTATGGTGAATTTGGTGTTGGGTGGAATGGTGGCTGCATAGGCTTGGGCTGCTTGCTTTTCCTTGGCCGCGTTGGGCACATGCCAGCGATACATCATGATGAGTCCCCACGATGGCTCACAACTGACAGGTGCGAGCCGTTGTGCTCTCACTCTATAAGCTATTGCATTAGTGAGTGGTTGTTTCTTTTGAAAGTAGAAATCCGCCAGTGCGTTCGCGTAGTCGTCGTTCGTAATTGAAAGGTTTGGAGCCAGGCTCAACGCTTTCTTGTAAATACGAACTTGATCTTCGGGCTTGAAGATGGTGGTGTTGTATTCAAAGCGGCCCTGAACGGAGTAAGCCATCCATAGCTTAGGGTTCAGCTTCTTCAACCGCTCGATATTCACGCGACGGGTTTCAACATCCAACTCCTGTTGTGTTGCCTCAAAGCGGGGTTTGCCACCGTCTGGAACTCGTTGCTCGATGGCCATGCAGTAGATAGCCAACATATTGTCGTTCGCGGGTTGCTCGTTCTTCAATTGTCTGAAGGTATCGAACGCAGTTTGTGTCAACTTTTGGTAGCGTGCCCGCCGCCAAAGTTGATACAGGGCCACTGCATCCTTGGAGTTTTTGCGAAGCGCGCTTTGCAATTGAGGATTGCTGATCGGGAGCCACGCAGTGTCATATTTGGCTGATTTCCAATCTTGAGCGATAGCAATGTTACCCAAAGCCAGGCACAAGAGCAGCACAAGCATGCGATTGATATGTTTGAACATAGTTTCTCCTGATTTCTTCAGGGGATAGAACTCTTTGTCGAAGTTCTATCCCCAAGAATAGCTTGAAAAGACGATCACTTACGTAGGTTCACCAGGATTGGGGTTAGAAGTTAAGAGTGGCCCCTGCCACAATGCTTCGATGTCGTCGGGAATCCGCAAGGCCAAGTCAGCACTTTGAGGCCACTTCCCATCTGCGCGGCCTTGATTGCGGTCAAATCCGGCTACAACGTAATGATCAACCAATTTGTGTTGAGTGCGGATTGTGTAGCGCATGTAAGGACGAGCTTTCTCGCCGCCCTTCAATGTTACGGATGCTCCAGTCACCACATTCGCTTTGAACTTGGAACTGGTTTCGACCTTGCCACCGATGTTCAACCAATCTTTCAACTTGAAGTCGGCGCCGAATGTGGTGGTAAGAGCGACTTCATGTTCTTCTGTGAAGTTCCACTCGAACGTGTGCGTGTCGGCACCAGTATGAGATGACCAACCACCAACAACCCAAGTGCCTGTTCGAGTGGTTTCGGAGGGAGTGTCATCCATTGGCTTCTCCCACTCGTCGTGCAGTTGGAGAACGTATTTAGCTGTGGCTTTGGCGCCATCTGCTTTGTCCGTCAGGCTGTAGGTGACATTTGGCCCCGTTCCTGATGAAGGGGTTTTATACCAACCGGGTTGTAACAAGCCCGTTCCCAGGTCTGGTCGGTCGTAAACGGTGGCGTTGTTCAATACAGCGCCTCCATCGGGTGAATCCACTCTTGTGGAACCGGTCGTATCGAAATTACTACCAGGACTCCAAGTCGCAGAAAGGTTACTTGACCAAGAGCCACTTTTGTTGGCACCAATAGCATTGGTAACCACTTGAGTGTGGGTGTCATAGAGCAAAGTGCCAGGATCGGTTGGATCGAGTGATTGATAAGAGTAGCGCGACTGCCCATGCGTCGTCCACAATCCGTTGCTGTCCACTTCGCGCCACTCGTCGTGCGCTTCGTCGATGGTGACGCCCGGTGCGCCTTTAATTTTTGGAGCCGATGAACCGCGCGTGAGGTATACCTCACGATTATCAAGGGCATAGTTGACTTCGGCAACGATGTGGGCGTTAGTTCCATCGCCATAGGTGTCAAAGACACCAGGGTCAGTTTCCACCTTGTAAGCGCCCATCGTTACGTTGAAGGTTCCTTCAATCGAAGGCAGGGAGTAGCTCACAAGGGAGGTGCCATCAGGTTGAATCTGAGCGTTGTTAGTCGAGACAACTACGATGACAGGAGGATGTTGGGCGAAGCTGGAGTCGTGATAACCTTGGTTGTCTTTTCGCTCGTGATTGGAATCAGAGTAGGAAGTGCCATCAGGCGTCGCAACTTTCGCTGAAAGTGTCACGCTTCCAGGAGTGCCAGGTGCGGGTTGGTAGGCGCTGGGCCATGCACTCATGTCGGAACGTCCACCCGAAGCCGTGACTGTTTGTTGGAACTTAACGCTGATGCGAGGTGGAATCTTGTCATCAGCAGAAGCAGGAGTCCAGTGCAACAGGAGAATGAAACGTCCAGAGCAACTTCCCTGCTGGGTTTGGCCCGCACCTAAACCGGGAGTGGATGTGCTTTGGAAAGGCCCGTCATCACCCGTCCAGCCACCGTCACGCCAAGGTCTTGTGATGCTACCCGCTACCGACTTGCCATCGTAGTCCAACCCAACTGACCAACTGCCAGCCCAAGCGGGAGTCGTCGCCAGCGCCATTCCCAGAAACGGGAGACATTTAAGAAAGATTGATTTCATCGAAGAACACCGCGCTTCACATGACCTGCGCGATGCTCTCATCTTCTGTCCTCAACATTAAGGGTTTCTCAAGTTCCGACTAAGCTGAGGTAAACCTTGTTCCGCGCCCGAAGCACTTAAAATTTCTCCCGATGTGGACATTTCTCGCCGTCTTTTCTTTCGCCCTGTTTCTGGGCGGCGTTTTCGCTTCGACGCGGCGCGCTTTTGATGCGAACGGACAATTTCAACGCCGTGCGCTGCCTCTTCTGGCCGCGACGTTGGCCGCATTTGTTGTGTGGATTTTCGCTCTGCGCCGCGTGCCGCCGCCGTATCCGATTGAAAAAACGCGCTTTTACATTCCGCCTCGATAACGCGGTTCGAGTTTCATACTCTGTTCATGCGTTATCCCGTTTGGATTTTGGGCGCGTGCTTGCTCTGCCCGCTCTTTTCCCTGCCCTCTTCGGCTCAGACAGCCCCGACTCCAACCCCGTCGCCCGCGTTGTCTTTGTTTCAAGACGAACTGATTTCGGTCGTCGGGCGCATCAAGCCCGCCGTTGTGACCGTCATCTGCGAACGGGCGCGCGATTCTGCGAGCGAAGATGACACCGACGATGCGCCGTCCGCGCCGCCATCGGACCCGTCGGCTCCGCTTTCAAGTCTGGGAACGGGCATGGTGTTTCGCGCGGATGGGCTGATTCTGACCAACTATCATGTCGTGCGCAACGCGACTTCGATTCGCGTTTTGTTCAACGCCGATTCGGAAGAAGTAGATCGGGCTTATGGCCGCTTGGTGGGCTTCGATGCCGACGCCGATTTAGCGGTGGTTCAAGTCAATCGCCAGAATTTGCCGGTTCTGGAGTTCGCCGATTCGGACAAAGTGCAAATCGGGCAATGGGCTGTTGCCGTGGGCGCGCCGTTCGACCAGCCGCAAAGCGTGACGCTCGGCGTGATTTCGGCGCGCGGTCGCCACATAGATAAAAACGGCACGCCTTCGCTGGGCGATTATCTACAAACCGACGCGTCCATCAATCCCGGCAATTCGGGCGGGCCGTTGCTCGATTTGCAAGGGCGAGTGGTTGGCCTCAACACGGCGATTTTGTCGCCGTCGCGGGCGAGCGCGGGCATCGGGTTTTCGATTCCCTCCAACACAATCCGCCGTTTGCTACCGCTTTTGGTCGCGGGCAAACCGGTGAAGCGTGGGTTTGTCGGCGTTCAATATTCGCGTTTGTCGCCGCAAGTGGCGCGCGAATTCGGATTGGATGGCGGCCTTCAAGTCGGCGCTCTGGCCCAGAAAAACGGCGCTCCCGTTGGCCCTGCTAAAGACGCGGGGTTGCGCGAAGGTGACATCATCACCGGCGTGGACGGGCAAAGCGTGTCCACAGTCGAAGGGTTTCGCTCGTTCGTTTCGGGACGCACGCCGGGCGAAAAAATCACCCTCCGCGTCGCGCGGCCCAGCGCCCTCGACGCAAGCGTGCAAACCTTGGAACTGCCGCTTGTGCTGGGAGATCGCGCGCTGTCTATAGGTGATGCAGCAACGATGACGCCCTCGATTCCAGCGTTTGCCGCCATCACCGGGCTGGGCTTGACGGTTTCCGATCCAGCGCGTTTGGACGCGGCGCAAAAGACCAAATGGAAACTCAAGGGCCTCGAATCCGGCGCCATCATCACTAAGGTCGGCGATGGTTCGCCCGCCGATGAAGGCGATTTGCGCGAGGGGCTTCGCATCACGCGCGCCCGCGTCGGCGGGCAATGGCGCGCGGTCGCAAACGCCGCCGATTGGAAGAAAATCGAAGCGGCTCTTTTGCCCGCCGAGCGCGTTTTGCTTCAACTGCGCGACGCCGAAGACGTCAGCGTTTATCGCGTTGTGGTCGTGCCGACGAAATGAGGGGCGCGCTTTCCCATGAATAAACCTCTTGCCAAAAGGTGGAGGCGGCTGAATTTGCAGCCACAAAAAGGCGTCAATCTACGTTGACGCGGGCAGCAATATGCTACATCGTCGGGTTCAGTCCGGGCGCCCGATGAAATTAAGACAGTCCTTTTTGTGGTTACGAATTCATTCGCCTGAACGATTTCGATATTAGGTCGTTCAAGCGCGCCTCAACCATAACCGCGGCCGCCTTTGGCGCGCAGATTGAAACGCACGGCGCACCATGAAACAACTTCCCTTTCTGGGCGCCGCGACGTTTGTGCTGGCGCTTTCTTTCCACGCATCGGCGGGCGAAGAATATGCGACTTACCAGAACGAGCGTTTCGGCTATCGCGTTTTGTATCCGGCGAGTCTGGTTTCGCCGCGCGCTGAATCGGATGATGGCGATGGGCGCAAGTTCAAATCGAGCGACAGCAAAATCACCCTCACGGTTTGGGGCGACCAAAACTCTTCCAACCGGACTCTGCGCGAACAGATGAGCGCCGCGCGGCGGGAATGGTTGAAAGACCGGGCGCGCATCACTTACACGCGCTTCACGAGCGATTTTTATGTGTTGTCGGGCACGACGGGAAACGAAATTTTCTACGAGAAAACCGTCCCCCAAAGCAACGGCTTCGCCACGATGCTGTGGCAGTTCCCCGTTGCACGCCGCCCACGTATGGAAGCGGTAGTGACCAAAACTTCGCGCGCGTTTAAAACAACTTCGGGTTGATTGAGGTATAGTAGATCTTACAAAGGAAGCACCCTCTCATCTTTGTCATTCTATGACTTGCTACCGTGGAGCAGGACGTTGTCAATCAATGGTTCTGGGAACTTTGCCGAAATCAACAACGCTTGCAAAACAAACAAAAGCGACGACACGATGTGTCGTCGCTTTCGGTTCATCGGAACCGCAGCTAATTCCGCGACACTTCGGCACCTTTGCGCTTTAACGCTGCGCGCGTTCCCGCGCTCACCAGACCAAGCAGCGCCAACGCTAACATGGCGGGAGAGGGTGCCATTGAAGAAGTCGCGGGAGCCACCTTCTTGGGCGCGCCGAGCCGGGCAAGAACGTCTTGTTGCAACGAACATTGCGTGTCCGCGCTTTGAAGTTGCAACGGCACGCTCAACCACTTGGCCAGATCATTTGAACGCGCGTTGAGGTCACCTTGGCCCGGTGCGATACGTTCGAGTTCGACGGCGAGTTGCACGGCTTTACCTGTGTCGTGGCCCGACTGAAAAAAGACGACTTTGCCGGTTTTGTCGAGCAAAAACAGCGACGGGTAAGACACGTTTTTACCGCCAAACTGTCCTTGAAACCAAGTGCTTTGAGCGTCGAACCCCACGGGCCATGTGTAGCCCTTTTGTTTGACCCAGCCTTGCACGGCAGGCCACGAGTTTTCCGGGTTTTGCGCGTCTTTGACATCGCCGGGCGACTGGATGCCGACGAACTCAACGCCGCGCGGCGCGTAGCGCGAGTGCAACGCGGCCAGAACCGGCGCCGCGTCCCGGCAATGCGGGCACTCGGTGCGAAACACTTCGAGCAGCACCGGTTTGCCGCGAAGCGCGTTCAAATTGGGGGGCGCGGGCGTGCCCACCCACTGCTTGATGGACGGCCACGCCGGAAGCGTTTTGCCGATCCACGGTGAAGGCGTGGGCGTGACCGCAGGAAGCGGAGCGCCCGTTCCGATGGCCTGATTGGCGCTGGAATTAGCGAACATGCCGTAGCCCGCGAAAGAACAAAGCAAAGCCGCGATCGCGGCAAGTTTCCATTTTTCCATTTTGCAAAACCTCTGACTTCAGTTTATAGAGGTTCCGGTTAGCATATTCTATGCGGGGCTTGCGCCCTCTTCCAGTCCTCCTGCTCTTCCCGATTGGAAGAGGGCGCAAGCCCCGCTCTCACAGCAGCGGCCAAGCGGAACACCTCAACCGGAACCGCTATAAGACGCGGTTCGCAGAGGTGAATCGCAACGTGATGGAGGCGCATGAATTCGCCTCCATAAAGAGGCGCGGGCCTTCGTGGACGCCAAGATCAATGGTGTTACCGTGTCGGCGCAGGCCGGCACTTTTTTGTGGCTACAAATTCATTCGCCTGAACTGCGCAAGGCGCGCTTCTACTTAGAACTCATCCACGCGAGCGTGCGGCGCGCGCTGTCAAGCGATTTTTTCGCCGCTACCAGCGACAGCAAGGTCGGGTCGGTGATGGCCAAACGATAAGGGTCAACGCCTTGGGAGGGAACCAGACGTGTCTTCGGGCGCGGCAGAACCGGCGCCATGCGCACCAGACGGTCTTCCCATTCGAGCGGACGCAGTTGGATGATCGAATCATCGAAGGAGCGCTGCTGTTCTTCTTCACGGGCGTCGGCGTAGGTTTTGTCGAGTTGCGAGACGGTGCGCCAGTGCGACAGCGCTTTTTCGATGGCCTTGAACAGATAATACGCGAGGCCGATGTTCGAGTGAGCAATCGGCGATCTTGGGTCGAGTTCAATGGACTTTTCGAGTGCCGAAATCGCCTGCGGGAACATCTGGCGCCGCGCGAAGGCCACGCCCATCGCGGCCAAAATCTGCGGATCGCCGGGCATCAAGCGATGGGCGCGCATATACGCGTCGCACGAACCGGGGAAATCGCCCATGCGATACAAGAGCGCGCCCGTGTTGGCGTGAACGTCCACGTTGAGCGGCTCGTATTTGGCGGCCAACTTCCACGCCGCGAGCGCTTCTTTGTCGCGCCTGCCAACCGCGTGACCTAAACCGATGAGATAATAAGCCGGGCCAAGCGACGGGTCGCGCGCGATGGCGTCTTCGAGGAGTTTCGCTGAGGTGTCGCGGAAGCCCATCATGAACTGGCACAGCGCCGAATTGTAGCGCGCCGACACGGCTTCGGGCCGCGCGGCGAGCGCGATGTCGAATCGCTGAGCCGCGCTGGCCCAGAAGGTTTCGGGATTGGGCGCGTCTTTCATGGTGCCCAAAATGATGAGCGCGGCCAAAAAATTGGGTTCGGCCTGACCGGGAAACAGCTTGAGCGCCTGATTGAGCAGCCCACGCGCCGCGTCGCGGTTTTGGATTTCCAACAGCGCCAAAATCAAATCTTCCCCGGCGGTTCGATGTTGCGGATCGAGTTGCACGGCGCGCTTCAAGTGCTTGAGCGCCTCGGCATACAAGTTCAGGCGCCCCGAAAACAGGTAGGCCGCGCCCAAAACGGTGTGAACATCGGCGTTGTTCGGCTCGATCAAAAACGCCTGCCGCAGATACGGCACGCCCACATCCGAGCGGCCATGCTCGATGAAGGCGCGGCCCAGATTGTAATAGACCTCGAACTCGGCGTGTTCGGTTGCGCCCGCGCGCTGGTAAGCGGTCAGGCTTTCATCCAACTGGCCAAGCGCCGCCAAAACCACGCCCAGATGATTGGAGGTAATCGGATCGGGGCGTCCCAGAAAATCTTCGATTGAACTCGCCGTTTCGAGCGCGCGATGCGCCGCGGTCAAATTGCCGCCGCGATAGGCCAAAACGCCGATGTTGTTGAGAACGGCGCTGTTGCCCGGCTCCAACCGGAGCGCGACGCGAAGCCGCGCCTGCGCGCGTTCGAGTTCGCCCGCCTGCGCTTCGGCGATGGCGAGGTTGTTGAGCGCGTTGGCTTCGGCTCCTTTGCCTTCGAGCAAGGCTTCGCTAGCTTCGGCTGAATCGGGAGCGGGGATCTCGCCCGGTTTCAAATTGACCGCGTGGCGCGCCGCGGCGCTCAGTTGAGCTATGGCTTCGTGCGGCTTGCCGTCGAGCACCAAGGCCAATCCGCGCGCCATGACGCCGTCATCGTGAAAATCCGACGCGAGCGCGGGATTTTCCAGCCACAACTTTTCGAGGGCGTCTATGGCTTCAAAAACCAGCGCGGGCCGGTGCGCTTGTAGCGCGACGAGCGCCAGATTCAAGAGCACAAACGGCGAATTCGGATGTTTTTGGCGCGCCGCCGTCAAGACCGAAATCGAGGGTTGCAACTGGCCGCGCCGCGCCAGAACGACGCCGTAATTGACGGCGCATTCGAGATCGTCCGGCACGTTTTTGTGCGCGCGTTCGAGCAAAGCCGAAGCGCGCGAAAATTCGGAGTTGAGATAGGCGATGAGGCCCAGCGCGCGCAAAGCTTCGGCATCATTTGTGTTGGATTCGAGCCTTTTTTCGAGCGCATCGTTGCGCCGCGCGAGATTTTCGTCGTAAGCACGGCTCAGTTGTTCGCACACGCGTTCTTGACGGCGGCGCGCCAACAGGCCGCCCGCGCCGGGCAAGTCGAAGCCAAACAGCGCGCCCGTGTCGCTGTAGTCGGGCTGCTCGACGAATATCATCCACCGGTCGGTGGCACAATACGTTGAATTATTGGCGGTGGGCTTGCCGCAACGGCCACAAATGAGACTTGCCAGCTTGAAAACTCCTCGATTTAAACCTTAACGGCTCTTCTACTGAACGAAATCGGCCTCTTGAGCGTGCCTCTTCTTCGTCAAAAACTCGCGGGACAAGAATCAATGTAATTTCCAGAAGACGATCATGGCGAACAGACCAACTGCGACGCGCCAGACGAAGAACGGGGTGACATCGCGCGTTCGCAGGTAGGACAGCAAAAACGAGATGGCAAAAAAGCCCGACACGCCCGATGAAACCACGCCCAGCACCACTTCGAGTGGCCCCGCGCCCAAAAGAGCCGGTTTGAAATGGCGCAGTTCAAAAACAACGGCACCAATCGAAATCGGAAGCGACATCAAAAACGAAAATCGCGCCGCATCTTCGCGCTTCAAGCCGAGGAACAGCCCGGCCATGATCGTCGAACCCGACCGCGAAAATCCCGGAATCAGCGCCAAAGCCTGCGACGCGCCGATGATGAGCGCGTCGCCGTTTTTGATGTTCGACATCGCGCGTTTCTTGGCGCCGACGCGGTCGGCGATGAGCAACAAAGCGCCGCCGACGATCATCCATAGACCGTTGTAAAACGGCGAAAAAAGGAATTTCGAGGTGTCTTCCCACTTGCGAATCGGCGACAAACCCGCCACCAGAACCGCCGGAATGCACGACAATATCACCAAAGTCAGCAACCAGCGCTGACTTTTGTCGGTCAACAGCGCCTTCCAGTCGTGGCGAAAATACCACGCGAGCGCCAGAATCGTCCCAACTGACAGCACGACATCGAAGGGCAACTGCCGCGAGTTTTGACCGAGCAAATAGTGCGTGATGTTGAGGTGAGCCGACGACGAAACCGGAATGAATTCGGTCAACCCTTGAACCAAACCCAGCACGATTGCCTGCCACCAGTTGACGTGCGTGACGACTTCGGCGGGCGTATTGGCGGCGGTTTGCGCCATCGCCAGAGAACTAAAACCCAACAGCGACGCGGCGCCAAGGCTCAGTCGAACAACGCTTTGAGTAGGCGAGACGAGCAGAGAACGCGCGCGGCGCGCGGCGCGCAACAGAAAAGATGGGATCATAGGGACGGAGTTGGGTGCGTTGAAAGAGCGTGGAAACCGGAGGCGCGCCGAGCGCTACGCGGCGCCAAAGTTAAACCCCTTTGCCGCGCTTTGTTTTCTGGGAAGACGGTAAGTTGTGTCAAGAGGGGCTGGAAAAGCGACGTTTGAGCGCGCGGCAAGACGTTTTCGTTGCTACGGGAAAGGCCTCTTCAACCCGCCGAACTCGTCACTTCTTCGTGCGCCACGAGCGTTCCGTTCGATTGCCCGTCCAACACCAACTCGCTGTTTGGCGTCGTGGTGACCAACTTCTTCTCCTGCGCCTCGTGCCACTGTGTCAAAAGAACCTTGGCCATCGCCGCAATCGGAACGGCCAGAATCACGCCGAGCGCGCCGAAAAACTCCATGCCCACCAGCAGCGCCAGAATCACCGTCACCGGATGCAAGTCCACGTGATGCCCGACGATTTTAGGAAGCAGCACCTTCGATTCGAGAAAGTGCATCATCGTGAAAGCGAACAGTAAAATTCCCGTCGTTTGCACCGATTGCGTGTAGAACAGGCACGCCAGCAACAGCGGAATCGCGCCCAGCAAAGGGCCGATGACAGGAATAGCGCGCGTGAGTCC
>JAABUM010006867.1_pt1 | contig 10852 bp, 11 predicted proteins | sample 5559161 | NCBI WGS metagenome assembly JAABUM01 (sample SAMN10711868, study PRJNA513369) | rock metagenome | isolation source: Antarctica rocks | place: Antarctica: Victoria Land, Siegfried Peak nord | reverse complement strand
CCGTATCGAGCCGACAGCATGCCACTCCCAACGTGGCAGCGAGTCCGCACGCCCGCACAACCATCACGCGAGAAGCGCCCATCTCAGCAAGGCATCGATCCGGGCTGATGAATAATGGCGGCTAGGATACATCCTACTGCGATCGCGAGCAGGTTTTATTGCGATGAAGGGTACTTTCCCGCGCCAAACACCCTCTCGACATCGGTATTCTTGCGACCTCCGACAGGCGACACCATTCCTGTCCTTCCCTCGTCAAATCACCTCCGGGAATCGCATACGACAGCGTATTGTGCGGTTTGGTCCCTTCCGCACCCACCTACGGTCACCTCCGCGGCCTTCCTTGCCGAAGGTGACGTGGATCGGAGGGCTGAGTTGTATGGTCGGGCCGGTCGGCACTTTGGATGCACGCCTGACCTTGCGATCCCGTGAAACAGGTAAGGCCTTTGAGAATAGGATGCACTCGGCCCGGTCATGCTTCGAACATACCGCAGCGATACCTGACCGACTGGATCACAAAGCGCGTATCCAGCCGGCGGGACGACGCTGCTCTAGGGAGACCCATCCGGGTCGGAGTTCAGTCCAAGCAGCGGCGGGCCGTTTTGATCCGGTTCATCGACGACGCAGGAGAAGTTTGCGGCCTGGGTGGGATCACCCGACTTATTATAAACGGCGGTTTTTGGATAAACGCAGAGCGGCCTGGTCAAGACCGCGCCCTGGCTAAGTGTATCGTTCGCATACTTGGTGGCCACGATCCGAGACGGCGCTATCCCCTGGTCCACCCAAGCGTCCAGCGCCTCGACCATGTCGTGAGTACGGTCTCGGGGGTTCCCCGCCGGCTGATACGCGCCGCCGAAGCTGTTCGGCCCGGGGCCGCCACTGCAATGGTTCATCCCCGGCACCATGAACAGGCGTGCGAAGCTCTGCGTGTCGTGCAACGCGGGCTGATTTGCAGCCCGCCGGATGAGCTTGCGGAGCAGCCCCTCCCTGCCAAGCAGACCATTAAGCCCCGAGTAACTATTCACGCTTGCTAGCGGTCCGAGATCGAACGGAAGCCCGCGTGCAACGGCATCGTGCTCGACGATGCCGGCATAGATGTCGATGCTGAACTGCGAGGCGACAAACGGATCGGCCGAGCCGTGATACATGATGATCTTGCCGCCAGTCTGACGGAACGGTTCAAGGTTCGTGTCATTCGCGTTCAGGATCTCCGCCATGGTCTGGCCGGCAAACACCTTGTCGTTTGTCCGCGCCACATCCGTCCCAAAGTTGAAGGTCAGAAAGTTGTAGTTCGGATCGTCGAACACGGCGTCGCGGAAGAACGACGTCGAGCTGCCGCCTGGCGTGGGCGTTCCCACGAGCACCTGGCGCCAATCGGCCTCGCTCCCCATTGCGAGGCCCGGCGCGATCTGCTGTCCCGAGTTTGGGTCATAGGGTCCGTCGTATATGGTCCGGACAGCCTGCACCTGGGCGCCTGTCAGGCAGGTGCTGGGGTCCTGATCTGCCGTGCATTGTAACACCGCCGGGTCGAAGTGGCAGTCGCGCGGGTCGGTGAGAAAGGCGTCGGTCCGGAGCCCGCCATCCTGCCCACCGCAATGCGCAAGCACTGCGTTCGTCACCAAGTTGAGCTGGGGTTGTGGGAGGTCGGTGCCGCCTGCCGTCGATGCGAGCCCGATCCAGACTTCCAGTAGCATCTGTCCCGTCCAATCCGAGGCGGGGTCGCCGGAGATGATGCCGTCGTAGTCGTCTGGGTATCGCTGTGCTTCCATCTGGCCGTGGTGGCCGCCCTGCGAGCAGCCGACGAAATAGGAGTGGCGCGGGACCTCGCCATAAAAGGTCTGGACCAGTGCTTTGCCGTTCACCGTCGTGACGTGCTGGGCCCGGTAGCCGAAGTCCACCACGGCCTGCGGGTTTTGTGAAAACTTCCAGCTGCTGCCGGTATGGCCATTGTCGTTCGCCATGGTCGCATAGCCGCGCGTGATGCCGTCCACCATGGCGGAATAGTTGATCGAACCCGCCGAGCCACCCGACCCCTCGCCGCGGAACTTCCGGTTCCAGCTCCCCGGCGGCGGAAGCCACACCTCAAAGTTGATCTTCGATCCCGTGACTGGCGTCGCCACGGCTGCGATGCGGCAGAACGGGACGGACACCGTGCCCGTATTGTCCGGCGTTCGGAACCCTGCGGGCTCGGGCGTTGCCGATGTGACCATGAACCCTGGGAACGACATTGACTGCAGGTTGGTGCAATCCGCCGCTCGCGCTGGCCGAGAGGTAAGCGCCGTATTTATCAGGAGCATGGCGGCGATCGTGCCAGCCATCCTGCCTGCCCAGAAATATGGATGCATTGTCTTTCCCCCTCCTGACGTGCCGCCAGTTATTCGACCTTCCGGGCTGCCCGAGGTCGTTCAGCCAACGATTGGCCATTTAGCTGCCGCCGACAATAGGGAATGCACAGCACCGGCATCGCAGGTAGCCGCGGTGCACGGATCGGCAGTTCGAGTGGAACAGACATCGGGGCACTCTCAGCAGCTTGCAATCCGCGTAAGCGAGGCGGCGATGCTAAGCACTCGCAACTAGCGGTTAAAATCGCTGATCCTCATACGATCTTCGCCAGTTTGGCGCTCACACGCGCTTCCTCTGGGTCGAGCTGGAGACGGCCGGCAAGGCCGCGCATAGCGGCCGCGTGCATCTCGGCGCCAACGCGATCGCCCGCCCGCGTACAGCCCTCGACGCGGTGACAGGGCTGGGCGGAATGGCGGTGGTCGCCTCCTCCGCAGAGGTAACGCAGGCACTTGCTGCCATCTGGCCAGTGTCAAAGGCATTGAGCGAGACGGGTGAGGAGGAGACCTTAGCGCGGGGGGGACGATCAATATCGGCCAGGTCAGTGGCGGCCCGTCAATGAACGGCGCCAGCCGCGGCCCGCGCCGGCATCGACATCACCGCCGCAGAAGCTGAAGTGCAACTGGCCGCTACCCTGTCCCGAGTGGAGGGCGTAAGCTGGCGCGTGCTGCGCCGTGACGAGCCGAGCTCACGCCTCCCGACTTGGAAATCGTCCGCATGGTCGCAACCGCGGCAGGCCAGGTGCTGAGGCGTGTGCCTACCGTCGACATGCGTGTCGGCGGGTCAGACTCCCGACTGTTCCACGCGGTGGACATCCCGACCGTAGTGTTTGGCCCGACGCCGTTCAACATGGGCGGCGCGTATGAGTATGCGCTCATTGACGAACTGCATGCGGTTGCTACGGTTCATGCCCTGGCGGCTTTCGACCTCCTCTCTCACGTCGCAGCGCGTTGAGAGCAACGCATCAAGTCCAAACGCGCCCTGCATGAACTGCTAAACGGTCGCGACCGGCGTCGCCGGGGACCCGACGGCGCCCGGCAGCCGGAGCGGCGGCGCCGTCAACAGGAAGCGGTTGCGCCCGTTCGCCCGCAGCCAGTCCGCTAGTTCCGTCAGGTGCCACATCTCTCCGAGATAGACCCCCAGCCGAAACAGGCAGTGCGCATGGAGCGGCAGGGTCGAGCAGAAGTCCGCCGTGCAGGGCCGTGCCGGCGCTGCCTCCACGGCGAAGTTGTCCGCGATCAGCGCCACCAGGCCGGTATCCGTCACCCACTGCAGCAGCCGCTCGTCCCGCCCGTCCAGCGCCGAGTTGGTTCGCCGCAGCCGCTCCGCATCTGGCTGCTTGTTCATGCCCAGGAGCATCTCGGCGAACCCGGTCCGGAGGCAGACCAGGTCACCCGGCTCGACGACGACGCGATCCTTCTCCAGCACACCCATCAGCTCATCGTACCCGACGATCGTGCCCGACCGGCCGAAATGCGCCTCCAAGTCGATCATCACGCCACAGCCCTGGATGCACGACACCGCCATGTTCTCCACGCCCAACCGCTGCGCGCCCTGCGGCCCCGCATACGGCACCTCCTGCCCATCGCGGTAGATCACCGGCCCCGCGACGTCGCTGCCCGCCCGAAAGCCGTTGTAGAACACGTCCTCCGGCCTGCCGTCGCCGTCCACGTCGAACATCTGCCCGACATGCGCCAGCGTGTCCCACTGCGTCGAGTATTGCAGCGTCAGCAGAACCCGGTCGTCGCAGATGATGTCCAGCGCCGTCGGGTTGTAGCAACGCAGCGGCAGGGCCATGTTCGCCCGCCCCTCCCGAACCGTGGGCCGCAGCTCCGGCGGGTGGCGGCGCGGGTTGATCGCGGTGCCGCCGGGGTAGTCGAGCGGGAGCGACAGGCAGAACGTCCGCCCTTCCTTCACCTCCGCGATCCCCTGCAGCACCTTCTCGCGGGTCAGCAGGTTCAGCCGGCCCAGCTCGTCATCCGGGCCCCAGTCGCCCCAGGTCGATCCTTCCGGACGCCGCGTCCAGCGGCCGTTGTCCGATACCATGTCCGCCATCCCATTTCTCCCCGCCTGTTGCGCCTACGCGATCGGCTCCAGCCCGCACGCCCGGAACGCGTCTGCCGCGTCCGCCGTGGCCAACGTTGCAATGAACGCATTCGCCACGTCGCGATGTGCGGACCGCGCCAGCACCGCCGCAGAAAAATGCATGACCGACTGCACCGCGGCCGGAAATGGACCGACGATGTCGATGCCGTCCACCACCATCAACTCGCTGACTTGCTGGATCGCCAGGTCCGCCTCGCCGCTCAGCAATTTCTCGGCCGTGAACCCGGCCGGGATGATCGTCGCCCGTGCCCGGACCGCCGCCGCGATCCCCAGCCGCTCGATCAGCGCAGCGAAGTAGATCCCGCTCGCGCCGCCGCGGGAGAACGCCACCGACCGAGCATCCAGCAAGGCCTGGCGGAACGTGTCCGCCGTCGATAGGTCGGGCCGCGCGTGCCCCAGCGGAACTGCGACGCCCAGTTGCGACCGCACCACATCGACCCGCGTGCCCTCATCCAACGTGTCGTCCGCGATCAGTCTATCGACCGCCTCCGCCGTCACCAGCACCGCATCGGCCGGCTCGCCTTGCGCGAGCCGTTCCTGGATCATCGTAGTGGGCGCCCACGCGATGTCGACCCGGCACCCGGTACGCTCGAACGCCGGCAGGATCGACCGGTCGAACGGTGCCCGGACCGCGAGCGCGCACAACATACGGAAGCCAGGCGGCGTGCCGTCGGTCCGCATCGTCAAGCTCCCGCTCGCCGCAGGAGCCCGGGCGACAGCTCCGCGAGCCGTCTCACCCCCATGAGCGCCATGTCGCGGTCGATCTCGTCCCGCAGCAGCCGGGCCGCGTGCTCGACCCCGGCCACGCCGCCCAATGCCGCCGCGAACAGGAACGGCCGTCCGACGAACACGAAGTCCGCCCCCAGCGCCAAAGCCTTCAGCACGTCGGTCCCGCGCCGGATGCCGCTGTCGATGATGATGGACATGCGGCCCTTCTCGGAGACGACCTCGGGCAGCACGTCGAGCGGCGCCACCGCATGGTCGAGCTGCCGCCCGCCATGGTTCGACAGGATGACGCCGTCCGCCCCGACCTCCCGCGCCAGCCGGGCGTCCTCGGGCGACAGCAGCCCCTTGATGACCAACGTGCCCGGCCATTGCCGCCGGATCGCCTCGATGTTGGTCCAGGACAACTTATCCCGCGCGATCGTGTTGCGCACGGTGCTGCCCGACATCATCGGCGGCCCGCGTTCCGCCTCGGTGTTCTCGAAATGCGGCGCGCCGTGCTTCAGGAAGGTGCGGGCGACCACACCGAGCAGCCACCGCGGATGTGTCGCACTCTGCAACATTACCCGGGGCGTCACGCGGATGGGCATGCTGAACCCGGTCCGGATGTTGTGTTCCCGGTTGCCGAGCATCGGTGTGTCGGCCGTCACCACCAAGACCCGGTATCCGGTATCGGCCACCCGCCGCACCAGGCGCTCGATGCGGGCGTGATCGCCGGGCAGGTAGGCCTGGAACCAGGCGTCCGGATTGCGTGCATGCACGTCCTCCAGGCTGATCAACGCCGATCCGCTCAGGATCATTGGCAGGCAGAGGCGCCGCGCCGCCTCTGCCAGCACCAGGTCGCCGCGATAGGCAACGAACGCGGCGCCCCCGAGCGGCGGGATCCCGAACGGACTTTCATATCGTGTGCCGAACAGCGTCGTGCCCTGGTCCCGGCCCGAGACGTCGCGCAACATGCGCGGCACCAGGCGGTAGCCGCCAAAGGCTTCCCGCCCGGCCCGCAGCGCCGCCCCCGTCTCCACCCCGCCGGCCACATACTGGAAGATCATCGGCGGCAGCAGCCGCCGCGCATGCGGTTCGAAGTCATCGAGCGCGAGCAAGTCGCGGAACCGGTAGGGCGTGGAGGATGCAGTACGCTTTAGGCTGGTCACGACCGCGCCGGGGCTGGTCATGCCCGGTACGGCCTCGTCCCGCGCGCAGTCCTCTACAGCGATGTCCGCCATCTCTTGTCTCCTCCCTTCCCAAGCTATCGTGGGTGTCTGAAAGGGCTTACAAAATGCGCCGTCGGGCACTAAGCGTCAACGCCGGCGTCGCCCCATGGCCTATGATGGAACAAGTAAGAGAGGATGCGATGACGGACACCAGGGCCGCACCCTTCGGCAGCCGGCTGCCCGTCGCCAGCGACGTCGCCGCCCGCGCCGGCGTTTCCACCGCCACCGTGTCGCGCGTGCTGAACGACACCGGCGCCGTCCGCCCCGGCAGACGCGCGGCCGTTCTGCAGGCCGCCGCCGAACTCGGCTTCGTCGCCAACGGCGCCGCCCGCGCCTTGTCGCTGCGACGCTTCAACACGGTCGGCGCCGTGATCCCGAACATTGAGAACGAGGAGTTCATCCGCGCCCTGTCGGCTTTCCAAGCCGGACTGGACCGCGCCGGCTACACGATGCTGCTCGCCAGTGCGGGCTATGATCTGGACGACGAGCTGCGCGAGGCCACGCGGCTCATCCAGCGCGGCATCGACGGCCTGCTCTTGATCGGCGACATTCACCGCCCTGCCTTGTTCACGCAGACCACAAGGCAGGCGATCCCCGTCGTCCAGGCTTTCACCCTGTCTGAGACCCGCCCCTGCGTCGGGTTCGACAACGCCAACGTGGCAGGTCGCGCCGCCCGCTACCTTCTCGACCTCGGTCACCGTCGCATCTCCGTCGTGACTGGCATCCGCAAGGACAACGATCGCGGCGGCGCCCGGGTCCGTGGCGTGGTCGAGGTCCTGGCAGCCCACGGCCTGGTCGTCCGGTCAGAACACGACATCACCGTCTCGTTCGGCATTGCCGCTGGACGCGACGCGCTGCGACAACTGATGACGAACGGTGCCCCGCCGCCCACCGCCGTTATCTGTGGCACCGACCAGCTCGCCTTCGGCGCTCTCATCGAGGCGCAGGCGCGCGGGATCGAGGTGCCGGGCCAGCTCTCGGTCATCGGCTTCAACGACTCTGACTACGCTGCCTTCCTCTCCCCGCCGCTCACCACGGTGCGCGTCCACGCCAGCGAGATCGGCCGTGCCGCAGGGGACCAGCTGCTCGCCCGCATGGCCGGCCACAGCCCCGTCCGCACCACGGTCGTGGAGGCTGAACTCATCGTTCGCGGCAGCACGGCGCCGCCCCCCGACTAATCGTTTGACGGGCCGAAGCAGCCACGCCTATTATGTAAGGGCTTACAAGATGAACAGACCGGCATCTAGCCCGGCCTCGGGGAGACGAATCATGGCCGCACCAGCCGCGCCGCCCGTCCGCATCGTTCTCCTGCACGCCACCCCCGTCGCCATGGCACCCATCCAGTCCGCCTTCGCCGACCGCTGGCCCGAGGCCGAGATCGTCAACCTGCTCGACGACGGCCTGACGATCGATCGCGCCCGCGGAACCCACCTGCCCGCAGCGATGATTCAGCGCTTCGTCGCCTTCGGCAGTTACGGCCACGCGATGGGTGCAGACGGCGTGCTCGTCACCTGCTCCGCTTTCGGCCCGGCTATCGACCAGCTCACCCTTGCCCTTCCCGTCCCGGTCCTGAAGCCAAACGAGGCCATGTTCCACGCCGCCGTCGCTGCCGGACGCCGCATCGGCATGCTCGCCACCTTCGGACCCTCGGTGCCGACCATGACGGAGGAGTTCGAGGATTATGTCGCGAGCGTCGGCAAATCCGCCACCCTGACAACCGTCGTCGTCCCCGACGCCATCGACCTCCTGCGCAAAGGCGACGCCGACACCCACAACCGCTTGGTCGCTGAACACGCGCCGCAGCTCGCGCACTGCGACGCTATCATGCTCGCCCACTTTTCCACCTCCCTTGCCGCTGCTGCCGTCCGCACAGCCGTCGCGACCCCGGTCTTCACGGCACCCCACGCCGCCGTCGATCGCATGAGGACGCTGGTTCAGGCCGGATATGACTGAGTTCCAGTTAATCCCACTCCGGTGTGGCCATGTCATCAACCATGCCGTTGGCTCCTTCCTGTATCGGACCGACTGCGGCGATGCCCGCATCGACGCCCCCTGCATCGCCTGGCTGCTTCAGGCGCCGGGACAGACGGTTATGGTCGACACCGGCCCCGGCTCGTGCACCCAGGCGCCCCAGCACTACCGCCCCGGCGACCCGGACGACCTGCTCCTGCTTGAACTCGCGCGGCATGGGGTCGATCCATCAAGCATCGATACGGTTATCCTCACCCACCTCCATAACGACCACGTTGGGGGCGCCGGGCACTTCCTGAACGCCACTTTCCATGTCCAGGAGCGAGAGCTGCGCGAAGCCGTATGGCCCGTCCCGTTCCAGCGCCCCATCTACGAAGTGAACCAGCGCGGACGCATCCCGGCCTGGGTCCAGATCCTCGATCGCGTTCAGGCGCTGGACGGTGACGGCGTCATCATACCCGGCGTGTCCGCCGTGACGCTGCCGGGCCACACCAGCGGCTCGCAGGGCGTGCTAGTCGATACCGCAGCGGGCCCGCACCTCCTGCCCGGCGATCTGGTCCCGTTGCGCGAAAACTGGCCCGGGGGCGCGGGCCCACCGATCCCGAACGGCAACCACACCGACCTCTACGCCTACGAGCGCAGCTTTCTCCGCGTGGCTGCGCTCGTCACAAGCCTGGGCGTGACCGTCCTGCCGTCACACGATCCTCGCATCTTTGACCGACCCCGCTACCCCGACATTCCTACAACCTGAAAAACCAAGGGAGGCTGTCGTGCAATCGCGTTGGACCCGCCTACTGCCCATCATGATGGTCGCCTTCATCATCGCCTTCATGGACCGCACCAACATCAGTTTCGCGATCCCGACAATGGGCGCGGACCTGCACCTCGATGCCACCGCGCTCGGCTTCGCTTCCGGCGTCCTATTTCTGGGATACGGCATCTCGCAGCCGCTCGGCGGCTGGATCGCGGACCGTGGCTACGGCCGCGCCTTGATTGCGACGCTGATGATTCTCTGGGGCCTGTCCGAAATCGCGCTGGGCTTCATCGAGACACCCACCCAACTCGCGGCCGTGCGCTTCGCCCTCGGCTTCTTCGAGGGCGGCATCTTCCCAACCATGCTGCTGTTCGTCCGCACCTGGTTCGCACCCTCTGAACGCGCACGCGCCAATGGCATTTGGCAACTGGCCTACCCACTGGCTGCCATGGTCAACGGCCCCATCGCCGGGCTCGTGCTGGAACGGGCCTCCTGGCGCACCCTGTTCATCGTCGAAGGGATCTTCCCCATCGTTTGGGCTGCCGTCTGGCTCTGGGGCGTTGCCGCCTCTCCACAGACCGCGCGATGGCTTAGCCCGCCCGACCGCGCCGCCGTGCTGGCCCGACTCTCCTCCGAGCCGGAGTTGCCGGCCGCTGGCGCCGCCGCTTCTAATATCCGCGGGCAGATGGCCCGCCGCCCGGTGCTGCTTTTCACGACCGCCGTGTTCTTTTGGAACATCGGCTTCCTAGGCTTCATCATTTGGTTGCCCAGCGTGTTGCACCAGGGCGCGACGCTAAGCCCGGCCGCCATCGGCTGGCTCAGCGCTCTGCCCTTCGCTGTAGCCATTATCGCAATGCAATTCCTCACCCGCTGGTCAGACCGTACGCGGGACCGGCGCACCTATGCCGCCGTACCGATTCTGGTCTGCGGCGGCGCGCTGGTCGTGGCGGCGCTGACATTTGCAACCAACAGCCTGGTGGCGAACATGGCCCTGCTGACCCTGGCCGGGGCTATGCTGTATGGCTCGCAGCCTGTGCTGTGGTCGATCCCCGGCGACATCCTGCCGCGCCAGGTGGCCGGCGCTATCACCGGCATCATGAACGGCGTCGGCGTGCTGGGCGGCTTTGTCGGCCCGTTCCTCGTGGGTTACGTCCGAACCCTCTCGAATAGCTTCTCGCTGGGACTCGCGACCCTGGGTGCCTGTCTGCTGCTGGCCGGCGCGCTGGTCGCATCGATCCACGAGGCGAGCCCGCGTCGCCGCATCTCCGTAGCGACGGACCGGACCGTGTTGCATGGACCAGGGAAGCGGGCACGATAACCCCAGGGCTATCGCATATGACCAATGAGGGCGAGGGTTGCTGGCGGAACCGTGGCTGGCCTTTAAGCGCGGGGTTCAGCGTTGAGGCCCTGCCATGGAAGAGTTCGTTGCCTGCTTTGCCGAGGTGGTTGACCCGCGGCAGGACAATGCCCGCCACGACTTGCATGAGCTGTTGCTGATTGCGCTCTGCACCATGCTGACCGGCGGCAAGGACTGTTCGGACATGGCGCTGTTCGGCGAGCTCAAGGCACCGTTCCTGAGGCAGTTCCTGCGCTTACGGCACGGCATCCCGAGCCATGACACCTTTAGGGCTCATCCGGGAATATCCGAATCGGGTATCATGCGATCGGCCTGTTTCTGGATTTCCGTTGCTTGAGGAGTTTGTTACCCCGTTTGGATGATTGATCCTCACCCGATCCGCAAACGCTTCAT
>JAABUM010006865.1_pt1 | contig 10855 bp, 8 predicted proteins | sample 5559161 | NCBI WGS metagenome assembly JAABUM01 (sample SAMN10711868, study PRJNA513369) | rock metagenome | isolation source: Antarctica rocks | place: Antarctica: Victoria Land, Siegfried Peak nord | reverse complement strand
CACCACCGCACCGCCGCGCTGAACCTGCGCCGCATGCTCGTCCTCGGCCTGCACCGGCAGAGCGGGACTTGGGCCATCGCCTGAGGCGCCCCGCAGCCGGCCCCGAGCCGGACACTTGACGCGCCGGTCCGCTCAGCAAGACCCTTCCCACCGGAGGGAGACCGAGCTTGTCGCTCAACCCTCAAGGGCTTGTTACCGCCGCACGACGACCTTCACACCCTCCTCGGCATCACGCCACCCCGCCCAAACCCGCCTTGTTCAGCACACTCCTAGAGCGGGTAGGTGCGCACAAGGTCAAGGAGGGGGTCGCCTGTGCTGACGGTGTGGTCACAGCCGACGGCAGGTGCTGGCATCCAGTTCCAGATGAGGTAGCCCACCCCGCCGCTTGCGAACAACGCGTCCATCTTCGCGCGGAAGAGCGCGGCACGCTGCTGCGGCGTCGCGCAGCCGGTCGACCCGGCGGCTGCCTGGATGCCGGCTTCCTCTACGAACAACGGCTTGCCGAGGGCGGCTGCTTGGGCGATCCGGGTCGCTAGCCCGTTGACCGAGTCTCCGGGTATCGCTGTGCTGTCGGCACCGTAGTCGTGGTAGGTGACGAGGTCCAGCGAGGGTGACGCTTGCGCGGTGGCGTAGTCCTGGCCGATGGTCCCGCATTGCCATTGGTCGCCGACGACTCCGCTGGCCAGGAGGTGGTTGGGGTCGATCGCCTTGACCGCGCCGCCGACTGTGTCGAAAAAGCCCCGCAGGGTGGCTGCCGCGGTCACCGGGCAGGTGTATGTGCCGTTGCAGTTGTCGCCGACGAATCCCGTCGAGCAGGTCCCGTCCTTGGGCTCGTTGACGAGTTCCCACATCCCGATGGCGGGGGAGTCCTTGTACTTGGTGACGACGGCGCGCACGTAGTCCCAGTACGACATGGGGTAGAACCCGGTGCTGTTACGGACCTGGCGATAGCCTCCGGCATACCAGGCGAGGTCCTTTTGGGTGCCGTCGTCGCAGCCGGCCCACTCGTTGCCGAGCGTGAGGCTCAGCTTCTGGCCGTGTCGCTGGGCGGCGGTCACCAGTCGGTCGAGCGCGGTGAAGCTGAGCTGGTGGCTAGTCGGGTCGATGGCCTGCTGCTGCTCGGCCGCGACTCGGGTGAGGCTGGCCGGGCGCAGTGCGGAGAAGTAGCCGTCGAGGTCGTCGACCTGGGAGCCGCAGCCGATGTTGGTCGCCCACTGCGTTGCCATGGAGTAGGCGTTGAAGCCGGCGAAGCGGTATGGCTTGGCGTCCAGGCAGAGCCCGTTGCCGCACCTGGTAAGGAAGCCGCTGGGTGTCGCTGGGGTGGCCGGCGGCGCCGGGGTCGCTGCCGGGTTCTGGTCCACTTCGGCCCGGTCGAAGGCGATGACGGTGCCGCTCGAGGGCGTGCTGCTCGTGCCGGTGAGCGTCTGGACGAGGGTGTGCACGCCAGCGGCTAGCGGACCGGAGCCGTATACGAGCGCCTGGCTCTGGCGGGTTGGGGCGTACTCGTTGACCGTCCCCGAGGGCAGACCGTCGATGGTGACCGTCGCTTGGCCGTGCCACGGGGCGAGCGCGCTGTAGAGGCGCACGCCGGTGCCGGAGAAGTGCAGCGTCATCGTCGCACCGGCGCTCGACGCGTAGTGGTCGGCGCCGGCGAAGTCGGTCGTGCTGGTGCTGGTCGACCAGGCTCCGCCGTAGGTCACTGCGCCGGTGGCCGCGTCGTCGATGCTGCTGGCCGTGGCTGCGGCCACCGGGGTGCTCGTGGTGACGTCGGCGCGGTCGACGGCAATCACATTGCCGCTGCTGGCGGCGTCGTGCGCGCCAGCCGCTGTGACGACCAGGGTGTGCACCCCGGCGCCCAGCAGCTGGCTCCGGTAGACCAATGTCTGCTCCTGCCGGGACGCGGCGTAGAAGTCAACCTGTTGCCCGGGGCCGCCGTCGATCGAAGCGACCGCCCTGCCGTGCCAGGGAGCGGCGGCAGCGTAGAGCTGCACCTGGCTACCGGTGAAGGTCAGGGTGACGCCCGCGCCAGCCGCGGCCGTGTAGTGATCCGAGCCTTCGTAGTCGGTGGCAGCCGTGCTCGTCGACCACGGGCCCGCATAGCCGAACCGTCCCACGGTCCCGCTGACCGCGGTGTCATCCACGGAGATGACCGCCGCGGCATTGCCGCTGGAGGTGGTGCCCGTCGACGCGGCTGCCGGCAGCGCAGGCGTGCTGAGCGCCGCCAATAGCCCTCCCGCGGCGATGGCGGCACGAGAACGTCCAAGAGTCACGACGGCATCTCCAGACACAGGAGCACTGGGTATGACGTCCAGGGCGGGCGCCGACATCGATGTCGACTCGCCGGCCGGCCCGACGTAACAGCCGTACGGGTGACACGCTGTGATTGACTGAGCGCACGCAGATATATAAATCGCCTATAGCGGACAAGACGGCTACGATCTGTTCATCCGCTGGAATCATCCCGGTAGCAGGGGCCGCCTAGCGTGTGTCACCGGATGACCGGTGTGGCACCGCGCCTCGTGTTCGACTACAACCGGTGACTACTCAAGGATGAGAATGCCGACTACAGCACGCCTCGTTCCGCCTTACCGAGGTGCTGACCCGCGCCGCCCGGTCGCCCTGCGGATGCTCGCGATTGTGCTGGCCGTGCTGGCCGTCCACGCGTACGGGTTGTGGTCTCTCGTTCGTGATTCGCCGTCGTCCGGCCCGCTGGTCATCCTCGTCCTGGTGCCGGTGGCAGCTGTGGTGGTGGCCTGGCAGCGAGCGGTGCCAGGCCACGGGGGGCCCAACATTCACGATCGCCAGCTCGACTACATTCTCGGCGCCGGACTTACCGTCGCCGGGCTGACGCTGCTCGTCATCCAGGACCAGCGACCGGCGGACATCACCGGCGCCCGGCTGGATCTTCTGGCGCTTCCGCTGACGGCTGCAGCGGCTGCCGTGCTCCTGCTGGGCACCCGGATGACGTGGCGGCTGCGAGCTGCGCTGCTGGTGCTTCTGCTCGCCTGGCCACCGCCGTGGGAGGCGGTCGTGCGCCATCTCGGAAGACCCGTCGTTGCCGCCATGACTGTCGGGTACGACGCGGTCGACGTGGGAGCCGGACGTGCCGGCGGTCCCCTGCTCGGGGTGGTCGGCGGGCTCGTGCTCGGCGTCGTCGGTGCCTGCGCCTTCGCCGGCTCGCGAGCGCTGCGCGCCCTGCTGCCGGGCGTCGGTGGGTTGGTCGGCGGCATGCTCGAGGCACTGAGCCTGTTCGTGTGGGGGGTGGCCGTCCGGCACGGCCAGCTGCCAGTACCGGGACCCGGCCTCGCGGCCGCCCGTCAGGCGCTGGTCCTGCTCATGGCCGCCGCCGTGCTCGCCTGGCTGGGCTACGGCCTCAGCCGGCTGCCACGAGGGCTCGAGCGTCAGGCGCGGGTGAGCGTGTCGCCAACTGCGGGCCAGATCGCCAAGGCCGTGCCGCGCGCGCGTCTGGCGTTCGGCGTCGTAGCCGTCGTGACCGGGCTGTCCGTCGTGACCGAGCTCGCCGCGGCAGTAGGTGGGCCATGACGTCCGGTCGGTGAGCCGCGGTGTGCCCGCCGCGCCAACCCCCTGTCACGGCCCCTGACCCGACGCGCCTGTTACGGGCGCGCGACCTGACCCGACGCCCGTGCCGCCGCCCGCCCCGCTCTCGAGCGGGGACGGCTGATCGCCCACCGTGAGGAACTGCCTGTGACGAGCGAACTGATCCTTCGCCCCACCGATGACACCCCTACCGCGACACGGCTTCACCAGGCCTGCCACGGTCTGGCGGACCGGGCGCCGGAGCTCTCAGCCCGACCCCGACAGAGCCCGCGACGCCGTACCGCGCGGTTGGTCTGGGTCGCCCCGGCGTTGGTCGTCCTCGCGGTGAGCGCCCGGTGGCCCGTCGGCGTCGGCGTCGGCGCTGTCAGCGTGGTCACCCTCGCCTACGCCGCCGCCCTCGTTCACCGCATCGAGCTGGTGCGCCGGGCGGTAGCCCACGACGCCACCATCTACATCACCGAATGCCGACGCCCGCGCGGTGCCGGACGGCTCGCTTCCCGTCTACACCGTGCTCGTGCCCGCCTACAACGAGCCAGCCATCATCGGCGCCGTCGTGCAGGGGCTCGGTCAGCTCGAGTACCCGAAGAACCGTCTCGACGTCAAGCTGCTGCTGGAGGCCGACGACGCGGAGACGATCGCCGCTGCCGAGCGAGCGTGCCGGGGCACGTCGATCGAGATCGTGCTCGTACCGGCGGCCGAGCCCCGCACCAAGCCCAAGGCCTGCAACTACGGGCTGGCGCTCAGCCGCGGGAAGTTCGTCACGATCTACGACGCCGAGGACCGGCCTGAGCCGTTGCAGCTGCGCAAAGCGGTGCTCGCCTTTGGTCGCAGCAGCTCGCGCACCGCCTGTCTTCAGGCCCGGCTCTCCTACCACAACGCCGAGCAGAACCTGCTGACACGCTGGTTCACCTGCGAGTACGACACCTGGTTCCACTGGCTGTTGCCAGGGCTGGTCGCCACAGGTGCACCGATACCGCTCGGCGGGACCTCGAACCACATCCGGCGTGACGTGCTCGTGCAGGTCGGCGCGTGGGACGCCTTCAACGTCACCGAGGACGCCGACCTCGGCGTGCGGCTGGCCCGCGAGGGCTGGAAGGTCGCCGTGCTCGGCAGCACGACGTACGAGGAGGCCAACAGCGACGTCATCAACTGGGTCAAGCAACGCTCGCGCTGGTACAAGGGCTACCTGCAGACCTGCCTCGTGCACGCCCGCTCGCCGCGGCGCCTGGCCGACGAGCTCGGCTGGAAGGGGACAGCAGGGTTCTTGCTGTTCGTCGGCGGCACCCCCCTGCTGGCCCTGATCAACCCGCTTTTCTGGGCGCTCAGCGTCCTGTGGTGGCTGGCCCACCCGGCGGTGATCGAGCAGCTTTTCCCGGCGCCGCTCTACCACCTCGGCATGGCGTGCTGGGTCATCGGCGGGTTCGGGCTGCTCTACACCAACCTCGCCAACACCCGGGCCAGCGGCAAGCCTCAGCTGCTGGTCGCCGCGCTCACTGCGCCCCTCTACTGGACGCTGATGTCGCTGGCCGCGGTCAAGGCCATGGTGCAGCTGGTCACCCAGCCGTCCTACTGGGAGAAGACGACGCACGGCCTCGACGCCGACGGCTCGAACGACTCGGACGTGTACCCGACCAGCGTTACGCTCCGGCCGCCCGCGCAGCCAGCGCCGCTTGTGAAGCTGCCGTGAGCACCGTCGTCGCCGTCCGCCGGCTGCGCGTGGCACCGGCCCTGCCGCCAGCGCGCACGCGAGGAGGCAGCCCGAGGCGCCGGGTCGGGGAGCCCACAGTCGTCCTGCTGGTCTGCGTGCTCACCTACGCGGCGATCGGAGCGGTCCTGGTCCTGGGTTTCCACAGCATCATGGAGGACGCCCTGTCGCGGGTGTCCAACGCCACCTACGTGCTCTACAGCCGTCAGCCGAAGCTGGCCAACGTCGGTTTTGTCTGGACTCCGCTGCCCTCCCTGCTGTTCCTGCCCCTGCTGCCGCTCAAAGTTCTCTGGCCAACCCTGGTGTCAACGGGCTATCTGGCCTGCATCGAGTCGGCCATCGCCATGGCGCTTTCGGTGCGCACCCTGTCCGCGATTCTGGGTGACCTGAAGGTCCGGCGCGCTGCCCGGCTCACCATCGTTGCCCTGTTCGCTGTGCACCCGCTGCTGCTGTGGTTCGGTGCCAACGGGATGAGCGAGGCCCTGCTGATCCTGTTCCTGCTGCTCGCCACCCGGCGGCTCATGCAATGGCTGCGATTCCAGGACTCGCGTCACCTGGTGGCAGCCGGCCTCTGGCTGGCCCTGGGATACCTGTCGCGGTATGAGGTGCTCGCCTCCGGTGCCGCTGCCGTCGCACTCGTGGTCGTGGTCAGCTGGCGCCGCAGCCGGCACCGCGGGCGGCAGCGCCGGCAGGAGGTGCTCACCGACGCCTTGCTCGTCGCCCTGCCGGTGACAGCCGCCTTCGTGCTGTGGGCGCTGGTGAGCCTGGTCATCGTGGGGCACGCCTTCGAGCAGTTCAGCTCCCAGTACGGCAACTCCGCCCTCGTCGCCGTGGAGCGGACCGCGGGTGGCGCCACGAACTTCGCCCACCCGCACCTAACGCTGCTGCTGGACCAGATGTCGCTGCTCGCGCCGCTGCTCCTCCCGGTCGGCATCGTCGTGGCCGTCCTCGCCGTCCGCCGCCGCCAGCCGGAGGTGTTGGCGCCCATGGCGCTGCTCGGCTCAGTGCTGGCGTTCGAGATGCTGGCCTTCGCGTCCGGAAGCCTGTTCGGCTTCCTGCGCTACCAGATCGCGGTGCTGCCCCTGTTCGCAGTGCTCGTGGGGTGCCTGCTGCGCGGGACCGAGGACCGAACCGGCCGAAAGGCCACGTGGCGAGGTCGGTGGCCGATCGCAGCAGCGGCAGGCCTGCTGCTTCCCGGTCTCGCGCTCTCGGCCGGGGCGGTGTTGACCAGCAGCACGTTGGCGAATCAGGAGTACTACCACCTGCGGCCGGTCGTGCTGCGGCTGACCGGGCACCGGCAGGTCGACCCGGGGGCCAATGGTGTGTGGGACGCAGACCGGGCGATCGCGGCGAGACTCGACCGGATGGCCCTGCCGCCGGGCAGCGTCCTGGTGGACTCCGGTCCCGGTTTCGCGGTGCTGGCGGCCACCGGACGCCCCCGCCAGTTTGTGATCACGTCCGACCGGGACTTCGCCGGAGCTGTCGTCGACCCAGTCGGCCACCGCATCGGCTACCTGCTCGTCAACGACGGCGCAGACGTCTACGACGCCATCCGCCGCACCTGGCCGCATCTCGGGACGGGTAGCAGCGCGGGGTGGGCCCACCTCGCTGTCCGCTTCCCGCGTCCCCTGCCCGGATCCCACGAGTGGTCACTGTGGCGCGTCGACCAGACCGCCGCGCCGAGCCACTCCTAACCGGCCAGCCACGTCTTCCGCCCTCCCAGGAAGGTCACCATCTGATGCTGAACTCCGCCTCCGAGGCCGGCACGACGATCACAGCCGGAGTGCCCGCCCCCACCGCCTCGGCGCCGGGCTGGCAGCCGCCGAGACGTCCGCGGACGGTGGCCCGCGGCCTGCTGAAGGCGGTCCGGCCCAAGCAATGGGTCAAGAACGTGCTCGTGGTGGCGGCTCCGGCATCAGCCGGGGTGCTGCTCGAGCCGTCGGTGCTCGCTCGCACCGCCGTCGCACTGGTGGCCTTCACCGCCTGCGCTGCCGCCGGGTACCTGGTTAACGACGCCGGCGACGTGGCCGCCGACCGGCGGCACCCGACCAAGCGGTATCGCCCGATCGCAGCGGGCATCGTCCCGGTCGGGCTGGCGCGCGCCGCCGCACTGGTCCTGGCCGTGACGGCAGTCGGCGCCGGCGGCCTGCTGTGCGGCTGGGAGCTCAGTGCCTCGCTGGTGGTCTACCTGGCCGTCACGTTCACCTACTCCACCTGGCTCAAGCACATTGCCATCCTGGAGATGCTCATGGTCGCCGCCGGCTTCCTGTTGCGGACCGTGACAGGTGCTGCAGCCACCCACGTGACGTTGTCGCGGTGGTTTCTCATCGTCGCTGGCTTCGGCTCGCTCTACATGGTCGTCGGCAAGCGCTACGCCGAAGCCACCGGGCTCGGTGAGAACGCAGCCGGCGCCCGGCGGATCCTCGCCGAGTACCCGCTCAACTTCCTGCGTCAGACGCGTGAACTGTCCGCAGGCGTCACGCTCGTGGCCTACTGCCTGTGGGCGTTCGAACGCGCACCGGCTCAGGGCTTCTCCTGGGGGCAGCTGTCGATCCTGCCGATGACCTTCGGCCTGCTGCGCTACGGACTGCTGCTTGAACGCGGCCAGGGCGGCGCCCCGGAGGACGTCGTGCTCGGCGACCGTCCGCTGCTAGTCGCCGGGGCGGTCTGGGTGGTGACCTTCGGCCTCGGTGTCCTCGCGACGAGGTTGTGAGATTGTGAGCCGTCCCCAGCCGCCGCCCAGGCGGCGGGCGAAGGCTCTGGCCCTGCTCGTCCTGGCGACGTCGATTGCGATCTCAGGAGTGGTCGTCCTGCTCGTTACCGGCCTGTGGTCATCGCCGCAGCGCCCCGGCGCGGTCGGCTTCGACTGGCCCAACGCGGGCCGGGTGTACGTCGCGCAACTGACGCAGCAGAGCACGACGCCGGCGATGCCCGCCCGGCCATTCTCTGTCGCCGCGTCACACGGCATCATGCGCGTTCGCGTTTTCGTGGGCGACGACCTGGTCATCCGGGCTTGGCAGCGTGACCCCGTCACGACCTTCGCGCGCATCCAGCAGCTGCTGGACGACGCGGCTGCGGCGCACCTCAGGATCACCTTCGGCAACTACCTCACCCAGGAGACGGTCGCTGCGCTCGCCGGGCACCCGTATTCCTCCTGGGCTGCTGCCCAGCGGGACCTCACCACCCCTGGATCTGCTCCGTGGAACGAGCTCAGCGCCTGGCTGCAGAGCGTGGCGGGCCGCTTCGGGAGTAACCACGCGGCCGCGAGCTTCGAGGTCATGAACGAGCCGAATTACATGCTCGGCCTCGACAGCCAAGCGGTGAACCGCGACCAGGGCCTGCGCTTCCTCGACTACTTCGCCGACGTCCTGCACCGCTTCGGGGCCGCACAGGTCAACGGCGGCGGACGCCCAGTGTTCGACCCGATGACGCTGACCGACGCTCAACTCGCCCTCTACGTGCGGCACCTCGACGTCCTCGACGACCACCTCTACCCCGCGCTCGGCGTTGACGGGACGGCGACCGGCACCGCCACGGATGCGCGTGCCGCAGTGGCGGGTGCTGCTCGCTGGTTCACCCGCGCTCGGGCCATCACAGGCAAGAGCCGTATGCCCGCCATGCTCGGCGAGGTCGGCAGCACCCCCGACGGTTGGGGCAGGGCAGCCGTGGCTGCCGGCTCCGGCCACGGCTTCACCACGCTCGTCTGGGGGTTCGACGCCTACGACGCGAACAACTTCACCGATACAGTCCGGCCCGTCGTGCTGGCCTGGCTGTCCGCGCGCGGCGCTGCATCCCTAACTACTTCGACCTGAAGAACTCGTAGCCATTTTCGTTGCGGCACAGCCGTTTCGCCCCGGCGCGGCGTCGTGTTCGACGTCCCGATTGCCGGGATCATGGACGCTGACGGGTTGGTCGAGGTCTGGGGTGCGGTGTGTTACGGACGCGAGCGGAGCAGGTCAGCCTGTGGGAGGCGGTGTTGCCGGCGGAGGTGTTGCGGCTGCCGGTGGAGTTGGCCCGGGTGGACGCGTTGCTCGATGATCCGGTGTTCTTCGCGCCGTTCGTGCCGTTCTTCGACCCGCGGGTGGGCCGGCCGTCCACGCCGATGGAGACCTACCTGCGGATGATGTTCTTGAAGTTCCGCTACCGGCTGGGCTATGAGACCTTGTGCGCCGAGGTCGCTGACTCGATCACCTGGCGCAGGTTCTGCCGGATCCCGATTGATGGCAAGGTCCCCCATCCGACGACGCTGATGAAGCTCACGACCCGGTGCGGCACGGCGGCGGTCGAGGGTTGCAACGAGGCGCTGCTGACCAAGGCGGCCGACGCCAAGCTGCTGCGCACCAGTCGGCTGCGGGCCGACACCACGGTGGTACCGGCGGACGTGGCCTACCCGACCGACTCGGGGTTGTTGGCTAGGGCGATCCGGCGGATCGCGGTTACCGGCACGCGGATCGGAGGCTGCCGGTGGAGCGACCCGCACCGTGGTACGGGACCGCAGCCGGGCCGCTGGCAAGCGGGCACATGGGATCGCCGCCAAGCTGCGGATGCGTAGCGCGCAGGGCAAGGACCAAGCCCACGCTGCGGTGCGTCGGATCACCGGTGAGCTCGCGGGCCTGGCCGAACGCGCCGCCACCGACGCCGAACGGCTGCTGGGCAACGCCCGCCGGGCGCTGCGCCGGGCGCAGGTCAAGGCTGAGGCGCTGGCCGCGGCCGGTGGGCGCGACGCCGCCGCGGGGCGCCGCCGCGGTCGACTCCGGCGGGCGGTCAATGACCTGACCGGGTTGTTGCAGGCGACCCGTCAGGTCGCCGCGCAGACTTGGCAGCGGGTAGCCGGTATCACCCCGGCCGGGGTGACCCGCCGCGTCAGCTTGCACGACGCTGATGCCCGGCCGATCGCCAAGGGCCGGCTCGGTAAGCCGGTGGAGTTCGGCTATAAGGCGCAGGTCGTCGATAACGATGACGGAGTCGTGCTCGACCACACCGTGGAGCAGGGCAACCCGCCCGACGCGCCGCAGCTCGCTCCAGCCGTAAAGCGGGTCATCACCCGCACCGGCCGCACGCCCCTGACCGTCACCGCCGACCGCGGCTACGGCGAGGCCAAAGTTGAGGACGCGGTGCACGACCTCGGGGTTCGCAACGTCGTCATCCCGCGTAAAGGCAAACCCGGCAAGGCCCGACAGGCCACCGAACACCGGTCGGCGTTCCGCCGAACCGTGAAGTGGCGAACCGGCAGCGAGGGCCGGATCAGCAGCCTCAAACGTGGTTACGGCTGGGACCGCACCCGCCTGGATGGCACCGAAGGAGCCCGGATCTGGACCGGCCAGGCGGTCCTGGCCCACAACCTGGTCAAGATCGGGGCCCTGGTCGCCTAAAAACGACCGGGACGAAGATCAAAACCCGGGGGGCGCGGGCCATCGAGGCCCGAGCACCCCGCCCCCCGCACCAAGGGACTTCTTCAGGTCCAAGTAGCTACTTCGACCTGAAGAACTCGTTGGGCTGAGGTCAGGGGATGGCGGCGCCCGATCCAGGATGGGTCGGACTCCCTCCCTGGCTCGATCAGCTGGCCAGGGCTGCGATCTTGACCAGGTTGTG
>JAABUM010006864.1_pt1 | contig 10857 bp, 11 predicted proteins | sample 5559161 | NCBI WGS metagenome assembly JAABUM01 (sample SAMN10711868, study PRJNA513369) | rock metagenome | isolation source: Antarctica rocks | place: Antarctica: Victoria Land, Siegfried Peak nord | reverse complement strand
CCGGCGCGTTCGACCGGGGCGACGGCCGCGCTCGACCAGGCGTGTGGACTGGCGACGACGGCGAGCTCGGTGGTCATGATCGTCAGTCTGGTCGTTGGGTGCGACAAGACGGCGTCATGACGTCGCCACCCCACAGGTGCACATGGCGTCGAAGCGGTCGCCGACGAGGTTGGAGTGCTTGGCCACATCGGCCAGCGTCACGCTCGCCCAGTCCTCGAGCTCGGCGAAGTGAGCGAGGGTGTCGGCAAGGGCACCGGCAGCGGTGCGGTCCACGAAGGCATCGTCGTTGGTCAGCGGGTTGGCGAGGTGCCCGGCAGCCGCAGCGGCGTGACGTAGCCAGTGCACCGGGTCGAGCACGCAGCCAGGGCGGTGTTCAGGCAAGGTCACGGGCCTCAGCGTGACTCCACCGGAGCCGATCTACTGGAGGCGCGCCGACCAGTAGATAACCTCCTTTATCTACAACTTGGTTGGCGAGAACGATCAGCGTTGGGCGACCGAGTAGTTGCACTCGGCTGTCGGCCGTACGTGGTAGACGTCAGGGGTGACTGCGCCCCGCTACCAGGTCTTCGTCAGCTCGACCTTCACCGACCTCGTGGAGGAGCGTCGCCAGGTGAGCGAGCAGCTGCAGAAGCTGCGCTGCATCCCCGCTGGCATGGAGTTGTTCAGCGCCAGCGGCCGGCCGCCGTGGGCCCTCATTGAGTCGGCGATCGACGACAGCGACTACGTGGTCCTCATCCTCGCTGGCCGCTACGGCTCGACCGTTGACGACGACGACCTCAGCTACACCGAACGTGAGTATGACTACGCCCTGAGTCTCGAGATACCGGTCTTGGCCTTCCTGCACAATGACGTGGAGTCATTGGCCTCTAGAAGCGTTGACACCGGCGCTTTGGCCGAGAAGCGTGACAGATTCTGGGACAAGGTGAAAGACAGCGGACGTCACACCGTCGACTTTTGGACGGACGCAAGCGATCTGGCGCAGAAAGTTCTGGTGGCTATCGCTACAGCCATTTCTACGGAGCCTCGGCCGGGATGGGTGCGCGCCACCGTTGAGTCCGACCCGGAGGGCGATAGAGGTAGCGCCGTTGCCCGGCGCTCTGTCGCTCTGAGCCGGGCCGATGACGTTCGGGACGCGCTTGTCGCCCCTGGCGGAGGTGCCCTGGTGGAGCGTGCCATCAGTGATGCCACTCGTAGCGTCACTGACCTGCCGTTCGTGAAGGGTGACGCTGCCTTTGATGTTCGGGACGTCGAAGGGGAGTACACGAGCCGGGTAGCGGAGCTCGAGATGGCAGCCGGCCCGCTTGTGACGACGGTGGCGGCGGCGGCACGTTGGGGTGACGGCACAAAGCTCGACGACTACTGGCTGGATTTGATACGAGAGCTGAGTGCGAGCCCTCGCCTTGGTGGTTCCACGGTCTTGATTGACCTCGTTCGGGCGCCTGCGGTCCTCGTGTTCACAGCCGCTGGCCTGGGTGCCTGCGCCGGTCGGCGGGACGACTTAGTTGGCCTTTTGCTGTCGGAGCGTCTTGCAGTTGAGAACCCGTACAACGAGGAGGACGTCCCGGCTGTCGCCATGCTCGGGGGGACGTTGATGTACCCAAACGCCTGGGCAAGCAAGCGGCTACGAAGTTTCCTCGCATCGACGCTGGCGGCTGATGAGGCCTGGCAGGGGAGTACTTTCGACCGAGCTTGGGAGCGTTGGGAATACTTGGCTTCTGTCGCTAGGACCTATTACGCCACCAAACTTCGGACTCCGTCGGGCGGCCAGCCGTATCTGCGCATTGAAGATCGAATCCACACTGAGCCGAGGCCCGTGGCCGCCAAGGTAATTCGACGCGGTGTTGCCGATTCTGGCGATAGCCACGCGCTGCTAAGCATGGGACTAACTGAAGGACGTGCCGAGCTTTTCGACGAAGCCGCAGAAATCTTCGACGCTCGCTACGGCAAGTGGGGCGACCAGCAAGATATGGCGGCGTTGCCCCCGATTGGGGGCGGCGGCTATGGCGGCTTCCTCCCGTCGGGACCGCACTACCCCGGTGAGGGGGCGCGGGACCTGCGGGGATAATGCCCTTTATCCTGCGCTCTGAGAGGCTTGCCGGGGGAGTAGAGAACGCTCACCGCTCGGTCTTGTCCTTGTGGCTCCAGCGCAGCGACCGCAGACGCCGGGCGGCGTCCCAGTCACAGACCTGGTTGATGCGGGTGTCGGCGATGGCGTCGAGGGCCTGAGCGGCGTGGGCCTCGCAGCCCCAGACGGCCTCGTCGGTTGGGTCGATGACCGACACCACGGCTCCCTCCTCCCTCACCGGGCATTTGTGCGGTCGGGTCGTGCGGGAACGGCGCTGACTCTCTAGGAGCGGCGTCGGGTGGGGGAGCGGGGCGTTCCCGTAGAGGATAAATGGGACGCCACCTTGGTCAGTGGCGGGCCGCGTAGGATCGGCATCGTGTCCGGGCGGTTCGCTGACGCCGTCTTCGACATGAAGGTGACGGGTCGTTCGGCGCGCGACATCGTCGCAAACGTTGAGAGGTTCGTATGACGGTTCCAAAGCCGCCGCCGCCCGGCACCGTCGCGATGTCGGAGGTCACCAGCGACGAGCGCCAGCTCGCCGCGCGCAACCACGGCTTCTTGACCGAAGCGCTGCGTTATCCCACGACGCCGATCGGGATGCACTATCTGCTGACGCACTATGACGTCCCGATGGTCGAGCCGGCCACCTGGAGCCTCGAAGTCGGTGGCCTCGTAGAGCAGCCGGTTTCGCTGACCCTCGAGGAGATCAAGTCCCGTCCGGCGGTGAGCCGCCGGGTGACGTTCGAATGCGCCGGCAACGGCCGCATGGCGTTGCAACCCCGGGCGCTGAGCCAGCCGTGGGGGATCGAGGCCGTCGGCACTGCCGAGTGGACCGGCACGCCGCTGAGGCTCTTGCTGGGTGAGGTCGGCGTGTCCGACGCAGCGGTCGAGGTTGTCTTCGCGGGCATTGATCTTGGGATCGAGAACGACATCCGCCAGCGCTACGAGCGGAGCTTGACCCTGGCAGAAGCCCTTCGCGGGGAGGTCCTGCTCGTCTATGCCATCAACGGACAGGACCTCCCGCCACAGCACGGCTTCCCGCTTCGTTTGATCGTGCCTGGCTGGTACGGGATGACCAACGTCAAATGGCTGAGTTCGATCACGGCCGTCGATCAGCCGTTCGAGGGCTACCAGCAGGGCCATGCCTACCGCATGCGTTCCGTTGCCGACGAGCGTGGCACCGCGCTCGAGCGGATCCGGCCACGGGCGCTCATGGCGCCGCCCGGCATCCCGGACTACTTCACGCGATACCGCTCGGTCGCCGCCGGTCCGGTGACGCTCCAGGGTCGCGCCTGGTCAGGCTTCGCCCCGATCGCGAGCGTAGAGGTGACGACCGACCGCGGCGAAACCTGGCTCGAGGCGACGCTCGAACCCCAGCCGGACCGCTACGCATGGGTCGGCTGGATGTCGCAATGGGAAGCCGAGCCCGGGGAGCACCTACTCGGCTGTCGCGCGGCCGACGCCGACGGCAACCGGCAGCCGCTGGAGCCGGAGTGGAACCTCGGCGGCTACGCCTGCAACGCCGTTCACTACCTCAAGATCGTCGTCGACCCGACCTCACCGATCGCAGTACACAGGCCGTGATCGATTCGCGGGATTCGTGCCACCCGGGTCGAGCATCCTCTCGTGCAGTCAGTCGCCGTCCGGCGTCGGCCCGCTGGGCGAGTCGGTCCGCTCGGCGTCGGGATCATGCGCGGTCTCATCCACCACCACTTCCTCGCCGGCGGCGACGGACGCTTTTCCCGGACCAAGCGACTCGCGACCGGCTCTCTGCATCCGTAAACGATGTGGCGTAGCACCTCACCGACGCCGGCAAGTACTCATGGTAGGTCCCAGTTTCGGTATCGACCTCGAGCCCTCGAGGAAAGACTCGACTCGCCGAAGACCTACCTACACGTCAGTTCGTACCCCGGCCGACACGTGAGGTTGTACGCGGACACCCGGCCAAGGCGCACAACACCTCTTTGACAGAGCCAGCGCACGCGCTCGGCGCAGGCCTCACGGACCCGGACCTGCTGGACCACCACCCGTCCAACGAGGAGCCGGTAGTCATCCGTGCCAACGAGCGGGCGTCCAGCGACGAGTAGCCGTCCCCAAGGGAGCCCCGAGAGGAATGAGGGTCGCGAGCGTCTCTAAAACGACCGTATCCGAGACAGTCCGGCGGGCAGAACGGGCAGGGCCGTCGGCTACCCCGGGGCGAGCGCTCAGCGGCAGAAGCGGATGCTGCCGGACGAGTCAGAACCCACCTCGTCGGGAGTGACGGCGCACGACCGTCAGCAGGCGTTGACAAACACGGGCCGTCAGCCTACGTTGACGTCATGGATCAGAGCGATGCACACGCAGTCATCAAGCAGTTCCTGGCGCAAGCGGGAGGCGACGCTCTCCGGGAGCTGGGGTTGACCCTCTCGCTACAGAAGCAACTCGACGTGCTGCAGCTGCAGGCCGTCCGGAGCGCCGCCCTGGCGCACTCCTGGTCAGAGATTGGTTCCGCCCTCCGCGTGACCAAGCAAGCCGCGCACCGCAAGTTCGTCCACCTTCTAGCCGAAGACGTGAAGACCCAGAAGCGGGCCCTCAAGCAGGCCCAGCGCGCAGGCCAGCCCGCCGAGGCGGGTGCCGCGGTCACCGCCGCCCTTGAGGGCGTCGAGGTACTGAAGAAGGTTGGACGGCGCCCGTAACCAAAGGGCCTCATTCGCTCGTCCACTCAGAGCCGCGGTTCTGAGCCGTCGGCCCTGCGCGAGGAGCGACCCGCGGCATGAGCGGGCGGTTCTGGCCAAGCTCGCTGCTCAAGTTCTTGCTCCCTCGCGAAACCGCGCCACGCTGGACGCGCGCCTGTGAGGATGGCGTATGACCACGCCGGTTCACCCGACGGCGGAAACCGGCGCCCTCGGTGAGGACATGGCGGCCGTGATCTTCCAGCGGATCCGCTGGGCGCCGCCGGCGAAGGTCCGCCAGGACATCGGCACCGATCTGGTCACGTTTGCTCGCGACACCGCCGCTTCTGAGACGCAGGCTCGGGTCTACGACCTCGGCGCACCAGTGTTCATGCAGGTGAAGGGCAGCCCAACCGAGTACCGCAAGCCTGCCAGTACGCGCAACGACGAACGCGGCTGGTGGTTCGCCGAGTCGGACACGTACCACTTCGACCACTGGCTGTCCTTCGGTCTGCCCTACCTGCTGGTTCTGGTCGACACGGCCAACCAAGTCGCGTACTGGGCGCACGTCACCGGCCAAGCCATCGCGACGACCGGAAAAGGACGCAAGATCTTCGTGCCTGCCACGCAGAAGGTCGACGCGGACAGCCTCGAGAGCCTCAACAGGCTCGCCGTCGCTCGCCGGAAGTACGACCTCCAGGGCGCTGCATGGGCGGGCAAGCTGAACGAGCTTGGCCCGGCTGATCGGCTCCGATACGCCCTAGTGATGCCTCGGCTCGTTGCACCGCATGGGAACCGCGAACCCGAGACGCTGACCTTCGAAGAAGCAGCCGCCATGTTGATGCGCAACCGGGCCTCAGAACTCGCGCGCCCTACGGGTGATCGCCTTGTGTGCCCGCAGCCAAGAGACTGGCTCTGCCACAAGGACTGGGGCTGGCGCTTTGTCGGGGCCTTGCACGAACTCCTTACGACTGGCTCCAGCACCCGGTTCGCCAAACTGGCCGAGGAAGCCCGACACCGCTTCGAGCGGGACGCCTGCATCGTCATCCAGGCATGCATCGCGTACACCAGCGGCCAACCGGAAGCAGCCGCCGAAATGCTCAAGCCGAGCCAGCACACCAAGCCGGCTGACAGGGGGTGGATCCGCGCCCAGTTCGCCGCGCTGATGCTCGAACTCGACAAACCAATTCAAGCATCGAAAGCGGCGCAACAGGCTCTGTTCGCGATGAAGTCGCTCGAGGGCGACCTCACCGTCGATGCCATCCGGGGTGGTGCAGCCGCTGTCCTCTACTCCACAGCCGGCTTCTCCGACGGAGACCTCGCGGCGACGATCGCGGCCCAGGACAATGCCGGGTCTTGGTGGCGCGCTCAGGACGTGAGCAGGGCGCTCGAGGAAGACCTCACGCGCAGGTTCGCGGCGTGGGCCGACAGCACGACAATGCATCTGGTCTCCAGCACCGCGAGAGGTGAACTCTCCGATGCGGCATGGAACGCGGCGTTCACCGGCTCTTGGGGATCTTGGCGACACCTCTCTCGCCAGATGGCCCAGCTGGTGTGCGCCAGCAGCCCGGAAGCCGCTGACCTGGCCGGCGCGCTGGCGCTCCTGGTCTTCGTCGGCGAGAAGGCGGCCGCGACGGAAGCCGCCAGCAAGATGTGGATGGACGGCCCCGTGGACTGCTCACGACGGTCGTGAACGCGATGGCGGCCAGACCCTGGTCGAAGAGGGAGGAAGGCGCCGCGATGGGCGTCTTCGCATCGGCGGGCGACCTGCTGACCGTGAAGGGCGCGGACCTGGCTATCACTCGGATCCTCGGAACGCTCAGAGTCGACGGCGACGTCCGCAGGCACGGCGGCGGGTGGACCTTCCGATGGTCGGAGATGGACGGCGCGCTTCTGCGCCTGCTCGGCAGCGCCTCCATGAAGTCGCACCGGGCTTGCGCCGACCTTGTCGCGGACGACTTCGCTGATCGCTCCGACTCGGTCGCGACCGCGCTGGTCCGCATCGCCCACGGCTTGAAGATCAATGAACTCGCTACCGGACGCATCGCCAAGCTCGTCAAGACCGCCAAGGGTCGCGCGGACCACTACGGGCGGGATCTCCTCGAAGTGCTCGCCCCGGTCAGTGCCGACGCAGTCGCCGAACTCCGCAGGCGTGCCGAAGCCGGAGACGCAGCCGCATTTCGCGCTCTCCTGGTCGCCGGCTCGGAGGAGCGAGATGACTACCTGCAACTCGGACGCGGCGCCGCGCGCAGGGTGAAGCAGATGGTGACCGACGCCCACGGCGAGGGCGGTACTCGTTCGTTTGCCGTCTACCGAAACGACCAACTGCACGACTTGGCTGCTGCCGCCTTCAAGACGGGCGACAGCCGGCTCTGGAAGGCAGTGACCGATGCGCTCGGATCAAGAGTTCTTGAGGAAGCGCAACTCCAGCGAGCCGTCCGGCTGCTCGCAGCCCGCTTTGCAGAGCTCCCAGCGCACGTCCAGCGCAAGCTGCGGAAGCTCGCGCCGAACCTGATGGGAAGCCACCTCGGTTTTGCTCTCGTTCGTAATGAATTCGCCGCGCCGCCGTCCATCTACGCATCGCTGCCGGAACGGTGAGCGACGCCGACGTCGAAGCAACTCTGCTGCGGCTCCGGCGCAGGGACCCACTCGGTTTCGTCACCGCACTTGCCGCGTGGAATGGCGAACACAAGCTGCCGTTCCTCTCAACCATGGCCGTCGACGCGCACCCAGGAGTTCGCGCTCAAGCCGCCTTCAGCCTCGTCGAGCACACACACCGTTTCCCGGACGACGCCCTACGAGCCATGTCAGTGCTGCGCACTGCTCTCGCCCTCGACCAGGGGTGCAGCATGGCCGATGCCGTGGCTCAAGGTGTCACGGCCTTCCCCTCGGAGGCGTTCCAGTCCGTCGCCGCTACGCTCCGATGCCATCCCTCTGCAGTCGTGCGCTCCCGTTTCCTGGGACACCACTGAAATGGACCGGGCCTGAGGCCCCGGCGAAGTCACGCTTCGGTTCTGCCTGCTCGCCGGAGCCCGCTCATCAAGCATGAGCGGTCGCGTCGGTCGTTCCGCGTTGAATCGAGCGGACATGAGACCGGTCACGCGCGGCAAGAAGAGACTGCCCCGCAAGCACTCGTTTGTAGGCCGGTCCGAGCTCAAAAACGCGATCTGATGTTGCCCGGTGGTGTGACCTGCAGCGATACTTGGCCCGATTCTCGCAGCGCTACATGGCCGTCCCTTCCGTGATCAGCCTTACAAGCGGTGGCGCGCGCGGTTGCTGGGTGACGGCGGAGGTTGGCAGGCCCTGAATCATCGCGTTCGACGCGCAGTGTGTTGGCAATGCAGTGTCTGGGACATGACATGGCAGGTCACCGACCAGGTGCAGACCTACGTGCGACGGACGTGGCCGCTTCTGGCTGCTGCCCCAGCCCGCAACACCATCGCGCTCACCGTCATTGAGAACGTTCTGGCGGGTCACCGCTGGTCATCAGAGGCAATGACCTTCGGCTGGTTCACCGCCGGTGAGCTCGCCGTCGGCGCGATCTGCATGACCCCGCCCTATAAGCTCCTCCTTGCCGAGGTACCAGCGTCGGCCATCGAACCGCTGGTGGACGCTCTGCTCGCGCGCGGGACTGCCATCACAGGGGTAAACGGCGAGCCGCCGACGCGAAGGCCTTCGCTGCAGCCTGGACGGCACGCCGTCCGGCTCGGGCGGTGTCGAGGCGGCAGGAGCGTCTGTACCAGCTAGGCACGCTGCTTCCGGCCCGACCGGCAGCCGGTCGCCCGCGCCCCGGCCACACCGCGGATCTGCCGACAGTCATCGATTGGTTCACCCGCTTTCAGATCGAAGCCGGCGTCCACCTCGTCGACGTCGAACCGACGGTCCGAGACCGGGTCGACAACCATCTCCTCTGGCTGTGGGAGGACGAGGACGGCCAACCGGTCTCCATGGCCGGCCGGAACAAAACCGCAGCAGGGGTGGCCCGCGTCGGTCCGGTCTACACACCGATCGAGCACCGGCGTCGCGGGTACGGAGCTGCCGTCACCGAGGCCTGCACCAGGGATGCACTCGAGCGGGACGCGCAACACGTCGTGCTCTTCACCGACCTATCCAATCCCACATCCAACGCGATCTACCAGCAGATCGGCTACCGCCCACTACGAGATCACCTGGTCATCGACTTCGAGGAGCTCTGAGCGCCCGCAGCCCTGCCCTGGGTCCGACTCGCGCCCCTGGCGTAGCAAGACGTGTCGCCCGCAGCCGGGAGGCCCAGCAACGCTCGTCTACGACACGTCGTCGGGGCGGCCGGATGCTGTGATCTCCACGGTAGGCGGCGGGCTTCTGCCCGGGGTATGTGGCGCGGTCTGGGGTTCGTCTTGGGCCGCACGCTCGGTCCCCTGGACGATCTCGGAGCGGTATGGCAGGTAGCGACGAACCGACGGCGTCGTTGGCCTACCTGCCAGGATGCTGTCGTGGCGCGGACGGCGTTGGTGACCGGCGTGGGTCGACGTCGTGGCATCGGTGCGGGCATCGCCGCCGGCTTGGCCGCCGATGGCTGGGATCTGGCCTTGTCCTTCTGGCGCCCGTACGACGACCGCCTGGGACTTGAGCGCCAGCCGGACGACCCTGAGCAGCTCGCGGCTGAGCTGCGGCAGCTGGGCCGCAAGGTCGAGCTCGTTCCCGCCGACTTGGAAGACCCGGTGGCAGCAACGACGCTTGTGGAGCGGGTGGAGGAACAGCTCGGACCGCTGCATGCGCTGGTGATGTCACACTGCGAGGGCGTCAACTCGGGAGTGCTGGACACGACTGTCGCGAGCTTCGATCGGCACTACGCGGTCAACGTGCGCGCAGCATGGCTGCTTCTCGCCGCGTTCGCGCGGCAGCTGCCCACCGGGGGTGGCTCTGTGATCGCACTCACCAGTGACGCCACCGTCGGCAATGTGCCCTATGGCGCCACTAAGGGCGCGCTGGACCGCCTGATCCTGGCCTCGGCCCATGAACTGGGCGAGCGGGGATTGCGCGCCAACGTGATCAACCCCGGCCCGGTCGACACTGGGTGGATGGACGAGCAAACCCGCACCGGTCTCCTGAAAATGCAACCCACCGGGCGGCCCGGCACCTCTGCCGACACCGCCAATCTGGTGTGCTTCTTGCTGTCTGACCAGGGCCAGTGGATCAATGGCCAGCTGCTCCACAGCAACGGCGGCTTCCCCACGGGCCGGCTCCCGATCTAACGGCCTCGGCCTAGGGCGCATCCCTTGAAGGCGAACCATCGTCGGAGCCCAGCTTCGGGCGCCAAACGACTCATGATCATGGAGCGTGCCACTTCCTTGGCAGTGAGACGGCCCGCTCCTGACAATGCCGGGGGAGGATGTCGCGCTCGGGTGGGTGTCCGAGAAGTCGTCCCACAACGGCGTGTCGCGGGGGTCGTACGCCGCCGAGTTCTCGTACGGTCGCGGTGTGGAGTTGGGGTACGCGCGGGTGTCGACGGCCAAGCAGGACCTGGAGCGGCAGATCGACGCGTTGATGGCGGTCGGGATCGCCCGGGAGCGGATCTATCTGGACAACAAGTCCGGGGCGACGGTGGACCGGCCGGGGTTGCGGGCGGTGCTGGGGTTCGCCCGGCGGGGCGATGTGATCGTGGTGCACACCCTGGACCGGCTGGGCCGCACGGTGCGGGACGCGTTGCACCTGATCCATGAGCTGACCGAGCGTGGGGTGGGGGTGCGCAACCTGGCCGACCCGATCAAGGTCGACTCGGCCGATCCGGCCGATCCGATGGGGCAGTTGGCGGTGGTGCTGCTGGCGTTGTTCGCCCGCATGGATCGGACCTACACCTGCGAGCGGGCGGCGTACGCCCGGGCGGTGGCGGTCGCGCACGGCCGGCAGGTGGGCCGCCCGAGCCTGCTGGACCCGGCCGTGTTGGCGTACGCGGTGCACCTGCGCGACGCCGGGCACTCGATGGCCCAGGTCGTGGCCGAGACCGGGATGACCCGCAGCAGCCTGTACCGGTACCTACCGCCCCGGCCGCCAGTGGCGGTGACAGTGGCGCAGCGAGCTGAGGGCGTGACGGTGGCGCCGGCCGGCACTGCCACTGCCGGTGCGGCCGTGGTGGGCGCGTCGTGACCGGGGATGGAGTGG
>JAABUM010006850.1_pt1 | contig 10858 bp, 15 predicted proteins | sample 5559161 | NCBI WGS metagenome assembly JAABUM01 (sample SAMN10711868, study PRJNA513369) | rock metagenome | isolation source: Antarctica rocks | place: Antarctica: Victoria Land, Siegfried Peak nord | reverse complement strand
TATCGCGCCGGGTCGGGTCCGCAAGAGCTGCGAACACGCGGGAAAGCCGAGCATCGGGCACCGCACACCTCGCCCTTGTCAACCAACTGGTTGTAGAGGAAGCTACTCCGTCCCCCGCCTATCTACAACCGTCTGGTTGCGGAGACTGCACCGCTGACCGGCGTTGGTCAGCGGCCGGCGACGACTTTCTGCACGGCCTTGGCGAAGACGCCGTCAACGACGGCGGGCTCGACGGGCTTTCCGGAGGGTCCCCCCTTGGAGTTGATGCTGACCAACGTTCCCTTCGCCTCGGCGAGGTAGTTGATCTGCACGATCTTCACCGGCGGACTCCCGGCCACCACCGTGGTGGTCGTCGTGCGCAAACCCAGGGTCTTGTCCGCGGAGACCGCTGGTGCCGGAACGATCTCGACGCTTCCGGTGATATTCAGTCCCTTGGCGGGCACCGTGATCGTGACGGAGCCGCATCCTGCTGCCGTGGCCTGCAGCGCTGCCAGCGACGGGGTGCCGGCGGGGGCGAGGAACTCGCTGATAACCTCCTGCGTCGCCGACATCGCGAATGCCGTGGCGAGTCCGTTCTTCGCCGACTGTTCGTTGACCGGCGCGACGGTCCCGCACCCCGGCGGAGTCACGGTGGCGCCCTGCAAGGCGTTTTGCTGTGCAGCCAACGCCTGCGCGACCGTTACCTTTTGCTCGGCAAATCCGGTGGGCAGATCCGTCTGCGTCAACGCAAGCGGACGGAAGGCGTCGCCCCCGACGCTGTCCACCTCGGTCGGCGCGGCACTCGATGAGCTCGCCGGCGGACTGGACGTCGTGGAGCTCGGCGTGGTCGACACCGGCACCGCAGTGCCCGCCGTCGAGCCGCCACAGCCCGCGGCGCCCAGCGCGGCGAGGCAGCCGAGTGCCGTCAGTCCCCGATGGAGGCGTACCGAACGAAGATTCATGGGCCTGGCCCTTCCCCCACCCCGGCCCGCGACCCCCTGGTCACGCTTCAGCCCGAGCACCGCCGAACACTGACACAACTGCTCTGGCTGAGCAAGCACCGCCTGTCGTTGAGTCGCTCCAAGCGCCAACGGAGCTCAGCCGATGGCGCGCACGAGGTCCAAGGCCCGGCCGAGCGTGCTCAGCCGGTCCTGCAGGGTGTCCCCCGCCGGGTAGAGCCGGACCGTGTCGACGCCGGCGTCGCGCCACACGGCCAGCCGGGCCCGGACCATGTCCTCGGTACCGATCAGGGTGGTGCCGAGCACCATCTCGTCGGTGACCAGCTCGGCCGCTCCGTCCCGGTCCCCGGCCTGCCAACGCTCCCGCACCGCCGCGGCGACGTCGGCCCAGCCCTGGCGGCTGTAGGCGTTGTTGAAGAAGTTGGTGTCTGCCGAGCCCATTCCGCCGAGGCTGAAGGCCAACTCCTTCTTCCTGGCGGCGACCATTCCCCGCAGCGCCTGCTCATCCTCGGCGAAGGCGACCTCGGCGCCCTGGCAGACATCCAGGTCGGTGCGGGAGCGGCCTGCTGCGGCGAGTCCGGCGTCGAGCGGGGTGAAGTAGGCCGCCGCGCCTTCCGGGACGAAGCTGGTGCCCAGCCAGCCGTCGGCAAGCTGGCCGGTCAGCTCCAACATCTTGGGCGACAACGTCGCCAGGTAGATCGGGATATCGGTATTAGGGGCGCTCGACAGCCGCATCGGCCGGCCCTTCCCGCCGGGCAGCGGAATCTGGAATTGGTTGCCGGAGTACGAGATCTTCTCGCCGGCAAAGGCCCGGCGGACGATCTCGACGGTCTCCCGCATCCGGGTGAGCGGCTTCGCGAACGGCACTCCGTGCAGTCCCTCCATCACCTGGGGACCAGACGCGCCCAGGCCGAGCAGGAACCGACCAGCGGACATGTCCGCGAGGGTCAGCGCCGCCTGCGCGATCGCGACCGGCGTGCGGGTGCCGAGCTGGATGATCCCCGAGCCGAGCAGCATCCGGTCGGTACGCGCGGCCAGGTAGCCCAAGGCCGATGGCGCGTCCGAGCCCCAGGCCTCAGCCACCCAGCAGATGTCGAGGCCGAGCTTCTCCGCTTCCAGGGCGAACTCGAGCGCCCCGGGCTGGGCGGCCTCGATGGTGGTCGCGGTGCGCATCAGGCCTGGCCCTTGCCTTCGAGCAGCTGCTTGATCGCGGCCAGGTGCCGGTGAGGGCGCGCTCAAACTCCCGCAGCCGAACGAACACGATCGTCTGCTCCTTGTCGGGCATCTGCGCGATGGCCAGGCTCAGCCCCGAGCGGCCGGGCCCCAACTGGGCCCATTGCCGCAGCAGCGTGCCGCCGTCTTGTGGTTGCAGGGTGAAGCGCCAGGTCGCCGAAGGCGTGGCCGCATCCTCCACCGCCCAGGCAAACACCCGCGGCTCCTCGCACTCCGCGACGTAGGAGGTGGTGTCCCATTCGCCGAGCGCCTCGTGCTTGTTGTGCCCGACGAAGGCGTTGCCCAGCGCCGGTCCACTCGCCCCACCCAGCCACCGGGCCGACTGCAGCTCGCCGCTGAAGGTCGGCATGCGCTCCACATCGGCGACGACCCGCCACACCTGCTCCGGGGTGGCGTGGATCCAGGTCTCGGCCTCGACTGTCGGGTTGTCGGCATACCGTGCGCCGGTCCATTCCATGGCGATCGCACTCCTCGTCGTTGGGGACGGCGTTCCCCGCCCTGAACACGAGAGTTGCGTAATTAGACTGAGGTGTCAAGGAAAATCAGCGTGAAAGGCTCAGCGGGCGAAGCGGCGCTGCACATCCGGACGCGCGGCCACCTTCGGCGGGTAACCCGGCCCCAGCCGCATGCTCGTCTCCTCCGACCGCAGCGGTTCCCGACACTCGGCGCAGACCACCTCGGCATGGCTGTCTCGCCCGCATCGATCGTGGTGAAACGTGATAGGCGGACCCGCCTCATCGGCCAGCCAACGATCGCCCCAGCGTGACATCGCGGCAAGGACGCCAAAGAAGTCGCGTCCCCTCTCGGTGAGCAGGTAGTCGTAGCGCACCGGATCGGTCTGATAAGCGTGCTTCTCCAACAGGCCCTCCTCGACCAAACGACGCAGCCGGTCGGCGAGGGTGTTGCGGGCGATGCCCAACCCCTGCTGGAAATCGTCGAACCGCGCGATGCCGTAGAAGGCCTCCCGCAGCACCAGCGGCGTCCACCAGTCGCCGAGCACCTCCAGGGTCCGCGCTACCGAACAGGGCCACTGGGCGAAAGAGGTTCTCCTCATGGGCAGAGGCTACAAGGTCTTTGGATGAGACCCAGCCGATGAAAGGGCTCACATCAGGTGGGCGGTGACGATCAGGTTGTCCAGGTAGCTGCGGGCACCGGAGTCGAAGTCTCCTCCACAGGTGATCAGCCGCAATTGAGCGAGTGGAGATTCTTCTCGATCCGCGCCGCGCAGGATGCGCAGGTCATGCCGCCGATCGCCAGCTCCACCTGCTGCGGCGGCTCCCCTGGGCTGCGGGTATCGGTGTCGGTCATCGCGATCACTCTCCTGCGGTGGCGGAAAAGGCGGCTGTGTGCACGACGCCGTCGACCTGGAAGTCGAGGAACAGCCGGTAGGCACCGGCGGTGGGCAGCTCGGCGTGGAAGCTGACCTGCGGCCCGGAGGCGGTGTGCCCGTCGCCCGGGGCGCCTTCAGGATGCACGTGGGCGTAGGCCAGGTCACCGACGCACAACGCCACGAGATGGCCGTAGGCCCCGAGGTAGGGCTGCAGGTTGGTCACCGGCCGGCCCTCCTTCGCCACGGTGAAGGTCAGCTCGGACTCCCGGCCGGCTTGCAGCGTGCCGGTCAGGGCGACGGTGTAGCCGTCGACGTTCGCGGACGGGGCCGGTTGCGGCAACGGCTCCGGCTGGAAGTTACCGGGGACGAAGAGATCCACGGCGAGGGTCGACGGCGACGCCGCACCCGCGGGCTGGAAGTCGGCGAATGCCTTGTAGACCCCCGGGGCGGGCAGCGTGAGGGGCACGGTCCAGGTGCCGTCGGCGGCCAGGGTGGGGTGCAGATGCTGGTAGCCGGACAGGTCACGGCGCACCACGATGAGATGCAGCTCCCGGTCATGTTGGGCGGCGTAGCGGGTCAGGGGGGTGCCATCCGGGCCCGCGATCCGGAAGCTGAACACGGACATTCCCGTGCTCAGCCTGCTCGTCGCCGGCTGCAGGGTGTAGCCCGCACTGGCGCTCGCGAGTCCCTGGCGTGGCTGCTGCGCCGTGGCTCATGCCGGCCATCGTCGCGCTGTCGGCATGCACCGCAGCGTCGGGCGTATGTGCGGTCTCGGTGGCGGCGGCGGAGACGGGACCGACCGCCCGCCCCACTCCCGCGGCGGCGGCGAACGCGGCGCCCAAGATCAGCACAAACCCCAGCAGCTTGGTGGGTGCGTTCATTGCTCGGGCCGGTCCCCGGCCGCGGTCAGGGTGTAGCCGGCTTCATCGACCGCCGCCGCGACGTCGGCCTCGGTCAGCGGTGCGGTGCTGGTGACGGACACCGCACCGGTGGACAGGTCCACCTCCACGCCGGTCACCCCGACCAGGGTGCTGATCTCGGAGGTCACCGCATTGACGCAGTGGCCGCAGGTCATGCCGTCGACGATGTAGGTCGTTGTAGTCATTTCCGTGGTCTCCTTCTGCTGATGGGTGGCGGGCTCAGGAACGGACGAGGCGCGCGATAGCGTCGGAGGCCTCCCGTACCTTCTCGTCCGCCTCGCGGCCCCCGGCCTTGGCGGCCTCCACCATGCAGCCGGCCATGTGCTCATCCAGCAAGCCGAGGGCTACCGCCTGCAGCGCCTTGGTGGCCGCACTGACCTGGGTGAGGATGTCGATGCAGTACTTGTCGTCCTCGACCATCTTCTGCAGCCCCCGGACCTGTCCCTCGACGCGGCGCAGCCGCTTGAGGTACTCATCCTTGTTCGCGGTATAGCCGTTCACAGCGCCTCCTGAATTCTGCCTGTGCCGCGGGATCCGTCCGCCGCCCTCTCATTACTACCATACCCCCGTCAGGTACTTGCCAACGAAGATCGCAGGGGTTACCTTCCACTCGATTCTTACCCTACGGGGGTAGGGCACAACTGGAGGTTGGTACCGATGAACACAACACCGCATCCGCGGCGCTGGATGGCGATGGCCGTGATCGCCCTGGCCCAATTCATGGTCATCATGGACACATCGATCATTGGGGTCGCACTGCCGAAGATGCAGGCCGCCCTGGGCTTCAGCCAGGCCGACCTGTCCTGGGTGTTCAACGCCTACGTAGTTGCCTTCGGTGGCCTGCTGCTGCTCGGTGGCCGGCTGTCGGACCTGTTCGGTGCCCGCCGGATGTTCACCCTGGGCTGGACGGTGCTGCTTGGCGGATCGGTGCTCGCGGCCGTCGCGACCACCGCGTGGATCGAACTTGTCGGACGGGCGGTGCAGGGCGCCGGAGCGGCCATGATCGCCCCGGCGGCACTGACCCTGCTGATGATGCTGTTCGGGCACGATCCCCGCGAGCTGACCAAGGCCATCGCCCTGTATGGGGCGGCCGCGCCGGCCGGCGGTACCGCTGGCGTGTTCCTCGGTGGAGTGATCATCCAATGGCTGTCGTGGCCCTGGATCTTCTGGCTGTACGTGCCGATCGCACTGGTCGCCCTCGCTACAATTCCCGCGGTGATGCCGACCGGCCGCGGGGACCGCCGACAGGTCGACGTTGCTGGTGCGGTGACGGTCACCGCCGGGCTTGGTCTGGCCGTCTTCGGCATTGTCCGCGCTCCGGCCGAAGGTTGGGCCTCAGCCGGCACCATCCTCCCCTTATCGTTGGCCGTCGCCCTGCTGTCCGGGTTTGTCGCGATCGAGGCACGCCGACGTGCCCCTCTGGTCCGGCTCGGAATCTTCCGGTCGCCTAACCTCGGCGCCGCCAACCTCGCCCAGCTGCTGCTCGGCGCGGCCTGGATCCCGATGTGGTTCTTCCTCAACCTCTACCTGCAGCAGGTACTGGGCTACGGCGCCTTCGCCGGCGGCGCCGCCTTGCTGCCGATGACTGCGGCGGTCATGGTGTTGATGGTGCTCGTCGTCCCGCGGGTGATGGCCAAGATCGGGGCCAAGGCACCCATCGTGGCCGGGCTGTTGGTCTTGGCAGGCGGCTTGGTGTGGCTATCCTTCGCTCGACCCGGCGGCAACTTCACCGTGGACGTCCTGGGCCCCTCCCTGCTCGCCGCCGCGGGCATGGCACTCGCGTTCATCCCGTCGTTGGGCACCGCCCTGTCCTCGGCACGACCAGAGGAAGGTGGTGTGGCCTCCGGGATCGTGAACACCTCCTACCAGGTCGGCTCCGCCCTTGGGCTCGCCGCGGCGACGGCACTCGCCACCGCTCACGGCGCCAGCCGGATCGGCGATACCGGGGCACTCACCGACGGGTTCTCCACCGCGTTTCTCGGCGCCGCCGCCATCGCCGTCGCCGGCGGACTGCTCGGGTGGCTCACCCTGCACCAACCCCCAACACCCGCTGGCCAGGATTCAACGCCGTCGGTCAGCGAGGCTGAGCCTGCGGGTTCTTTCACCGATTGACGCGGTTGTGCTCGCCGGGCGGGACGCTTCCCGTCCGGCGAGGCACACGGGTCCAGCGAGTCAGTCGTGCGTGGGCTCTCCGCTGACCTGATGGTCGGCGTGGAACAGCGCCTCTCCCAACAGTGCCCGGACGTGGCCGCCACGCAGCCGATACAGCATGCGTCGGCCGTCGCGGGTGGCCTCGACGAGTCCAGCGAAGCGCAACTTGGACAGATGCTGGCTAGCAACAGTCGGCCGACATCCAGCGACAGCCGCGAGGGTCGCGACGTCGAGGTCCTGATCGCGCAGCGCCCACGGCATCCGCACCCGGGTCGGGTCGGCCAACAACACGAACGAGCGCACGGCCGCGTCGACCTGCGCAACGCTCAGCGACTCGGGATGCTCCGCCACGCGAGCGCGCAAGCCGGCGTCGCTGACTTGTGCCACGCTCGCCATCCTAACGACATGACGATACCTTCGCAGGTTTGCATACATGAGTAGAGTTGCTTCTTCCCGCACCGACGTACCCAAGGAAGCCTCCACCGCGATGAGCGCCGACCACGACCACCAGCACGACAGGTCCATGCCCGCCCGCCTCTGTCACGCCGTATCCGAGATGTTCGGCGCACACTCGCACGACACGTTCGACCAAGTGGACGAGGCCTTGGAGGCCGACGCGGATGGCCGCCGTGCGCTGCTGCTGAGCCTGGCGATTCTCGCCGCCACCGCCGCGATACAGGCAGTCGTCGTGACGCTGTCTGGGTCGGTGGCGTTGTTGGGCGACACCTTGCACAACGTCGCCGACGCGTTGACCGCGGTTCCGCTGCTGATCGCCTTCCGGCTGGGGCGCCGGCCGGCCACCAAGCGCTATACCTACGGATACGGCCGCGCCGAAGACCTTGCCGGGGTTTTCGTGATCGCCATGATCGCCTTGTCCAGCGCGCTGGCTGCCTACGAGGCCATCGACCGGCTGCTTCACCCTCGGCCAGTCACCCACCTGTGGGCGGTCGCCGCCGCATCGGTGATCGGATTCGCCGGAAACGAGCTGGTGGCCCGGTACCGCGTTCGGGTGGGGCGTCGCATCGGCTCTGCCGCCCTCGTTGCCGATGGGCTACACGCGCGCACCGACGGATTCACCAGCCTCGCCGTCCTACTCGGTGCCGGCGGCCTTGCGCTCGGCTGGAGCTGGGCCGATCCGATCGTCGGCCTGGTCATCACTGTCACCCTCCTCGGGGTCCTGCGATCGGCCACCCGACAGGTCGCCCATCGCCTGATGGACGCCGTGGATCCCAAGCTGGTCGACCAGGCCACCGCCGCCGTGCTGGGCGTCCCGGGCATCGACAGCGTGCGTGAACTACGCATCCGCTGGATCGGCCACACCCTGCGCGCCGAAGTCGACGCCACCGTGGCGCCCACCCTCACCGTCACCGAGGCCCATGACCTGGCCCACCACGCCGAGGCCCACCTGCTCGAGCAGGTTCGCCGACTCACCGCAGCCACCATCCACGCCAGCCCCAGCGGCGCCCATACCTACGGCGCCCCCAGGCCGCACGGTCACTGATCGGATCCCCGCCGCCGCCGCTTCACCGCGCGCCACCAGGTCCATCCCGTTAGCTTTTGACCAATAGGGGCGGGACCTGAGGGAGATCGAGATGGCCACCAACGACAGCACTGACGCCCGGCGGCACGGTAGCCAGCCCGCCGATCCGGACAGGCCGACCGATCTGTCGAAACCCTCGCTGGTCGCGGTGGTCAAGCGGGCGGGCAAAGAGTTCAGCAACGACAACCTCACCGATCTGGCCGCCGCGTTGACCTACTACGCCGTGCTCTCGGTGGTGCCGGGCCTCATCGTGCTCATCTCGATTCTTGGACTCCTCGGCCAGGACACCACCGCGCAAGTGGTGGACCAGGTGCAGTCCGTGGCGCCGGGCTCCAGCGCGGACTTCGTGCGCACCCTGATCACCCAGGCCCAGTCCAACAAGGGTGGCGCGGGTATCGGAGCAGTGCTCGGAATCCTGGTAGCGCTGTGGTCGGCATCCGGCTATGTGGCGGCCTTCATGCGCGCGTCCAACGTCGTGTACGGCATCGGCGAGGGCCGCCCCATTTGGAAGACGACCCCGATCCGGCTCGGGGTGACCATCGTGGCGGTGCTGATCATGGTGGTCAGTGCGGTGATCGTGGTGGTCAGCGGGCCGGTGGCCCAGCAGATCGGTGACGTCATCGGCGTCGGTGACACGACCGTGCTCATCTGGCAGATCGCGAAGTGGCCGGTACTGCTGATCCTGGTCTCGATCCTGCTGGCCATCCTGTTCTGGGCCAGTCCCAACGCCAAGCAGGGCGGCATCAGGTGGGTGAGCCCCGGCGGCGCCGTCGCGGTGCTCATCTGGTTGGTGATCTCTGCGTTGTTCGCGGTCTACGTCACCAACTTCTCCTCGTACAACAAGACCTACGGATCGCTGGCGGGGGTGGTGATCTTCCTGGTCTGGCTGTGGTTGACCAACATCGCCATCCTCCTGGGAGCGGAAGTCAACGCCGAGCTCGACCACGCCAAGGCGATCAACGCCGGATTGCCGGAGCACGTGGAGCCCTTCGCCGAACCACGCGACACCCGCAAGCTCGACGACGAGGAGAAGGCCGCGATCAACCGGGCCCAGGCGGCCCGGCGCGACGCGTGAGGACCGCGACCAGCGGGTGTTCGTACAGATCCGACGCAATGCTCTACCTTTGCCGTACACGAAAATCATCACGACGAGGAGCAAGCCATGGGCATCGGAGCCGGAATTGTTCTCATCGCCATTGGCGCGATCCTGAAGTTCGCCCTCAACGTCCAGGTGCAAGGTGTGGACCTGCAGGTGGTCGGGGTGATTCTGATGATCGTCGGCGTGCTCGGCATCCTGCTCGAGGCGGCCATCCTCATGCCCCGGCGCCGGCGCACCACCACCTACGCCGATGACGTGGACGAGTACGGACGCCCCATCCGGCGCACCCGCGACGGCTACTGACCGCCGGCCCGGCCCGAGGCGAAAGGTCCGCCATGGAGAAGCGTTCCCTCACCGCGCTGGTCCGCGAACAGCTCGAGCACGCGCGGGCCGAGTCCAGCGGACGCAGCGCACACACGGTCTTCGGCGGTCACACGCACGCGCTCCGGCAGACCTTGATCGCCCTGCAGGCCGGGCACCGGCTCGACGAGCACGAGAGCCCCGGCGACGCCACCGTGCACGTGTTGCAGGGGCGGGTCCAGCTCCTCGCCGGCCCTGACACCTGGGAGGGCTCCGCCGGCGACCTGCTCACCGTTCCCCCGCGTCGCCACTCGCTCGAGGCGCTCACCGACGCCGCCGTCCTGCTCACCGTGGTCAAACTGGCCTGACTCGGCCTCCGGACAGCTCAGGGCCAGGTACCGCGACGGACGGTTGGCCGGGAAATTTGCCGGCAGCGGCCACGAACTCCCGCAACGCTGCGCCGAGCTGGGTGGCCATCCCCGGGTCCATCTGAGCCACCACGCCTTCGATGGCCCTCCTGCGGTGCTCCAGCACGGAGTCGACCAGCCGCCGTCCCTTGCGGGTGAGGCTGAGCTGCAGCTGCCGACGATCACCCGGGTCGTCGCGCCGATCCAGCAGTCCCATACTCACCAGCCGATCGCAGGTTCGGGTCGCGTTGGATGCGTGGACCCCCAGGCCGCGGGCGACGTTGCCCAGGGTCAGCGGCGAATGGTCGGCCGCCATCACCAAGACCCGCAGCTGCGGCACGGTCACCGCACTGGCCACCTCTGCCACCGAGGCCGCGACGAGGCCGCGACGAGGCCGACGAGAACCCTGCTTGCCGCCATCACGGCATCGACCGGCTCGGACGGAGATTCCTCACCCATGGCTGTAGTATCGGCCGGTTGTTTGCATTCGCGCAAGTATTGCAAGGGTGGTGCCCTGCGCTTGGGATGCAGGGCACCACCCCTGGTAGGTGCCGCGGCGGCTTTGGACTAGCGGTCTGACTTCGGTGTGCCGGGACCGTGGGTCTCGACCTGCTCCTTGCGGACTTCCGCGCTAACGGTTTCCTCATCGCGGACGGTCTCCATGCCGAGCTTCACCCGCTCGACGGGCACGGTTTCCTTTTCCACGACCGGGCGCTCAGCGTGTAGCACCACTTCGTGCTCCTCCTCGCTGATCGCCGGCCCGTCGGTGGCCGCACCGCGGTTGTCGTCGGTAATCGGCTCGCGCTCGATGCGCACCTCCTCGTGCGACACGGGCACCGTCTGGGTCTGTTGCTCGGTCACGACGTACTTGCGCAGCCGAGCCCGCCCGACCTGCTCGGTGCGCGTGCCCACGTGCATCTGTTCCTCCGAGCGAGTCATC
>JAABUM010006863.1_pt1 | contig 10859 bp, 7 predicted proteins | sample 5559161 | NCBI WGS metagenome assembly JAABUM01 (sample SAMN10711868, study PRJNA513369) | rock metagenome | isolation source: Antarctica rocks | place: Antarctica: Victoria Land, Siegfried Peak nord | reverse complement strand
CGGCGTTGAGCGCGGCTTGCACGTCGCGGGCCGCGTCGTCGACGTTGCGGCTGAGGTCGAACTGCAGCGTGATGGAGGAGGAGCCCAGCGTCGAGGTCGACGTCATCTCGTTGAGGCCCGAGATCTCGCCCAGGCGGCGTTCGAGCGGCGCCGCCACGGTGGCGGCCATGATGCCCGGATCGGCCCCGGGCCGCGACGCTCCCACCCGAATGGCCGGGAAATCCACGGCCGGCAGGCTCGCGACCGGTAGCTGGAAATAGGCGACCGCACCCACCAGGAACAGCCCGATGGCCAGCAGCGTCGTGCCGATCGGGCGGCGGATGAAGGGGGCGGAGATGTTCACGAGGCGAGGGGTCCCAGGATGTCGAGGCCGTGGGTGCGGGCGGCGGCGGCCATGGCCCTATCGAGGGTTGCGAGAGACGATCCGGTCGAGAGGGCGAGGGCGACGTAGGCGGCGTCGTAGGCGGTCAGGCCGCCTGTGCGAGCCAGAGCGATGACATCATGATCGTCGGAGTGACCGCCGTCGCGAACCGGAAGGGCAGCGAGGCGTCCCAGCAACTCGTCGACCTTGGCCGGCATTACCCGCTTCCTGCGCTCTGCGATCAGGAGGATATTGCGGACCTCATGCCTAAAGATCGACGGCACCAAACCATCCGTCGCCTGAAGCAAGCGCAAAATGCGATCCGACGCCTCACTGAATTCGTCCGGCAGAAGCCAAGCTGCCGCCATTGAGGCATCGACGACGATGGTCATCGACGCCCTTCGTCACGCCACGCCAGGATCTCTTCCACAGTTGTCGAAGGAAGACCGCGTCGGGCCTCGAAAATCGCCTCGATGGCCGCCTGACGATCGATCTGCGGTACATCGGCTTTCGTCACGCGCGCCACCGTTTCCGCGCCGCGCGCAATGACGACGTCTCGGCCGGCCTCGACCTCGGCCAGAAGCTCACGCCAGCGGGCCGCGCCTTCCTCCACATCAATCCTCAGCGTCATCTCACCCTCCTAGTGCGCTGATCCAATCAGAGGCTATAATAAGTCCATGTATCGAAGACGAACTTGTTTAGTTTCTGTTTGCATCAAAGCTTAAATCCGCCGTAGCTGTTCATCGTGGAATTGTGAGCTCGCGCCGCAGGATCGCCAGCACGTCTCCAAATGTCTCCTTGATATTTCCTTTTTGAAATCTGATTTGCTGAAGGCCTGCTATATTGCTGAACTCGCTCGTTTCATCCTCAAGTAATACGATAGCGCGTCTAAAACCTAATTTGCCTTGGAATAGTCCAGTCTCGTGTACAACGTTTTCTCGAGAGTGAGACTGACCATTCTGATCAATGTCTTCTCCAGTATGCACTAATAGGGCTAATGATGCTCGCGAGGAAAGTTCCTGAAGAATTTCTTGGATGGTCAATCCAGCCCTAGCGCCTGTCTCGTATGCTGTGACTTTGATCCCGTGCTGGTCGTGGAGGTGGTCTTTCAGGTCGCGCCAAAGACGACTACGCCCGTGGCCTATAAATACTTCCGCATTTTTCAATATTTGCCCAACTGGCAGTTTGCTGCTTTTATGATCCTTATTTAGCTCACCGAGCAACTCTTCCGCCTCCGATAACGTCTGAAACTCATTGAACGTCACAAAGAGATCAGCGTTCCTGTATTCAAGCATAATAAAATCGTTTCCCGTCGAGTGTCCCCGAAACGTAAACGCCTTCGATCGAAAACAGCGGCTTCTGTAATCCAGTTCGGGATCTCTGACCGACGTCCATCCGTCGTCATCATCGTATCTGCACAGATATCTCGATATTTTGAGGCCGCGTCCTTCGATTATGGACTCAAATTTCGCGATGACATTTTCAAACGTCTGTGATGGAAACGTGACACCCTGGAAGTTCTTTTCCTTACCGTACATAAATCCATGTCCTGCGAACGAGGTCCGATCTCTGGAAATTCAGCTAAGCAGTGATGCGATTAGGGCTCAAGACACATGCGCGTTTCAGTGAATTGGGCCGACGACTGTCCAGCGCTCTGACCCTGACAGAGGGTGCGCCGCTGTTTAGGCTGCCACCGGGGTACCCATTGTACCTTTCGATTGGATCGGTGCACTGGAGTTGAGCTTCCTTCTACCACGACGGTCATCCGACTGTCTCTTTACTCCGCCGCCCGCCGGATCTCCGGCGCCGCCTCGGCCTCGGCCGGCGCGATCGGCGTCGTGCCCATCCCGAAACGCCGGCCGAGCGCCTCCATCTGCAGGTAGATCACCGGCGTCGTGTAGAGGGTCAGCAACTGGCTCAGCAGCAGCCCGCCGATGATCGTGATGCCGAGCGGCACCCGCAGTTCGGCGCCGCTGCCATGCGCCAGAGCCAGCGGTATGGCGCCGAACAGCGCCGCCAGCGTGGTCATCATGATGGGGCGGAAGCGCAGCCGGCAGGCCCGCTCGATGGCGTCGAAGGGGGACAACCCCTCGTCGCGCTCGGCCGCGGTGGCGAAGTCGATCATCATGATGGCGTTCTTCTTCACGATGCCCATCAGCAGGATGATGCCGATCAGCGCCACGATCGACAGTTCCTGCCCCGTGGCCATCAGGGCCAGCAGCGCGCCCACGCCGGCCGATGGTAGCGTCGACAGGATGGTGAGCGGGTGGATGAAGCTCTCGTAGAGGACGCCCAGCACCAGGTAGATCGCCACCACGGCGGCCAGCACCAGCCACGGCTCGCCGGCGAGCGACTTCGTGAACTCGGCCGCATCGGCCCCGAACACCCCGAGGATCGAGGCCGGCAGGCCGATATCGCGCTCGGCCGCCCGGATGCCGCTCACGGCCTCGCCGAGCGACGCGCCCCTCGCGAGATCGAACGAGATGGCGGCGGCCGGGAACTGTTCTTGATGGGCGACGGCCAGGGGCGCCGTGGTGCGCTTCAGCGTGGCGAAGCTGACCAGCGGCACCTGGGCGCCCGGCGTGGCGGCCGTGGTGGTGGCGGCCGTCGTGACGCCGCCCGTCGAGGTCGTGGCCGAGGTCGTGCCGTTGGTCACGCCGACGTAGAGCCTGTCGAGGATGCGCGGATCGTCGGCGGATCCGGGCGCGGCTTCGAGGATTACGCGATACTGGTTCGATTGCCCGTAGATGGTCGAGATCTGCCGCTGCCCGAAGGCGTCGTTCAGCGTGTCGTCGATCATCTGGGTCGTGACGCCGAGCCGCCCCGCCTTCCCCCGGTCGATGTCGACGAAGGCGCGCAAACCCCCGTCCTGGACCTCGGCCGCCACATGGGCGAAGAGCGGATCCTGACGCAGTCGCGACACGAGCTTCGTCGACCATCGGGTCACGGCCGTCACGTCGGTGCCGGTCAGCGTGTACTGATATTGCGAGCGGCTCGCCTCGGTGGCGATCTGGATGTCCTGCACGGGCTTCACGTAGGGCGTGGCGCCCGGGATGGCGGCCAGCACGGTCCTGACCCGTTCCGCCACCACCGCGGCGGCATCCCGGCGATCGTCGGACGGCTTCAGCGTGAGCTGCAGATGGGCGACGTTGGACGTCGGGTTCAACGTGCCGACGCCCAGCACCGCGACCGTGCCGACGATGTCGGAATCGGACTTCAGCGCCGCCTCGGCCTCGGCCTGGAGCCGGCTCATCTCGGCGAAGGAGGCCTGAGGCGACCCTTCGAGTACGACGTCGATCAGCCCGGTATCCTGCGCGGGCAGGAAGCCCTTGGGCACGATGACGTAGAGCCACACGGTGAGCCCGAGCGTCGCCGCGGTGAGCAGCAGCATCAGGCCCTGACGGCGCAGCGCGAGGGCGAGCGTGGCTTCGTAGCCGCGGGCCATGAGGGCCACGGGCGCCTCGGCGAGGCGCATGAGCCAGGGTTCCCTGCCCCGCGGCGGAGCGGGCCTCAGCAGCCGGCCGCACATCATGGGCGTGAGGGTCAGCGAGATGACGGCCGAGACGATCACCGCGAAGGTGAGCGTGAGGGCGAATTCGCGGAACATGCGGCCCACGATGCCGGTCATGAACAGCAGCGGGATGAACACGGCGATCAGCGACACCGTGAGCGACACCACCGTGAAGCCGATCTCGCGCGCGCCCTTCAGGGCCGCCTCGAGTGGCGGCTGTCCGTCCTCGATCTGGCGTACCACGTTCTCGATCATCACGATGGCGTCGTCGACCACGAATCCGGTGCCGATCGTCAGCGCCATGAGCGAGAGGTTGTCGAGCCCGAAGCCCGCCGCCCACATCGTCGCGAAGGTCGCCACGATCGACAACGGCAACGCCACGCCCGCGATCAGCGTGGCCCGCACGGTACGCAGGAACAGCAGCACGACCAGGACCACCAGGCCGGCCGAGAGCACCAGCGTCCATTCGACGTCGCGGATCGAGGCCCGGATGGTTTCTGTGGAATCGTGCACGATCTTCAGCGTCGCGCCCGCGCTCAGCGAGCGCTGCAGGCGCGGCAGTTCCGCCAGCACGCGGTCGACCGTCTGGACCACGTTGGCGCCCGGCTGGCGCTGCACGTCGATGATGATGGCAGGCTCGCCCGCGTACCAGCCGCCGACGCGCGCGTTCTCTAGTCCTTCCACCACGCGGGCGACGTCGCGCAGCAGCACCGGCGCTTCGTTCCGGTAGGCCACCACCACGGTCTCGTAGCTCTTGGCCGCGTCGATCTGGTCGTTGGCCGCTATCGTATAGGCCTGGGACGTTCCGTCGAGCGAGCCCTTCGAGCCCGCCACATTGGCCGCCACGATGGCCGAGCGCAGGTCTTCGAGCGAGATCGCGTAGGCGGCGAGCCGCGACAGGTCGGCCTGGATGCGGATCGCCGGCCGGATGTTGCCCTCGACCGACACATGCCCGACGCCCGAGACCTGGGACAGGCGAGGCGCCAGGAGCGTGTCGGCGACATCGCTCAGCTCCCGGAGCGGCACGCTGCGGGAGGTGAACGCCAGCGTGAGGACGGGCGTGTCGGCCGGGTTCACCTTGGCATAGACGGGTGGATAGGGAAGGTTGCGCGGCAAGGTCGAAGCGGCCGCGTTGATGGCCGACTGGACGTCCTGGGCGGCCGCGTCGATGTCGCGGTCGAGGTTGAACTGCAGCGTGACCTGGCTGAGACCGAAGGAACTCTGCGACGCCATGGCGGCCAGCGCCGGGATCTGGCCGAACTGCCGTTCGAGCGAGGCCGTCACCAGAGACGCGATGGTGTCGGGGTTGGCGCCCGGCAGTTGGGTCGTGACCTGGATGGTCGGGAAGTCCACCTGCGGGAGCGACGACACCGACAGCTGCCGAAACCCCATCAGCCCGGCCAGCAGCACCGCTACAGCGAGCAGCGCGGTCGCGATCGGCCGGAGAATGAAGGGCGCCGAGATGTTCACGGGCCGGGCCTACTCCCGAGGGTGGGAACAGGAGGGATCCGGCCCGCCCGCATCAGTTCGTGGTCCCGGCCTGGGCGGCGTCCCGCTTGCGGCGACGGCGCACCGCCTCCGGTCCACCTCCTTGGGATTCGGCTTTCGCGTCTGCGGCACGATCCGGGGTCGCGCCCGGCTTCGCGGGAGCGTCGGCCGTCAGCTTGGCGTCAGCTGATGCATCCGCCTTGGCGGGCGGACCGCTCCCGGGATCCGGGGGCGTGCCCGTCGCGGCAGTGGCGCCCGACACCGATACCTTGGCGCCGTCGGTCAGGCGGGTGAAGCCCGTGGTGATCACGGCGGCCGGCGGCGCGAGGCCGGCCGTCAGTACCGTGTCGGCTTCCGTCTGACGCCCGGCCGTCACCTTGGTCATCACGGCCTTGTCGTCGGCCACGACGTAGACGAAGGCGCCATCCGGGCCACGCTGCACGGCCGGCGTCGGCACCACGACGACATGGCTCAGCGTGTCGACGTAGAGCCTGAGGTTGACGAACTGGCCGGGCCAGAGCTGGCCGTTGCCGTTCGGGAAGCTCCCTTTCATCTTCACGGTGCCGGTCGTCTGGTCGACCGTATTGTCGACCACCTGAAGGGTGCCGGTATCGAGCACCTCGCCGGTGTCGCCGTCGCGCGCCTCGAGCCGCAGCGTGCCCCGGGCCGTGGCGGCATTGACCGGCCGGAGCCATTGCTGGGGCAGGTTGAAGATCGCCGCGATCGGCTTCACCTGGGCGATCGTCACGATGCCGATCGTGTCGCCGGCATGCACGACGTTGCCCTGGTCGACCTGCCGGATGCCGGTCCGTCCGTCGATCGGCGAACGGATCGTGGCGTAGTCCAGCGTCGCCTTGCTATTGTCGATGTTGGCCTGGTCCTGCGCCAGCTGGGCCGTGTATTGCGCCACCATGGCCTTCTGGGTGTCGGCCTGCTGGTGAGAGCCGTACTGAGTCTCGGCCAGCTTCTGGTAGCGGACGAGGTCGACCTGAGCATTGTTCAGCATGGCCTCGTCCTGGGCCTTCTTGGCCACCGTCCCGTCGTAGAGCGCCTTGTAGGTGGCGGGATCGATCCGGGCGATCACATCGCCCTTCTTCACGTCCTGCCCTTCCTTGAAGGCGATCTCGATCAGCTTGCCGTCGATCTGGCTGCGGGCCGTCACGTTGTTGGTGGCCTGGACCGTGCCGAGCACATCGGCCGTGATGGGCACGTCGGCGTAGCGCACGGGCGATGTCAGCACCGGGATCGGCCCGTCGGCCCCGAACCGCTTGCGAGCACCGGACCCGCTGCGGCTCTCACCGGACGTTTCGCCACCTGCGCTCGCGTCATCCGCAGCCTTGTCGCCCGATGACCCCGCCGTCGTCATGCCCGGAATGCCGGGCAGCCACGGCATACGCGCGTGGATCGACGGAAACCGCTCGGCCATCACGACGGCGCCGATGAGGACGATCAGCGTGAGGACCAGCAGCCGCTTCATGACCGCCCTCCGGCTGCCGCCGGGGCTCCCGCCGTATAGCCGGCCGCATCCGTCCGGTCCGGCCCCCTGGGCGGGGGTTCCGGCCGCAGAGCTTCGGCCGGAACCGGCGTCAGCCCGTCGAGCGGCGGCACTTCGAGCTGTTCGGGCCGCGTCCAGCCACCCCCGATCGCCTGGGCCAGACTCGACAGCGCGGTGAAGCGCGCCAGCCGCACCACGGCCTCGGCGTCCAGGGCCGCGAAGAGCGTCTGCTCGGTGTTGAGAACCGTGAGGATGTCGATGGTTCCTTCGCGCAGCCGCACCCTGGTTATATCATAGGCGAGGCGGGCCGATGCCACCACGGCGGCCAACCGCTTCTCGTGCTCGGTGTTCTGCTGGATGGCGATCAGCGCATTCTCGACGTCGACCAGGGACTGGACCACGGACTTGCGGTAGGCCTGGAGATCTTCGAGATCGCGCCCCCGCTGCAGATCGAGCTCGCCCTTCAGGGCGCCGCCGTCGAGCAAAGGCGAGGCCAGGCCGGCCCCCATGCTGCCGAAGGCCGCGGCCGGCGACAGCAGCGTCCTCAGCGCCAGGCTCTCCACCCCGCCGCTCGCCGTCAGGGTGAGAGTGGGAAACAGCGCGGCGCGGGCCGACAGCACGGCGGCGTCGGCCGATCCGAGCGTGGCTTCGGCCTCGGCGACGTCGGGCCGCCGCCGGAGCACCTGCGACGGCAGGCCGGGCGGGATGATCGGCGGCTTCAGGGCAGAGAGGCTTCCACCCTTGATGGCGAGGCTCTCGGGGACCCGGCCCGTCAGGAGCGCGATGGCGGTCTTGGCTTGCTGCAACTGCTGCTGCAGCGGCGGGAAGGTCGCGAGCTGCTGGTCCACCACGCTCTGCTGCTGGGCGACCTCGAGCGCCGTGGCGGTGCCGACCGAGAGCCGGCCCTTGATGGCCTCGAGCCCGAAACGCGCATCCTTGAGGTTGTTCTCGGCGATCCCGAGCCTGTCCTGAGCCGAGAGCAGCGTGAAATAGCTGTTGGCGACCGCCGCCACCGCGGACAAGACCAACGTGTCGCGGGCGAAGCGTGCCGCCACGGCGTTCTCGGTCGCCGCGAGGCTGGCGAACCGGTTGCGGCCCCAGAGGTCGAGTTCGTAGCTGGCCGTCAGTCCGAGATTGAAGCTGGTGGTGGCGATCGTGCGGCTCGTGCCGTTGCCCGACCGGATGGTGCCGGGCGAGAAGCTGCGGCCCGTCGTATCGCTCGACGTCGCCTGCGGGAACAGGGGCGCGCTCGCGATCGCGGTCTGGGCGTCGGCTTCGCGGATCCGCGCGGCCGCGACCGCGACGTCGAGGTTGCCGTGCGCCGTGAACTCGGCCAGGCGCGACAGTTCGGGCGAGCCGAACACCTTGGGCCAGTTCACCGGCAGGGGGGCCACCGGCGTGGCGACCGCCGCCCCGCCCGGCTCGGCCCCGCCACGGCCCGCGTGGTCGAAGACACCGGGCACCGGAATCTCGAGGCCAGGCCGGGCCTCGTCGAACGTGCAGGCGCCGAGCCCGGCCACCCCCACCAGCACTGTGAACGCGGCAACGACTCCGACCCAGCACCGCTGCCCTGCTGGTTCCGCCCGATCGGCGAAGCTTGGCACCCGAAACTCCTCAGACTCGCCTGCCGCGGCGGGCGCTCCTCCGCTTCGGCAAGGATGTTTATGAAGCATTTACGGGCGAAACGAAGGCCGGGGCGCCCTCGGCCGGCCCCGACATGGGACCTTGCGGCCGCTACCGCGCTCGCTATCCTGCGACAGATCGCGTCGGGACCGCTCCCAGCCCCGGACACGCGGACAGGAGGGGCCACGATGGGCGACGCGCGAGACCCTGGTGCGGACTTCGGACCGATCCATCCCGGCACCACCATCGGCCACGTCCACCTCAAGGTGGCGGACCTCGACCGCGCGCTGGCGTTCTATTGCGGCGTGCTCGGCTTCGAACTGATGCAGCGCTTCGGGCCGCAGGCGGCCTTCGTGTCGGCCGGTGGCTACCATCACCAGATCGGCCTCAATACCTGGGAGAGCCTCGGCGGCGGCCCGCCGGCGCCCGGCACCACGGGGCTGTTCCACGCCGCGATCCTCTACCCGACCCGCGCGGCGCTCGCCGACGCGCTGCGTCGCTTGATCGCGGCCGGCATCCCGCTCGATGGCGCCAGCGATCATGGGGCCAGCGAGGCGCTCTACCTGCGCGATCCGGATGGCAATGGCGTCGAACTCTATTGTGATCGGCCCCGCGACCGCTGGCCGAGAGATCGCGACGGCGCCATCGCCATGTATACCCGTCGTCTCGACCTCGAGGATTTGCTGGCCGCGAAATCCTGAAGGTCTCCGGCCATCGCACGGTCAGGGGCCGAAGACGCAAGACCCCTGCCCTGAGCAGCCCTGCGTGGCCTGCGCCACGGTTGATTTGCTTTTCAAAGCGCAATCAACGCTGCTGAACATTCTAGGTGTAAGCAGATTCGCAAGAACCTGCTCGGCATCGTGGTCCTGAGACGCCGCGATGCGACCGACAGGAGAAGGGCTGAACGTGGCGTCGGCGACAGACAGGTGGCTCAGGCCGGCAGGCGGGCAGCCTCCGGCATCGCGGCGGCGAACGCCACCTCGACCAGGGTGCCCTCGTGCGGTCGGCTCCGGATTGCCATGCTGGCGCCATTGGCGCCGATCAGGGCACGGGTCAGTGGAAGGCCCAGCCCGTTGCCGTTGGCCGGGCCCAAAGATGACACCTGCTGGAAGGGCTCCAGAGCCGCCGCGATCTCGGCGTCGGTCATGCCGATGCCCGTGTCGCGGACCCGCAGCACCACTGTTCCGGCGTCGCCCGGCGCCGTCGACACGATGACCTGTCCGCCGGGCTCGTTGAACTTGACGGCGTTGGACAGGAGGTTCTGCACGATCTGACGGGCCGAGCGCTCGTCCACCAGCACGGCCGGGATCCGATGGTTCAGCGAGGTTCGCATGATGACGCGCTCGCGATGCGCTTCGGGCTGCATCTGGGCCACGCTTTCAGTGACGATCTTGTTCACGTCCACGGCGCCGACATCCAGATCGAGCTGCCCGGCCTGGATCCGCGACAGGTCGAGCAGGTCGCTGACCAGCGTCATCACCAGCGTGCCGGACGCGTGGATATCCCTCAGGTAGTCCTTGTAGCGGGAATTGCCGAGCGGGCCGAAGCGTTCGTCCATGATGACTTCGGCGAAGCCCAGGATCGCATTGAGCGGCGTGCGGATCTCGTGGCTGATCTTGGCCAGGAAGTCGGAGGACCGGGCGGTGTCGCGCTCGCGTTCCCGCGCCGTCCGGGCTAGCTCCGTCTCGGCGCGCTTCAGCTCCGACAAGTCGCGCAGCGTCGCGTAGAACTCCGAAGTCCCCACACGACCCATTGTCAGCAGCATGGGCAAAGGGACGTGGTCGGCCGTACGGACGAGGACCTCGCGCTGGAGCGGCACCGCGTTGTGGCGGCTCTGGCTCCCGGCCTCCCCGAGCAGCGCCGAGCCCGTAGCGCGGCTGTCGGGCGCCAGCAGTTCCATGAAACTCCGACCGACGATGCCGTCGACACCGGGGCGGCTGAACCAGCTCTCACCGCAGCGGTTCAGGCGACGGACGAAACCGTTCGCGTCGAGCAATGCCACGGCATCGTCGACGTGGTCCAGCAGATCGCCCGCGGTCGCCTCGGCGCCGTCCGGTCGCTCACCCTCGGAAGAGCACGGCGCAGCCTGAGGGTGGGGCACCAACGTCCACAAGGTGGCGGCCGCACCCTGCCAACCGATACCGACCTTCGCGGCCTCGACCAGGATCTCTTCGCCGCGGGCGTTGCGCAGGGTCGCAGCGCCGGTGTCGGGGCGCGAGGCTCCGGATATCACCAAACCTTCTCCCGCCTGCAGGAGGTCGGCAGGGGCCGCATAGTCCAGGAGATCCGAAGCCGCCCGGTTCGCAGCGACCGGCCTGGGGCCCACGAACACCAGCAGGGCCGTCGGTAGCTGGTCGATCAGCGACGCGGCGGAACTGTCG
>JAABUM010006861.1_pt1 | contig 10860 bp, 12 predicted proteins | sample 5559161 | NCBI WGS metagenome assembly JAABUM01 (sample SAMN10711868, study PRJNA513369) | rock metagenome | isolation source: Antarctica rocks | place: Antarctica: Victoria Land, Siegfried Peak nord | reverse complement strand
AACAAGATTCACTTTTGAAATCTCTCTGTGTTGTCTCAAGCTCCTCTGTTCTCTCTGTGTTTAAAGAACAATTATGAACGATGAATTAGAATTCGATGGCACCGTTGACAAAGATGCCATTATGCGCGCCCTCAACATGATCCAAGACCCCGATTTAGGGCGTTCGATTGTGGAACTGGGTTTTATTAAAAACCTGCGTGCCTGTGGCGGAAACGTCGCTTTTGATATTGAACTCACAACGCCTGCGTGTCCGGTGAAAGAACAGATGCACGAACAGGCGATTGATTTGGTTCGACAAATCGAAGGTGTGAGCAACGTGGCGGTCAACATGACTTCGCGCACCCGTCAGTTAGTGGACATTCGCGGCGGTATCCCCGGCGTCAAAAACACAATCGCCGTCGCTGCCGGAAAAGGCGGCGTCGGCAAATCAACAACAGCCGTCAATCTGGCTCTGGCTTTAGTTGATATGGGCGCCAAAGTCGGTCTGCTCGATGCCGATATTCACGGGCCTTCGATTCCGATTCTGCTCGGCGTGCCGGACGGCGAAACGCCCGATGGCGAAGAAGAAGACGGCAAGCAGAAAATCTATCCGCTCGACCGCTTCGGCCTCAAATTGATGAGCGTTGGCTTTTTGACTGACCGCGACAGCCCGATCATCTGGCGCGGCCCGATGGTCGGCAAAATGTTATCCACCTTTTTGCAATCGGTCGTGTGGGGCGATCTTGATTACCTCGTGATTGACCTTCCGCCCGGAACGGGAGATGTGCAACTCACGCTCATCCAAAACGCGCCTTTGTCGGGCGCCGTCATCGTCACAACTCCTGAAGCCGTCGCGGGCGAAGATGTCATTCGCGCTGGAAAGATGTTCGAAAAGATGGGCCAAACCCTGAACATCAAAGTCCCGATTCTGGGCGTGGTCGAAAACATGAGTTGGTTTGAACTCCCGACTGGAGAGCGCCATTATTTGTTCGGCGAAGGCGGTGGGCAGCGCATCGCGGGTGTTTTCGGTGTGCCGCTCCTGGGTCAAGTTCCGCGCGAAATGGGCATCACGCAGGGCGGCGATTCGGGCATTCCCGTTCTGGTGTCGCATCCCAACTCGCCGGTTGCGGGTGTTTACCGCGAGATCGCGGGCGGCGTAGCGCGTCGCGTTGCGACTTTGGCGATGGAAGAAACGGAGGTTTAAGTGGCGACCATTGCGGATGTTTATCGCGCGCTCAACGCGATGGTTGAGCAAGAGATTGTTGAAAGATACGCCGTTTGTGGCGCCACTGCGGCGTTGTTTTATACAGAAACTTTACGCACCTATGACATTGATGTGTTTGTTGTATTGGAGCAAAAAGGCTTGCTCGTTGACATCAGCCCAATTTACAACTGGGCGCGTGGGCGTGGTTATGAAGTGCGCGGAGAACACATCGTAATTCATGGAGTTCCGGTTCAAGTATTGGATGGAAGCGCAGGATTAGAACTTGAGGCTGTGCATTCAGCGCAAAGTTTGGATTATGATGGTGTTCCCGTGCCTGTGGTTAAACCAGAGTATTTGGTGTTGCTTTACGCGCGGGCGGCCAGTAGACAAAGAACGGCACGTGCTTTAGATTTGCTGGATCTGATTTCCACAGACGAAGACAAGATTGGAGAGATAGCCAGACAGCACGGCTTGCAATTGCAGTGGAAGAACTTGTTGGAGAAGAGAACCAATGAATGAGGAATTCAACGAGCGCATTTACAAGAACAAGAAAAAGTGGCACCAGCAGCAATCGCAACTTCCCATCAAAGAAAAGATGCGCATTCTGCTCGAACTCCAAAAACATGATTGGCCACTTTTGGCAAAGCAACGTGAACTGAAGTGGTGGGAAAAGCCGTGGGACATCGAGCCGTAACGTTTTTATTCGCCGTCCAACAACGCCCGCAAATGCGGCGCATACAGCCTCGGTTCGAGCAAAAACGAATCGTGGCCTTTGTCCGAGTGAACCGTGATGCGCAGCGTGTCCACGCCGCTTTTGCGGAGCAGTCCGGCCAGTTTTTCCTGTTCTTCGGGGCGAAACGCGAGGTCGGAATCAATGGAAAAAATCAAAAACTTCTGCCCGCGACAGCGCGCCAGAACATCTTCCAGCGAATCGGCGCCCGCTTCGCGCACCAGATCGAACCATTGCCACGCGTCCAAAATGCGCAAATAAGAGTTGGCATCGAAGCGCGAAGTGAACTTGCGGCCCTGATGCAACATGTAGCTTTCGACAGCGGAGTTGAGCGCATACCAGCCAAACGGCGGCGTTTGCGTGATGATTTCGCCGCGCGCCCGTTCGCGTAGCGCTTCTTGCGAGACGAAGGTTTTGTGCGCGATGCGGCGCGCCAAAGCTAAACCGGCATCGGGCGGCGAATCGAAGTCGTAGTTTCCGCCGCGAAAATTGGCGTCGTTTTCGATGGCGTTGATTTGTTCGAAGTTGATGATGCGCTGATAAATCGTCGTTTCCACGCCGCACGCAATCGGAACAACGTTGCGCACGCGCGAGGGATAACGCGTCGCTAAGCTAAGCGCAAGCAAGCCGCCCACGCTCGCGCCAACCGTTGCGTGCAATTGTTCGATGCCCAGAAAATCGAGCAATCGTAGCTGCGAATCCACGATGTCGCTGAGCCGAATGCACGGAAAATCGGCGCCCCAAATTCGCCCGTCTTCTCGAACCGAAGCCGGGCCGGTCGAGCCATAGCAACCGCCAAGATAGTTGGCGCAGATGACGAACCATTTGTCGGTATCGAGCGCCATTTTTGGCCCGATGAAGCCGTCCCACCAGCCGCTTTGCATTTCTGAAGTCCAGCGCCCATCCACGCCGGGAACTTCGGTTGTAAGACCCGCCGCGTGATGCGAGCCGGTCATCGCGTGGAACAGCAGAATCGCGTTGTCGCGCTTCGCGTTCAGCTTGCCGTGCGTTTCAAACGCGAGTTGAAAACGCGGCAACATCTCGCCGCAGCGCAAGCGAAGCGGCTCGATCTCTGTGTGAAATTGCGTTTCAACCATATCGAGAATTTCTCGCAAAGGCGCGAAGACGCAAAGAACATGGAGGATTATGAAGAAGGAAAAAACAGAAGGGCGGAAGATGTTTATAAAAACCTTCCATTTCTTCCCTCCATCTGTTCTTCTATTCTTGAATGTTCTTTGCGTCTTTGCGAGAGATAAAAACCCAAGTTACCACCTGTAACAAATCATCGCAGAGACACAAAGACGCAGAGAAAGAACAGGAAGAATAAGAGCAAAAACAGCACTCTCATCTTCCTTTTCTTTGGGCCGTTTCCTCTGCGTCTTTGCGTCTCTGCGATGATTTGTTATAGGTAGTAACTTGGGTATAAAAATCAACCAACCGCCAATTCCAGCGCCTGATCCAGATCGCGCAAGATGTCCTCAATGGACTCCAGTCCGATGGACAAACGCACCAAATCCGGCGAAATGCCGCCCGCGAGTTGCTGTTCGGGGTTGAGTTGCGAGTGCGTCGTCGTCGCCGGGTGAATGGCGAGGGATTTCGCGTCGCCCACGTTGGCCAGATGCGAAAACAAATGCAGCGATTCGATGAACGTCGCGCCCGCTTGTCTGGCCGCGTCGCCTTCTTTGTTGATGCCAAACACGACCATCGCGCCGCCTTTGCCTTTCAGATATTTCTGGTTGAGGTCGAATTGCGGGTCGCCTTCGAGTCCCGGAAAACGCACCCATTTGACATCTTTGTGAGTTTGCAAATGTTTGGCAACGGCGAGCGAATTTTCGCAGTGCCGCTCCATGCGCAGCGGCAAAGTTTCGATGCCCTGCAAGAAAAACCACGAGTTGTCCGGCGCGATGCACGCGCCGATGTTGCGTAGCGGAACCGTGCGCATCCGCAAGATGTAGGCGAGCGGAGCCAAAGCTTCGGGCAAATCGTGGCCCCAGCGCAGGCCGTGATACGAGTTGTCCGGCTCGTCAAAAAGCGGATGATGCCCGCCTTTCCAATCGAATTTGCCGCCGTCCACAACTAAGCCTCCGATGGCCGTGCCGTGTCCGCCGAGCCATTTGGTGAGCGAATGAACCACGATGTCGGCGCCGAACTCAAGGGGTTTGGTCAGATACGGCGTCGAAAACGTCGAATCCACGATCAAGGGCAAGCCGTGCGCGTGCGCGACATCGGAAATCGCGCTCAAATCCGACACTTCCAGCGCCGGATTGGAAACGGTTTCGCAAAACAGCGCGCGCGTGTTGCCATCAATTTGCGCGGCGAAGTTTTCCGGTTTAGTCGAGTCCACAAAGCGCACTTCGATGCCCATCGCGGGCAGGATGTCGTTGAACTGCGTGTAAGTGCCGCCATACAGGTTGCGCGCCGACACGATGTTATCGCCCATTTTGGCGAGGTTGATGATCGAATAAAACACGCCCGACGTGCCGCTCGCCACGCCCAAACCGGCGAGGGGATGCGCGCCTTCGAGCATCGAAACGCGCTTTTCCAACACGTCGGTGGTCGGGTTCATCAAGCGCGTGTAGATGTTGCCCAGTTCGCGCAGCGCGAACAAATTGGCCGCGTGTTCGGCGGACTTGAACAAATAGGCGCTGGTTCGATAAACCGGCACCGCGCGCGACAGCGTGGTCTGGTCGGGTTCGTGCCCGCCGTGCAAGCAGATGGTGTCAAAGTTCCAGTCGGGATGCATAATCGTTGGTTTGGTTGAACTGTCCGTTTAAAGCTACCAAGAACGGCTCTTGAACGCATCGCAAAGCGAGCATAGCGGTCGAAATGTTCATGTCTCGCTTTCTTGTTGCGCTGGGTGTTGTGCTGTTTAGTTCGTTGGCTCAGGCACAAACGCCGACGAATTTTGAAAAGGCGCCCCCAAAGTCGCTCGCGCAGATGGATCGAATTCAAAATCCCGATGTGCGCGCGTTGATGAAAGCGGCGATTAGGAAGAGCGGCGGGATGCAATGGCCAGTTCTCGCGCCGGATGGAAAGCAGTTGATTTATGTTGAAGTGAAAGGTCGAGAGGCCATCGCCTATGCGTTGCGTGTTCACGGGGCTGTCGTGGAAGAGGTCTATCATCATCCATATCCCAATGAGACAACCTACGTCTCGCCCGACGATATGCCGCCTTACCTACTTGGAGCGGCTTTCTCACCAGATGGTCGTTGGTTGGCAACCCCAACGCTTACGCGAAACCCATTCAGCCCTCGGTAGTGGTCTAATTCGAGGTGATGTTGATTGGAAGGGTGCGTCAGCCCCGCTGCTACTTTGCTCCAGCGGGGCTAACGCACCCTTCCAATCCATAACCGATGCCGGTGCCCTTGTCACCTCGCGTTAGACCACCACCCAGCCCTCTACTCCGACTGATCGAGTTGCGGGACACTCGAACATGGAAGGTGATGCACACATTCCCCGAACAGTCAAACACTGTGAACTCTTTGGCCTTCTCACACGACGGACACCGTTTAGCTGTTGGTAACGCGGGTGGTGGCGTCTCGGTTTATGACGTTTCATCTGGTCGTCTGCTGTTGGAGTGGCACTACAAAAACAATCTAAAGAAGATTGTTGTGGCATTTAATCCGTCACCTCAAGGTGAGCATATTCTGGCTCTCGCGGCGGAGGAGAACGCAGAAGGAGTTGGTTTGCGTGCCTTTGCCACGGCTGAAAATCCAGCGGCACCTAATTCTCCTCAACTCTGGGATGTAGAGACGAATCATCTCTTAAAGGAACTGCCTGGCTACTTGCTTTTGGAGAACGCGGCGCTCTCTTTCGATGGAGAGCAAATTGCGTTGATCGGCTTAGAATCAATAAGGGATCCTGGACAAATGTATTCTGCTCTCCTTGTCGATAACTGGATCACAGGGACTTCTTACAATATTCTTCCTGTCAATTTCTATAGTTTGGACGTTCTCTTTTTTACACCCGACAAGCACAACTTGCTGCTTCTTTATGGGTTCGATGGGTGCGACTACTCACAGATCTTCAATGCGCCCCTTCAAACTCCTCCCAAATGATCTACCTCGACCACGCCGCCACAACGCCGCTTCATCCCGCCGCGCTCGAAGCGATGATGCCTTATCTCGGCTCGAACTTTGGCAACCCGTCGAGCCTGCATCATCTCGGACGCGAAGCCAAATCCGCCATCGAGTGGGCGCGCGAACAAGTCGCAGAATTGATTGGCGCAAGGGCCGGGGAAATCGTGCTTAATTCGGGCGCGACCGAAGGCAATAATCACGCGCTCAAAGGAGTAGCGGCGCAATTGAAAGGGAAAGGCCGTCACATCCTCGCCTCGAACATCGAACACGACGCTGTGCTGCATCCGCTGCAATCGCTCGCCAGAGACGGGTTCGATGTCGAGTTTTTGCCCGTTGATTCGCAGGGGATTTTAGAGTTGGATGCGCTTGAAAAAGCGATTCGGCCCGACACGATTTTGGTGTCGCTCATGCACGCCAACAACGAACTCGGCACCATTCAACCCGTTGAAGAAGCGGCGCGCTTGTGCCGTGCGAAAGGCGTCTGGCTTCACGTGGATGCGTGTCAAACGGTCGGTCATATCGGGGTTGATGTGAAGGCGCTCGGCTGTGATTTGCTGACGCTTTCCGCGCACAAATTCTACGGGCCAAAAGGTGCGGGCGCGCTCTATGTTCGGCGCGGCGTGCGGTTGGAAACCTTGGTTGAAGGCGGGCACCAGCAAAAAGGGCGGCGCGCAGGAACGGAAAACGTGGCGGGCATGGTCGGCATGGGCGCCGCTTGTCGAATCGCGCGCGATGCGATGAATCGAGGCGAAGAAGCGCACGTCGCCGCGCTTCGGGAGCGGTTGATTGACGGCGTGTTGAACTCCGTGGAGGGCGCCTATTTGAACGGGCACCCGACGAAGCGGGTGCCGGGCATCGTCAATTTTTCGTTCGAGGGCATCGAAGGCGAAGGCCTCATTCTCGAACTCGATGCAAAGCTCGGCGTGTGCGCGTCAACTGGTTCAGCGTGCGCGGCGGGTTCGCTCGATCCCTCGCCGGTTTTGCTGGCGATTGGTTTGGAAACGGGCTTGGCGCGCGCCGGAACGCGCTTTTCGCTGGGCAGAGGAACAACGGAAGCGGAGGTTGATGCTGTGCTACACGAACTGCCGCGCGTAGTTGAAGAGTTGCGGGCGCTGAACCCGAACGAGCGCGCCCAGCTTGTCGGTGGACGAACGGATAACGCGGGGTAAAACTTTTGCCGCTCAGCACCAAGGGTTGGAACTGCGGGCAACTCACGCCAAAGCAACGTGGCCGATAAGCGTGCCTGGGTGCGGCACGCGTTGAAACTGCGGGCAAGTTACGGCAAAACCGGCCTGCGCTGGTTGAGTCCGTAGTCGGCGCAGGACGACTTTGCTGGGAGTCGCCCGCAGTTTCAGCCCTTGGGCCTTTTCATCATGTTTCGCAACGGCACTTCCGCTCCCGCTTTTTCGCTTCCAGACAGCGAAAAGCAACTCCGCTCGCTCGATGGATTTTGCCGCGACCAGCCGCTCGTTCTCTTGTTCTTTCGCGGCGCCTTTTGCGCGACTTCTCGGCGCGACTTGCTCGCGTGGGGCGATATTTACGAGCGCATCCAATTTTTAGACGCAGATTTAATCGCGGTGAGCGTAGACCCGCCACTTCAACTGAAGAGGCTCAAGCACAAACTCGACTTGCCTTTCACGTTGCTGAGCGACGCCGATTTTTCGGTTTCCAGAACCTACGGCATCTACGAATCGGACGAAACCGAAGCCGGGCCGCAACCGCACGGCGAACCGGGCACGTTTGTGTTGGATCGAAACGGGTGTTTCGCGTTTTCGCAAGTGCAAAGCGGGCCAAAAGGCGCGGCGAACGCGAACGAGATTTTGCTGATGTTGCTGCTTATGCGAAAGCAAAACGGGTTTTATTGGTAGTGCTTTGCGCGTGCGTGGGGAACGAAAACGAGGGCGCCGCGTTTGATTTGCTGCTGATAACAGCAAGAGCCGCCAGAGAAAAGCTGTCTCCGGCTACCATTATGGAAACCACCACTTCGATGATTCACATTTCCGACCGTGCCGCTCAAGAAGTTCACGGTCTGTTGGAGCGCCAACAAAAGCCCGACGCCATGCTGCGCGTGTTCGTCGCGGGCGGGGGCTGCTCCGGCTTTCAATACGGCATGACGCTTGAAGAAGAGCCGATGGAAGGCGACGAGCAATTCGAGCAGAACGGCGTGCGCGTCATCGTTGATCCGCGCTCGGCGATGTATTTGGGCGGCGCCCAGATCGACTTCATCGAAAGCATGATGGGCGGCGGCTTTAAAATCGACAACCCCAACGCCGCCTCTTCGTGCGGTTGCGGCTCGTCCTTTACGCCCAAAGATGGCGAAGCGGCCCCGGCTTCGAGCGGCGGCGGTTGCGGTTCGTGCTCGTCCAATTCGGGCGGATTCTAAAGCTACAAGAAGAGGAGCGGAGGAGAAGGGGAGCAGAGGAGATGGGTTTGGCGAGGGGCGAAAACAATTCCGCTTTTTGCCAAACCCATCTTCTTTGTTCCCCTTCTCCTCCGCTCCTCTTTTTGCATTTATGACACTTGGCGCTCATCTCCCCGCTTCCAAAGGCTTCGTTGCGGCTTTGGAAGAAGGCCAGAAACTCGGTCTGAACGCGCTTCAACTGTTTTCTAAATCGCCGCGCCAGTGGAACTCTTCTTCTCTTGATCCGGCCAAAACCGCCGATTTTCGCGCGAAGTGGAAGCAGTCGAAGTTCGGCCCGCTCGTCATCCACGATTCGTATTTGATCAACTTGGCCGCGCCTGATGAGGCGATCCGCGAAAAATCTGTTCGCGCGATGATCGACGAAATCGAGCGCGCCGAAGCTCTGGGCGCCGATTTTCTGGTCACGCACTGCGGCGCGCATCTGCAAAAAGATAAAACGCTTGGCGAAGAAATTGGCCTGCGAACGCTCGCCGCCAGTTTGAAACGCTGCCTCGAAGCCACGCCCGACTTGAACGTGCGCATCGCGCTCGAAAATACCGCCGCGCAGGGCACGTGTTTGGGCGGCCCGTTCTGGCATTTAGGTCAGGTGCTGCGCGAACTCGATTCGCCCCGGTTAGCCGTTTGCTTCGACACCTGTCACGCGTGGGCCGCAGGCCATGATTTGAAGACGAATTTGCCAAACGTGCTTGACGATTTCGACCGCTCGATTGGTCTGAACAAGTTGGCCGTGGTTCATCTCAACGACGCAAAAGGTGTTTTGGGCGGTCATCTGGATCGTCACGAACACATCGGCGAAGGCGAAATCGGGCGCGACGGAATGCGCGCGATTCTTCATCATCCCGCGCTCAAACATCTTCCGTTCATCCTCGAAACACCTGAAGTCGAAACCAAAATCGCCGACAACGTCGTGGCAGCGCGCGAACTTTGGAGCGGCGCGTGAAGTTGCCCGTGGTGGCGCCGGGCGATGTTTTGTTTCACGACGAGTTCTTCTCAAGGTTCTCCGCGCTTCTGCGGTTGTGACTGACTTTGGGAGTGTGTTTTGGAAGTGCCTTGTAGCTTGTCTTCGCCCACACATAACAGTTTTTCATTAGTCGCGTTAGCACAACTAAATCGCTATTTCAAACGTGCGGGCGAAGACAAGTTTCGCCTCTACAAGGCACTTCCAAAACACGCTCTCAGCGAACGAACACCCAAAGCAACGCGCTACACGTAATCAGAACCAGAATCGGCGCCAGCAGAATCAGCGCGCGGTTCGAGCGTTGCCCGTAAGCCGGGGCCACCAGCCAGTAACCGAGCGCGCCGCCGACAACCGCGCCCCACACCGTCCACGCGATCCACGGCGCAATCGGAAGCGCCGCGCCGCCTGTTGCGACATCGAGCGAACGCACCAGATAATAAGCGGGCCAGCGCAGCGCATCGGCCAGCCACGCCAGAGCGCTCAGGCCGATCCAGAGCACGAAGAACCCCGCGCCCAACCACATTCCCGGCGGAATGTCGTTCAACCACGCCGCCCGGTTTCGTGGGCGAGACGGCAGTTGCGGCAGCAAATCGGGCGGCGTGTCGGGCGAGGGCGGGCGAAGATTGGGGTTCATGAGCGAAAATCAAACGCTGGTTGAAAAAGCCTACTGCGCGTGTTTTTTCAGCGTGTCGAGCCACACATAAAACGCGATGACGAAACCGGCAATCAACAAACTTGACGCGGACAAATAACTCATAGGCGGCGGCTGATCGGAAGTATCGGGCGCGTTCGGATCAACGGAGATGGCGGGCGCAGGGCGTCCATCAGGCGTTGTGGTGCCTGTTGTGGTCGCCGTTGTTGAAGCGGGTTGAGGCGCATCGGGCGACCACTGCGTTCCGGTGCAGGCAAAGGCCAGCAGGCGCGCGCCGCCCGCGATGGCGCCGCCGAGCAGCATCCCGTTGCGGATGAACTGCTTGCGCTGCGTGTCGGGCGGCGCGATGCGAAAGGACAGCGCCAAAGGATGTTTGAGCGCGACCGTTCCGCCCTGAGCCAAAACCAGCGACGCGCGGCCCGCGCTTCCTGGCGACAAACCGTCGCGCGAATCGAGCGACACCATCACTTCGCCGCTGCGCGTGCCGATTTGCAGCGGTTCGATGCGCAGGCCCGGCGGCGCGTTTTCTAACGTCCACGCGCCAAAGGGCAGTCCCGGCCCGACCGCTTCAAAGGGCACGCGCGCCCACGATTTGGCGCCCCATTCGACGATCATCGGCGCGGGCGTGCCGTGAAAACGCAGTTCCACGAGCGGCAAATCCGGGTCGAGCAAACGCAACACGGTTTCAAAAGTCGCTTCAGGCGCAACCGTGTCTTTGAAACGCAGCCGTTCGATTTGAGCGACCAACGGCGACTCGTCGCCGTTTTCGTCGCGCAGTCGCTGGCGAAGCCACGCGCCCAGCCAGCCTTCGCGCCAGCGTTCCAACCCGGCGCGAT
>JAABUM010006860.1_pt1 | contig 10860 bp, 9 predicted proteins | sample 5559161 | NCBI WGS metagenome assembly JAABUM01 (sample SAMN10711868, study PRJNA513369) | rock metagenome | isolation source: Antarctica rocks | place: Antarctica: Victoria Land, Siegfried Peak nord | reverse complement strand
GTTTGTTGCGGCTCGTGGCCGTCCCAACCGCCCCAGACCATCAGTGCTTTTTTCATAGGAATCGGGAACAGCATAGCGCGCGCCGTAGACTTTGTGAAATGCAAGGAGAGAACTCAATCCGCGTCGGCATCATCGGCGCCTCAGGCTATACCGGAGCCGAACTCGCCCGACTGTTAGCCAATCATCCGCACGCGCATTTAACCGTCGCCACCGCGTCGGGCGAACGCATCGGCCAACCGTTTTCCAATCTGTTTCCCTCGCTCAAGGGTGTGTGCGACCTCGAACTCGAAGCGCTCGATTTCGATTCGCTTGCGCAAAAGTGCGACATCGTTGTGTTAGCGATGGGCCACGGCAAAGCCCTCGAACTCGCTGCGCCTTTGCTCCAACGCGGCCTGCGCGTCATTGACTTGGGCGCCGATTTTCGTTTGCGCGACGCCGCGGTTTACAAAGAGTGGTATCACCTCGAACACAGCGCAACCGATGTTTTGAAAGACGCGGTTTATGGTCTAGTCGAGTGGAACCGCGAGAAAATCAAAACCGCGCGGCTGGTCGCCAATCCCGGCTGCTATCCGACTTCGGCGATTCTGGCGCTGGCGCCCTTCATCGAAGCGAACTCAATCAAAGCCCATTCGATTGTCGTGGACTCGGCTTCGGGCGTGTCGGGCGCGGGCCGCGCCTCTTTCGGCGTTGGAACGCATTTCCCCGAACACTTCGGCGATTATCGCGCTTACAACGTCGCGTCGCATCGCCACACGCCGGAAATCGAACAGGGACTCAGCGACGCCGCGCCGGATCCGCGCGATGACGATCAACAGGCGAACATCCTCTTCACGGCCCATCTGCTACCCGTCGCGCGCGGCATTTTGTCAACGTGTTACGCCGCGCCGCTCACCGAACTGAGCGCGGAAGAGGCGCATTCGATTTTGTCCAGACGCTACGAACGCGAGCGCTTCGTGCGCGTGCTTGCGCCCGGCGAATGGCCCTCAATTAAAGCGGTGAACGGCTCGAATTTTTGTGACATCGCTTGCACGGTTGACCCGCGCACCGGACGGCTGATCGTGATTAGCGCCATAGACAATTTGCTCAAGGGCGCGAGCGGGCAAGTCGTGCAAAACCTGAACGTGATGTGCGGTTTCGATGAGGGCGCGGGCTTGCAGAGCGCGGCGGTTTTTCCTTGAAGCCGATGGCGAAGCGGCACCGCTTTCGCGGTTGGGGCGTCGAAAACGGGGACTTTCCCCGACGGGAGGTGAACCCACGATGAAACGAATTGGCGTAATTTCCGACACCCATCTGAGTGAAAGCGGGCGGCGCAGCCTGCCCGAACGCGTTGCCGATTATTTTCGCGGCGTTGACCTCATCATTCACGCGGGCGACTTCACCTCGCGCCGCGCGCTTCGCAATTTGCAACTCATCGCGCCCGTTGTCGGCGTGCGCGGCAACAACGATCCGGCTCATCTCGAACTGCCGCGCACGCGCCGGGTGGAAGTCGAAGGCGTAACAATTGGCCTTTGCCACGGCGACCGGGGCCGCGACAACGAGTTTTTCCGCCCGCTCGACCAGTTCCCCGGCAACGCCATGACCGCCGCCAACGCGCTCTCGCAGTTCGAGTTCGAAGACGACGTGTCAGTTTTGATTTTCGGCCACTCGCACAACCCGATGGTGATGTGGCATCGCCACGAACAGCGCGCCCTCCTCTTTTTCAATCCCGGTTCGCCCACTGACAAGCGGTTCGGGCCGAAATATGCGTGCGGAATGCTCCATGTGGACGGCGATTCGTTCACGCCGCAGTTGTGGACGTGGTGAATCACCAAGGTCGAGATGGGATGCGCCTGCGGAATTTGCAACTGCGTTTCCAAAACATCCATCTCGGCCTGATTGCGCTCCAGATGAATCTCTCGTGAAATAGATCGCCGCCCAGTTGGATTCGATGGCGCAGTTGGGGCCAACTCAAAGAAGCGCCGCACCTCGCGCATTTTGGGTTGCTGACGACAAACCAAAAGCGTGTTCGCCACGACAGTTGCTGCTGAAAAGTCTGGACGGGAACTGCTTGGATCAAAGTTCTACAACCGCCGTAATTGACTTCGTGATCGGCAATAACGTCTTCGTGAATACAAGGGGTTTGCACACAAGAAATTATATGGATGTTCCTGTAACGGCTGCACAGTCAAACATCCCTTCAGAATGACGTGAATTACCAGGTGCTAAAGCACCGTCAAATATCTGTCCAACTCATATTGATGAACCTGCGCGCGGTAGTTGCTCCACTCGATGCGTTTGTTGGCCAGAAACTTTTCAAACAAGCGGTCGCCCAAAACGCGCCGCGCCAAGGCGCTGTCCTGCGCGGCGCCGATGGCTTCGTCTAAAGAGCCGGGCAAAACCGGTTCGTCTTCGCTCATTTCGGGCGCCAGTTCGTAGCCGTTTTGCACGCCTTCGAGTCCCGCCGCGAGCAACAGCGCGAGGACGAGATACGGGTTGCACGCGGCGTCGGGCGAGCGGTATTCGATGCGGCGGCTCGCTTCGTGGCCGGGTTTGAAACTCGGCACGCGCACCAGATCGGCGCGGTTGCGCTGCGCCCACGTCACGCGCGTCGGGGCTTCAAAACCGGGCACCATGCGCTTGTAAGAGTTCACCCACTGGTTGGAAAACAGCGTGAGTTCGCGCGCGTGGCGAAGCAGTCCCGCAATGAAACAGCGCGCCACGGGCGACAAATGGTCGGGGTCTTGAGCGTCGAAAAAGGCGTTTTTGCCGCGCTTGAACAGGCTCATGTTGAGGTGCATTCCCGACCCGTTGTGGCCCGCCATCGGCTTGGGCATGAACGTGGCGAAACAGCCGTTTTCCGCCGCGATTTCTTTGACGACCAGACGAAAAGTCATCATGTTGTCGGCCATCGTGAGCGCGTCGGTGTAGCGAAGGTCGATTTCGTGTTGAGACGGCGCCGCCTCGTGGTGGCTCGACTCGACGCCGATGTCCATTTGTTCCAAAGTCAAAGCGGTCTTGCGGCGCAGCGGCGAGGCGACATCGCCGGAAGTGAGGTCGAAATAGCCGCCCTGATCGAGTGGTAGCGCAGACAAAGGCGCGCCGGGTTCGGGCGTTTTGAAGTAGAAAAACTCGACTTCCGGGCCGACATAAAAGGTGTAGCCAAGCGTGGCGGCAACGCGCAGTTGGCGTTGCAAAATGTGGCGCGAATCGGTGTCGGCGGGCGAGCCATCGGGCAGTTGGATGTCGCAAAACAAGCGAGCGACCGGGCCTTCGCCTCCGCCAAAAGGCAGCAAACAAAACGTCGAGGGATCGGGAAAAGCGATCATGTCGCTTTCGTCTTCGCGCGCAAATCCCTCGATGGCCGCGCCGTCGAAGGTGACGCCTTCGTGGAGCGCCGCTTCGAGTTCATCGGCGACGATGGCCATGCTTTTGAGCATTCCCAGCGCGTCGGAAAACCAGAGGCGCACGAATTTCACGTTGCGTTCCTGCGCGGTGCGCAGCACGAATTCGATGTTTTTGTGACCGTCTTTGGCGGCGTGGCGGGAGTTGTGACGCATGAAGTGGGTGAAAAATGAGGCGCAGAAGAAGAGTTGCGCGCAAAAAAGAGGTGAAGTGGCCGCCGACAGTCTGGAAAAAATCGTTTGTAGGGGATAAAAACCGCTTGGAAGAGGTTGAAAAGTCCCGTTTGCTTCGGGCGGCGGGCGTGGCGGCCACAAAAAAAGGCGGGTCGGTCGCTCCAGAGGAGAGGCCGACCCGCCTTTTTTCACCCGGTCGCATTGGTTACGGCGCGGGAGCCGGAGCGGGGCCGCCGTTGGTGGGAGCAGGGCCGCCAGTCGCGGGCGCACTTGTGGCGGGGCCGGTGCCCGTCGAAGGCGCGGGGTTGCTATTGCCGGGCGTGGGCGCGGCTTTATTGAAGTCGAAGTTGTAAAGGAACGCCAGATACAGTTGGTCGGGCACCGCTGTGGCACGGTCGTTCAAGCGGAAATACCCCAGACCAAAGGAGGCTTTGTCGTTGACGCTGTAATACACCGTGGGCTGAACGCCGGCGAAGGGGCCTTTGCCGGAATAGTAGTCGATGCAGAACTGCAATTTGGGCGTGATCAAGCGGTCATAGCCCAGATGAACCGACGAGCGCCCGCGCGTGGTGGTGGTGGTGCTGTTGGGCGTGTTGTTGAACTGGAACAACCCCGTGGAAGCCGCATAAGCGTAGCCCAGATGAAAACGACCGATGCCGGTGAAGTTTTTCGAACCGAGCAAATACAGGTAGTTCGGGTTGGTCGTCGAATCGCCGAGCAGCCAGCCGCCCGCCACAACGCGCACTTGTTGCTTGTCGTTGTTGAAAAGCTGGGTTTTGATGTTGCCGAAGATGCGCTTGCCAAAGGAAAGTGGGCTGGCCGACGAAAAGTTGTAGTCGTAGCCGACTTCGGTGCGCCCGAACACGCCGCTGGTGTCTGGCCCGATACCGTAAGTCAAGCCCTGCGTTGGCAAAACGATGGTTTTGACGTTGGTGCTCGAATAGGAGTCCACGTCGAGGTGGATGTTGCCCTTGGTGTAGATGTCGGTCGCGGGATAGGCGCCCAGACCTGAAGGCAGTGCGTGCGCTTTGGGCGCGGCAAGAGTGGCGAAACCCGCGCAAAATGCGCCCATCGCCAGAGTTTTGAAGAGGCTTTTCATTGGAAATGAGTTTTCAATCGAAAACCGCTCGCGCCCGCGCTCTTCTTCTATCGCTTTGAAACGGTTGCCAAGAGTGTTTCCATGTTTCCACCACAGGCCTGCCAAAATCGGAAGCGATTGAAAAAGAGGCGCTTTGGGCGCGGTGACTGGAATTTAGCCGTCATTTATTTCCAATGCGTTAAGTTGGGGTAAAGAGTGCGCCGCAACAACATCAGCAACTCGTTTCCTACCTCCCGCGACGAGCGCGAACCCGCTTCTCGCCCGCGCCAGAATCTCCATCAGCGCGCTCTTCCCCGAACACTCATCACCGGATGCGCCCAAAAACGGCACAATAGGTGCGTCGGCGCGACGATTTTCCCGAAACTCGCCGCGCAAGCCGTCAAACTCAGTGCTCATGTCCGATGCCATTTGGAATTCTCTGCTGGATTTATCTCACGAACTGGGCCGTGAAGAGCGCCGCTTCGCCATTCTGGGCGAAGGCAACACGTCGGCCCGTCTCGACGAAAACACCTTCGCCGTCAAGGCCTCCGGCTCCTCTTTGGCAACGCTGGAGCGCGCCGGTTTAGCGCATTGCCATTTCGCGCCCGTCCTCGATTTGTTCCACTCGCCAAACGCGGGTGACGACGCAATCGAAGCCGCCCTGCTCGCCTCGCGCGTTTCGGATGAAGAGCGCAAACCATCCACCGAAGCGCTTTTTCACGCCTATTTGTTGTCTTTGCCCGATGTCAACTTCGTCGGCCACACGCATCCCGAAGCGGTCAACTGCCTGCTCGCTTCGCTGCGCGCCGAAGACTATTCCTTCAAGCGTTTGTTTCCCGATCACATCGTGTGTTGCGGCGCCCGCTCGGTTCTGGTGCCCTACGTTCATCCCGGCGTTCCACTTGCGCTCGCCATTCGCAAAGGCGTTGAAGAACACGTTGCGCAGTTCAACGAAACACCGCGCCTGATTTTGCTACGCAACCACGGCTTGATCGCCCTTGGCAAAACCCCGAACGCGGTTCTGGCCGCGACGCTGATGGCCGAAAAAGCGGCGCGCATTTTTCTGGGCGCAGCTTCAATTGGCGGCCTGACGTTCATGGACGACGACAATGTGGCGCGCATCGCGGGCTGGAACGCCGAGCATTACCGGCAGAAGGTGTTGGGCTTGTGAGGCTGAGGTCGCTCCTCTTACTGGACCTCTTGCAAAAGTCCGGCGAATGAATTGGCAGCCAGAAAAAGGCGTCAACCTGCGTTGACGAATGCCCTTCGCCATGAATTGGTCGGCGCAGGCCGACGCTTCTTTCTGGCGGCGAATTCATTCGCCGGACTTGTCACAGCGACTTATGAAAGAGGTCTACTGAAACCGCAGCGCTTCGATGGGATCGAGTTCCGCCGCTTTTGAGGCCGGATACAAGCCGAAGAAAATCCCAATCGCCGCCGAAACGCCAAAGGCAACGAGCGCCCAGAACGGCGACACGCGCGCCGGGAAATCAAACGCGGAGTTGACGAGCGCCGAAATCCCGACGCCGACCAAAATTCCGCCCAAGCCGCCGAGCAAACTCAACGTGGTCGCTTCAACTAAAAACTGCATCTTGATGTCGCGCTTGCGCGCGCCCAGAGCTTTGCGGATGCCGATTTCGCGCGTGCGTTCGGTGACGCTCACCAACATGATGTTCATGATCCCGATGCCACCGACCAGCAGGGCAATCGCCGCGATGCCCGAAAGCAGACCGGTGAGCAACACCGACACTTTGTCGCCCAGACTCATCAGTTGTTGCTGGGTGAGCACTTGAAAATCGTCTTTGTCACCGTGCTTGAGACGATGCGTTGCGCGCAGAACTTTCGAGATTTGGCTTTTCGCTTCGTCCGATTGGTCTTCGCTCACGAGGGAGCCATGAATTTCGCTGAGGTCTTTCGAGCCGAACAGCGTTTTCATTCCGGTTTGCAGCGGCACGAACGCATAGGAATCAAGGTCTTCAAACAGCGCGGCGCCCTTGGGTTGCAGCACGCCGATGACGCGAAACCCGATGCCTTCGAGCCGGATTTGGCGCCCGATCATCGCCCGCGCATCCACGTTGGAACCGAACAAAGTTGTGCCCAACTTCGCGCCGAGCACCACGACTTTGCGCCGCGCGTTGACATCGCGTGTCGAATACAATTTGCCCGCGCCGATGCTCAAATTGCGGATCGGAAAGTAGGCCGGAGTCGAAGAATTGACCTGCGCCCGTGTGGCTCGTCGTCCGCTTTTGGCGCGCGCGGAACCCGTGAAACTCGGCGCGACGCGCAGCAAAGCCGGGCAATTTTTCGCCAGCGCGTCGGCGTCTTTGACGGACAGGCGCGGCTTGTTGCCCGCCGCTTGGCCTTCGGTGTCCTGCGAGGAAAATATAATGATCGTGTTGGAGCCAAGGGTTTGGATGGTTTGCAAAATCTTGGTGCGCGAGCCTTGGCCAATCGCCGTTCCCAAAATCACCGCCAACACGCCGATGAAAATGCCAAGCGTCGTCAGACTCGCGCGCAACTTGTTCGCTGCCAAGCCGCGCAAAGCGATGGAAAAATTCTCGATTATCGGCACGACCGGAGTTAAACCCAAGCGGAGCCGCGATCCGGGAGCGACCACCGGAAAGCCGATTCGCCAGTTGTTCACAGACATGAACAGTGAACTTCCGCGCTACTCAAAAGCAGGACGCAGGCCTTGCGAAGTGGCAGTTTCTCCGGCCCGGTTGGGCCTTTCTTGCCAGTAGCGCGGACGTTCACGTCCGTGAACACAAACTGACCCTGAGAATCAGTCTGAAAAGCAAGAAAACCGTGCGCGCCATTGCCGCCACGTTTCGCGTGGGTAAAGATCCGGCTTTTCTGCGCAAAAATGCCCTCGTCTCCTTGCAACTTGGCGAAGAGAGTGCTATCAAATGATGTGTCGCTTTTCGAGGAGCAATCCTGGCGACCAAGCGTTTGGACGCAATTACTCCCTGCCAGTCATTGAAGCCCGATGTGTTGCCGGGCCACTCGACATAGGCGTCGCACCTTACTTTTGTCTTTGACACCGTAACGCCGCGCGCCGCCTCTTCCCAAAGACGTTCGCGCATCCCCGAAACTTGGCCGCAGATGTTGGAGCGGCAAGGTTTCGATCACTTGCTCTGCAACTTACACACACCTTCATCACCCACAGGAGGATGCATGAGCGCACTTTTAGAAGCCCTGTCCGCTTCACAAAACACCAAACATTATCAAGCCCTCTCTTGGGAGGGCACATTTTCCGAGTATCTCGATCTGGTCAAAGAGACTCCGCACCTGAGCGGAACCGCTTACCAACGCATCTATGAGATGATCCTCTCTTACGGATCGGAAGACTACGAGGAGAACAAAGAAACCCTCACGCGTTACAGTTTCTTTTTCGACCCGTTCGATCAAGGCCGCGATGCCGTTTTTGGCTTAGATCGCGCCTTGATGCAACTGGTGCAGTTCTTCAAATCGGCAGCGCGCGGTTATGGAACAGAAAAGCGCGTTTTGCTGTTGCACGGCCCTGTTGGAAGCGCGAAATCAACCCTCGTCCGACTTTTGAAAAAAGGCTTGGAAGCTTATTCACAAACCGAACGCGGCGCGCTTTACACCTTCGGCTGGAAGCAGGAAGACGGCACGGTCATGGCGTGCCCGATGAACGAAGAACCGCTTCATCTGGTGCCGGTCGAACTGCGCGCCAAACTCGAAGCGATGCTCAACGGAGACGCCTCCGACCCGAAAAACCACGTTCAAATTCGCGGCGACCTGTGCCCGATGTGCCGCTTTTTGTTCCGCGAAGAGATGAAGCGCGCCGAAGGCGATTGGTCGAAAGCACTCGATTCGGTCGTCGTCAAGCGGTTGGTGCTCAGCGAACAAGACCGCATCGGCATCGGCACATTCCAGCCCAAAGACGAGAAAAATCAGGATTCGACTGAACTCACGGGCGACATCAACTACCGCAAAATCGCGGAGTATGGCAGCGAATCCGATCCGCGCGCCTTCAACTTCGACGGCGAATTTAACATCGCCAACCGGGGTTTGATTGAGTTCGTCGAAGTGTTGAAACTCGATGTCGCGTTTCTTTACGACTTGCTCGGCGCTTCGCAAGAACACAAGATCAAGCCGAAGCGTTTTCCACAAACCGATATAGATGAGGTCATCATCGGTCACACCAACTCGCCGGAATACAAAAAACTGCAAAGCAATGAGTTCATGGAAGCGCTGCGCGACCGCACAGTGAAAATCGATGTTCCTTATAACACGCGCTTGAGCGATGAAATTCGCATCTACGAGCGCGATTACAACGGTCGTCGCATCAGGGGGAAACACATCGCGCCGCACACTTTGGAAATCGCCGCGATGTGGGCCGTGATGACCCGTTTGGAAGAGCCGCACAAAGCCGACCTCAACTTGTTGCAAAAACTCAAGTTGTATGACGGCAAGTCGTTGCCCGGTTACACCGAAGACAATATCCGCGAACTGCGTTCACAAGCTAAGAACGAAGGTATGGAAGGCATCTCGCCGCGCTATGTGCAAGACAAAATCTCGAACGCCTTGGTAAGCGACGCACATGGCACGTCTATCAACCCGTTCATGGTGCTCAACGAGTTGGAACAAGGGCTGAAAAGTCATTCGCTCATCAACTCGGAAGAAACCAAAAAGCGTTACCGCGACTTGTTCGCTGTCGTCAAGTCAGAATACGACGACATCGTGAAGTCAGAAGTGCAACGTGCCATTGCCGCCGATGAAGAAGCGCTCAAGAGGTTGAGCGGCAACTACATCGACAACTTGAACGCTTACGTCTCGCGGCAAAAGGTGAAAAATAAATTCACCGGCGCCGACGAGAATCCCGATGAACGCTTGATGAGGAGTGTTGAAGAGAAAATCGACATTCCCGAATCACGCAAAGATGATTTCCGACGTGAGATCATGAATTACATCGGCTCGCTCGCTTTGCAAGGCAAAGTGTTCGCTCATGACTCGAACCCACGTTTGCACAAAGCGCTGGAATTGAAACTGTTTGAAGATCAAAAAGATTCCATCAAACTCGTTTCGATTGTGTCCAACGTCGTAGACAAAGACACACAAGAAAAAATTGACATCGTGAAAACGCGGCTTATCAAGGAGTTCGGCTACGATGATCAAAGCGCAACGGATGTTTTGCAATACGTCGCCTCGATATTCGCTCGTGGCGATGTGAGGAAATAGAACATCATGCTCGATGGGCTTTTGTTCATCTTTTTGGGGTCGTGGTCTTCGCGTTTGGGCCACGACTCTGGAAGATGGAAAGAGACAGAAAACGAAATCTTTATCCCGGCGAGTCAAAGCGAGATAGGTTCTTGCGTGGTTTCCCCAATGGAGAGCAAGAGGGAGATCCAAACGGTAACGGAGCACGCATAGTTGGCATCTTGGTGATTCTCTGGGGCATCATTTTTCTCTTCAGTGGTGGTTAGAAGAGACCACCAACTTAATCAAAAGGAGGCCCGAAGTGGCACAAAAAATAGATTCCGATGCCGCGCGCTTTCGCCAGATCGTGCGTGGCAAAATCAAATCGCAACTCAAAGGCTACATTTCCAATGGCGAAATGATCGGCAAAAAAGGCCGCGATTTAGTGTCGATTCCCGTCCCGCAAATCACCCTACCGCAGTTTCGCTTCGGCCAAAAAGAAACTGGCGGCGCAGGTCAGGGCGACGGTGATGTCGGTCAATCGCTGGGCGGCGACGGAAGCGAAAAGGGCAAGGCGGGCCAGAACGCGGGGCAACATCTGCTCGAAGTGGATGTCACGCTCGATGAACTCGCCGAGATGCTCGGTGAGGAACTCGAACTTCCTCGAATCGAGCCGCGCGGCCAAAAAAACATCGCGCAAACCGTTGATAAATACACGGGCATTTCAACGGTTGGGCCGCAGTCGCTTCGTCATTTTAAGCGCACTTATAAACAGGCGCTTCGCCGTCAGGTTTCCAGTGGAACTTACGATCCTGTCGCGCCTAAAGTTGTGCCGGTCAAAGAAGATACGCGTTATCGTTCTTGGAATTCCGATGTCAAGCCAGAAGCGAATGCTGCGATCATCTATGCGATGGATGTTTCGGGTTCGATGGGTGATGAACAAAAAGAATTGGTGCGCATCACTTCGTTCTGGATCGACACATGGTTGCGCTCGCAATACAAAGACATCGCCCGGGCTTACATCGTCCATGATTCAACGGCGCGTGAAGTGGATGAACACACGTT
>JAABUM010006858.1_pt1 | contig 10861 bp, 10 predicted proteins | sample 5559161 | NCBI WGS metagenome assembly JAABUM01 (sample SAMN10711868, study PRJNA513369) | rock metagenome | isolation source: Antarctica rocks | place: Antarctica: Victoria Land, Siegfried Peak nord | reverse complement strand
CTCCCGGGAAGTTTGGTTTGTGTGCCACATTGGCAGGACACGATGCCAAGACGAGGAACATACTGTGTTTGGGTGTAACAGCTAACATGAATAACATGAACTACGACGGCGCCGATGTCAAGGGCGAGCGGTCGGACAAGTTGCCCGGCGTGCCCTCGACCTGGGTCAGCACGGCCGCCGCCACCGCGGCCGCCGTGGTCAACGAGACCCGGTCGGCGAAAGCCTCCATCGACGGCCGCAAGAAGCGCTGGGACGAGCACAAAAGGGCACGACGCGAGGAGTTCGTCGACGGTGCACTGATTGCGATCCGACGTGGCGGCCCCGGCGTGGGCATGGACGCGATCGCCGCGCAGCTCGAGGTGTCCAAGACCGTCCTGTATCGGCACTTCACGGACAAGAACGACCTCGTTGACGCCGTCCTCACCAAGATCGCCCAGTCGGTGCTGCTACCGCCGCTGCTCGCCGAGCTCGGCGTGCAACGGGATGACTACGACCAGGTGCACGCCCTGATCAAGGCCTACGTCACCTCGATCGCGAGCGAGCCGGAGCTGTACGGCTACGTGTTCGCGCAGAACCAGGAGGCCGACAGCGTGGTCGCGACCACCGAGCGCGTAGTGGCCGAGGCACTGGCCGCCGTGGTCGGCGATCGGCTGCGCAGCATGGGCATGGACTCCGGGGGCGCCCACCCATGGGCGTATGGAGTGGTCGGCATGGTGCAGCTGGCCACGCACTGGTGGGTGGACAACCGAACCATGTCCGCGGAAGCGCTCGTCGACTACCTCACCATGCTCGTCTGGGGCGGCCTGGAGGGCGTGCTGCAGGCCCACGGATCACCGGCCAAGTTCACTCGACGCGATCGCACCCCATCTGATCAGCGCCTACTGGGCGCACCAGCAACCGAGGAGGACAACTTCGATGGATGAGCACGGTGACACTCAAGGAGCCGACGCGCATGACGCCGAGGAGGCGGATGGCTACCACGGCGCCGCAGTGGCGGTGGTCGAGAACACTGAGCACCAGGTGAAGCTCGCGTTGTCCGGGCACTTCGAACCGATCAGCGGTAGCTACACCTGGTACGGGCGGGTGCGCGGCCTGCCGGAGACCGCCAACGGCACAGCGGTGCTGCTACGGGTCACCGAGGACGGCGGCGACATCGCCGAAGCCAAGGCAACTGTGAGCGAGCGCGACCTCTGGGGCCACCACCTGGTCAGCGGAATCGGGGCGCCGCCGTTCCTCGCGTTCGATACCTCCGTGCTCTAAGGGTCAACGTACGTTTTTACGTACGCACAGGGGTGTTGCCGTGCAGACCATGACCTACGCGGAGTCCCGGGCCAAGTACGCCGACACCCTGGCACTCAGCGCACCAGCACAGCGACGATCGCCAGCACGCCCACCACCACGATCACCCCGCGCAGCACCGTGGGCGGCAGCCGCCGGCCCACCCTGGCCCCGAGCTGACCACCGACCGTGGCACCGAGCGCGATCAGCCCGACCACGGCCCAATCCGGATGCGCCACCGCGATGAACACCACGGCCGCCACGCCGTTGACCACTACAGCCAGCACGTTCTTGATGGCGTTGGCGACCTGCATGTCCTCGACCAGCAGCAACGACAGCAACGCGAGATAGATGACGCCCTGGGCAGCACCGAAATAACCCCCGTAGACGCTGGCGCCGAACAGGCCCAGGGCGAGTGCGACGCCATGCTTGGGCGAGGGCGACCCTGGCGAATGGGACTGCAACGGCGTCCGCTTGCGCAGCCGGGCCGCCAACCGGGGCTGGACGATCACCAACAGCACCGCCAGCGCGATGAGCACCACCACCACCGAGCCGAACACGCTCGGAGGCAAGATCAGTAGCAGCGCCGCACCCAGGCTCGCGCCCGCCACGCACCACGGCAGTAGCCGCCGCAGCGCGGGAGCTGTGCCTGCCAGCTCGCGGCGGTAACCCCATGCACCGCTGATCGAGCCGGGCACCAGGCCGACGTTGTTGCTGACGTTGGCGATCAGCGGGGGGTAGCCCAGCGCCAGCAGCGCGGGAAAGGTGATCAGCGAACCGGAGCCGACAATGGTGTTGATGGTGCCCGCGGCGAGTCCGGCCGCGACGATGAGCACCGCGTCGAGGAGCGTCACCCGAGCATCAGCGACCCTGGAAGATCGGCGGCCGCTTCTCCTTGCGCGCCAGCTGCCCCTCCGCGAAGTCCGCACTGGTCCAGCACCGCAGGAACCCGGCCTCGGCCCAGTCGTCGTCAACGTCGGCCACGGTGTTGAGCACCCGTTTGGAGTACGCCACGCTCATCGGCGCCAAGGTGGCGATGCGCTGCGCCAAGGCCGTGGCGTCGTCCAGGTCGCCTTCGACGTCCACGAGCCCGCACGCGGCGGCCTCGGTGACGTCGAGTCGTTGGGCGGCCAGCATCATCCGCCGCGCAGCGCCACCCCCGGCGAACAGCGCGAGTCGGCGCAGCGTGAACGCCTCCGCAGCCAAGCCGAGCTGCGACGTAGGCACGCCGAACACCGCGGTCGGGGCTGCCACCCGCAGGTCGCAGGCCACGGCCAGCTGAGTGCCGGCACCGATGGCCGGACCGTTGACCGCCGCGATCACCGGAACGGGCGCATCGGTGATCGCGCTCAGCATGGTGCGCAGGGCGAGCAGAAACTCGTCGCCGTACACCCCGGAAAGGTCGGCTCCCGAGCAGAAGCTGCTGCCCTGCCCGGTGATCACGACAGCAAGCGCCCCACCCTGCAGGCTGTCCTGCAGTCCCTGCCGGAGCTGATTGCAGGTGTTGGTGTCGAGCGCGTTGCGGCGCTCCGGTCGGTCGATCTGCAACACACTGGCCCGGCCGTGGGCGGTTACGGTGATCACGGTCGGCCAGTATCCCCTGCCGCTGCTACTGAGCCGTGGGCAGCATCCGGGCAGCGACTCGCGCGACCAGGCGTTGGTAGCCCGACCCGGTGATCCGCACCAGCGCATCCAGCACACGCGCGTCGGCACCGATGAGCACCCGCGGCCGACCGGCGGCAACCCCGCGCAAGATCGTGTGGGCCGCACTCTCCGGCGTGGTCTTCGCCAGGTGCTTGTCGAACAGGTCCGCAATCGCCTTGGCGTCCTGCCCGGCGGCGGCAGTGCTGTTGCGGGCGATCGCCGTCTTGATGCCACCGGGGTGCACGCAGGTGACCTTGACGGGGTGCTTACTGATCAGCATTTCCTGGCGCAGCGACTCGGTGAACCCGCGCACCGCGAACTTCGCCGCGTTGTAAGCGCTCTGCGAGGGCATGGCCAGCAGTCCGAACAGGCTGGAAGTGTTCACGATGTGACCGTCGCCGGAGGCGATCAGGTGCGGGAGGAACGCCTTGGTTCCGTTGACGACTCCCCAGAAATCGATGTCCATCACTCGCTCGATGTCCTTGAACTCCGAGACCTCGACGTCCCCGGAGAACGCGATGCCCGCGTTGTTGAACACCAGGTTGACCGTACCGAAGTGCGCCACAACGGCGTCTGCGTAGGACATGACGGCATCGCGCTCGGCCACGTCGAGATGGTCGGTGCGGACGTCGGCACCGAGCATCTCACACTGACGCAGGGTCTCGGCCAAACCAGCGCTGTCCACATCGGACAACGCGAGACGAGCTCCGCGCGCGGCGAGGTCGAGGGACAGGGCCCGCCCGATGCCCGAGCCGGCACCCGTGACGACCGCTACCTTGTTCGTGAAGTCACTCATGCTGTACCCCCCACGTCGCTTCGCTCGCTCATGCCCTTACCTCCTGGCGGTCTGTGTTGCTTTCCTGTGCGGCCGGGTTCTCGGCGCGGGTACTGGTGCGGTAGGCGTCGGCGTCGAAACGTCTCGTCATCTTGCGGAAGGCGAAGGTGAAGCCGGGCCACAGCGTGGTGTTGTTGCCGTGCTCGTCGAGGTACCAGCTGGCACAGCCACCGGTCATCCACACCGTGGGCTTGAGCTTGCGCTGCAGCGTCGAGTTGTAGGAGTCCTGCACCTCCCGCCGGACCTCGACGGTGGCGAGGTCGTCCTGCGCGATGGTGGCGATCGCGTCCAGCACATAGTTCAGCTGCGACTCGATCATGTACACCATCGAGGTGTGGCCCAGGCCCGTGTTCGGACCGACCAGGAAGAACATGTTCGGGAAGCCCGCGACGGCGGCACCCTTGTACCCCTGCATCCCGTACTCCCGGAAGGTCTCACTCAGCGTGCGGCCCTCGGCGCCGACGATGGTGTCGTAGGCCGGGGAGTCGGTGACGTGGAAGCCGGTGGCCACGATCATGGCGTCGATCTCGCGCACGGTGCCGTCCTTGGCCATCACGGAGTCCGAGCGCACCTCGGCGATACCGTCGGTGACCAGCTCGACGTTGTCCCGCTGCAGCGCCGGGTACCACCCGTTGGAGATCAGCATCCGCTTGCAGCCGATCCGCCAGTTCGGCGTGACCTTCTTGCGCAACGCCCGGTCGCCGATCTGTTGCGCGATGTGCATCTCCGCCGCCTTTTGCAGCGGCTTCATCAGCGCGGGCAGCTTGGCCAAGCCGACGACCTGGCTCTCCCTCGTGGCATAGATCAGCGCGCGGGACAGCCGCTGGAAACCGGGCACATGCTTGAACGCAAAGCGCTCCACCGAGCTGTACTCCCGGTCCATCCGCGGCAAGATCCACGGCGCGGTGCGCTGATAGACGTCCATGTGGCCGACCTGCGCGGCGATCGCGGGCACGATCTGGATGGCCGATGCGCCGGTGCCGATCACCGCCACCCGCTTGCCGGTGAGGTCCGCGTCGTGGTTCCACTGGGCGGAGTGGAAGATCTCTCCGGCGAAGTTCTCGATGCCGGCAATGTTCGGAAGGGCGGGCTCGCACAGCGCGCCGACCGCAGAGATGACGGTGTTGGCGATGTAGTTGCCGCGGGAGGTGGTGACGTCCCACCGGCTGGTGGCGGCGTTCCAGCGCGCGGATTCCATCTCACAGTTGAAGACGTGCCGTTGCAGCACCTTGTGCTTGCGGGCCACGCCACGCAGGTAGCTCTGAATCTCCCCCTGCTGGGAGAAGCTCCGCGTCCATTCCGGGTTCAGCTCGAAAGAGTAGGAGTAGAGGTGCGAGGGCACGTCACAGGCGGCGCCGGGATAGGTGTTGTCCCGCCAGGTGCCCCCGACCTCGCTGCCACGTTCGATGACCACGAAGTCCCGGCGGCCCGCCTTGGCGAGCTTGATCGCCGCCCCGAGGCCGGCGAACCCACTCCCGATGATGAGGACGTCGACGTGTCGGGCCGCGGGACCGGCGCTCTCGGGCGCCTCGGCCGTGTCAATGGCTGTTGTCATGGTTGCACCGTAGTCCGCTGTTGAACACTAGTCAATAAGTATTGAGCGATATTCAGTAAGATGGCTGGGTGCACACCGAGAAACGAACCCGCCTCAGCCCGGTGGCGCGCCGCGCACAGCTCATCGAGCTCGGCGCGGAGATGCTCGCCACTCGCAGGCTCGAGGAGATCTCGGTGGAGGAAATCGCCGACCGGGCCGGGATCTCGCGGGGATTGCTCTTCCACTACTTCGCCTCCAAACAAGACTTCTACCTGGCGGTGGTGGCCAAGATGGCTGCGGCCATGCTCGAGCGCACGGCGCCGGACCTGTCCCTCGATCCGCTGGACGCGTTGTACGCATCACTGTCGGAGTTCATCGACTTCGTCAGCGAGAACCGCTATGGCTACGTGTCGCTGCTTCGCGGGGCCGCCAGCGGCGATGCCCGGATGCGCACGGTCTTCGACGACACCCGCGCCGAGATGGCCGACCGCACGCTGTCCCAGACGCCAGTCCTCGGCATACCCACCGGGCCGCGCACCAGGATGGCTGTGCGCGGCTGGATCGCGTTCACCGAGGACGTGGTGATCAGCTGGCTCTCGGACGAAGAATTACCACGCGGCGAGCTGATGCGGCTGATCAGCGGCGCCCTGCCCGCGCTGCTGCAGGACGCCGCAGCCGAGTAGCAGCCGGATCACCGCGGTGGCGTCGTCGCCAGCCCCGCTACCACCAGCTTGCTGGCCCGTTCGATGAAGTCGATGCCGTACTGCTCCTCGTCCTGGTGCTGGGTGAAGACAGCCAGGAGTGTTTCGTGCCCACCGGCGGTGATCACTCCGATGCTGGTGACGGCCCATCGCCCCTCGTCGGAGTCCACCGGCAGCCAGCCGTTCTTCACCGCCGGGTTGCTCCCGGTATCCGACGCGGCGGTGACCCCCCACGACTCGTCGGTGTCGACATTGCGCATGAGGCCCAATGCGTACGCCCTGCCGTTCGAATCGAGCGGAGACGCCGGGTCGACAAGCGATTTGAGCAGGGTGATCTGGTCCTGCGCGTTGGTCACGGTGAAGCCGAAGTAGCCGTCATCGCCGATCGAGGTGTGTCCCATATGCAGCCGGACGCTGGCCGCATTCATGGCCGCGGTGCCGCCAACCTCGTCGAACAGTGCACTGGCGGCGTCGTTGTCGCTGCTCTCGATCATCTGAGTGGCTCGCAGGTCGTCGGCGTCGCTGAGCGATGTGCCCGCGTCTTGGTGGTCCAGCAGAGTGGCGACGAGGATCTCCGCCTTCACGGCGCTGGCGGCCACCATCCCGCTCGATGAGCCATACTGCATGCTCTGTCCGGTGACGGTGTCCAGCGCGGCGATAGAGACGTCCGTGTCCGGGTCCATCTCGTAGGTGGACGCCAATGTGTCGAGCTGCGATTGCAGGGTCTCGACGGGGCCAGTCGTTCCCACCGCCTCGGCCGCGCCGTCTAACCCGGGTCCGCCGGACCCCGAACAACCGGCCACCGTCACCGCGAGAACGGCCACCGCGCACGCGAACCGCCGCACCGCGGACGAGGGCACAAGCACAGGGTGTACTCCTCACGGTACCGGGCCCGGGTGGGTGGGGCGCTGCGCGGCCACGACCGCATCATTTTCCCGACGGTACCGCCGACGGTGGGTGAACGGGCTCACCTGCCTGGCGTGTCAGTGCGCTCCGATGACGATGACGGGGACCCTGGCCGCACCATCGACCGGAAGCAACGGTGCCAGTCCGGTGGCCGGTCAATGGGTGGATCACCTGCTGCTAGCCTGCGGCACGGCGCCCAGCAGGCGTCCCTGCTCAGGCTTGTTTTCTCGAGGGAGAACCCATGCCCGCACCGCTTCCGCCCCCCGAGGTGCCTCCCGGCGATCGGTTCGCTGACGGTGATCACTGGGTCAGCGAGGACGACGACACCCCGCACTTGTGGAAGACGCTGGGCTACCGGCGTACCGGTTGGGCGCCGGGGAGCACGTCTATCGAGTGGGACGCGACCTCGGCGTACGGCTTCCCCACCCGCGGCGGTCACGTGGTGCAGGGTGGCCTGGTGACCGCCCTGCTCGACGCGGCGATGGGCGGCGCGACGTGGACGGTGCTCGACCACGACCAGGCGTTCCTCACCGCCGACCTGCGCGTGGAATTCCTCCGGGCCACCAAGCCTGGGCTGCTGTCGGCGTCGGGGTGGATAGTTCGGCGGACCCGGCGCGTGGTGTTCGCCGCGGCCGAGCTGACCGATGCGGACGGCATCCTGCTGGCCTCCTCGCGGTGCACCCAGGTGGTGCTGCCCGACGACGGCGCCGCCGGCCGCTTCGATCCCCCCGACGCTGCCGGGGCTCCTCCCGAGGACGCCCGCGGCTAGCTGCGTCCATCGCTCACCTGTACTCAGGCGGCCAACATCGCGTAGCGGCCGTTGTGCTCGACCAGGCTGTCATGAGTTCCCGACTCGACGACCCGACCCTGGTCTATCACCACGATCTGATCGGCGTCGCGCACCGTGGAGAGCCGGTGGGCGATGGTGATCGTGGTCCGGCCCTGGGCGAGTGCGTCGAATGCCTCCTGTACCGCGCGCTCGGTTTCGTTGTCGAGCGCGCTGGTCGCCTCGTCCAAGACCAAGACACGTGGATTGCGCAGCAACGTGCGGGCAATGGCGATCCGCTGCTTCTCGCCGCCGGAGAACCGGTACCCGCGCGAGCCGACCATGGTGTCGTAGCCGTCGGGCAGCCCGATGATGAGCTCGTGCACCTGAGCGGCCCGCGCCGCGAGTTCGATCTCGGTATCGGTTGCCGCGGGCTTGGCGTAGCGCAGGTTCTCCCGCACCGTGGTGTGCAGTAGGTAGGTCTCCTGGCTCACGACGCCGACCACGGCGGCGAGATCGGCGAGCCGCAGGTCCCGCACGTCGATGCCGTCGATCGTGATACGACCGCCCGTCGGGTCGTAGAGGCGCGCGACCAGCGAGGCGAGGGTGCTCTTGCCCGAGCCCGTCTCACCGACCAGGGCCAGCGTGGTTCCTTGCGGGATGTCGAGATTGACGCCGGCCACGGCGGCGGTCGCGCTGTCCGGGTAGGCAAAGGTAACGTCCTCAAAGCGCACGTGGCCACCGATCCGCGCGGGGTCTATTGGGACGGGGTTGGCGGGGTTTCCCACGTCCACGGGAAGGTCCAGGTACTCGAAAATCCGGGCGAACAGGGCCAGTGAGCTGGTCAGCGACACGCCGACGTTGAGCAGTCCCATGAGCGGGCGGAAGAGCCCGGATTGCAAGGCGGTGAAGGCGATCAGGGTGCCGATCGTCATGGTGCCGGCCGTCATGGGTAGCCCGGCACTGAGGTAGATGATCGCGGGGATGGCGGCGAAGATGACGCTCATCGACGCCATTCGCCAGCGACCGGCCAGCTCCGAGCGAAGCTCCAAGTCGATCAAGCGGGCTGAGGAGGCGGTGAACCGTTGCGCCATCGACGGGCCGGTACCCATCGTCTTGCTGAGTTGCACGCCGCTGACCGACAGGCCTTCCTCGATGGTCACGTTGAGGTCGGCCAGCTCGCGCTGGCGTTGGGTGATGATGGCCCGGCGCATCCGCGCCACCTTGCGCGTCAGGTAGATCGCGGGCGGCATCACGAGCAGCGAGATGAGCGAGAGCCGCCAAGACAAGGCCACCATCGCAACGGCGGTGGCCACGCTGGTCGTCAAGTTGGCGGCAACGGAGGTGGCCGTCGAGGTGACGACCGACTCCATGCCGCCGATGTCGTTGGTGATGCGGGACTGCACCTCGCCGGTGCGGGTGCGGGTGAAGAACGCGATCGACTGGCGCTGCAGGTGCGCGAACACGCTGGTCCGCAGCCCGTGCATCACCTGCTGGCCGATCTTGGTACTGATCCAGGTCTGGATCACCCCGAACGCGGCGGTAACCGCGGCGACGGCGAGCATGCCGATGACCAGCCAGACCAGCAGCGTCAGGTTTTGGGTGGGGAGGGCGGTGTCGATCACGGCGCGCAACAGGAACGGTGAGGCCATTCCGACGATCGACGACGCCGCGATGATCGCAATGACGACAGCGAGCTGCCAGCGATACGGGGCGAAGAGCGCTCCGATGCGGCGCAGCGATACTTCGCGCGCCTGGGTCTTCTCGGCTGCGGTGACTGTGCTCGAGCTGCCTGAGCGGCGGCCCCGATGCATGGTGGGCGAGTCCACGTGTGCACCCCAATTCGTTGTGTCGTTTGCTGAGGTAACCTCAACATGAGGGTACAACAGGACGGATTGTTACGCTATTCCCGTGGCGGCGGAGGAAGAGGAGACGCTCGCGGACGCCTTCTGGGGAGTCGCCAGGCGGCTGCGGCGGCTGTCGCGGGAAACCCTGGCCCCGTGGGACATCACACCCTCGCACTCACGGGCACTGAGCGTCCTCCTGCGTCACGGAGTCATGCGGCTGAGCGAGCTGTCCGAGCACTTGCACATCGCGGCGCGCTCGACCACCGAGGTCGTGGACGGGCTGGAGGATCGCGGGCTCATTGAGCGCCGCCCCGATCCGCACGACCGTCGCGCGACGCTCGTCGGCTTGACCCCGTCCGGCATCCGCGTGAGCCGCGCGATCAGCTCGGCCCGGGAGGCAGACGCGGAGCGCTTCTTCGGCGTCCTCAGCGACACCGACCGCAAGCAGCTCGCGGACCTACTGCGCAAACTCGGACGCTGACAGGATTACCCGCAACCCTGATTGCGGGCGGACGAAGGGACACACATGGGACTCTGGGACAAGCGCGGGGACATGATCGTGCACGAGGAGGACCCCTATAACGCGGAGCCGCCTCGTGCCGGTCTCGCGGATCAAGTGCTGACCCCGCTGGACTCGTTTTACAGCCGCAACCACGGGCCGATCCCCCAGCTGGACCCGCAGACTTGGCGGTTACGAGTCGACGGTCTGGTCGAGCACGTGCTGGAGCTGTCCCTGACCGAGCTCCGTGAGCGGTTCACCGAGCAGACTCTGGTGGCCACCTTGCAGTGCGCAGGCAACCGCCGCGCCGGGCTGATCGAGGTCCGCGACATCCCCGGGGAGGATCCGTGGGGGCCGGGCGCCACCTCCACCGCCGAATGGACCGGGGTCCGCCTCGCCGACGTGCTGGCTGTCGCCGGCCTGCGCCCCGAGGCGGCGCACGTAGCGTTCGCCGCCCCCGACGTCTCCCAGCTCGCTGACCCCGCCCAGCCCTACGGTGCCTCCATCACCGCGGCAAAGGCCCAAGCCGGGGAGGTGTTACTCGCCTGGGCAATGAACGGACACCCCCTGCCTGCCGTGCACGGTGCCCCCGTCCGGGTGGTCGTGCCCGGTCACATCGGGGCGCGCAGCGTCAAATGGGTCCAGACCGTCACCGCCCAGACCCAACCGTCGGACAACTACTTTCAGGCCACCGCCTACCGGCTGCTGCCCGCCGACGCCGACCCCGACACCGCCGGGCCCGGTGACGGGCTCTCGCTCAGCGCGGTCGCCGTCAACGCCGACATCCTCCGCCCCGACGACAACGCCACCGTGACCGCAGGCCCGATCGAAGTCACCGGCTACGCCTTCGC
>JAABUM010006857.1_pt1 | contig 10862 bp, 10 predicted proteins | sample 5559161 | NCBI WGS metagenome assembly JAABUM01 (sample SAMN10711868, study PRJNA513369) | rock metagenome | isolation source: Antarctica rocks | place: Antarctica: Victoria Land, Siegfried Peak nord | reverse complement strand
CCGGCAGCCAGCCAGTCGCCACTCCTCGGTCGTTGTCCCGGCTCCAGGAATGGGTTTCGAAGACCACCTCGATCGACACTCGACGATCTTCCCGCAAGCTTCGGCCGAGCGATCGTCACTCAGGGATCCGTCAACGGCGCAACGCAGCTGCGAGACGATGACCGGTTTGTGGGCGGTTCAGGCGGTGTGTTGGAACACGTGCCGTTCGAGGCGCGCGAGGCGCTGGCTGACGGTTCCGCCGTCGAGTTCGGTGTGTAGCCGATCGAGTGCCCAGATTCGGATGAGTGTGGAGACCGGCAGGTTGGCGTCGGCGGCTGCGCGCTGAAGCTGCGCGTGCTCGTCGTCGGACAGCCGCACGGAGACCACGGCGCCGCGGCCGAGGTTGGGTTGGGTGACTTTGACGTGCTCGGGCAGTCGCTCCGGCGTCTGGTAGTTCTCTGCTGCCACGCCTTCGTCGGCGAGCAGATCATCGATCTTGCTCATCACTCCGCCTCTCCGTAGATGCGCTGGTCACCCTGATTGGCCGGCCAAGCGTTGCTGCCCCACCAGTCCCCGTCGGGCTGCTCGTCGGGATCTGCGTCGGCGGCAACCAGAATCACCGCCAACACCTCGCCGGCACTTGCCGAGTAGCCGATGACCCGGACCGCGTGACCCGATCGACTTGCCGGGTCGGGCACGAGCCACACCGCGTGGTCATCGCCTACCGCCTCGTTGGCCCACGCAGCCTGGACGCCGTGCCGTTGCTGGATGTAGCCGGCTCGCTTGGTCCAGTCCACCTGCATGGGCAAGCCTACACACTACTACAAAGCACTACGCCGAGCGCACCGTCTGCCCGGCTGCAGCGACGCCCCGACGTCGGCCAGCTCGCCATTGTCACAACCGGCTACCGGAGGGCATCCCCGTCGCCTCGCTGGCCGGATCCTGCTCCGGTTGACGATCCCGCTGCGGGACGACGAAGATCTCATGCCAGGTCGGCGCAGTCTCCGTCTGTGCCGTAGCTGGTTCCCCATGCGGCGTGTTGTCGGACGCGCCTGTTGATGATGGCCACTTCGCCCCGTTGACAATAGCTCCGTGGCTCCTATCCTGATGGCTAGGAGGTGGTGGGCATGAAGGCTCAGATCGGTGAGCGGCTTCTCTTCCACGGCAAGAAGGTGGGTTCGACGGACCACACCGCCGAGGTCCTCCAGGTCAGGGGCGACGACGGCGCCCCTCCGTACCTCGTTCGGTTCGGCGACGGCCACGAGCGGCTCATGTTCCCTGGGACGGACTGCCAGGTCCTGCACGACGACCACCCGGAGACCAGCGCCGGCGCGACCTAGCAGCGGAGTCGCAGGACCCTTGGCTGGCAGCAGTCGACACGCGCAATCCGCTCTCGCCGGCGTCACTAAGACCGCTCTGGCCTATCCATTTAACCGGAGTAGTGCTGGTCGGAGGCTCGCGAGGGTCGTCCGGCCGGCGGGCGCTCCAGGCTCGGCGGGTAGCCACGAGTGCTCGGGGGCTCCACGCAGTCCGAATCGGTGCGGAACCATGCCTGGAGTCCACCCGTGGACCCCGGATAGTGCACTCCGGCACGAGGACCAACCAGCACAGCGGCTACTCCGGTTGAATGGATAGGCCAGAGAACGCTTATGCCGCTGTCGGGGCGGGGTTCCGGCCTACGCCGTGTAGAGGGGCGGGGGCGCTCCGAGCGGTACTGTCTATTCTTGCGGTCGAAATAGTCGAGCAAAAAAAGGGTTCCCTGGCGGGCTTAGAGGCCGTGGACCTTGTGCCGAAGCTGCCCGTATGCTGCGCGGACGTCCGCGGCCCAGTCACCCTCCGACGCGGGTAGGGGGCGCGAACGCAGTCCCCACACAGGTGGTTCGGGCGCCTCGCCGCGCGACGCCGCGAGGGCCCAGGCGGCCTGGCGGGCGGCGCCGAGCGCGACGTACTCCCCCGGGTCGGGCACCTCGACCGGCGCGCCGAAGATGCCGGCCGCCACGGCCTGGACCGCGGTCGAGCGCGCGGCGCCCCCGATGAGAAGGATGCGCTCAACAGGAACCCCGTTGTCCCGCAGGGCATCCAGCCCATCAGCGAGCCCGCAGAGCATCCCCTCGACGGCGGCCCGGGCGAGGTTCTCGGGGGTCATGTTGGCCCGGGTCATCCCCCCGAGCGTCCCCGTCGCCGCGGGGAGGTCGGGGGTGCGTTCGCCGTCGAGGTAGGGCAGCAGGGACAGCCCGCCAGCACCCGGGGCGGCAGTCAGGGCCAGTCGTTCGAGGCCGGCGAGATCCGTCCCCAGCATGACGGCGGCCGAGGTGAGGACGCGGGCGGCGTTGAGGGTGCAGACGAGCGGGAGGAAGCGGCCGGTGGCATCGGCGAAGCCCGCGACGAGGCCGGTCGGGTCGGCCGTCGAGGACTCCGACACCCCGAAGACGGTGCCGCTGGTGCCGAGCGAGACGACGATGTCGCCGGGGCCCAGGCCGAGGCCGAGAGCGGCGCCCATGTTGTCGCCGGTGCCGGCCGCGACGAGCAGTCCGCCGGCCGTGGTGCCGGCCGCCTCGGCCGGGCCCAGCACGTCGGGCAGGTCGGGCACCCGGCCGAGACCGAGCTCGAGCAGGTCGGTGCGGTAACGCTCCTCGTGCGCTGACCAGTAGCCCGTGCCCGATGCGTCACCCCGGTCGGTCACGAGCCGCACGCCGGCGAGCTCGCCGCTACCGACGATCTTCGCCGTCAGCCAGTCGTGCGGGAGCAGGACCGTCCGTACCCGGGCAGCCGCCTCGGGCTCCTGCTCGGCCAGCCAGCGCAGCTTGGACACCGTGATGCTCGCGAGCGGCACCGTGCCGACGGCGTCGGCCCAGACCCGCCCACCACCCAGCTCGGTGACGAGCTCCGTTGCGGCGCCTGCCGATCGGGTGTCGTTCCACAGCAGCGCGGGGCGGACGACCTCGCGTGCGTCGTCCAGGACGACCATGCCGTGCTGCTGGCCGGCCACGGCGATCGCCGACACTCCGTCGAGCAGTCCGCCGGCAACGGCCTCCTCGTAGGCACCCCACCAGAGCGCCGGGTCGACCTCCGTCGCGTCGGGGTGGGCGGCCCGCTGCTCGCGGATCACCTCCCCCGTCGCGGCGTCACAGACGATGACCTTGGTGGACTGTGTCGACGAGTCGACTCCGGCAACGAGGATGGGCACGACCCGATCCTGCCGTGTCACGCCCCGTCGCGCAGCCGCTCGAGGGTCGCGCGGGCCCCGATCTCGTGCAACGAGGTCAGCCACCGCGTGTAGGGGCTCGTGAACGCCTCGTACCGCGCGAGGTCGCCGAACAGCTGCTCGTCCTCGATGAAGGCGAGCGGGTCGTCCTGCTGCCGCGCGGCGGCGGCCATCACCCTCTCCTTGAGCTGGTCGACCACCTCGATGGGCTCGCCCTGCTCGTCGACCCCCTCGGCATACCGGGCCCAGGCGGCGACGACGAGGGCCGACCGTGTGACCTCTCCCCCGTGCTCGAGGTTGGTGCGGATGACCGGCACGAGCCACTTGGGGATGCGGTCGGAGCTCTCGGCGCAGAGGCGGGCCAACGTGTCGCGGACCTCGGGGTTGGCGAACCGCTCGATGAGCTGGTGCTTGTATGCCGTGAGGTCGACTCCCGGGACCTCGTGCAGCGTCGGGGTCGCCTCGTCGTCCAGGTAGGCGAGCAGGAACGCGATGAACAACGGGTCCTGGCAGACCTCGTGGGCGTAGCGGTAGCCGCTGAGGTAGCCGAGGTAGGTCAGGGCCTGGTGGCTGGCGTTGAGCAGCCGCAGCTTCATCAGCTCGTAGGGCTCGACGTCGGGCACGAGCTGGACCCCGACGTCCTCGAACGGCGGACGCCCGGCGGGGAACGCGTCCTCGAGGCACCACTGGGTGAAGGGCTCGCAGACGACCGGCCAGCTGTCCTGCACGTCGAACTCGTCGGCGAGCGCCGCGATGTCCTCGGCCGCGGTCACCGGCGTGATCCGGTCGACCATGCAGTTGGGAAAGGACACCGTGGCGGCGATCCAGCTGCCGAGCTCGGCGTCCTTGAGGTGGGCAAAGGCCGTGATCATCTTCTTCGCGACGTCGCCGTTGCCGGGGATGTTGTCGCAGGACATCACCGTGAAGGCAGCCGTCCCCGCCGCACGACGGCGGCGCAGCGCCTCGGTAATGTAGCCGAAGGGTGTCGAGGGCGTCGCACCATCGACGAGATCGGGCGTGATGCTCGCCGCCGACGCGTCGAACTCCCCCGTCGACGGGTGGAAGAGGTAGCCCCCCTCGGTGATCGTGAGCGAGACGATCCGGGTGCGCGGGTCGGTCAGGGCCCCGAGCACCTTCTCGGGGTCGTCGGCAGCGAGGAGGAACTCGCAGATCGAGCCGATGACGCGCGGCTCACGATGCCCATCGGGGTGCTTGAGGACCAGCGTGTAGAGCCCGCCCTGCGGCCCCAGGGCGTCACGCATCCGCGCGTCCTGCGGCAGCGTCCCCACCCCGACGATCCCCCAGTCCATCGCCTTGCCCTCGTTCATGAGGGCGTCGAGATACATCGCCTGGTGAGCGCGGTGGAACCCCCCGACGCCGAAGTGGACGATGCCCGGCGTGACGGCGGACCGGTCGTAGGACGGTCGGGCGACCGCCTCCGGGAGGGACGCGAGGGTGTCAGGGCGCAGGTGCGGCATACCTCATCCTTCATCACCGGCTGGTGGCCTGAGTGCTCGGTTCGGGAAACCGGCGTCCGGTCACGGTTCGGTGTCGGTTCGGGCCGACCTCAGCACCGGCGACCATCTTCGGTCCTACGCACTCTTGACAAGGCCTGGCTACGGCGTTTTACTTCTGTTCTGCGCATATGAGGCGCCAACTACTCATATGAGCATAGCCGTGTGACCACCACCAACACTCTCAACGAGGAGATTTCATGTCGCGGATGAAGATGACCCCGGTTGTTGTGGGCGTCTTGGCGCTGGGGGCGGGGCTTTCGGCCTGTTCCGGGGCCGGGGGCGGTGGGGGCGGCGGTAGCGGCGGCTCGGCGAAGTCCATCAGCGTGCTCATGGTCAACAACCCGCAGATGGTCGACCTGCAGAAGCTCACGGCGGACAACTTCACGAAGCAGACCGGGATCACCGTCAACTTCACCGTGCTGCCGGAGAACGACCTGCGGGACAAGACAAGCCAGGAGTTCTCCAGCCAGGCGGGCCAGTACGACGTCGCGACCCTCTCGAACTTCGAGATCCCGATCTACGCCAAGACCAAGTGGGTCGCCGACCTCACGTCCTACACCCAGTCCGACACCGGCTTCGACCAGGGCGACATCCTCAAGCCGATGACGAGCGCCCTGTCGGTCGACGGCAAGGTCTACGGCGAGCCGTTCTACGGCGAGTCGTCATTCCTGATGTACCGCAAGGACGTCCTCGCGGCCAAGAGCGTCACCATGCCGGACAAGCCGACGTGGCAGCAGGTTGCGGACATCGCAGCCAAGATCGACGACCCGAAGGGCATGCGGGGGATCTGCCTGCGCGGTCAACCCGGGTGGGGACAGCTGTTCGCCCCGCTGACGACGGTGGTGAACACCTTCGGCGGCACGTGGTTCGACAAGGACTGGAACGCCAAGGTCAACGCGCCCGAGTTCAAGGACGCAACGAACTTCTACGTCAACCTCGTCAAGGCGCACGGCGAGACCGGGGCCTCGCAGGCCGGCTTCACCGAGTGCCTCAACAACATGACGCAGGGCAAGACCGCGATGTGGTACGACGCCACCTCGGCCGCCGGCTCCCTCGAGGCGTCGGACTCCCCGATCAAGGGCAAGATCGGCTATGCGCCGGCGCCCGTGGTCAAGACCGACTCCGCGGGCTGGCTCTACACCTGGGCCTGGGCGGCCGAGCAGAAGAGCACGAAGAAGGACGCCGCCTGGAAGTTCATCTCGTGGGCGTCCGGCAAGGACTACGAGGCCCTCGTGGGCAAGCAGCTCGGCTGGTCCCGCGTGCCGGCCGGCAAGCGCTCCTCCACCTACAGCAACGCCGACTACATCAAGAGCGCCGAGGCGTTCGGGCCGCAGACCAAGTCCGCCATCGAGTCAGCCAAACCGACCGACCCCGGGGTGCAGCCGCGTCCCGCACCCGGCATCCAGTTCGTCGACATCCCCGAGTTCCCCGACCTCGGCACCAAGGTGAGCCAGTACGTCAGCTCGGCCATCGCCGGTCAGGGCACCGTCGACGACGCACTCAACCAGGGGCAGACGCTCGCCGAGGCCGTGGCCAAGAAATACAAGAAGTGACCTGACGTCATGTCAGCCACGAAGACGGCCCCCACGTCGAAGACCCCGACACCGGCGGTCTCGCCGGGACGGCGCCTGCAGCGCTCAGGAGACTGGGCGCGGCGGGCACCGCTCCTGCCCGCACTGGTCCTCGTCGTCATCGTCACACAGCTCCCGTTCGTCGTGACGATCGTGACGTCCTTCCTCCGCTGGAACGCCTACTACCCCGACCAGCGGCGGTTCACGGGCATCGACAACTTCAAGACGGTGCTCTCCGACCCCGACGCCCGGCACGCGATCGTCGTCACCGTCGGGCTCACCCTCTCGGTGGTGCTGGTGTCCCTGCTGCTCGGTCTCGCCATCGCGCTCCTGCTCGACCGGAAGTTCTTCGGGCGCGGCGTGGTCCGCACGATGATGATCACCCCGTTCCTCATCGTGCCGGTCGCTGCCGCCCTGCTCTGGAAACACGCGCTCTACAACCCCGCGTACGGCCTGCTCAACGGACTCCTCAAGGGGGTGTTCGGGGACAACGCCCCTCAGGTCGACTGGATCGGTCGCTACCCATTCTTCGCCGTAATGTTCGCCATCGTCTGGCAATGGACGCCGTTCATGATGCTCATCCTCCTCGCCGGGCTGCAGAGCCGACCGCTCGACGTCGTCGAGGCCGCCAGGATCGACGGGGCCAACGCGTGGCAGATCTTCACAAAGATGACGCTGCCGCACCTGCGCCCCTACATCGAGCTGTCCGGGCTGCTGGGCACGATCTACGTGGTCCAGAACTTCGACCACGTCTTCACCATCACCTCGGGCGGCCTGGGTACGGCCAACCTGCCCTACTACATCTACCAGACCTTCTACACCGCGCACGACTACGGGCTCGCCTCTGCGGCCGGCGTCATCGTCGTGGTCCTGACGATCTTCGTCGCGACCATCGCCCTGCGGACGGTCTTCAGCCTCTTCAAGGAGGAGTCGCGATGAGCGCCGACACCGCCAGCACGGCCAGCACCCCGGGGACCGCGAGCACCGGCAGCAGTCCCGCCACCGCGGTGACCCGACCCCCGCGGTCCTCGATCAAGATCGTCCGTCGCAGGCAGCCGTGGAGCGCCAAGCTCCTCGGGTTCCTCGCCTGGGTCATCGGGCTGATCTTCGTCTTCCCGGTCCTGTGGATGGTCCTCACCTCCTTCCACAAGGAGTCGGATGCGGCCTCGAACCCGCCGAAGTTCTTCGCACCACTCAGCCTCGATGGCTACCAGGCCTTCTTCAGCGCCGGGCCGCTGCCCCCCCTGATCAACTCGGCGACCGCCAGCCTCATCTCGACCGCCCTCGTGATCCTGCTCGCCTTCCCGGCGGCATACGCCCTGTCGATCCGACCGGTGCGCAAGTGGACCGACGTGCTCTTCTTCTTCCTCTCGACGAAGTTCTTGCCCGTCGTCGCCGGCCTCCTACCGATCTACCTCTTCGCCCAGCAGGTGAACCTCCTCGACGACATCTGGTTGCTCATCATCTTCTACACCGTGATGAACCTCCCGATCGCCGTCTGGATGCTCCGCTCCTTCCTTTCCGAGGTCCCCGTCGAGATGCTCGAGGCCGCGCAGATCGACGGCGCCGGCGTCATCACCACGATGCGCAAGGTCATTGCGCCGGTAGTCACGCCCGGTATCGCCGCAGCAGCCCTGATCTGCTTCATCTTCAGCTGGAACGAGCTGCTCTTCGCTCGCGTGCTCACCGGCACGATCGCGGAGACCGCACCCGTCTTCCTGACCGGCTTCGTCACGAGCCAGGGCCTCTTCCTCGCCAAGGTCTGCGCGGCGTCGCTCATCGTCTCGCTCCCGGTCCTCATCGCCGGCTTCGCGGCCCAGGACAAGCTCGTCCAAGGGCTGTCGATGGGCGCCGTCCGCTGAGCCGGTTCACAGCAGCGCCGGATCACAGCAGCGCCGGATCACAGCAGCACCGCCTGCCACCATTACGATTCCGGCGCCAGAACCGATGTCCTAGAGGACACACCCGCAATCAGCCCGACACGCGACGCAATGAGGCGGAGGAGAACTTGCACCGTGGAGACACGCAGATTCTCGGGGGCCCGGCGCAGCTCGTGCTCACCGCCACCGTCGCCCGGAAGTACTACATCGACGGCCGATCCAAGGTCGAGATCGCGGACGAGCTAGGGATCAGCCGGTTCAAGGTGGCCCGCCTACTCGAGCAGGCGCTCTCCACCGGACTCGTCCGTATCGAGATCGGTCACCCCGGCAGCATCGACATCGACCTCTCCAGCCGGCTGCGTAGCCACCTCGGGCTTCATACGGCGATCGTCGTCGACACCGCCGAGGAGGACCCCGCCGTCCTGCGCGACCTGCTCGGCAGCGCGGCCGGCGACCTGCTCGAGGAGACCGTGACCCGGGACGACGTGCTCGGGCTGGCCTGGGCGCGGGCCGTCGCCAGCGCCGTGGCGATGATCACCTCGATGCCTCCCGTGCCGGTCGTCCAGCTCACCGGCTCCCTCCCCCGCGAGGACCTCGCCGTCACCTCGATCGAGATCGTGCGTGACATCGCCCGCCACACCGGAGCCGCGGTCTCCTTCTTCTACGCGCCCTTCCTGCTGCCCGACGCCGCGACCGCCGCGACACTGCGGCAGCAGCCCGACATCGCCCGCGCAATGGCCCGGTTCGCCTCGGTGACCAAGGCCGTCGTCGGCCTCGGCGCCTGGCGCCAGGGGCAGAGCACCATCTACGACGCGATGTCACCCGTCGAACGCGCGCGGCTCGACGCCGCCGGTGTGGTCGCCGACGTCTCCGGCATCTTCCTCGACGCCGACGGCGGCGTCGTGGGCCGCGAGGAGACCGCCCGAATGATCTGCATGAACGCCGACCAGCTCGCCCGCGTCGCCGAGGTCATCGCGATGCCCTACGGGGTAACCAAAGCCCCCGCCGTGCTCGCGGCCGTGAGCAGCGGCCTGGTGACCACGCTCGTTACTCACACAGAGATGGCCAAGGCCCTGCTCGCCGCGTCGAAACCGCGCCACCGACGATGACGACTAACTAGCAGGATCTGCAGACAGTCGGAACTCCGTCGCGCACTCGAGTGGGGAGGAAAACAGAGCAGCTCACGAACCACCGGAGCCCGACGCGGGGCAGATTCAGCTACTCAAGGTCGGGCGCGTCGGTAATGGACTCGGGCAAGGCGGGCCCGTCGACTGGGTCCTTGTCGGCGGTGCGGAACGCGGCGAGGAGGTCCTCGTAGTCGGCCCCGCCGAGAGTCGGCTGAGGGGTGATTCGCAGGCCGACCGGCTGCAGAACGGCGCGGGCGTTGCTGATGTTTCGGGTGACCTGCAGGGTCCACCCCCCAGGTCCAATCCGTCGGCGGTGACGGCGGTGATCGCCAGCCGTAGCACGGAGCGCTGGCAGGTCAGCGCCCGCTCACCATCAATGGTCGGCGGGCGCTGGTCCTTGGGTGGGGTGCTGGAGGGACTGACTGAAGGACGGCGAGGACTCTGGGGTTGCCGTAGCCGGACCAGTCGGGGGCCATCAGACCGTAGGTCTCGGGCTGGCCGTAGGTGCGGTTGTAGCCGGCCCCCTGGGTGCCGTTGAGGGGCCAGTAGGCGAAGTCGAGGTCGGCCTCGCGCAGGTACTTCGAGATGTCCGCAAGATAGATCGGGTCGAGCGGGACGCACTGCTCGGTGGGGTTGGGGTTCGTGCAGGTCCCCGTCTCGCTGACGTATACCGGAGCGGTGTAGTCCCGCTCGGGGGTCGTAACGTATCCCCAACTGGTGTCGAGCTTGGCCTGGAACAGCGGGTAACTGCGGAGCTGGGAGTCGGAGCCGAACCAGCGGTAGTCGTGCGCGGCATACACGAGGCGGTGCGCGACGGACAGGATGACCGGATGGGCCCGCACTCCCGTGAGGTTGCCCTGGTACTCGGTGCCGCCGACCACGACAAGCCAGGCCGGGTTCACGGCGAGGACGGCGTTGCCGGCGCGGGTCGCGGCGGCCTGCCAGTCAGTCAGGGGGTTGCCGTCGCCCCAGGTCGCGGTCGTCGGTCCGGGCGCGAGGGAGGGGTCAGGGCGGATCTCGTTGCGCAGCTCGGCGGCGACGACGTTGCGGGCGCCCTTATAACGGGTGGCCATGCTCGCCCAGTCCCTGATCCAGGACGACTCGGGGTAGGCCTTGGTGTACCAGAGACCATCGCCGTGGGCCTCGTCGCAGCACCAGTCGGAGGGCATCGGCGGCCCCGTCTCAGCCGGCGACCTGCGTCTATCCGCCGCCTGAGCGCCCGCTCCGCCCCGTCCAGACGCCCGTCCGGGCGTCCTGTCATGCCGATGTGCGTGCGACGAATAGTCGCTTGCCGGCGGGTGATGTGGCTGTGAGCATCGCCTGGTGACCGACTCGGTAGTGCTGTATCTGACCGTGGGGTTGCCGGGTTCAGGCAAGACGACGTTGGCGCGTCGGATCGTCGAGGACGAGGACGAGGAGATTCTCCGGCTCACGCCAGACGAGTGGATGGCTCCACTTTTCAGGCTCTCCTGCCGTTTCCGTGGGTCTCAAGCGGCGACCGCGCGGCCCGGTAGGGGCGGGCAGTAGCCACCAAGGTTGAGCATCGCCAATGCGATCATGGCCTCGGGTGACTTGAAGCCGAA